>Ga0070717_10002062_pt1 | contig 14064 bp, 15 predicted proteins | sample LARL113metaG_FD_71366 | JGI IMG/M metagenome (GOLD analysis project Ga0070717, IMG submission 71366) | Corn, switchgrass and miscanthus rhizosphere microbial communities from Kellogg Biological Station, Michigan, USA - LAR L11-3 metaG | ecosystem: Host-associated > Plants > Roots > Rhizosphere ... | reverse complement strand
TCGATCAGCTTACCGTATGATGATGCCTGAATATTACGCGGCCTCGTGTCTGAGCTGTCACGGATCGCCGAAAGGGGAAACCGATATTACCGGTTACCCCAAGGAGGGTGGCAGGGAAGGCGATCTCGGCGCTGTGATCAGCGTCACTCTGTTCAAGTAGCGCGCAACAATGTCACGTCCACTCCAGAATTCATTCGTTGAACCCTGCAGAGCAGGACTCGGGGGCGCAGGAAAGTGGGTGGTCGTGCCCATCGGTACGAAGTATCAAGAGTGATCTCTCGTCTTACCATCCGCGCGCGGCTCATCATTTTGTCAGGCGCCTTGCTGTGCATGCTAGTCGCCACAAATTTATATCTGACTAGCAAGCTCGCTAACAATTCGGCGGCCGTAGCTAAGGAAACTGAGCTGAGCGGCATTATTGATTCGGCCAACAACGCTCGGATCGCTTTCGGCGAAATGCGGTACTGGCTCACGGATCTGGCCGTGAGTTTGCTCACCCCATCTGAACGCAACGCGGCGGCAGCCCGCGGCCGTATGGACGGGTATCTCGATCAGCTTGCGCTGCGGAAACCAAAATTAGTGGCGGCGGTTCGCGTTGAGCGCAATGAATTTGAGAAGACCGCCAACGATGCGGTGGATAGATATACGAACGATCAGCGCGTGCTCGGCAATTCGCAGTTAGCGCAGGCTCGCGCGCATAGCGTCAAGGTCGATGAATTACTTATTTCACTGATCAACGAGTTAAAAGAGGAGCTGGCGGCTGAACGCAATCGGATCGTCGCGGACGTGACCTCTGCAACACACAGAACATTAATCGCTGACTTACTGATCGTGGCCTTAGGCGTGCTGCTCACGTTTGTGATCTTACGATCGATCGCGCTCCCGCTTCGCCAACTTATCACAGCCATCGATGGCCTAAGCGCGGGCAACCTAGCCGTATCAATCCCCCCGGCTAGCCCCGACGAAATCGGCTCCATGGCGCACACCCTTGGTTTATTTCGTGACAGTCTAAAGGAACGCGACCGCTTTGCGGCCGAGGCCGAGGCGCAGCGCAAAACCATAGCAGCTGCGATCGCCACGATCTCGGAAGGTTTCGTGCTCTACGATTCCGAAGATCGGATTGTTCTTTTCAACGAGCAGTTCCGAGATATTTATCCCGGACTTGCTGATATTATCAAACCTGGCACCACGTTCGAGCAGGTGCTGGAGACGGTCGTCTCGCGTTCGCTCGTCGATCTCGGAGGCCAGAGCCCACAAGACTGGATCGCGGAGCGGAAGGCGCGGCACGAACACTCGGGCGGCTTTGCCGAATATCGGTACGGCGGTCGCTTTGTCCGTATCAGCGAGCGCCGCATTCAGGGGGGCGGCACGGTCGCCGTCTACTCCGACATTACGGAACTTAGACAACAAAATCTCGAACTCGAGAAAGCAAGAGAGTTATCGGAAGTTGCGAATCGGACTAAGAGCCAATTCTTAGCCAATATGAGTCACGAATTGCGTACACCGCTCAATGCAATAATTGGTTATAGCGAGATCCTCCAGGAAGACGCGGCTGACAGTGACCAGGAGCAGTTCGTCCCCGATCTCAAGAAAATCGAAGGTGCTGGCCGTCATCTGCTGGGCCTTATCAATGACATCCTTGACCTATCAAAGGTTGAGGCGGGTAAGATGGAGGTCTATCTCGAAGAGATCGAGATTTCGTCGCTGCTCGAAGAGGTGGGAGCCATCATAAGACCTTTGGTCGCCAAGAACGGCAACACGCTCGAGATTCGCGTAGCGAGTGATATAGGCAGCATGCGGACCGACCGCACCAAGTTGAAGCAATGCCTCCTGAATATTCTCAGCAACGGCAGTAAATTCACCCATGAAGGTAAGCTTACGCTCGCCGTTGAGCGCACGGGTCGAGCCATGATGCAAATGACGATCTCGGATACGGGGATCGGCATGACCGAGGAACAGCTGGGGCGGCTATTCCAGGCCTTCAGCCAAGCTGACGCCTCCACTACTAAAAAATTTGGAGGAACCGGTCTTGGTCTCGCCATCACGCGACACTTCTGCCGCTTGCTCGGCGGCGATATTTCCGTCGCGAGCCGGGTTGGAGAAGGGTCGACCTTCACGATCGTCATTCCCGATCAAGTGGCAGAACCCAAGCGATCTGAGCTGCCAATCGACTTCCCCCAAGAGCCGACAACTGAGACAGCTGACGAGGGTAAGTCGCCCATCACTGTGCTGGTCGTCGACGACGATCCCGCATCAAGGGATCTGCTTACGACGAACCTCAGGCGTGAAGGCTATCAAACCGTCCAGGCCCGCGGCGGCGACGAGGCCTTGGAACTTGCCCTCAAGCTGAGGCCAGACGCCATCACTCTCGACGTGTTAATGCCGAAAACGGATGGGTGGGCCGTTCTCGGCGCACTTAAGGCGAACCCCGAACTTTGCAACATACCTGTTATCATGGTCACCGTGGCCCCGGATCGCGGCATCGGCTTATCGCTCGGTGCCGCCGAAGTCATGACTAAGCCCGTCGATCGCGCAGAGCTCATCTCGCTGTTGCGCAATCTTTTGTCCCGTGATGGTCCGATCCTCCTGGTCGAAGATGATCCTGCGACGCGCGAGACCGTACGGAATACGATCGAGAAAATGGGATTGACAGTTGCAGAAGTGACAAACGGACGGTTGGCACTGTCCTGGCTCGCCGAAAACCCGACACCTGCGTTGATCCTGCTCGACTTGATGATGCCAGAGATGGATGGTTTCGAGTTCCTTGATACGTTCAACAGTCGTGTCGACTGGCGTCATGTTCCGGTGGTTGTCATCACGGCTAAACAGTTGACTGCCGCAGAACGAGGTATGCTTTCGGTGCGCACCGTTATCGAGAAAGGCGATTCAATCGACAGAGATGTTGCCTCGGCAATCGGCAAAGCAGTAGGTCGCCGTCCGACGCGTGCCGGCGTGGAATCGTAATCGGTAGAGATGACTTGATGGTGAATTGATGGCTAAGATACTGTTGGTAGAAGATAACGAAATGAACCGCGATATGCTCTCGCGCCGGCTGATCCGAAAAGGATTTGAGGTCGTAATGGCAATTGACGGCGAACAGGCCGTAGCCTTGGCCCAAAGCGAACTCCCCGACCTAATTTTGATGGATATGAGCTTACCGGTGATCGACGGGTGGGAGGCGACGCGGCTCGTTAAAGCCGCCGATGCGACTTCCAACATCCCCATAATTGCACTGACGGCGCATGCGATGTCGGGTGATCGAGAAAAGACACTCAACGCCGGGTGTGACGATTACGACACGAAGCCAATCGAGATGCCACGCTTGCTTGAAAAGATCGACGCTCTGCTCCGACGCTCCTTATGACGCTATCTTGGTTCTGCGCAAAGTGACTGATTCAGCCCAGCGAGTCGAACGCGCGCTCACCGCATTTGTGCGCCAGGAATTTGGGGCGCCGATCGCTACCATCATCGGCCTAACCGAGATCTTAATCGAGGACGCCCGTTGCAGCCAGGATGAACCGTTAGCTTCAGACCTTGATCGCATCCATGCGGCCGGTCGGTTGCTTCAAGAACAAGTCGACCGATTAGTAAGTCTCGCGACGAAAGGTGGGTTGGGAGTTGGAGATGATTCTGCCGCTTTTAGAACTGGACTCCGACATGATTTGCGGACGCCGCTGAACGCGGTCAAAGGCTACAGCGAACTGATCTTGGAAGAGGCGCGCGATAGCGGTCGCGAAGATCTGCTCACCGATATCGCAAAAGTCGTTGCCGCCGCCGAACAACTCCTGGGGCAAGTTGATCGGTTGATCGGTTTGACCGAGGAGGTACAGTCTTCAGATACGTCTCAAGCGGGGTCACCATCACGTGATCTAGTCGGCGAAATTATGCGATCGATTCAACCGATCGTGCCTAAAGCCAAGACTAACCTTTTGTCGGGCCGGATCCTGGTAGTTGACGACACGGAAGCTAATCGGGATCTGCTTTCGCGCAGGCTTCGGCGCCAGGGTCATGCAGTCGATACCGCCGACGGCGGAAGATCAGCCCTGGAGGCGATGGCCAAATCCGAGTTTGATCTCATCCTACTTGATCTCATGATGCCTGATATAAATGGACTGCAGATATTATCCTGGCTCAAAACCAATCCAAAGCTGCAGCACATTCCTGTAATCATGATCTCAGCGTTGGACGAGATCGACAGCATCGTGCGTTGCATCGAGGCTGGAGCCGAAGACTATGTTCCAAAACCATTCGATCCGGTGCTTCTTGGCGCGCGTATCGAAGCATCCTTGGAGCGAAAGCGGCTCCGTGACCGCGAGCGCGCATTTACCAACGAGTTGCGAGTGGAGAAGGGAAAGACCGAAGCCCTGTTGCTCAACATCCTGCCGGGAACGATCGTCAGCCGCATCCGCAACGGTGAGATCGCGATCGCCGACCGTTTCCCCGACGCGACGATTCTATTTGCTGATCTAGTCGGCTTTACAGACCTTGCCGGCCGACACTCCCCGGGGCGGGTCGTTGAAATGCTCAACGGGTTGTTCTCAGCTTTTGATAAGCTGGCCAAGCGCCTTAAGGTGGAAAAAATAAAGACCATCGGCGACGCCTACATGGCAGCCGGCGGACTGCCAGAACAAAGCCCTGGTCACGCACTTTCAGTTGCGGAGATGGCACTTGGCATGATTGAGGCGGTGCGTGAGACTGGGAGACGCTTTGACGAAGCTCTCGAAGTGCGTATAGGCATCCACTCCGGGGATGTAGTCGCTGGCCTCATCGGTCAGCACCGGTCGATCTACGACGTCTGGGGAGACACGGTCAATATAGCTAGCCGCCTCGAGTCCTCCGGCTTGCCCAATCGCATTCAAATATCGGAAAGCACGTACCAACGTGTCAAGGATGGGTTCCATTGCGAGTTGCGCGGGCCGGTCGCGCTGAAGGGTCGGGGTACAATGCTAACTTATTTTCTCGGCGAACGGGTCATATAAAGCCATAACAGATTTCCGCGACGTCTAGTCTTCTTAGACGAGTGCGGAGTATCCGGCGCAATTCCGCGGGGGATGGTGCTTGGCTTGTCGTGTCTGTTCTGACCGTGTGGATTTACTTGCTTTTGGTGATGGTGGTTCATTTCTGGCAGGGTCATTAGCAAGAAACGGTTTGTCAGTCGGGTGCTGCACCCTCACTCTCCGACAACATCCGGCTCTTGTTGCCGCGCTTGGTTTTTGTGCCGGATATCGCCAGCCCCGCGCTGAAATGACGCCCTATCCGACGCTCACGCCACAGTTGAGTCAGTGGCTCCCGCGCGAAATGGTAGTGGATGTTGGAGGGTAGAAAGCGGTTGGTCCCAGGCGCATATTCTGGGAATGGATCAAATTCTGCCCCCAGAACTAAGCGCTTTTGAATTTGAGAGCCTGCGCCAGATTGCAGCGCATCCTGCCTCACACCACGTTCCGTCTCGCGTCCAATCCCGGCTGAAGGATATCGGATATGTGAAGGAAGTGCTGGGTAGCCTCATTGTGACTGATGACGGCTTTCAGCGCATTGCGATGAACAAATGATTGACCATGAATAGCTGCCAGCAAAAAGACAGGGTCTCTGCAGTGCTGATCGAGGCTGCGGATCAGGCTACGCACAAAACAGACGCGCTCTATTGGCTCATTAGTTTGTTGAAAGCTGAAGCTTTAAGCCGATCGAAATCGCACTCGCCGGTAGCGGCCCGAGTCAGGAGATGTTCGGCGATTTCTAGCGCTGACACGGATCTTCGATTTAAAAATCTTGAATCGGTTAAGACCTCGCCTAGAGCGCGCCTCAAAATCCCGAGCGTCACACCGCCGTATTGCTGATTTGCATGCATACCTGGATGCCTACGCGTACGCGCCGTTCCCCGCTGATCAGGATGCCCCAGCCAACCTTGGCGCGCGCTTTATCTACGCAGCACTCGCCCGATCTGTGAAGTTAAAAAGCCGTTTGCAACCGAGAAACAAAAAAAGCGTTGCTTGTACGACACAGCAGGTAGAGGTCATTGGAGAACCTCATACTCAAACGCGACGCCTTCTCGGCGGCGATTTGAAAGGCCTGCTTAGAACAGTCTGTGCGAGGCGAATGGGGTAAGCCAGCTAGCCAGCTAGCCGGGCCGCCTTGCTTCACGCCGAGGCGGCCCGGCCTCGCCTTCACCAACAAGCCAGCGCCCGGCTTCAATCGCCATAATCACGTCCCGAAGCTTCAGGCTATCGTACCGCCGACGCATCATCAGTTTATAAATCCAAAGAAAGGGCATTTCAGGGGGAGCATATCGGCCGAGTTCAATGTTGGTTTCTACCCCAAACTTCTTGTTCAAGCATGTGACCAATTCGTACAGATCATCTCCATAAATACGAAGATCATGAAAGACTTCGGTTTCAGGCGTGATGGCTGAACGGTAGCGTCTGGTAATGCCCCGCCGGGGCAACTCACCCAAAACTTCGCCCCAGCAAATCCCAGAACACCGCTAGCGCCGCGATTGGCAGCATAAAGAGGATTGCGCGGCGTCCGACGCGGCTTAGGTACTGCACTTCTGACTTTCTCGGTACCGACGCACAGCTTCGTTGACCTTCTCGCGATCGCGCCGATTTTCCGGCGGAAACTCCATGATCGGGATGTGAATATCAGCATCGATCATCAGAAAGCTCTCGTGCGGCTTTTCAGCCGTGATCTAATTGCCCGAATCCTTCAGGGTGAGGAGCGGCTTCCCCTTCGGTACGGGATCGGATCATCGAAGGGGCGGCACCAGGACAATGCGTTTCGCGCGCAGGCAGACGGCTTAGGATGGCCAGCGGATCGGTAAGGGCTGCAACCGTCGTTTGATCATTTCGTCGCTCAACCTGTCGGCATACTCGCGCACTGTTGGCCCGGCCGTGAAGTGATGCTTATGCGCCTGATCCGCTTCCGCCTGTTGCCGAATGTTCTCGTAGTAGCGCGTCAGAGATTCGTCTGGCAAATTTTCTATACCCAAAATCTACTCCTACTAAGATTGTTTGAGCGTTCAGAAGCAAAAGGCCGCAGGCATTCTCGCGCTGCGGCTCGCCGGGTTCAAAAATTCAGTGTTTATGAAAGCCTACCCAGCCCCGGTTCGAAAAGCTAAGGCCACATCTCGCCAGACGTAAATCTAAATGCACGGTTCCGAGGAAAGGAACAAAAGTTTTGTTGCCGGGCGGTCACAGGGTAGCTGGATAGTTTGCGGGGTACGATTTTCGCTTGATCGTACCCTTTGTTGGCGCGTATTTGGGATTTATGGTCAGCGAACGGCCCCTCACAATCGAGATTTTAGCCCTCGGGTCCGGGGCCCCTTGGTAATTGACCGCGTCACCGGTGGAACGTTCTACTTCGACGAGGCGAAACGGATCGGCGAACGCCTGCTTTCCCGGACGGAAGTTGAAGTTGGATATGGGGGGTACCGAATTTTGAACTCCGATCTTCGAGTGCTCTACACTTGGCCTTCCGGCGATCATGCACAAACACACAATTAGTCTTGCCGGCTTGGAGCCCATGCTATCATCAAAAAGTGGCCGGACTTCTCCGCCCCGATGGCGGCATGCTTTCCTGCGGGATCGAAGAGCAGAGTGACGTACTTCATACTGCCGGCACAAATCATGCAGTAGCTTTAGACATGCGCGGCCTCGCAATCTTATTAGTTGCCATTCTGGTGCTCTCGGCAATGGTGCCGGGGCAGCCTCACTTCTCGCCGCAACCGACCGGGCCAATGCCAGCGGTCAACGTGCCTTGATTGCCAAGCTTGGAAGCCCTCAGGCGAATAGCTCCGCCCCGGACGGCGTGAACTTTAGGTAAGTTCCGGACTCATACCGCCTAGCCAGCCCTTGGACATCGCGCGTTCAAGACCGGCGCGGTATTCGTCGGGCGAGCCGCCAGCCTGCAGGAAGGCCCCGTTGATCAGCTCTATGTAGAGACGGCCGTCCTGCACGCCTCTGTGGTGTTGGCGATCTCGACCAACTTGCGCGCTGTTACATCGGGATCGGCAAGGGGACGGTCAGTGACGAACTTCATGGCGCGCTCGATCCGGTTCTCGCATGGGTGGCCGCTGCCCGGCCCTTCTCCGTGGCCCGATATTCGACATCGCTGATGTTCGTTTTGAACGGCGTCAGCCAACCCATGTCGACCAGGCGATCATACCTGCTGCGATCAATATTTCCGGCGGTGTATTTGCGGCCGTCGCTGGCGACAATCTGGCGGATCAGCTTGAGGTCTTCGTTGTCCATGTTGGTCACTTCTTAGCCTTCAGCCCAAGCTCGACCAGTCGGCGGATTGGCTCACGCTTTTCACGACCGATCCCCGAGGCGAATTCATGCCCTGCTTGATGCGGTCGCCGAGCGGGAGCCATCCACCTCATCCGGTTAGGGTAGTCTCGGAAGTGCCGGGTTGTCCGATTTTCCGGTTGAAGGCTTCGGTTGGGACGCGATTGAAGCGTCCAACCGGAGCCTCGAATTATGCGGTATGAACTCACGGTTGGCGCGAATGTTCATCTTGCCCTATACTAGCGATACCGATCCCAAAGGTTGCGCGGTTGCAGCCAAAACACGTTGAAGAAGGAAAACGGGAGACCTAGAGCCGCCACTGACGGCCCGAGGCGCCAAACGTTCCGAAAGGCTTTAGCAAGTGGCATACCGCCATGTTTTGGTCAAACCTGCACTGAGTGTTTAGCGTTTTATCGGCTCTGTGGAGATCCGACGGTCGCCTTTGTTTGGGATGACTGCGATCGGAAAAAGAAGCGCCAATGAGTATCCCGGCGACCCAGCAACAAAGTCATTCACGCGATGTCGCTCTCGCCGCGATCGCGCAAGCTCACAGACAGATTGGGAACGCTGTAGGACAGCTCGCGAAGGTTGATGAGACGGCTTTTGCGTCAGAAAAGGCGAAAAAAGCCATGCCTCGTCCTTCTAACGAGCAACCCCGCTCTGCCGATTCTGGCCGGGGGTCATTGCGTGGCAGGCTGATGTTACGGAGCCTCGTGGGTCTGCTAGCGGTAGCATGCATCGGCGTTGCCGCCTTTGCGTGGCCATCACTGCGTGGCCAAGCGGCACTGGAGTCGATTTCAACTTCATCGGCGTCGACGGAGAAAAAAAGACTGGCGGCACAGCCGGTCCGATCTAACGTTGACGCGGCGGCCAAGACAGATGTGGGACTTGCGCAACCACCATCTCAGGCGCTGGCTCAGGCTGCGCCGCAACGCACGGCTCCGGTAGTTCCGACAGCCGCTCCAATAGCGCCTGATCTGGCACAGTCGATCCTGAAGATGGCGCGCGAACTCGAAAATGTGGAGCAAGGCATTGATCAGCTCAAAACGGGTCAAGCACAAATGGTCCACGACAACGGGGAACTAGCCGAACATCTTAAAGCGACGCAGGAAATGGCTCGCCGTAACGCGGACCTCGCCGAAGATCTTAAGGCGGCGCAGGCAAAAATGGTTCGTGACAACGTCAACTTGGCCGATCAGCTTAGGGCAAGCCAAGAACAAATGGCTAACCTCGCTGAGCAACTCAAGGCAAGCCAAGAACAAATCACCCGCCTTGTAGCCGCTTCCGAACAGAAGCAGCGGCCTCGGACATTAGCGTCCTCACCACCGATCGCCAACACGACGCGTAAGCCGGTGTCGCCCTCGCCTCACGTCAGAGTGCAGACGCAGGATCCAAAGCATTCGCAGCCTCAACAACAGTAGGTGGTCATGGCTCGGCGGTCGCCACCAGATACTTCGTTCTTCACACCAAAAGGACCACGGACCTTCGTATCGGCCTGGCAAGCATGAGACGTCTAAACATCGGCTTTCGCGAGATTTTCAGAGTCGCTTGATTTTCATCTTTTGCGACAGTGTCTGCCAGTAGCTGACATCACCCATTGGTTCGAACGATGGACGGTACCTCTAGCGCAGATTCTCCGCGCCCATGATCCGGGCCGACACAACCCAGGCAGCGCTTTCCGGATTCACCTTACCGGCCATCTGTTGGCCGCGTCGCGACCTTCACCTGGTCCTGATGGTGCCATGAGCATGCCCAGAAGGCGTGATGAAGCAGACCCCGAACGTTGATTGAGTGATTATATGAAGTGTTTGTGGGCCCTCCAAACCGGTCTTGCCTACCGAGCCGGTGCGCTATGGTGTGTCGTTGCCACGGTGATGAGCGGCGCGGCGCTCGCTCAGACAACTGGCACGGTGAATCCGAGCCCGGTTCCGCAAGGACCCTCAGCGATGGAAGAGCCGCCGCCCGGGGGCTGCATGCCGATCGGCTTGACCGCCTCCGGGGAGATCGTCTTCCCGTTTCAATGCAAGGCGTTCATCGAACGACAGAGAGCTGCCAGTCAAAAGCGCGCTGGCGCGGAAAATGAGAAGCCCGCTGCTGCGGAACAGAAACCTGATTCGGCGGAGGAGACGACCGTCGCGAAGCAGCCGGCCGCGACTGAAAGGCCGATTGCCGAAGCGAAACCGGCTGCGGCGGAGGAGATGCCTGCTGCTGCGGAAGAGAAGACCGTTGCAAAACAACAGGGCAGCATGACGCCGAATAGCAAACAGGCAAACGAACCGGTCGATTCATTTAAATTGCCTAAACGCGCTGAACGCGAGCCGCGAGAACGTACTATCGGCCCGCCCGGCTGCACGCATTTTCGTACCTATGATGCGACATCCGGCGCCTACAGGGCCTATGACGGGCAGCGCCGTCAGTGCCGAGACGTGGTTGGTCAGTCGTTTCGAAAATAAGCATCCCCGTCATCAAGCACTCGCGCTCATCTCTCGACGAAATATGGCGCGGCAAGCGTCCATCGGCCGCCAAAACTCCGCGCGTCCTGCATACCGCGTAATGCTGCCATTAACCATGCCGGAGCTTCTCGCGTCCGGCGTGTAGCGCTTAATGCGAGCTTAAGATTTCTGCACAACAGATAGCCGATCAGCGCAAACGTTTGTCACGCAGCAAGAATGCAGGCGGAGCTCAGCCTCTTAAGGAGGGTTACTTGAGGACGCTTCTGATTGGCGCGCTGGCTATGACCCTGGTCGGCTGTAGCCGTCAACCACCGCCGCAGGCCGCCACCGGTTCATGCACTGACGCGAACGGGGTCGCCTGCTTCGAGCGCACGGCTGGTACGCCGATCAAGCTGGCGTCATTCAGGATCAAATCCGCGGTGCTTTACGGCAAGTCCGTAAGCGCGTGGAAGAAAGAAGAGCCGACTCACGCCCGCCGCGGGGCGCGTCTCGCAAGCAAAACGCCCAAACCAACCATGATCGCGGCGAAAGCCGAGCCACCCGCATCTCGGAGTCCCCTCGCGTCTAATTCATCGAAAACGCCGCTGCAGCCCGCTGGCAGCGCCGCCGCTGGGGACTCCAATACGACGCCTGCAAACATCGCGGATTCGCATACCACCGTCGGCGTTGCGGGTTCCAACACTAGAACGATCGAGGCACAGGTGGCGGCCGCCACGGTGCTCGCGGAGCGTTTGACGGCTACCGCAACCCCGCCGCAGGACATGAAGGGGCATAACAGGGACAGGCCCAGTCTCGCGGAAAAGTCGGCGCGTGGTAATGAAAAGACTGCGTCTGCGTCGGCCATTGATACGGACCTTCTGGTTGCCGTTCTCATGGCTCGTCGGGACATCGCTTCGGTCTCCGATCTGACTGGCAAGATGATTGCGATCGACAACAGGTATTCTGCGTCGAACGGCAGTGTTAGAACCGCAATCGTCGCCGCGGGGGCGCCGGAAGTCCAACTCAGCGAGGGTCAAACAACGGCGATCAATCGGCTGGTCAATGGAGAGGTGCCGGCCGCAGTTCTGGCTTTGGTGTCTGCGGCGGCGGCGGAGGGGTTTCCGGAAATCGCAGGCTTCAAGATTTTTCACGTCCCTCTCTCGCCTCGGTCCTTGAAGGCACGACCGTAGGCCGCGCCAAGCTGGATGTCCTTGCGGGAGAGGCCGACATCGGCGACAGAAGGAATGACGTTCTCGCCACAAGATCCGCCAGATCCGCGATGCCAGCCGTACCGATTCGAGGCGGCAGAACGGGGGTCACGAACGCTCGACTCCTCGGCTTTAAAGCCCATGAATGTGGTTTCCGTGCGAGAGGAGATCAGACAGCGCGTCGAAAGCTTCAGGGCGCACCAACTGCGTTTCATGCGGGAGCGCAATGAATATGCGACCTCTGTGCTAAGAGAGATCAGCCCCGCGTAAACGCTGATCGGAGAAGTTCGCGGCGGGAGCGCATCCACAACGCCGTTTTGCGTCACAAGATCGTGGTGAGAACGACAATCCTCATCGCGCGGATCGGCGTCGGCCGCTCGCTCGTGCGGAGCACAATGAGGCCAAGCTGCGGTCCTGCACAGGATAGCGGATGAAGCCGACAGGAACGTGCTCTGCACCGCAGACCCGGGTACTGCGCTATCAGAAGCAACCCTGATCACGGCTTAGCAATGTCGGAAGCACTCCATGCAACCAAGTTCAGCGCTGCAGAGGGACCGCCTTGCGGGCGGTCTTTTTGCTTGTCGTTTAGCACAGATTTTTAAGTACCCTTGCGAGCTTTATTCGGATAGGACGTGCGTATGCTTCAAAAACTCTCCACTGTCGCTGCCTGGGCGTGCCTGATCTTCATCATCTACGCGACACTTTCGCACGCTGGCGGGCGGCCCGAATTGACGACAACTGAACCGCCAGTGGTGGTGATTGTTGAACGGTTCGGTGCGTACGGTCTGCTCGGACTTTTGTTTTGCTTGGCGTATCCCGGCCGGATCGCGCTGGTTTGCGCGCTTGTGTTGGGTAGTGCGGTAATTCTTGAACTCTTGCAGATAGTGATCCCCGATCGAGATGCCCGCGTTATTGATGCAGTCGAAAAACTGGCGGGGGGAGCGGTAGGAATTGTCAGCTCCCGTGCGCTCCTCTCATTTGCCGGTGGGGTGGGCTGCACTGAATTTCTGGCCGTTCGTGTCCACCAGGTTCAGCGTAAAGGTAGTGGGAGGATCGTTGACAAATAAGAACGCGCTGCTCGAAGTATGGGGACCTAAGTCCGTGTTCCAATTCAGACAAGTCGAGCCATTGACTCAACCATGGCGTGTGCGTCGGATGGCAGTCATTTCAGGGTGCCTCGGGATGCGCTTATTGGTTCGGGGTCTTACTTTTTGCGGCTCGTTGTTGGTTTTGGGCGCGCTTCAGCAAGCACCGCATCCTTTGCGGGCGAGGCAAGGATAGCCTCTAGTGCTTCCAATTTTGGCACGGTAATGAGCGTCCCCATTGGCAATCTCCTAGGTGTGCAACAACGAAGTAGCTGAGCGCACATGCCCCTGGGGTAGGTTGAAGGGTTGCGCCCGGCTACTCGGCCCGCGCGGCGTTACAGGCGCTATCATCAAACAGCAAACAGCCTAAGCAACCGTGTGTGACATCACAGGCATCTCCCATTTCGCGAGGGAGGACATTGACTCAACCGTGGCATGAGCGTCGTATTAGTGATCTCTCTAACGGAGGGGTGCCATGCTCGATCGAGACGTCAAAGAGCTTTTGATTGGCTGGGGCGCGATCCTGATCTTTGCAATCGCACTTGTCTATTTCCAACAGTAGCTGGCTGTCATTTTCAGCGGGGCTGGAATGCTGCGGATATTCTTGCAATCGCTCTTGCCAGTTTGCAATCCGCAAAAGCGGAAGCTCTGGCAGGTTTCGTAGATTGCGGAGGCACATTCATAAGCCTTGGCTATCCTGGCTCTACGGGTAGCGTCCCGACTGGAACAAACAATACCGGAAACATCGTCGGTCAAGCTTTCGGGATCAACGCTTACAGTAATGGTTTCTATCTTAGTGGGGGTACATTTAGCCCCCTCCACATACCGGGGGGCATCGATGCCGGAACGTCGGTTGGTACGAATCAGCCAATCGCGCTAGCGGCGCCGCCTCCTGCGGTTTGAAAACCAACGACGCGACTGACACAATCTTAGTCCGCCAGGAGCATACCTCACCATTACGACCGGAATCGATCCGCCGAATTAGCTAGCTGAAACGCGATCGAGAAGCTTGCAGCAACCAAGAACATGAGGAGTTTACGCATTCTTGCGGTCCTCATTT
>Ga0070717_10002060_pt1 | contig 14074 bp, 3 predicted proteins | sample LARL113metaG_FD_71366 | JGI IMG/M metagenome (GOLD analysis project Ga0070717, IMG submission 71366) | Corn, switchgrass and miscanthus rhizosphere microbial communities from Kellogg Biological Station, Michigan, USA - LAR L11-3 metaG | ecosystem: Host-associated > Plants > Roots > Rhizosphere ... | reverse complement strand
GGCATCGCCGCGGCGATCGCCCAGCGCATCGCGGAGCATCACGATCTGACGCTGAGCGAGCTGGTGCTGATCGAAGCGGGACGGATCCCGAAGACGACGAGCGGCAAGATCCAGCGCAGCACGTGTCGCCAGGCCCTCGCCAACGGCAAGCTGCCCGTGGTGTCGACGTGGCGCCGGCCGGCGGTCGCCGAGGTCCCGGCACCCGTGGCGAGCACGCCGGCGGCCGACATCGCGCCGAGCGGCGAGCGCGCGCGCTGGTTGCTCGGCCTCGCGGCGCAGGTGCTCGAGCTGCCGATCGCGGCGCTGGCGACCGACGTTCCGCTGGTCCGGCTCGGGCTGAGCTCGCTGCGCGCGGTGGAGCTGCGCGGCGCGGTCGCGGAGGCCACCGGCGTCGAGCTGTCGTTCGCCGAGCTGTTCCAGGCGCCCCACCTGCCCGCGCTCGCCGCGCTGATCGAGGCTCGACAGCTCACCTCGTCCGGCGACCGGACCCTCGCGCCGCTCGCGATCAGCGACACGCGGCTGCTGTCGTTCGCCCAGCAGCGGCTGTGGCTGCTCGCGCAGCTCGACCCGGACAGCGCCGACTACAACGAGTGTCTGGTCCTGCGGCTGAGCGGCCCGCTGCGGCGCGACGCGCTCGACCGCGCGCTGCACGGCGTGCTCGCGCGCCACGACGTGCTGCGCTCGGCGTTCGTCCCCGGTCCCGACGGCGCGGCGATCGAGCTGGCGGACGCCGCGGACCTCGCGCGTGGCTTGATCGTGGACGCGGACGTCCAGGCGCTGGCGTCCGGGGAGCGCGACGCCGAGGCGATGCGCCAGATTCGCGCGCTCGCGGCGCGGCCATTCGATCTGCGCCAGCCGCCGCTGGTCCGCGGCCTGCTGGTCACGCTCGACGCCGAGCACCACGTGCTCGCGCTGGTCGTTCACCACATCCTGTGCGACGCGCGCTCGGCGCAGCTGTTGTGCGAGGAGCTGGCGGCGATCTACGACGCCGAGCTTCGCGCCACGGTTGCGGTGCTGCCCGCGCTGCCCGCGCAGTACGCCGACCTCGCGCGCTGGGAGCGCGACCGGCTGCAGGGCGACGCGCTCGCGGGCCTGCTCGGCTACTGGCGCGGCCAGCTGGCGCACATGCCGACCTCGGTCGCGCTGCCGGTCGAGCCGACCACGGCCACGACGCGCAGCCTGCGCGCCGGCTTCGCGCTCGACGCCGCGACCAGCGCGGCGCTGCGTACGCTCGCGGCGCAGCACGGCGTCACGCCGTCGTCGGCGCTGCTCGCCGGCCTGTTCGCGCTGCTCCAGCGCTACAGCGGCCAGGACGATCTACCCGTCGGCATGCCGGTCAGCCGGCGCGAGCGTCCGGAAGCCGGACCGCTGGTCGGGTTCTTCGTCAACACGCTGGTGATGCGCGGCGACGTGTCCGGCGACCCCACGTTCGGCGAGCTGCTCGCGCGCACCGGCGAGACCGTGCTCGCCGCCCTCGAGCACCAGGCGCTGCCGTTCGATGTCCTGGTCGAGGCGCTGCGCCCCGAGCGCCGCGCGACGCAGTCGCCGCTGTTCAATGTCATGTTCTCGTACGAGGGTGCGGCGATGCCGGCGTTCACCGCCGGTGGCCTGTCCGCCACGCCCGCCGCGCTCGACCACGCCACGGCGCGGTTCGACCTCACCCTGAGCGTGACCGACACCGCCGCGGGCTTCGCCGGCGCGTTCGAGCTCGACGCCGCCCGCTTCGAGGCCGCGACGGCCGCTCGCATGGCGCACCACTTCGAGCACCTGCTGCGCGCCGCGCTCGCCGCGCCCGCGCGCCGGCTGTCCGAGCTCGCGCTGTCCGGCGACGCGCACCCCGCGCTGCGGCCCGCGCTGCCCGCGTGGCCGATCGGCCCGCGCGTCCACGAGCTGGTCGCGGGCCATGCCCGCGCCACGCCCGACGCGATCGCCGTGGTCGATGGCGACCACAGGATGACGTACCGCACGCTCGATCGCCGCGCCCGCCAGCTCGCGCACCGGCTGCGCGCGCACGGCGTCGGTACCGACGTCATCGTCGGCGTCTGCCTCGAGCGCTCGAGCGACCTGATCGTCGCGCTGGTCGCGGTGCTCTACGCCGGCGGCGCGTACCTGCCGCTCGATCCGGCGCACCCGACCGATCGGCTGCGCTTCCTGCTCGACGACGCCCAGGCGCCCGTCGTGATCACGACCGGCGCGCTCGCGGCCCAGCTCGCCGCCGCGCCGCGCGCCGTGCTCGCACCGGACGCGGACGACGACGTCACCAGCGAGCTGCCGACCGTCGCGCCCGGCGACCTCGCGTACGTGATCTACACGTCGGGCTCGACCGGCCAGCCCAAGGGCGTGCTGATCGAGCACGGCTCGTTCGCCGGCTACATCGCGACCGTGCGCGAGGCCGAGGCGCTCGGTCCCGCCGATCGCATGCTGCAGTTCACCGCGCCGACGTTCGACGTCGCGCACCAGGAGATCTTCGGCGCGCTGACCGCCGGCGCGACGCTGGTGCTGCGCGGCGCGAACCTCCACGCCTCGCTCGACGACTTCCTCGCCGCGTGCGCGGACGGCGCGCTCACCGTGGTCGTGCTGCCCACCGCGTTCTGGGCGTACCTGGTCACCGAGCTCGCGGCGCGCGACCTCACGATGCCCGCGCACGTGCGGCTCGTGTTCGTCGGCGGCGAGGCGATGCCGGCCGAGGCGCTGGCCGCGTGGCAGACGCTGCGCGCCCGTCCGGTCCTGATCAACGCCTACGGCCCCACCGAGGCGACGATCGCGGCGACCACGTGGACGCTCGGCGCCGACGACCGCGCGGTCCTCGACCGGGTGCCGATCGGCGCGCCGATCCGCGGCGTCGAGGCCTACGTGCTCGACGCGCACCGCCGCGCCGTGCCCACCGGCGTCGCCGGCGAGCTGTACCTCGGCGGCCCGAGCCTCGCCCGCGGCTACCTGCGCCGCCCCGAGCTGACCTCGGCGAGCTTCGTCGCGAACCCGTTCGGCAGCGGTCGGCTGTATCGCACCGGCGACCTGGTGCGCGCGCGCGCCGACGGCAACCTCGTGTTCCTCGGCCGCACCGACCACCAGGTCAAGATCCGCGGCTTCCGCATCGAGCTCGGCGAGGTCGAGGCCGCGCTGGCCACGCACCCCGGCGTCCGCGACGCGGTCGCGCTGTGCCTCGAGCATCACGGCGCCGCGACCCTCGTCGCGTACGTCGTGCATCAGCCCGACAGCGCCGCGCTCGACGCCGCGGCGCTCCGCGGGTACCTCCAGACCCGGCTGCCCGCCCCGATGGTGCCCGCGCGCTTCGCCGTCCTCGCGCAGTGGCCGCTGACCTCGCACGGCAAGGTCGATCGCCGCGCGCTCGCCGCGCTCGAGGCCTCGGCCGTGGTCGCCGACGAGCCCGCGACCAGCGCGCCGCGCTCGCCGATCGAGGACCTCGTGGCCAGCTGCTTCGGCGACGTGCTCGGCATCGCGCGTGTCCAGGTCCGCGATGACTTCTTCGCCCTGGGCGGCCACTCGCTGCTCGCGATGCGCCTGCTGTCCCGGCTGCACGACACGCTCGGGGTCCGGCTCGCGCTGCGCACGCTGTTCGAGGCGCCGACGGTGGCCGCGCTCGCCGCGCGCATCGAGCTCGCGCGCCGCGCCGGTCCCACGCCCGCGCCGGCGCTGGTCGCCGCGCCGCATGACGGCCGCGCGCCGATGTCGTTCGCCCAGCAGCGGCTGTGGTTCCTCGATCGCCTCGAGCCGGGCAACACGCTCTACAACATGACCGGCGGATATCGCCTGCGCGGCGCGCTCGACCGCGCGGCGCTCGGCGACGCGCTGACCGCGCTGGTCGCGCGCCACGAGGTGCTGCGCACCCGGCTCGCGTCGGTCGACGGCGCGCCGGTCCAGATCATCGATCCCGCCGCCGCGGTGGCGCTGCCGGTCACCGAGCTCGACGCGCTCGACCCCGCGGCGCGCGAGGCCGCGCTGCTCGCGCACCTCGATCGCGAAGGCGCGACGCCGTTCGACCTCGCGCGCGGCCCGCTGCTGCGCACGCAGCTGCTGGCGATGGCGCGCGACGAGCACGTGCTCGTGCTGTCGCTGCACCACGCGCTCGCCGACGGCTGGTCGATCAGCGTGCTGCTCGACGACCTCGCGGCGCTCTACGCCGCCGCGCGCGCCGGCACGCCGGCCCAGCTGCCCGCGCTCGCGATCCAGTACGCCGACCATGCGCGCTGGCAGCGCCAGTGGCTCGACAGCGCGGCGCACGAGGCCCAGCTCGCGTACTGGAAGGGCCGGCTCGGCGGCACGTTGCCGGTGCTGCAGATCCCCGCGGCGCGCCGGCGCCCGCCGGTCCAGACCTTCCGCGGCGCCAGCGTCGACTTCACAGTCCCGCCCGCGCTCGCGAGCGCGCTCCACCAGCTCGGGCAGCGCGAGGGCGCGACCCTGTTCATGACGCTGATGGCGGCGTTCCAGATCTTGCTGCGCCGCTACGCGGGCCAGGACGACATCCTGGTCGGCACGCCGATGGCGGGCCGGCTGCGCTCGGAGACCGAGGCGCTGATCGGCCTGTTCCTCAACACCGTGGTCATCCGCGGCGACCTGTCGGGCGATCCATCGTTCCGCGCGCTGCTCGCCCGGGTTCGCGACGCCACGCTCGAGGCGTGGGCGCACCAGGACGTCCCGTTCGAGAAGCTGGTCGAGGAGCTCAACCCGGAGCGCAGCCTGAGCCACGCGCCCGTGTTCCAGGTCATGTTCGTGCTGCAGAACACGCCGACGCCGACCAGCGACCTCGCCGGCGTCACGCTCGAAGCGGTCCCGCTGCGCGACACCAGCGCCAAGTTCGACCTGACGCTGTCGATGACGGAGCACGCGGACGGCCTGCGCGGCGCGCTGCAGTACAACATCGACCTGTTCGACGCCGCGACCGCCGCGGGCATGGTCGAGCACTTCCTCGTGCTGCTCGCGGGCATCGTCCGGTCGCCGGACACCACGGCCACGCGGTTCGAGCTCGCGAGCGACGCCGAGCGCGCCGCGCTGCGCGCCCGCAACGCCACCGATGCCCCGTACCCGCAGGACCGCTGCCTCGATCAGCTGTTCGCGGCCAGCGCCGCGCGCCAGCCCGACGCGCTCGCGGTGATCTCCGGCCTCGAGCGCCTGAGCTACGCCGCGCTCGAGCGCCAGCGCAACCAGCTCGGCCATCGCCTGCGCCGGCTGGGCGCGCGGACCAACGCCGCGGTCGCGATCGTGATGGACAAGGGCTGGGAGCAGGTCGTCGCGATGCTCGGCATCCACGCCGCCGGCGCCGCCTACCTGCCGATCGATCCGGGCATCCCGCACGAGCGGCTGGCGTACATCCTCGACCACGCGCAGGTCGAGATCGTCGTGACCCAGCCGTGGATCGACGACCGCATCGCGTGGCCCGCGGGGCTCGCGTGCGTGGTGGTCGGCGACCCGACGCTCGCCGACGAAGATGCCGCGCCGCTCGCCGCGCGCCACACGCCGGACGACCTGGCCTACATGCTCTACACCTCGGGCTCGACCGGCCAGCCCAAGGGCGTGACGCTGCGCCACCGCGGCGCGGTCAACACGGTGCACGACATCAACGTGCAGCTCGGCGTCACCGCCGACGACCGGGTGATCGCGATGTCGGCGGCGACGTTCGACCTCTCGGTCTACGACGTGTTCGGCACGCTCGCCGCCGGCGCCGCGATCGTGATGCCCGAGGCCAGCGCGATGCGCGACCCCGCGCACTGGGCGCGGCTGGTCCGCGACGAGCGGGTCTCGGTGTGGAGCTCGGTGCCCGCGTACATGCAGATGCTGACCGCGCTGCTCGAGGCCGGACGCGAAGCCGCGCTGCCCTCCCTTCGCGCGGTCGCGCTCAGCGGCGACGTGCTGCCGCTCGCGCTGCCCGACCGGATCCGCGCCCAGCTCGGCGCCCACGTCGCGGTCTACAACCTCGGCGGCAACACCGAGGCGTCGATCTGGTCGGTGATCTTCCCGGTCGATCGCGTCGAGCCGAGCTGGACCAGCGTGCCGTACGGCCACCCGCTCGCCAACCAGCGCTGCTACGTGCTGAACGAGTCGCTCGTGGCATGCCCGAGCTCGGTGCCGGGCGACCTGTACTTCGCCGGCCTCGGGCTGGCGCGCGAATACTGGCGCGACGAGGCCAAGACCGACGCGTACTTCTTCGCCCACCCCGAGACCGGCGAGCGGATCTACCGCACCGGCGACCTCGCGTACTGGCGCCCCGATGGCGAGCTGATCCTGCTCGGCCGCAGCGACTTCCAGGTCAAGGTCCAGGGCTTCCGCATCGAGCCCGGCGAGATCGAGGCCGCGCTCAAGAAGCACGCCGGGGTGCGCGAGGCGATCGTGCTCGCGCGCGCCGACCTCGGCAGCACCGCCAAGCGGCTGGTGGCCTACGTCGTCGCCGCCCCCGGCGTCGCCTTGCCCGCGGCCGAGCTGCGCACGTTCCTCGCCGAATGGCTGCCCGACTACATGATCCCGTCGGTGTTCATGGTCGTGGCCGAGCTGCCGCTCAGCGCCAACGGCAAGATCGATCGCAAGGCGCTGCCGGCGCCCGACCTCGCCGCGCAGCTGTCCGGCACGGACTTCGTCGCCCCGCGCACGCCGCTCGAGCACGCCACCGCCGCGCTGTGGTGCGAGGTGCTCGGGCTCGACCGGGTCGGCATCCACGACAACTTCTTCGACCTCGGCGGGCACTCGCTGCTCGCCACCCGGCTCGTCGCCCGGCTGCCCGCCGCGCTCGGCGTCGAGCTGCCCCTGCGCACGATCTTCGAATCTCCCACGATCGCCGAGATGGGCGTGGCCGTGGCCCAGCAGCTCGCGTCGCACAAGGACGACGCGCACCTGGCCCACCTGCTCAGCGAGCTCGAGGGCCTGTCCGACGCGGAAGCGGAAGACCGGCTGTCGCACACGAACACCCTGGAAGGATGACCCGGATGGACCTCACGCAACGCATCGCTACGCTGTCTCCCGAGAAGCGAGAGCTCCTGATCCGGAGCCTCCAGAACAAGCAAGCCGCGACAAGCGGCGCCGCGATCCGCGCGCGCCGCCGGACCTCGGATCAAGCTCCGTGCTCGTTTCCCCAGCAGCGCCTGTGGTTCCTCCAGCAGCTCGAGCCGGCGAGCTGCGCGTACAACATGCCCGGCGCCCTGCGCGTGCGCGGCGCGCTCGACATCGCGGTGCTGCGCCAGGCGCTCGACGAGATCAGCCGCCGCCACGAGAGCCTGCGCACGACGTTCCGCGAGGTCGATGGCCAGCCGATGCAGATCATCGGACCGCCGCGCGGCCTGCCGCTCCATCTGATCGATCTCCAGCACCTGCCGGCCGCCGAGCGCGAGGCCGAGGCCGTGCGCCAGGCCTACGCCGAGGCCCACACGCCGTTCGATCTGGCGACCGGCCCGATCATCCGCGCCACGCTGCTCCAGCTCGCGCCCGACGACTTCGTGTGGCTGTGGACGATGCACCACATCATCTCGGACGGCTGGGCCAACAGCGTGCTGATCCACGAGGTCGTGACGCTCTACACTGCCTACCTCGCGGGCCAGCCGTCGCCGCTGCCCGAGCTCACGATCCAGTACGCCGACTACGCGATCTGGCAGCGCGAGTACCTCTCGGGCGCCACGCTCGACGACCACCTCGCGTACTGGAAGCAGCAGCTCGCGACCGACCTGCCGGTGCTCAACCTGCCGACCGACTTCCCGCGACCGGCGACGTTCAGCGACCGCGGTGGCTTCCGGGTCGACGCGTTCGACGCCGAGCAGCTCGCGGGCTTCAAGCAGCTGTGCCAGGGCGAGCGCGTGACGTTGTTCATCGCGCTGATGGTCAGCATCCAGTCCGTGCTGCACGCCGCGACCGGCCAGGACGACATCGTGCTCGGCACCGACGTCGCCAACCGCAACCGCGTCGAGACCGAGCACCTGATCGGGTTCTGCATCAACCAGCTCGTGCTGCGCGCGCAGCTCGGCGGCAACCCGAGCTTCCGCGAGCTGATGGCGCGGTCGTGGAAGGTCGCGCTCGGCGCCTACGCGCACCAGGACCTGCCGTTCGATCTGCTGGTCAAGGAGCTCAACCCGCGCCGGTCGGCCAATCGCACGCCGCTGTTCCAGGCCAAGCTCGTGCTGCAGAACACGCCGAGCGAGCCGCTGCGCCTGCCCGGGGTGACGATCGACGAGCTGTCGATCGAGAACCACACCGCGAAGTTCGACCTCCTGTTCAGCGCGCAGGAGGACGAGCACGGCGGGCTGCGGCTCGGCACGACCTACAACGCCGATCTGTTCAAGCCGTCGACCATCGAGCGCTTCGTCCGCCACATCCAGTTCACGCTCAAGACCATGGTCGGCGAGCCCGACCTGCGCCTGGACGCCTATCTCCGGCGGCTCGGCGAATTCGAGACTGAATATCAGCAATCCCGACAGGCCAGCTTCAAAAACGCCTCTCGCCAACGCCTCCAACTCAATCGACAGAAGGATCAACGCCGTGCGCACACTCCCTGATCTCAAAGCATCCCTGGCCGCCAAGCGTAAAGCAGGACCGCCGGAGGCCACCCGGATCTCGTCGGCCGATATGGTCGACGTCGAGACCGGTGGGCTGCCGACGATCGTGCGCCCGCGGACCGCCGGCATCCGGCTCGAGGACTGGATCCCCGACAACCGCGCGTTCCTCGAGCGCGAGGTCCTCCGGGCCGGCGCGGTGCTGTTCCGCGGCTTCGAGATCGACGCGGTGCCGCGGTTCGAGCACGTGGTCCAGATCCTGTGCCCGAAGCTGATGAGCTACACCGAGGGCGCGACGCCGCGCAAGACGCTCAAGGACAAGGTCTACACGTCGACCGAGTTCCCGCCGGAGTACTCGATCGCGCTGCACAACGAGCTGTCGTACACGATGCTGTGGCCGATGCGGATCTTCTTCGGCTGCACGATCGCGGCGGAGTGGCGCGGCGAGACGCCGATCGCCGATGTCCGCAAGGTCCACCAGCGCATCCCCGCCGAGATCCGCGAGCGCTTCGAGCGCGAAGGCTGGATGCTGATCCGCAACTACGGCGATGGCTTCTCGCTGCCGTGGCAGAAGGTCTTCCACACCGAGGACCGCGCCGAGGTCGAGGCGTACTGCGCGCGCAACCACATCGCGTTCGAGTGGAAGGGTGGCGACCGCCTGCGCACGCGCCAGGTCCGGCCGGCGTCGCGCATCCACCCGGTGACCGGCGAGACCGTGTGGTTCAACCACGCCGCGTTCTGGCACATCTCGGGCCTCGAGCCGCGCGACCTGCGCGACGAGTTCCTGCGCCAGATGGCGGCCGACGAGATGCCGTACAACACGTTCTACGGCGACGGCGCACCGATCGAGCCCGGCGTCGCCGAGGTGCTGCGCGCGGCGTACGACGCCGAGACCCGCAGCTTCCCGTGGCAGGTCGGCGACCTGATCATGATCGACAACATGCTGGTCGCGCACGGCCGCAGCCCCTACCGCGGCGCCCGCCGCATCCTGACCGCGATGGGCGATGCCTACTCGCCTGCAACGCACTGAGCGCCGAGAGCCAACACTTCTTCCCCACAGAGATTCGATATGAACCAACACATTCAAGGATTCCGGCTCTCTCCGCAGCAGCGCCGGGCGTGGTCACTCGCCAGCAGTGACACCACCAGCGGCCGCGCGCAGGCGACGGCCGTCCTCGAGGGCGCGCTCGACGTCGCCCGGCTCGAGGAGGCGATCGTCGCCGTGGTCGAGCGCAACGAGATCCTGCGCACGTCGTTCCACCGCCTGCCGGGCATGCAGTTTCCATTGCAGGTCATCGAGGCGAGCTTTCGCCCCACGCTGACCGTGCTGTCGGCCGACGCCGGCGCGCCCGACGCGTGGACCGCGCCGATCGCCGCCGGAGCGACGCCGTCGCTGGCCGTCACGCTGCGCCCGCTCGCCGCCGACCGCCACGAGCTCGTGATCTCGGCCTCGGTGCTGTGCGCCGACGCCGCCGGCCTCGAGCGTGCGATCCGCGCGATCGCCGACGCGTATGCCGGCGAAGGTGACGAAGCCGACGACGCGCTGCAGTACGCGGTGGTGTCCGATTGGCTCAACGAGACCCTCGAGTCCGACGACGCCGAGGCCGGCAAGCGGTTCTGGCAAGGCCAGCTGACCGAGCCGAGCGCGTCGGCCTCGCTGGTGTCCGCAGCCGCACCCGTGCGCGCCGCGCGCATCGCGAGCACGCTCGACGCGACCACGACCGCTGCGATCGATCGCTGCGCGACCAGGCTCGGCGCGAGCCCGGCGAGCGTGCTGACCGCCGCGTGGCAGGTCCTCGCGTGGCGGCTGTGGGGCGAGCGCGCGCTGCCGATCGCGGCGCGGCTCGATGGTCGCGCGACCGCCGAGCTCGCCGACGTGATCGGCCCGCTGGCGCGCCACGTCCCGGTGACCGCGGCGATCGACGGCGAGACCTCGTTCGCCCACGTCGTCGCCCGCGTCGAGGCCGCGCTGCAGGAGGCCGCCGCGTGGCAGGAGTGCTTCGACGCCGACGGCCTGCTCGGCGGCGGCGCCGAGGCCGCGCCGCGCTACCTGCCGTACGCGGTCGAGTACCGCGCCGGCCGCTCCGTCCACACCGCGGGCACGCTCACGCTGCGCACGATCGACAGCGCGGCCCAGCTCGAGCGCTTCGCGATCCTCCAGAGCTTCGTCCGCAGCGCGGACACCACGACCGCCGAGCTGCACTACGACCCGGCGCGCTGCTCGGCCGACGAGGCGACCCGCGTGGTCGCCCGGCTCGCGGTGCTGATCACGGACGCGCTCGCCGGCGTCGACCGCCCGATCGCCGAGCTCGCGATCCTGCCCGACGACGAGCGCCGCACCGTGGTGGCCGACTTCAACGCGACGGCCGCGACGTTCGCCGCGCCCCACGTCGTCCACCAGCTGTTCGAGGCCCAGGTCGCCCGCACCCCGCAGCGCGTGGCGATCGCGTTCGGCGAGCGTACGATGACGTACCACCAGCTCGACGCGTGCGCGAACCAGCTCGCGCGCCGCCTGATCCGCAGCGGCGTCGGACCCAACGTCCCGGTCGGCCTCTTGATGGAGCGCTCGCTCGACATGGTCGTCGGCATGCTCGGCATCCTCAAGGCCGGCGGCGCCTATATCCCGCTCGACGCCGAGTACCCCGCCGAGCGCCTCGCGTACATGATCGGCAACGCGCGCGCCGCCGCGATCATCACGCACGAGCGCCTGGTCCCGAGCCTGTCGTCACCGCCGGCCACCGTGCTCTGCCTCGACGCCGACTGGGCCGACATCGCGAGCGAGGACGACACCACCCCCCAGGTCGCCGTCGATCCCGAGGACCTGGCGTACGTGCTCTACACGTCGGGCTCGACCGGTCACCCCAAGGGCGTGATGATCCCGCACCGCGCGCTCGCCAACCACATGCAGTGGATGCAGCAGCGCTTCCCGCTCGGCGCCGACGACAGCGTGCTGCAGAAGACGCCGTTCAGCTTCGACGCCTCGGTGTGGGAGTTCTACGCGCCGCTGCTCGCCGGTGGCCGGCTCGTGATGGCGCAGCCCGGCGGTCACCGCGACGCCGAGTACCTGTGCGAGACGATCCGCCGCGAGTCGATCACCACGATCCAGCTGGTGCCGACCCTGCTGCGCATGATGCTCGAGCAACCGGCGTTCGCCACGTGCACCAGCCTGACGCGCGTGTTCTGCGGCGGCGAGGCGCTCGCGGTCGACCTGCGCGACAGGTTCTATCGCACCGCGATCGGCGTCGCCGGCGAGCTGATCAACCTCTACGGCCCGACCGAGACCTGCATCGACGCGACCTACCACGCGTGCCGGCGCGACGACGCCGGCATGCCGATCGGCCGCCCGATCGCCAACACCGAGATCTACGTGCTCGACGAGCGCCGCCAGCCGGTGCCGCTCGGCGTGCCCGGCGAGCTCTACGTCGGCGGCGCCGGCGTCGGCCTCGGTTACCTCCACAACCCGACGCTGACCCAGGACAAGTTCGTCGCCGATCCGTTCACCGCGCGCAGCGGCGCGCGGATGTACCGCACCGGCGACCTCGGCCGCCACCTGGCGGACGGCAGCCTCGAGTACCTCGGCCGGATCGACAACCAGATCAAGCTGCGCGGCCACCGCATCGAGCTCGGCGAGATCGAGGCCACGCTCGGCCGTCACCTCGAGATCCAGGTCTGCGTGGTCGTCGTCCGCGAGGACCAGCCGGGCGACCGCCGGCTCGCGGCGTACTTCGTGCCGCACGAGGGCAAGCTGCCGCGCGCCAGCGATCTGCGCGCGTTCCTCAAGGACCAGCTGCCCGAGTACATGGTGCCGACCAGCCTGGTGAAGCTGACCGCGCTGCCGCTGATGCCCAACGGCAAGGTCGACCAGCGCGCGCTGCCGATGCCCGACGACAACCACGCCGAGCTGGCGGACGCGTTCGTCGCGCCGCGCAACCCGCTCGAGCGCGAGGTCGCGCAGATCTGGAGCGAGGTGCTCAACGTGACCCGCGTCGGCATCCACGACGACTTCTTCGAGCTCGGCGGCCACTCGCTGATCGCCACCCAGCTGACGTCGCGGATCCGCAAGCTGTTCCACGTCGACCTGCCGCTGCGCGAGCTGTTCGCGGCGCCGACCGTGCTCGGGCTGTCCGAGCGCATCGCCCGGCTGCAGGGCGAGCTCGGCAAGCAGGCCGAGGTCGCCGACATGCTGGCCGAGCTCGAGGGCCTGTCGGACGAGGAGGTCCGCGCGTTGCTCGAGGAGCCGGTCGCGGCGCAGGGGTAGCGTCTCGCGGCACCCCAACGCCGCGACTCTGCACGCGATTTCCTCGGCCCCCGAGATCGCCGGAAATCCACTCACAACCGCTGGGTCGGGTCTCTATTCCTTGAGCGCCCAGGAAGACCATGACCACCACCGCACAACGGCTCGCCGGGCTGTCGCCCGAGAAGCAAGCGCTGCTCCGCAAGAAGCTCGCGGAGCGCACCGCGGCACCCACGGTGGTCGCGCGCGCCGAGCCGTCGGCGGCGCTGTCGTTCGCCCAGCGCCGCCTGTGGTTCCTCGATCAGCTCGAGCCCGGCAGCACGGCGTACAACATCGTCGAGGGCATCCGGCTCCACGGCCCGGCCGCGCAGCCGTTCCAGCTCGACGTGCTGCACGCCTGCGTGCGCGCGCTGGTCCGCCGCCACGACGTGCTGCGCACGACGTTCGTGGTCGAGGACGGCGAGCCTCGCCAGCGGGTCGCCGCCGACCTGGATCCGCCGTTCCAGGTCAGCGACCTGCGCGCGCTCGCCCCCGACGCGCGCGAGGCGGAGGCGGTGCGGATCGCGAGCCGCGAGGCCGACACGGCGTTCGATCTGGCGCGCGGCCCGCTGCTGCGCGTCCACGTCGTCGTGCTGCAGCCGCACGAGGTGGTGTTCGTGCTCGCGATCCACCACATCGTGTTCGATGGCTGGTCGCTCGGCGTCGTGCTGCAGGAGATGTCGGAGCTGTATCGGGCGATCGCGACCGGCGCGGCCTCGCCGCTGCTGCCATTGCCGCTGCAGTACGCCGACTACGCGCGCTGGCAACGCGCCCAGCTCGCAGGCCCGGCGCACGAGGCGCTGTCGCGCTACTGGCGCGATCAGCTCGCGGCGCTGCCGGTGCTCGATCTCCCGGTGGATCACGCCCGGCGCGACGGCGCGGTGCGCGACGGCGCGCGCGCGTCGTTCCGGTTACCTGCCGAGCTGAGCGCGGAGCTGGTCGCGTTCGCGCGGCGCCACAACGTCACGATGTTCATGCTGCTGCTCGCGGGGTTTCACGCCTTGCTCGCGCGCTACGCCGGCCAGGATCGGTTCGCCGTCGGCACGCCGATCGCCGGCCGCACCGAGCGCGACCTCGAGCCGATGATCGGGTTCTTCGTCAACACGCTCGTGCTGGTCGCCGACGTCGCGGACGATCCGACGTTCGCGGCGCACCTCGCCCGGGTCCGCGAGACCACGCTCGGCGCGTTCGCGCACCAGCAGATGCCGTTCGAGCTGCTCGTCGAGGAGCTGCGGCCCGAGCGCCAGCTCGGCCACGCGCCGCTGTTCCAGGTCATGTTCAGCGTCAAGAGCCTGCAGCACCTGCGGGCGGC
>Ga0070717_10002058_pt1 | contig 14082 bp, 13 predicted proteins | sample LARL113metaG_FD_71366 | JGI IMG/M metagenome (GOLD analysis project Ga0070717, IMG submission 71366) | Corn, switchgrass and miscanthus rhizosphere microbial communities from Kellogg Biological Station, Michigan, USA - LAR L11-3 metaG | ecosystem: Host-associated > Plants > Roots > Rhizosphere ... | reverse complement strand
CGACGACTACAGCGAAATCCACCTGACCGGTGCTCAAACAGCTGCGCCCATCTGGACGGAGTTCATGAAAAAGGCAGCTGCCATACCACAGTATTCCGATATGAAGTCCTTCTCGCAGCCATCCGGTGTGGTAGACGTTCAGCTGGACAAAATAACTAATCTCCTGGCGACCCCAGCTTGTCCCCAAACTTATACAGCTGCGTTTATCGTTGGAACTGAACCGACCAACACGTGCGACCAAAATACGGGGGCGCATGGTGTTCTTTCCAAGATTTTTGGGTTAGGCAGCCAGCAGTCTGACCAGCAACCCGCCGGGCCCTTCGGCCAGCCCGCCCAAAAGAAAAAGAGTATTTTTGGCAAAATTGCTGGTATTTTTAAGGACGACAAGCAGTCGAGCCCTCCCCCAAAGCCGCCTGACGCAACCGGTACCACGCATTGAGGGAACCAGTGAGTCCAAGGCGGTGTCCTTAGGCGAGGAGTTCTCTGCTCCAGGAGGAGTGCCATGTTGCCTCCATTTTTCACCTCGTTGCTTGCGTTGCTAGTTTCTGCCTCGCCTGGGTTTCCACAAGCCTCGCAAACCGACCAAATTCAGATCGCGCCTCCGATGCGCCAGATGGAAGCCCCTCCCAAGGATGCGTCCGCAGATCAACTGGAGAAGCAGGGAGACTTATTGCGAGCGGAGAAAGGCTACCTAGACGCAATTGACTATTACCGGGCGGCACTCGCCAAAGATCCCCAGAGCGCGGCGGTTTCCAACAAGCTAGGCATTTCGGAGTTGATGCTGGAGCGTTACAAGGATGCGAGCAAAGACTTCGAGCAGGCCATCAGGAAGAACCGCAAGTTTGCCGAACCTTATAACAACCTGGGGGTGGTTGACTATAAGCGGCGCAAATATTCTGGCGCTATCAAGCAGTACAAGAAGGCGCTCGAACTCGAATCTGACTCCGCAGCTTTTTATTCGAATCTTGGAGCTGCCTACTTTGCCCGCAAAGATTTCGAGCGTGCCAGCCAGGCCTATGCGGAAGCCATCCACCTGGATCCGGAGATCTTTGAACGCACCTCGCACACTGGAATCGCTGCACAGCTCATTTCCAGTGAAGACCGTGCCCACTACGATTACGTGCTGGCCAAGCTTTATGCGAAAACGGGAGACACCGAGCACTCACTCGAGTTCCTTCGCAAGGCGATGGAAGAAGGCTACAAGGGAGTGAAGGATGTTTACACCGATCCCGAGTTTGCTGAACTGCGAAAGGATGTCAGATTTGCAGACTTGATGAAGCAGAAGCCACCGGCAATTCCAGAGTGAAAAGAGGTTTTAGGTTTTAGCTTAGTTCTTCTATTAGCTCTTAGCTTCCAATCAATAAATTCCTGTTCCTCCGCAGGATGACCGTATGGATCACGGCTAACGAATCAGGGAGACTGCCCCAAAGTTTGCGTCACTATGGCCGAGAGTCGTTGACAGTAAAGCACTTAAACTCTTACAGCGTTCTTGAAGAGTCTCGTGGTCCTGCTTTTCGAAAACGGATCTAAGGGTCAAGAATTTTTTCTCGGTTTTTCCGAAACTCCCGCCAACGGCACGGGTTCATTTCAAGCAGAACGAAAAACACGCCCGCCGGCCGCCGACCCGAGCACGCCCCAAGCAGCGCGGCCGGCACGGGCCTGTTCTTACCTGACTACCTCTCCTCAACTGGCGCCAGCTGCTACGCCGCTGGTATCCTTTCCCTTCCTCAGGAGGACTAATGTCTTTCAGCCTCGAAGGCCGCGTGGCCGTGGTATTTGGAGTCGCTAATAAGCGCAGTATCGCGTGGTCTATAGCCCAGGGTCTGCAACAGGCGGGAGCCAAGCTGGCGATCACATATCAAAACGAACGCCTGGAGCAGGAGGCCAAGGACCTGATTTTGTCCCTTCCCGGCGCCGAGGCTTTCATGTGTGATGTGTCGAAGGATGAAGATATTGAGCATGTCTTTTTGCAATTCAAGGAGCGCTACGGCAAAGTGCACGCACTCGTTCACAGCGTGGCGTATGCTCCGGCAGAAGAACTCAAAGGCGATTTCCTAAATACTTCGCGCGAAGGGTTCCGGGTTGCGCACGACGTGAGCGTTTATTCGCTGGTTGCGCTGTCCCGTGCCGCTGCTCCGCTAATGGAAGATGGCGGGAGCATTTTGACGATGACTTACTACGGCGGGGAAAAAGTTGTCCCACACTACAACGTGATGGGCGTCGCCAAAGCTGCTTTGGACTGTACGGTCCGCTATCTGGCGAATGATCTTGGCCCGCGCAAGATTAGGGTCAATGCTATTTCGGCCGGGCCGATCAAGACCTTGGCCTCGCGCGGAATTTCCGGGCTGGGAGACATGCTGAGATCTCACTCGGAACGCGCGCCGCTGAAACGCAATGTCGATGTTAATGAAGTCGGCTCCACCGGGGTGTTCCTGGCTTCCGACGCCAGTTCGGGGATTACCGGCGAAGTTATTCATGTCGATTGCGGATATAACATTATGGGATTTTGACGGCGCTGAGTCCGATTAGTGCGTCGCATCCGATGTTGAATGCCCGACCCCACCGTCGATTTGTCGATTCATTGACATTTTGGCCGTTCGGCGTAGGTTGATCATGGACAAGTCGACGGGCAACGAGTCTCGCCACAATCATCAATTGAGCCGGGACGTAGAACGGGTGAACATGGCCACCAGTCCAGCATTGGCTCCAACCGATATGGAGACGCGGACGATCCGCAGGCTGCGGTCTCGGATCATCCCGTTTGTGTTTGTTCTTTACGTGATTGCTTTCCTCGACCGCATCAACATTGGATTTGCAGCCTTGACCATGAACCGGGAACTGGCTATTACCAGCCAACAGTTCGGGTTCCTCTCGGGAATATTCTTTTTTGGCTATTTCATTTTCGAAGTGCCCAGCAACCTGCTGCTGCACAAAATCGGAGCGCGTATTTGGATTGCCCGCATCCTGATCAGCTGGGGAATTGTGGCAATGCTGACCGGCCTCGTGCGGACAGCCCTGCACTTGTATCTTGCGCGGTTTCTACTTGGGGTGGCTGAGGCTGGTTACTTTCCGGGAATCCTGCTCTATCTGACGTACTGGTTTCGCCAGCCGCAAATGGCTCAAACCATTGCCTTGTTCTTGGTGGCTAATCCGATAGCTAGCATACTCGGTGCCCCGCTGTCTGGCGTGATTTTAGATCGCGTTCACTGGTTCGGGGTCAGCAGTTGGAGGTGGTTGCTGATTCTCGAGGGCATTCCAGCTATTCTGGGCGGCATTCTTACATACTTTCTATTGCCCGACCGACCCGCAGAAGCCAAATTTCTCACCCTCGAGGAAAAAGGCTGGATCACAGCTCATCTGGAGCGGGAAGAACGACAAAAGCTTGCGAGTCGCCGAGTTACTGCGATTCAGGCGCTGGCGCACGGACGGGTCTGGCATCTGACGGCCGTTTATTTCACTGCCATGATTGGCTCTTACACTATGTTTTTCTGGATGCCTCAGTTAGTCAAGGCCATTTCCAGCGAGTACTCAAACACCAGAGTGGGATTCATGGTGATGATTCCCTATCTTTTCGCACTGATAGTCATGGTCCTAGTCGGTCGTAGTTCGGATCGCACGCTCGAACGCCGATACCACGCTGCTATTCCTTTGATAATCGGCGCTATCGCATTGCTGATGCTGGGTACGACCACGACTACGTCTGTTTTATTTTCCGTCACACTCTGGTGTCTTGTGGCGTCGGGTGTTTGCAGTCTATGGGGTCCTTTCTGGTCGCTGCCTAATGAGTTTTTGGCGGGATTCTCAGTGGCTCTCGCGATCGCATTGGTCAACTCGATCGGAAACCTTGGTTCGTTTGCCGGGCCTTACGCGATGGGAGTGATCAACAAGAAGACCGGAAGCTTTCACGGCGGGCTTGCGGTTGCGGGGGCTTCATTGTTCATATCGGCGATGCTGCTGATCGCCTTGCCCAAAAAGAACGAATCAGCATGCGGCGAGCTGGACCGAAAGAAAACTTCAAATGTCAACTAATCCCAAATTCTGGTAGTGGGCTACTTTGAATTGGCGGAAAGAGCGGCATGAAAGTCACCATCGTTGATATTGTGGTCACCGTAGCCGGGTGGGGATTGCTTATATGGCGTCTCTGGTATGGCGAGGAAATCGGGGAAGACCGCCTTGATAGACCACGTTCAAAAACTATTTCCAGAACATGACCAAAACGATGATCTAACGTAGCCCACTACTGAAATCCTCAATCTAAGATCCGCGTGCTCACTCGACAACTCTGATCCGTCGTTCGTGATCGGAAACCCGCTCCAGCGCGATCTCCACGTCCCGCTCGCGTTTGAATCGTGGAAACTTTTCACCCCACTCGATCAGCAGGATACTGTTGTCGCCGACCAAGTCGTCGATTCCCAACGTCTCCAGCTCACGCTGCGTTTCCACGCGATACAGATCAATGTGATAAATTGTGGCGCTCGGACCGCGATATTCGTGGATGAGGGTAAAGGTTGGACTAGTCACATCTTCTTCGGAGGCCGCCTGGAAGCCTTCTGCGATTCCCTTGACCAGCGTGGTCTTCCCCGCGCCCAGGTCGCCGCGCAATACCACGAGCTTAGGCGGCGTTAGCAGCGACGCAAGCTCCCGCCCTAATACGATTGTTTCCTCGGCTGAGTATGTGGTGAATTCCCGCGTCATCCGGCTGAATGAAAGTATAGCCGGAGGCTTTGACGATGGCTGAAAGCGCAGAGTCAGGCGCTTAGTCGGGAAGCTGTCTATATTCGGGGCGAAGAAAATTGCCTGGAGCGCAACCCGACAAAGCTTCTGTCCGCCATTGCCTCAACGATCATGCGAAGAGCCTGATGGTCGTCATCGTCGAGCGCCACGAAACGGAACGCTTGAAAAATACTGCCTTGTCCTTTACTGACCGGGTTCAGCATTTCGGCCATGCCGTGCACCTTGCCGGAGTTCGTCTGAAAAGCAACTTCGACGAAATCGCCCTCTGACAGGGCCCGCGCCAATTGCAGCAAGCCTCCCGTGACGGAAACGACTTGAATGTTTCCCTTGGTCTGCTTGCCGTCGCCGAGCTTGACTACCGCCGGTGTGGTTGCGAGTTTAATGCGAGTAGCACGATGGGTGGGGTCGAGCTGGGGATAGTGTGTCATGCCGAAAATCACTATGGCACCAGGCGGTAAAATGGGCGAGATTACCGAAGCCCAGTGTCCGGATTCCATGGTCTTTCGTGCTCTAACCTGCGATTCTTACCCATTTTTGTTGGGCTTGGAACCGTGTTCGCCGGAAAGCTTCCGGAAGCGCTTCGATCAGGTCGGTCGCAACCAGAGACTGCTCGCCCAGGCTTTCCCGAGCTACATCGCCAGCCAATCCGTGCAGATAAACTGCCGCCAGCACCGCCTCGAATTCACGTTTCGGATTCTGTGCCAGCATGCCCGAAACAATTCCGGTGAGAATATCGCCGGTGCCGCCGGTGGCCATTCCTGGGTTTCCGGTTGGATTAACCCAGGTTTCTTCGTCCGGGCCAGCAACGATAGTGCGGTCGCCTTTGAGGACGAGAATCAGTTCGTGCTCCTTCGCGAACGAGCGAGCCACATTAATTCGGTTGCGCTGGATGGCTGCTGTGCTCATGCCAGTCAGTCGCGCCATTTCGCCAGGATGTGGCGTCAGCACTAGTGTTTTCTTTGCGCTCATTGCGCCGCCTTTGCGATCTTTGCGGTTAAGATCTTCAGCCTGTCCTTCGAACGCGTTCAGCCCGTCGGCGTCAAGCACAATGTGCGTCGTTGCTTTCTGCACTACCGCGCGAACGAATTCCGACGTTTCCGGATGCCTCGAAACGCCCGGACCGATTGCAAGAACGCTTTTTTTGTCGGAAATAAGCTCAAAGGCTTGGACCGCATTCAGAGAAACGCTCCCGGAATCGGTCTCCGCCAGAGGTTCGGTCATCAACTCGGGATGAAATCCTGCGACGGTTGTCAGCACAGACTTTGGCGTCGCTACTGTTACCAGTCCTGCGCCAGCACGCAGCGCCGAAAACCCCGCCATCGCCGCTGCGCCCGCTTTTCCCAGCGACCCTCCGACCACCAGCACGTGCCCATACATCCCCTTGTTGGAATTACGCGGACGCGGGCCGATCAGAGATGGGATGTCTTTGGGCGTAATTACGTTCAGGTTGAGCGAAGACTGGATTGCCTCCTCCGGCGAGCCAATGGGCGCAACCACGATTGGTCCGGAAGTCAGGTTTCCGAAAACATGTGCAGGCCGCGGCGCCGTAAACGTTACGATCGCGTCCGCGCGTGCGACTGCACCTGTCTGTTCACCAACAACATCTGCGTCGGCCCCCGAGGGAATATCCACCGCGATCACTGGGGCACTTGCGGCGTTTATCTTGGCAATCGCATCAGCGTACACACCACTGACCGGGGGACGGAATCCGCTACCCAAGATGGCGTCAATCAGAACGTCGCAGACAAATACCTGTTGCGCGGACTTCGGTTCCTCCCACCTTATTAAAATCGCAAACGGGGGGGTAGCCGACTTCGTGGGTAATTTCGCAAAATTCGCTGCTGCGTCGCCACGCAATTCTCCTGCGTCGGCCAGCAACAGAAGTCTTACTTCCCTTCCCGCTTCATGCAGCTTGCGGGCAATCACGAACCCATCCCCGCCGTTGTTTCCCTTCCCGCAAATCACGCCGAAAATTTTCGCTAAGGGATACGCAGACAAAGTGAATTCCGCCGCCGCTGATCCGGCATTCGCCATCAGCGTGAGCGAAGGCACACCAAATTGCTCGCTGGTAGTGCGATCAATCTCGCGCATTTCGGCGGAGGTCACAATCTTCATAGGATCAGTCGTTGGTCGTTGACCCACAAAAATTAAAACGATGTCATTCCGATCTGCTTCTAGCAGTGAGAAACCTGTTTTTCGTTTGTACCGGTGCACACTCTCACGGGCGCGTCGCCGCCATCTCTTGCAGTTGTTTTAGCTGTGCGGGTTCGCCCATTGCAATCAGATAATCCCCGGCTTCAATTTGGTCATCGGGCGCGGGATTGAACCTCATTCCTTGCTGGCGCTTGATTGCCAGCACGATCACGCCGCGTTCCTGGCGAATTCGCGAAGTTTCAATTGTCTTGCCGGCAAAGGAGGAGCCGGAGGCCACCGAAATCTCGCCGATTTCTAAGTCCATGCCAAGGTGGGTAGTCGCCGTGTCCAGAAAACTGACCACATGGGGGCGTAGAAATGATTGAGCAATGCGCTGCCCTGCAAACGAGTATGGCGAGACTACCGAATCCGCTCCGGCTTTGAGTAAATGCTTCTCGGCATCTTCCTCGCTGGCGCGGGCGATGATCTTGAGCCGCGGATTCAGGCTGCGGGCGGTGAGTACGATGTACAGGTTTGTCGCATCGGTAGTGGTGGCTGCGACCAGCCCGCGAGCGCGTTCGATATGGACCTGGCGAAGTGTGTGCTCCTGCGTAGCATCACCTACCAGCATTAGCCACTCACCGGAGAAACGTGCCGCCTTGGTTTCGCTCTGCTCAACAATTACGAAAGAGGCTGGCTTGCGCGCCAACTCGCGGGCAGCGCTGCGCCCCACGCGCCCTGCGCCGCAAATCACATAATGATCGCTGAGCCGGTCGATCTCGCGCTCCATTTTCCGCCTTCCGAAGAAGTTGCGCAGCTCGAATTCTAGCAAAGCCTGCGTAAGTGACCCGATGCCCAGAAACACCAACGAAACTCCGGTGAGAATCAGCACTACGTTGAACACCCGCCCGGCGTGCGAAAGCGGATGTACTTCCTGATATCCGATTGTCGAAAACGTGGTGATGACCATATAGAGGCCATCGAACCACGACCAGCCTTCGATGTAGTGGAAACCTGCCATTCCAATGACGGTGACAAGTATCAACGCGATGACGATAGCTACGAGATGGCGGAAAGCGCGCATAAGACGTCTTTGGTCGTCCGTCGTTGGTTGGTATGGATCGACCGTCGAGTGACGGCACGACTATAGAACAAAAAAGCCTTCCGCGTTTTGCGGAAGGCTTGGGGAATTATTGATTCGCTAGTCTGCCATGGTCGGCGCCGGCCTGGCGTCGGCTTGCAGCGCCTGCACCTTGCTGTGCTTTATGCTGTAAGTGAAGTACACAACCAACCCGGCGGCCAGCCAGGCCACAAGCCGGATCCAATTCCACTTACCCAGCCGTAGCATCATGTATCCGTTAAACAAAATACCGAGAATCGGGACAACCGGAACCCACGGAGTGCGGAAGGGGCGCGCCTGCGCGGGATTCGTCTTGCGCAGCACCATGACCGAGATGCACACAATCACGAAGGCCAGCAAAGTTCCGATGTTGACCATTCTCCCGATGTCATCAATGGGCGTAACGCATCCCACGATGGCGGCGAGAAATCCGACCAGGATGGTGTTCTTCCACGGAGTGCGCCACTTGGGATGGACATCTGCAAAAAATCTTTTGGGCAACAACCCGTCATTCGCCATGGAGTAAAGCACTCGGGTTTGGCCGAGGAGCATCACCAGCATGACGCTGGTAAGGCCTGCCAGAGCGCCCAAGGTGATGATGTGAGATGCTACAGGGAGGCCACGATCCAAAAATGCTCGCGCTACTGGGGCTTCAATATTTACATCGCGCCAGGGCACCATGCCGGTCAATACTCCAGCCACAAGAATATAGAGGGCAGTACAGATGAGCAGCGAAAGAATGATCCCAACAGGCAAATCACGTTGTGGATTTTTGGCCTCCTGTGCGGTGGTGGAAACCGCGTCGAATCCGATGTAGGCGAAAAATACGTAAGCTGCGGCGGCGCCAATACCCGCGAAGCCGGTGGGAGCGAAGCTGGACCAGTCGTGTCCCCAGTTGGAGAAATTTACGTACCTGAATCCAAGCCCAATGACGAAGAGCACGACCGAAACCTTAATTACCACGATGGTCGAGTTGAAGCGTGCACTTTCCTTAATACCCACCGCCAGAATGGCAGTAATCACTAAAGCAATCAGGAATGCTGGAACATTGACGCCGATCTCGGCGCCAAAAAGACGAGGAGCGTTCAGAAGTTCGTGGGCACGCTGCAACAGGTCAGGAGACTGGGCAGCCATAATGTCGGCGACCTTGGCCAAGAAGGCTTGCGTACCGGGCACCAGCGACGAGTCCGAGGCCTGGGCCATTTGTCGCGCAATCACATTCTCCGCGATTCTCAATCCCGTCCAGTGATCGTAAGCCAACCACAAAGGCATTTTGAGATGGAATATGCTCAGCAGTTCGATGAAATGGTTCGACCATCCTGAGGAAACCGTGCTTGCGCCCATCGCATATTCCAGCGTCAGGTCCCATCCGATAATCCACGCGAAGAGTTCTCCAAGCGTTGCGTAGGCATAGGTGTAAGCGCTGCCGGCGAGAGGAATCATGGCGGCGAACTCGGCATAACAGAGCGCCGCAAATGCGCAGCCGGTACCAGACAAGACAAACGACAGCATGAGGCCAGGCCCGGCCATGCTGGCCCCCAGGCCCGACATGACAAAAATTCCAGCGCCAATCACTGCGCCGACGCCCAGTGCTGTGAGCTGAAAGGCCCCCAAGGTGCGCCTCAGGCTATGCTGCCCTGTTTCTTTGGCTTCATCGAGAAGCGACGTTAGCGACTTGGTAGCGAATAGATTAGCCATTCGTTTGCTCTCCAACGGACTAGGGTAACGTGCTGATGGCAGCCTGGCGTGAACTCTTCGACCACGCAAAGTACACCGGGATTCCCAGCAGCACAATGATCAGCCCGGGCCAGGTAAATTGCGGCTTGTAGCGCAATAGTACGACATCAATGAATATTGCCATCACGATATAAATTGCCGGCAGCACGGGGTATCCGATTGCGCGGTATGGGCGATCGGCGTTCGGCTGGGTCCGCCGAAGAATAAAGAGTCCCGCAATCGTCAAGATATAGAACACTAGTACCGCAAAAACCACGTAGTCCAGCAGTTGGCCGTAACTCCCTGAGACGCAGAGCACGCAAATCCAGACCATCTGCACCATCAGCGAAACCGCCGGCGTCTTATATTTGGGATGCAGTTTTCCGGCATTGCGAAAGAACAATCCATCTTTAGCCATGGCGTAATAAACGCGCGCGCCGGAGAGGATCAGCCCATTGTTACAGCCAAAGCTGGAAACCATGATGGCTGCAGCCATCAGGTATCCCCCTAAGGCCCCGAACATTTGTGTTAACGCGGCTGTCGCCACACGATCTTCAGTGGCATGCTGAATCCCGCGTTGCAAAATCGTTGTGCCGTCCGCCGTGCCTGCGAGTGGGAGCACCGTTAGATAGATCACATTGCAAGCAATATACAGAGCGATCACGACTCCGGTGCCAAGGGCCAGCGAAAGGGGCAGATTGCGCTTGGGATTTATTACTTCACCCGCCGTGAAAGTCACGTTGTTCCAGGCGTCGGCGGAAAACAGTGATCCCACTTGCGCGACCGCGAGAATGGTCAGCATGCCCACAAAAATCGTCGGCCCTTCGGCCCCCACTTGAACTGGATGCAACGCTCCGAATCCTGCGTTGTGCCAGAAGTTGGCGCCAAAGTTTGCCGCGAGCGCTACCACATTCCTTCCCTTGAATAGGCCAAACAACACCAATCCCAGCAGAGCCGAGACTTTGGCAAACGTGAAGATGTCCTGTATGACCGCGCCGGTCTTGATCCCAAAGACGTTGATCACCGATAGCGCTACGACCAGAAGAATCGCCATCAGGTTCTGCGTGTTCAATCCAACGTCCATGTTGCCGATCACGACCGACTGAATATGGAAGGGGTGAATCGGAGGAACTTTAACAAAATGGATGATCCAGTTGGTAGAGGAAATTGAAGGAAAGAAAACTCCAAGGAACCTGCCAAACGCCACGCCCACTGCGGCAATCGTTCCGGTCTGAATAACCAGAAAAAGCGTCCATCCGTAAAGAAATCCCCAGAGCGGCCCCAGAGCTTCGCGCAGATAAACGTATTGCCCTCCGGCATGCGGCATCATGGCAGCCAGTTCGCCGTAGCTGAGTGCGGCAACTATAGTCAAGAACCCGGTTACGACCCAGGCGCCAATCAAAAGCGCAGGAGAGTTCACTTGTCGAGCAATATCGGCGGAAACCAGAAAAATACCGGATCCGATCATTGAGCCCATCACCAGCATGGTTGCGCTGGTCAGGCCGAGACCTTTGACGAACTCGCGGTCAGCGGAAGGGCTTGGGGTATTTACTGTTGCTGGCTTCACTTCAACGCTCAACCGTCCTCCTGTTTAGCTCGTACAGGCTGGTGCCCTCACCTGCCCTACCTGCGGCCGACTTCACTCCAGGGCAGGTGAGGGCACCTGCCCATGCACGCGAATCTCGCCCACAAGACTTTAACCTAGAATGCGCAAAAATTCCTCTGCTGATTTGTGAGGATCCGGTATCAGATCGGATATCACCGCGACCGAGTCTGCCCCCGCCTCGATCACAGAAAGGCAGTTTGCCCGAGTGATGCCGCCGATTGCAACCAAAGGCTTCCGGGTGAGCGTTCGCGCTTGCCGCACTCCCTCCAACCTAATCACCGGATCAGGATTCCTTTTACTTCCCGTCGCAAACACCGGCCCGATGGCAATGTAATCCGCAGACGTTTTATCCGCCTCACTGATTTGTTGCGCGTTATGCGTGGAAACACCCAGCCAGCGTTCCGGACCAATAATTTTCCGCGCGCTCGCGGGCGAAAGATCGTCTTGGCCTACGTGAACCCCATCGAACGCAGCAGCCAGGCAAAGATCCGCGCGATCGTTCATGATGAGCTTTTGCATATGTGGCGCTGGCGCCCTCGACCGCGAAAGCCTACGCAACTCCCGAGCCTGTGCCAGCATGACGTGTGCGTCATCTGATTTATTGCGGTACTGCAAGATCAAAACGCCGGCGGTGATCAATTCCTCGGCGGCTCCGAAAAGCGCCTCAGGACTCGAAAAACACGAGGCTTCGAGAATCGGATAGAAGCGCGGGAGGGAAATCATCTGAATGCGGCACTACGCGGCAGGCTTCTTTCCTGTGCCGTTCCTCGCAAGAAACCTTTCGATGAATGAGGTATCGGTGTGTCCGGCGTGAAATTCGGGATCAGCCAAAATCCTGCGGTGCAGTGGAATCGTGGTGTAAACCCCTTCCACAATAAACATCTCCAACGCGCGCGACATCCGCGAGATGGCCTCAGAGCGGTCTTTGCCGCGAACTACGAGCTTGGCGATAAGCGAATCGTAGTACGGCGGAATTGTGCCTTCCGCATAGGCTGCCGTGTCCACGCGCACGCCGGTACCACCGGGGGGATGGAATGTTGTGATTCTTCCGGCCGACGGCGTGAATTTCTCTGGATGCTCAGCGTTAATCCGGCACTCGATGGCATGGCCACGGTGCACAATCGGGCCATGCAAAACGTTTTCTAGACTCTCACCGGCCGCCAATAAAATCTGGCTCTTGACCAGATCTACATCGGTGACCATTTCGGTGACGGGGTGCTCGACTTGAATGCGGGTGTTCATTTCGATGAAGTAAAGTCTCCGGTCTTGGTCCATGAGGAATTCGATGGTTCCGGCATTGACGTAACCGATGTCAGACAGCGTCTTGCACAGAATTTGTCCAATCTCTTCGCGCATTTCGGGTGTCACTTGGGTTGAGGGCGACTCTTCGAGCAGTTTCTGATGACGCCGCTGGATACTGCACTCGCGCTCGCCCAGGCTGGCAACGGTGCCAAACTGGTCAGCGAGAATCTGGAACTCAATGTGCCGGGGGTGCTCGACGTACTTTTCCATGTAGAGATCGCCATTGCCGAAAGCGGCAGCAGCCTCTGACTGGGCGGCAATGAAGAGGGCGGGCAATTCTTCTTCAGCTCGGACAATCCGCATTCCGCGTCCGCCACCACCCGCCGAGGCTTTTATGATGACCGGGAAGCCCACGGTTCGCGCCCACTCCAGGGCCTCGCCCTCGCTGCCCAGAACGCCGTCGGAGCCCGGCAGAATCGGCACGCCAGCCTTCTTCATGGCAGCGCGGGCTTTTTCTTTTTCGCCCATCAGCCGCGTGACCTCCGGCGGAGGACCGATGAATTTTATGTTGCAGGTCTCGCAGACTTCGGCGAAATTGGCGTTTTCTGAAAGTAAGCCGTATCCGGGATGGATTGCGTCTACGTTCGCAATTTCCGCAGCACTGATCACGGCCGGAATGTTCAAATAACTCTGCGCAAGTTGCGGCGGCCCGACACAAATAGCTTCGTCGGCAAAGCGCACCGGTAGAGAATTGCGGTCCGCCTCACTATAGATCGCGACTGTGCGGATGCCCAGCTCTTTACAGGCACAAATCACCCTCAGGGCAATTTCACCGCGATTTGCGACCAGAATTTTCTTGAACATCAAAGTTGAGCTTACGCTATAGCACGGGCGGGGACGCCCGTGCCTCCAAACCCAGGTTTGTGGAGGCACGGGCGTCCCCGCAGATGCTCATTTAAATCACTTCTTCGGCCTGATCGCGAATAACTCCTGCCCGTACTCGATGGGCTGGCCGTTCTTAACCAGCATCTTCACAATCTCACCTGCGACGTCCGCCTCAATTTCGTTCATTAATTTCATGGCTTCGACGATGCATAGCACCTGCCCAGCTTCGACCTGGTCTCCAGGCTTTACAAACGGCGGAGAGCCGGGAGACGGCGATTCGTAGTAGGTCCCCACGATCGGCGAACGCACCATGTGGAGCGTTTCTTCTACACGCGCAGATTCCGCGGCGGGTACCGGAGGCGCTGGCGCGACCGCAGGCCCTGGCGCAACGGCGGGGGCTGGATGGACAGTGATAATCCTGTCCGCGGGGGGGGGATGAGCTTCCGGAGTCCCCCGTTTTATGCGCACCCTCACATCGCCGCGTTCCAGTTCGAACTCGGTGATGTCCTTCTCAATCAGAAATTCTATGAGTTCTTTGAGCTCTTTTTGGTTCATGCGTATGCTGCGGCCTGCTTCGCGTCAGGCCGATTTTCGGAGCGCACAAAAATGCGCGGTTCGCCGCCCGCGCACTGAGAATTTCACCTCA
>Ga0070717_10002057_pt1 | contig 14088 bp, 9 predicted proteins | sample LARL113metaG_FD_71366 | JGI IMG/M metagenome (GOLD analysis project Ga0070717, IMG submission 71366) | Corn, switchgrass and miscanthus rhizosphere microbial communities from Kellogg Biological Station, Michigan, USA - LAR L11-3 metaG | ecosystem: Host-associated > Plants > Roots > Rhizosphere ... | reverse complement strand
TTGTCGCAGGAATTCGGGCTGGCGTCGACGCGAATTGGGTCGGTGATGTTCACGATGTCGAATATCGGAGGCGGGGTGCTTCCCTGGGTGGTCGGCTTGTCCTCGAATCATTTCGGGACCCTTAAAGCGGGACTCGCGGTGCCCCTGATCGGATGCTCGGCCATGTATGTACTTTATCTGCGAAAGTGGAGGGCGTCACCCGTGGAAGTGGCGGTCTGAGAGGCTGCGGAAAATTTGATCTGCGGCATCCAAGTTAATAATCTCGGCATTATTCACGATTTCTTTCCCACACCGTACAATAGAGAAACCCCTGCTGACACAGCTTTCCACTCGGGGCAGCAGATCGCATTAATCCTACGGAGGCTGACGAAATAGTTTGGACGGATACGGAGAGGTAGCGGAGGAGAGGGAGCAAGATGTGCGTTTGAGCGAGGTCAGGAGCGTCCTGACATTAGAGGAAATTGGGAATCTCGCGGCGGACGGCGGTCAACCGGCGGAAACGCTGATGAACGTGGTTGCTCTGATCGCGAAAAGATTCAGGACCGACGTGTGCTCGGCATACCTGCTGGAGCCGGATCGCGCCAACCTTGTGCTGGCTGCCACGGTGGGACTGCGCAAGGAATGCATCGGCAATCTGCGGATGGAAGTGCATGAAGGGTTGACAGGCCTCGTGGCGGAACTGGTACGTCCAGTTGCCGTGGAGCAGGTGAAACAGCATCCGCGATTCAAATATTTTCGGGATGCTGGCGAGGATGCGTATCAATCGTTTCTCGGCGTTCCCCTGATCGATCGCGGAGTTCTGCAGGGCGTTCTCGTGGTGCAGACGATCGAGGCGCGCGTTTTCGACGAGCACGAGATTCAAATGCTCACCGAGGCCGCGACCCAGGTCGCTCCTGTGGTGAGTGAAGCCCGCACGCTCGATCGTTTCATCGCTCCGCTGCAGGAGCGGCTGTGGGCTCTGGCGCGCAATTTATGGTGGAGTTGGGACCACAACTCGTCGAGCCTGTTTCTCGATCTCGATCCTGCCCGCTGGAGCGAACTCAATCACAATCCGGTTGCGCTGCTGAACGAAATTCCTCTCGCCAAGCTGGAAACGCGGGCTGCGGAGTTGATGCTGCATAGCCGCGTGAACTACGCGTATCGCCGGATGCTGGAGTATCTGGAAGCTGACCGGACTTGGGGCGCGCAGCGGGCCGGAGTATTACGTCCTCACCCGGTGGCCTATTTCTCAGCCGAGTTCGGGTTGCACGAATCGTTGCCGATTTATTCCGGTGGGTTGGGAGTGCTGGCGGGGGATCACATCAAGAGCGCTTCGGATCTGGACATTCCGCTGGTGGGGATTGGTTTGTTCTACGGTCAAGGATATTTTCGACAGCGGCTCGATGTTGGAGGATGGCAGCACGAAGAGTATCTGAAGACCGACATCAATCAACGGCCGATGGAAGTAGCGATCGGGAAGGACGGCCGCCCGGTCGTGGTGGAAATCGAAACGCGCAGCGGCCGCATTCGGGCCAAGGTCTGGCGTGTGAAAGTCGGACGCCGCGACTTGCTGTTGCTGGATTCGGATGTGGAAGGAAACGCCCCGGAGGACAGGCAGCTTACTTCCCGTTTATATGGCGGCGATCTGCGCATCCGTATTCGTCAGGAATTGTTGCTGGGTGTGGGCGGATTGCGAGCCTTGAAAGCGCTCGGGATTTCTCCGGGTGTGCTTCACTTGAATGAAGGACACAGTGGATTTGCGGTATTGGAAGCGATTCGAATAAGGATGGAAGAGGAAGGGATCTCGTTTGAGGCGGCGGTTCCGCGCGTCTCGCGCGAAGTGGTGTTCACCACGCACACCCCGGTGCCGGCTGGGCACGATCGATTCGATGCGGGACTGGTCGAGGAGCATATTGGGCCGCTCCGCGAAGCGCTGGGACTTTCGCAGGAGAGTCTGCTTGGGCTTGGCCGCGAGTACCCCAACAATTCCGATGAACTGTTTTGCATGACGGTGCTGGCGCTGCGGCTTTCGCGACGCGCCAATGCGGTTTCGGCGCTGCACGCAGAGGTGTCGCGCGCGATGTGGACGGGATTATTTCGTAACAAACTGGAGGACGACGTTCCCATCGGACACATCACCAATGGGGTGCACGTTCCTTCGTGGCTGGCGCCGGAGATGTTCCGCCTCTACGACCGCCATCTGGGTACGGACTGGCACCAGCGCGGCAGCGAAGCCAAAATCTGGCTGGGGATTGAGAACGTCGACGATGGTGAACTGTGGGAGACCCACCTCAACCTGAAGTCGCAGCTGATCGAGTTCGTGCGACGGCGAGCGGTCGACCAGGCGGCGCGTCGCGGAGAATCGCGCGAAGTTCTGCAGCGCCTGGAGCGCGTGTTAAGCCCAGACGCTCTCACCATTGGATTTGCCCGCCGTTTTGCCACCTATAAAAGGGCAAACCTGATTCTGACCGATATCGAGAAGTTAGCCTCGATGGTTAACGATCCAAACCGCCCCGTGCAATTTGTGTTTGCCGGCAAAGCGCATCCGCTGGATGAACCCGGCAAGCGCGTGTTGCAGCAGATCGCAGAGCTGATGCGCGATCCCAAGTTCCGCGACAAGTTTGTCTTCGTCGAGGACTACGATATCAACGTGGGACGCCACTTTGTGCAAGGAGTCGACGTCTGGCTCAACAATCCGCGCCGGCCATTGGAAGCGTCGGGCACCAGCGGACAGAAAGTGGTGCTGAACGGCGGGCTGAATCTTTCCATCCTCGATGGCTGGTGGGCCGAAGCTTTTGATGGCATGAATGGATTCGCGATCGGAACCGGAAGAACGCATTCCAACATGAACGTTCACGATTCCCGCGATGGAGAAGACCTGATGCGAACCCTGCGCGACCAGGTGATTCCCCTCTATTACCAACGGGATCGCGACGGACTTCCGCGCGGCTGGATCAAACGGATGAAGCGGACCATCCGCACCCTGGGATGGCGCTTCAATGCCGATCGCATGGTGATGGACTACACGCTGAAGTGCTACGTACCCGCAGCGGGCGGGACTTCCAGCGAGATGAGAGCGACGTGGTAAGGGCCCGGGGCAACTCCTCAGTTCTCTTAAGGCGGCGAGCTCTTTCCTGAGGGCGATTAGAAAAAAGAGGGCACCATTACCAACCAGTGGAATGGTGCCCTTGCCCCCTACCTATTTGTGGCTAACTTGCGTGAGAACCGCATTCGCCGTCTGTTGTAGCAGTGGCGTCAAAACGTCCTCCCCATCGGACTTCGCTTTTCCTTGGAGAGTGTTCTGCAATAGCGGCGTGTTCTGGCCCGTAGCGACTAGCTGGTATTGCACCGTTACGTCGTCTTTAGATTTGATTTGTCCGTTGAAGCCCGCGAGCTGGCTGATGGCTTGCTGCTGCATCTGCTGAGCTGCCATTTGCTGCGCGGCCGCAGCGGCGCCCTGTGCTGCAACCATGCTCCCGACGCTTTTTGTCATCATTATGGCGGGGTTGAAGCTGGCGGCGGTTTGTCCAATCTTCATGAACTTGCCGAATCCTCCGCCCGAGCTGTGTTTGACAATCACGCCAGAGTACATGACGTAGTCGCACTGTTTCTGCTGCGCTTCGGCTTGGAGTTGCATCGGAACATGCGATTCCAGTGCGGCGATCTCCACTGCTGGACCGCTCATCAGGGCCACTTCCACGTTGCGAATCGGTGTGCTGTAGTCCGCTCCGGCGTTGTTGCCTTGTCCGAGCTGAGCGTCCGGAGGAGCCACGCCAATACGGATCTTGCCCGGCGCTTTCGGCCCCAGGACTTGGGGTGCCGCGACGGGCGCGCCGCCAGGCTGCACGCCGGGCGCCATATATGCTCCAGCGGGACCTAGGCTGCCCGGCCTTGCTGCCATCATTTGCATACCCATGGCGCTGGCGTTCTGCATCGAAGCAAGCTGCGCCGCTGGGTGCATCAACGAAGCGACGCTAGGGAACTTACTGGTGCTGGCTGGACGTTGCTGCGCCGAAGCAAGCTGCGCCGGTGGTTGTGTTGCCGCGTAGGTAGGAGCCGGCTGTGCCACTTGCAGCGCCGGCATGCCGGTCAGTTCGGTCAGCGACTTGGCTTCAGTGTATCCTTCTGGCACGTCGAACAGTGCCTTGTCTAGGTCTTGCCTCGTGATCTCTGTAACCTGCACCCCTACTTGCGTAGTGCTGCCGTCGCCATTGTGCAGAGTGATCGTCTGGTTCAGTGGGTAGCCGAGCCTTGCGCTCCCGGTATGCTTGTGAACCACACGATCGGAACAGCCCGCGCTTTCGCGCACCGGCGGAAGAGATTGCTGGCACGAGCTGATCTCTTTGGCGATATCCGCATACCAGCCATCCACTTCATAGTCCTGGCTCTGCTGGGAGCAGGCATTCTTCGACGGTTGCACGGACACCTTCACCTTCAAATGACGTGCGGAATATCCGTCGATGGTCTTGCGCTCTCCCGTATCGGTGATCGTGTTCGTCTCGGTGATGTAGCCGCCGGACTCGGCCTCTGGCATGCCGGTGACCATGGCTGCCGCTCGCGCGGCCGCATCGTCTTGCGGATCGGGGGCGACGAAATAGGCCTGCGCTGCTTCATTGATCGTGACCGTCCGCTTCAGGTCGCACTGCCGGATGGTGATTGTGTTGCCGACCGGAGTCTGGGTGACCGTCCGCTCGCGTGCTCCTTTGATCGAGGTCTCTGTGCTGGAGATGACGTTTCCTCCAACCGAAATGTTTTTCTGAAAATGGAGATCCTGCGCGTGCGCCACATTGGCGAGCAGCAGAACGAGCGTGCAAGAGAGGTAGCGTGGCATCGGGGTAGGCATGATTTTGCTCCTTCAGAATTCGCGTAGGTCCGCACTCTGCAGGCGTCACGGCCGTCCGTCCATCCAGTTCTCAATTGTTGGCTATGCTACGACCGTGACGACCTGCTGAATGCTCCCCCTGTCTCAAGAGGCGAAAAAAAAAGATGATTTGGATCACAGGAAGTAATTTTTTTTCAGCTGGGTCGCGAAGGGGCTGGACTCATGGATGCGGCCGCCAGTCAGAAGTCAGGCTGGCTGAGGGGGGCGACAACGGACCCGGAATGAAGAAGCGCCGGCGTGCCGAAACATTTAGCATTGGGCCTAAATTCCTTGTTTTCAGGACATTGACACGTGCAAAGGGAGGGGGTATGCTTCCCCTCCAAAGCGCCTCCCCTAAGCGCGCGGCCCCGGGGCTAAATCAGTGCAGTCGAATTCGTCCACTCAGGTTACCCAGTTGTTGGGACGTTGGCGGAACGGAGATCGGGCCGCCCTGGATTCTCTGATTCCGCTCGTTTACAACCAACTCAGGCGGATCGCCCAACACTATCTCCGCAACGAACGGCCCGGACACACCTTGCAAGGCACGGCCTTAGTACACGAAGCTTATGTTCGAATGATCGAACAGGATCTGCCGGAATGGCAGAATCGTGCCCACTTCTTCGCGGTGGCCGCCCAGTTGATGCGGCAGATTTTGGTGGACCATGCACGCGCCCATCGCTCGGACAAGCGCGGAGGAGGAGCTTGCAATCTTGCCTTGGACGAAGCCGACAAAGATGCTTTTCGGGTTGACATCGATATTATTGCGCTCGACGATGCCCTCAAGACGCTCTCAGCGATGGATCCGCAACAGGGCAAGGTCGTCGAACTCAAATTCTTTGGCGGGCTTTCGATTGAGGACACGGCGGAAGTGCTTGGGGTCTCTTCCTCAACGGTGAAGCGCGACTGGATCACGGCCCGCGCATGGCTTCACCGCGAACTCGACCGGAGTGCGGCATTATGAATCCCGAACGATGGCAGCAGGTGCGGGAACTGCTCGACCGTGCGATCGCTGCGCCGGATGGCCAGCGTACGGCGCTTTTAGACGCCGCCTGCTCGGACGATTCCGAACTGCGCAACGAAGTGGAGTCCCTGCTTCGTTCGCATCAGCAGGCAGGCACCGTCTTTCTCGGGAAGCCGGCGGTGGGTGTCGATCTTCCCGGCATCGCATCCATCGACAACGGTAGTCGAGTCGGGCGAAGAGTCGGCGTGTACCGCCTTATCGAACTGGTCGGTCAAGGCGGGATGGGGGACGTATATCGCGCCGAGCGGGCCGATGGCCAATACGACAAACAGGTAGCCATCAAGTTTGTGCGCGCCGGACTGGATACGGCCGCCATCCTGGAACGGTTCCGCAACGAGCGTCAGGTCTTGGCCTCTCTCGATCATCTCAATATTGCGCGGCTTCTCGACGGCGGCACCACCGAGGAAGGGATTCCCTATCTTGTGATGGAACTGATCGAGGGTACTCCCATCGATCAATATTGTGACGCGCAAAAGCTGACGATCACGGAGCGCTTGCGGCTTTTCCTGCAGGTGGCGTCGGCGGTGCAGTATGCGCACCAGCATCTTGTGATTCATCGCGACATTAAGCCGGGCAACATTCTCGTCACCAAAGAAGGCGTACCCAAGTTGCTTGATTTCGGCATTGCGAGGATCCTCGATCCAGCGATCAGTCCGCAGGTTACCGTCGTAAATCCCATGACGCCGGAGTACGCCAGTCCCGAGCAGGTTCGCGGCGAGCCCGTCACTACCGCCACCGACGTCTATTCTCTGGGAGTGGTTCTCTACCAGTTGCTGACCGGACGTTCTCCTTATCCCAAGGACACCCACGCTCCGCATGAGTACGCTCGCGCCATCTGCGAATACGAACCGGAACGCCCGAGCAGTGTCATCTTGAGGTCTGCATGAATCCAGCGACCCTTCCCGAGCAGATCGCACAGACTCCCGAGCCGGTCAGCATCGTGCGCCAGGAATCTCCCAGAAGGCTGCGCCGACGGCTCCGCGGCGATCTTGACACCATCGTTCTGCGCGCGATGCACAAGAATCCGCAGCGCCGTTACGCCTCGGTCGAACAGTTTTCTGAGGACATCCGGAGGCATTTGGAGGGGCGCCCCGTCATTGCTCGGCGGGATTCGTGGACCTACCGCGCCGGGAAATTCGCTAACCGCCACAAGATTGGGGTCGCGGCGACAGCTCTCATTTTGCTGGCGATCACGGGAGGCATTGCCGCGACGATTCGTGAAGCTCGCATCGCGGCGGCCAACGAGCGGCGCGCCGAAGAGCGATTTAATGACGTCCGCAAACTGGCGAACTCTCTGATGTTTGAACTCCATGATTCTATTAAGGACTTGCCCGGTTCTACGCCGGCGCGAAAACTTCTGGTCAGCCGGGCTCTGCAGTATCTGGACCGCTTGAGTGCGGAGGCCAAGACAGACGCTTCTCTGCAGCGAGAGTTGGCTGTTGGGTACGAGAAAATCGGCGACGTGCAAGGCCAGCCCCGCCAGGCGAATCTTGGTGATCCTGTCGGAGCGGCCGTCAGTTATAAAAAGGCCCTGGCCATTCGAGAATCACTCGCGGCGGCTGATCCCAGCGACCTTGGCGTGCGTCGCGAACTCGCTCCCAACTACGGCAGGCTGAGCGACTTGCTGTGGACGACGGGAGATCCCCACAGTGCAATCGAATACTCCCAGAAAGGACTTGCGCTAGCCAGCGCATTGTCCCAGGCCAAGAACGCAACTACAGCGGACCAAATGATTTTCCCCACTTATCGGATGGACTATGGGTACAAGCAGGTTATGATCGGCACCGACCGGGCAGCGGGCCTGGAGAACATTCGAAACGGAGCAGCAGCCCTCGAACAGATCCTCTCGCGCGATCCTGCTAACCAGCGGGCACGCCGGACTTTGGGTTTAGCATACAGCCGCCTGGCCGACATTCTGGCGGATGATGACGCAGGCCATACCGAGGCAATGGCTCTTTATAAGAAAGCGATCGCGGTAAAAGAGCCCCTGGTGCAAACTGATCGGAACAATGTCGAGATTCAAAGACTCATAACTTACGACAAATTCGGGCTCGGTCAGCTGTTAGCGAACATGAACCAGTATGATGCCGCCCTCGAACAAGACAGGGAAGCTCTTTCCGAATTTCAAGAGTACGCGAAGGCTGATCCCCAAAATGCCCAGCTACGGCAAGATCTCGGGCGTGTGCGGCAACAGATGGGACTGACTTTTTTCAATCACGGACAACCTGGGCTCGCGCTGGAGCAGCTTGGACTGTCTCTCGGCAACCTGGACAAACTCCCCGACGCTAACAAAGCCCAATCTTATTTGGGTTTTGCGGTACTCACCGACGAATTGTGGCTGGGAAAAGCTCATGTGCGGCTGGCCTCATCCCCGAGCATTTCGAGGGAGCAGGCGGTGCAGCACTGCCGTGAGGCGCAAGCATGGTTCAATAAATGCCTTCCTGGCTTTGAGGAGATCCGCGATCACGGTCTCCCTCGGTACGGCGGTGCCGAACGGGTGGCGGAGATCAAGGCGCAAATGGCGCGTTGTGAGCAAGCGCGCAAACGAAATCCAAAGGCAGCCAAGCTCCGCTAAGTACGCCCGCGCCACCTGCGAATACGCAACGGAAGGCCCGAGCAGCGCCATCACATTTTCTATCCCCCGAATTTCCGCGGTTTCGACAAAAATGGACTTTTTCAACAGCCACAGGCGACTACCCTCAATGACCGAATTGCGGTTTTGTGCAGGGAGGTGGGGACGCCTGTGCCACACAAGATTACTGAATTAGCGTGCCTCCGTTGCCGCCGTTGGGCTCGGCATCTGGGGCGATTACCACGGCTGCGGCTACGCGGTCGCCGGGTTCCATCTGCAGCAGCCTCACGCCTTGGGCGTTGCGGCCGGATTCGCGGATTGTGGTCGAGTCCATGCGAATGATTTTGCCGTAGTGGCTGATCAGCATGACTTCGGAAGTCTCGTCGACCTGCGCGATGGCAACGACTTTGCCTACGCGCTCGGTGGTCTTGACGTTGATCACACCTTTGCCGCCGCGGTTGGTGAGGCGGTAATCGTCGGCAGGAGTGCGCTTGCCGTAGCCGTTTTCGGTGACGGAGAGGATTAATGTGCCCTTAACCGTTACGTCGACGACTTCCGGTTCGCCGCCGGCGGGCGCTGGCGCCCCCGGGAAAGCCGAGGCGGCTGTCTCCACACTCGGCGCTTCCGCGCCGGGCTTTGTTGTGGTGGCCATTCCTACTACGTAGTCGTTCTCGTCGAGGTCGATGCCCCAGACTCCGTAAGCAGCGCGGCCCATGGGGCGGACGTGGCTTTCGTCGAAGCGGACGGCCATGCCTTCGTGCGAGGCCAGGAAGACGATCTGATTGCCGTCGGTGACGCGCGCGGCGACCAGTTCATCGCCCTGCTCGATCGCAATGGCGTTGATGCCGTTGGAGCGCACGTGCATGAACTCGCGCAGTTCGGACTTCTTGACCAAACCATTGCGCGTGGCGAAGAAGATGTACTTGTTCTCTTCTTCCAGATTGCGCACAGCGAGCATCGTCTTGACGGTTTCGCCGGGCTGCAGGCCAACCAGGTTTCCGATGTGCTTGCCTTTGCCGGCGGCGCTTACGTCGGGAATCTCGTAGACCTTGAGCCAGTAGACGCGGCCCTTGTTGGTGAAAATAAGAATGTAAGCGTGGGTGGAGGCGATGAAGAGGTGCTCGACGAAATCTTCGTCGCGCGTCTTCATGCCGGTGCGGCCCGTGCCTCCGCGGCGCTGCATGCGGTAGGTGGAGATGGGCGTACGCTTCATGTAGCCGGAGTGGCTGACAGTGACGGCAACCTGCTCGTCGGCGATCAGATCTTCAAGGACGATTTCGGCGGCTTCGTCTTCGAGGCGGGTGCGGCGCTCGTCACCGTAAAGCTTCTTGACCTCTTCAAGCTCTTTGATGATGACATTGCGCAGCTTCTTTTCGGAGCCGAGGATCGCTTCGTATTCCGCGATGTTATTGCGGACATCGGTCAACTCTTTTGCAATTTCATCGATCGAGAGTTTGGTCAGGCGATGCAACTGCAGTTCGAGGATGGCATCGGCCTGCTTGGCGGTGAAGGGCTTTTCGGGATCGAGCTTGGGAGCACGGCCGGTGGTGTTGATGTCGATCTTCTTGCCGCCGAAGTAAAGAACTAAGTTCTCGCGGGCATCGGCGCGATTGGCGCTGCCGCGAATGATGGTGATGACGTTGTCGAGGTGGTCGAGGGCAGTGAGATAGCCCTCGAGAATGTGTTCGCGGTCCTTCGCCTTCTGCAGCAGGTAAGCGGTTCGCCGGCGCACGACGTCGACGCGATGCTCGATAAAATACTTGATGGTCTGGATCAGGCCCATTTCGCGGGGCTGTCCGTTGACCACCGCGAGCAGGATCATGGAAAAACTTTCCTGCATCTGGGTGTGCTTGAAAAGTTGGTTGAGAACGATCTGAGGCTCTGCGCCACGCTTGAGTTCGACGACGATGCGCATGCCGTCGCGATCGCTTTCGTCGCGAACGTCGGAGATATCCTCGATGTCCTTATCATTCACCAGCTGCGCAATTCGCTTGATGAGTACAGACTTGTTCACCTGATACGGGATCTCGGTGACGATGATGGCCTGGCGATCCTTGGTGAGGTTCTCGATCGCCGCGCTGGCGCGCATCATGAATCGCCCGCGGCCGGTTCGGTAAGCCTCGAAAATTCCGGCGCGGCCATGAATGATGCCGGCTGTCGGAAAATCCGGTCCCTGCACGAACTTCAGGATCTCGGCGAGCTGCGCGTTGGGATTGTTGACCAGGGTGATGGTGGCGTCGACAATCTCGGTTAGATTGTGCGGCGGAATTTTTGTGGCCATGCCGACGGCAATTCCATCGGAGCCGTTGATCAGGAGATTGGGGATGCGCGCGGGAAGAACGTCAGGCTCGACTTCGCTGCCGTCGTAGTTGTCGTGGAAGTCGACCGTCTCTTTGTCGAGATCCTCAAGGAGCGCAGTAGAGACTTGGGCCAGCTTAGCCTCGGTGTAACGATCGGCGGCGGGCGGGTCTCCGTCGACGGAGCCGAAGTTGCCTTGGCCAAAAATTAGCGGGTAGCGCATGCTCCACGTCTGCGCGAGACGAACTAGCGCGTCATACACGGCGAGGTTCCCGTGAGGATGGTACTTGCCCATGACTTCGCCGACGATGCGGGCGCACTTGCGCGTGGCCTTGTTGGGCTGCAGACCCATCTGCTGCATGGTGAAAAGAATGCGGCGATGCACGGGCTTCAGGCCGTCGCGCACATCGGGCAGGGCGCGGCCGATGATCACCGACATGGAATAGTCGAGATACGACCGCTTCATCTCCTCTTCAATGTTGACCGGTTGAATGTTCAACGCACCGGGGCCATCGCCGCCGGGAGGAGGAGTGAGAGGGAGTTCAGGGTTTTGATCGTCAGCCATTCTTTAGCTCTCAGCTGTCAGCTTTGGCCTTCAGCTTAAAACGGAATCCGCTGTTCTGAAATCTTCTAACTGCCTGTATTTGCAGTATGTTATGTGCCTTGGGAGCTGTGTTTATTATAGCACGGAAATCGCCTAGGTCGGGGCGAGTGTTGATCAGATTGAGGCGCGGATGCGGTCTGTTTGCGAGCTTACGTGTGAGACGTTGCGAGCAACGTCTTTACGGACGGAGGATCACTTCGTTGGGTGCTGATGGAAGCTGAAATCTTACGCCGCGGGACCGGTTGGACTTAACCGTCTCGGGCAGGTCCAGAGAAGAGAGTTCGACCTTCCTGTTCCACGACCCGCCGGTGTAAGGATCGCCAGCGGTGTAGAGAATGCCGTCTGTGATCGTATAGTTGGATACTTCTTCGCGGTGTCCATCGCGAAACACGAGAATAGCTGGTGCCGATTCTTCGGCCGCGGCTGGCTGAATTCTGGCGACTGCTGAACGATCATGCTGGCGGGAAATATCCAGGGTGGGATCAATCATCTGCGTGTCTGATGTTTCTTCTCCGCTCAAGCGAACGTAGCGATCACCCTGCAGTTCAATCATCAGTGGCTGAGTGGGCGAAGTAGGGCGTTCGGGCATGGGGGCCGCCGCAGGAGGAGTTTGCAGGACAATCAGAGGTGGCTGAGATGCCACGGGAGTGCCCGAGCTCGAGAGATATTCGGAGCAGAACGGATCGTAAAACGCCAGTGGTTCAAAGAAAGAGCGCGAGCGGCCGCCGTGGTGGTAACTTCGAACGAAGTGCGGAGCGCCAGCGGGCATTCGCTGCGCGTTCATCCATGGCGTGACTGAGACGAATAGCGCGATAACAAGCAGGCTGCGCATGATCAGTTCCCCTGAGGGGATGTCGGGAGCTCAAACGTAACGCCGCGATCGTCATTTTGTTGGCGAGTGGCCTCGAGATCGAGGTCGGCGAGCGCGATTCTGCGGGGGTGTCCCGGCGTTAGATCAAAAAGAGTCGAACCGACGATTGCGTAGTTTCCGACTTCAAGCTTGCGACCATCCTTGAAGACGAGCACGGTCGGTGCTGGTGGAGGACCGGGATCGGTCACTGGGGCTGCGGCACTTGCCTCAGCGTCAGGCATAGGAACATCCTTCACCGGCGGAACGTAAGACTTTGCACCGGATCCGCGACGATCAAAGATGGTCGGACCGCCTTGGTAGTCGTCATCCCCGCTGGAATCGGCGCTGTCATCCGCCGGTCCGGAGTCAACCGCGTAAGGAACCGTGACCGCATAGACAAACGGAGCGGCGAATTCCCGATCGTGATGACCGCGGTGCGGATGGCGGTCGCCCATGCGAGACGCGTTTGAATCAACAAAAGGGCCGCGAGTTCCTGGCCCGATCCCGACGGAGCCTGGCGCGAAGCCGCGAGGCGCGAGTGCTGCTGCGCCAGTAGGCGGATTGACGGAGCGTCCGACCAATGGAGGTATGACCGTTGAAGTCGGCGGAATAACTGTCGAAGTCGGCGGGGCACCATTGATCTGGGCGTGTACGGCTGACACGAAAAAGACCGGCAGGACAATCAGGCTGAACAAAGCGATGGAGAACAACACGCCCGAGGCCGGAATCGAATGCCGCACGAAAATATGATACTCCATCGATGATGACATGACTTACCGCGAAACGAAAACGCCCCTACCCGGTTAGATTGCAGAAAGCGGTGACCGGATGCATGCGCACGAGGAATGAAACGATGCTTGGGCCGTATCTTGTTTATGGTTGAAAGCGCGTAGTGCGCGATTGTCGAAAAGGTGCGGACTATAATTCTGCTGACGGCAGTTCGCGATAGGACTTTCTGCGCAGCCCGACAAGCGAACAGACGTTCGAACTATGAAATCTGCGATCCGATTCGTGTTGCTGGCGCTGGTGCTGGTGATCGTGGCGATGGTATCGGCCCTGACGGCGATGCGGTTTGCCATTCATGGACGAGAGGTCGCGGTGCCGTCGCTGGTTGGCATGTCGCCGGTGGAGGCGGACCGGGCTGTGGCGGGGTTGGGACTGCAGGTTTCGATTGAGCGGCAATATTACAGTCCGCAAATTCCCGAGGGGAAAATCATGTCGCAGCTGCCATTGCCGGGGACGAAGGTGCGGCGTGGATGGCAGGTCCGCGTGGCGCAGAGTCTGGGACCGACGCGGGTGACAATTCCCGATGTGACGGGCCAAAGCGAGCATGCGGCGGAACTGAACATCCGCCGGCGCGGGCTGGATGTGGCTTCGATGGCGGAGGTGCAGGCGACCGAGATCCCGGAAGACCAAGTGCTGGCGCAGAGTCCCACCGCGAACGCTACCCAAGTGGCGGCGCCCAAAATCAGCTTGCTGGTTACGAAGACGGCGGAGCCACAAGCGTTTGTGATGCCGAGTTTTGTGGGACAGGCCCTGGGGAGCGTAAGCCGAAGTTTACAGGACGCAGGATTCAAGCTGGGCAATGTGAACGTCGTGGCGCCTGCGAGTCCTTCTGCGGCGGATGCAGCGAATTCGGGCACTCCAGTTACGCCAGCGGGGCCGGTATCGCCTCCGGCACTAACCCCACCACCGGCACAGGCTACCCCTGCGAGCATCATCGTATCGCAAGTGCCGGCGGCGGGGCAGAAGGTGTTCGCGGGAGCCGTCGTTAATTTCGAAGTACAGTAAAACTCTGCGAAGCTTCAAATTCGTTCCAAGATTGCGGCGAAGAAGCCGTCGCAGGGATGAACGCCTGGGATGGTGCGGAGGTACGGTCCGGAAGTGAGTGAAGCTGGGTCGG
>Ga0070717_10002056_pt1 | contig 14094 bp, 16 predicted proteins | sample LARL113metaG_FD_71366 | JGI IMG/M metagenome (GOLD analysis project Ga0070717, IMG submission 71366) | Corn, switchgrass and miscanthus rhizosphere microbial communities from Kellogg Biological Station, Michigan, USA - LAR L11-3 metaG | ecosystem: Host-associated > Plants > Roots > Rhizosphere ... | reverse complement strand
AGAGCTGAGCCAGAGCAGGGGACTCAAACGCCGTCCCCTGCTCCGGACCTCATCCCCGCTGAAACCAAAAATCAACCGAGGACTAACATTCGGTGTGGTACAGCAAACGGGGGCACGTCAGGGGGGATACGGAAACTTTCAACCTCTTTCCTACGCTGATTCGAGAATTCGAGACCGCTTGGAGGAGTTCAGCTTCTTCTAAAGACTGTCGTAGATCTTAAGCACAAAGTTGGTCTTCCGTGTGTTTATCCTCAAGCGACCGCAGACGTGAACTCAAGCGGCGACATGACACAGCCAGCCAACATTGTGGCCAGTATGCGCAGCGGCGCGAGCGAATATGTGGATCGTTCTGCGGGACACGAGGCTCTGCTTCAAGCTCTGACCCACTTTAGTTCACTGCGAACGCGCGCCTACGTGAAGTGGCACCATGGGCATCCGAAAATAGGGCAACTCGAAAGGCGCAGCCTGAAAATCGACAATAGACTGGGCAATGCCCTTCGGTCAGTGTCGCGCAGCCTTCTTTCGCCGATTACTCTTCAATATCAAAATAAATGTTCGTGGTCGTCTTGTATTGCGTGATGTTCTTGCCGTCCAGTTCCATTTCAAATTCACAAACCCGAGCCCACTTCAGGTTGCGAACCGTCTTTGCAGCTTCCGTCACCGCGTTCGCCGCTGCCTTCGCGAAACTCTCTTCCGAAGTACCCACAATTTCAATCACTTTTTGAGCCATTACGATTCTCCTAAATAGCGGTTTCCGGCAGCGGTCTCGCCAACGCCGCAACTGGATGTTTTGTAGGATAATACCCGCGCAGCACTGAGGTCATCACGGTGCCACCAGCGAAAAGAACAGAGCACTTCAAGCGACTGCTCGAAGCTCGAATAGCGGAAGCAGAGCGCACCATTACGGATTCGGAACAGGAGATACGCGCAACTTCTACAAGGCAAGCCGATACCGCCGACCAAGCAGCCGCCGAGTACGAAAGACAAGCACTGGCGCACAAAGCTGCCGTTGGGCGACAAACCCTCCGAAACCTCACCCAAGCTCTAGAGCGTATTCGGCAGGGCACGTTCGGCGAGTGTGCAGAATGCGGCAACGAGATTGAAGCAAAGCGACTCGAAGCAATTCCATGGGCTCGATACTGCCTCAAGTGTCAGGAATCTAGGGAGCAGCGGTGAGTGCCCGCAGTGTAGTTAATGCTGCCGCCCTGCCTGGCTCTCAACAGCAGCTTTATCGGATCAGAGTGGCGGCATCGAGTCTGAGAGGAAAACATGTCAACTCAAAAAGAGAACTTGAGAGACCGCCTCTCTCGGTATCGCCAAATTAGGCTGAGCGTTATCGGCAGGAAATCCGGCAAGACCATCAGCAATCCGGTCTGGTTCGTTGCGGAAGGCGAAAAGCTCTACCTCTTGCCAGTCCACGGCTCCGATACGCAGTGGTATCGGAATGTCCTCAAGAACCCTCAGATTCGGATTGATGCGCGGGGCTCTGACGCGAAGCTCGAAGCAAAGCCTATCACTAAGTCTGACGCGGTGAAGTCCGTAATTGAGAAATTCCGCGAGAAGTACGGCGGGTCGGATGTCAAGAGATACTATTCGAAGTTGGATGTGGCGGTCGTTGCTGAATCGCGGTGAACCGCCAATAGTTTGGCGGCGATCTTATCCCCTGGCGATGCCTGCCAGCAGAAGCCTGACATGCGGTTTTCGCAGACTTAGCTGCGTGGTTCACAAGGGGTTCACAGAAGGCTCGCAACTCGTTTCCGGTGCGGATTATGGGATCTGGGATTACAGCCAGAACCAGGCAGTTGAGGTGAATTCCACCAACTTCAAAGACCCGCAGTAGTTCACGGTTCGTTCTCCTTGCTCCCGAGGATCTGAGACGGCTTTATCCCGAACATTTTGCAAGCCGCTTCAAACTTGCGGACACGGTCCTCTGGGCTGAGTCGTGGTATTTCCTCAATCAACCCGAGTTCTTTTTCTTCGCTGATCGTCAGAGGGATTCCGGCACGCATTTTCAATCTAAGTTCCCACTCTCGTTTCTCGTCCACGATAACCCCTTTTAGGCTGAAGCTAACCAGAGCTTCTCAAGGACCCGGCTTAGGGCCTTTCAGAACTACATATCCTTGTACCCGCTTTTAAGAAAGTGAAGCCGTCTTTGTAGAACTTTTCCGGCAATTTTCCACCCACCCGTGCGAGGGCTGATGCCTTTACAAGCAAACTCACCGTCTCACGGAACTCCGCCGCAGGCATTCCGTTTTTCGCCAGCCGTTTTAGTTCTTCTTTGACTTGCTTGATTGCGTCGTTAAGCATTTAATCCTCTTTCTTAGAGCGAAAGCGCAGTTTCTCTCGCTCTTTAGGCGTATGGGCCTTTTCCCTTGTGACCAAAACCTCCGCGTGGTATTGCTGGATTAATGTCGCAGGCGTTCCCTTGCTGACAGGGTACTTTTCCACATAGCAGGGGGGCAGTGATGGAAGTCGGCGATTCCGCTCGAACTTCCTTGGATGATCGTTACCAGCGCTACCGAAACTTCGTGGTCCAGACCTACGGCCTAGAAGCCGCTCCCTTTGAATCTTGGCTTCGCATCGAGCGCGGAATCTCTGGCCGATCACACGCTACCGGCGGCATCGTTCTCCAAAGCGGTCCGGAACACAAACGAGCCCAACGCGCCCGCGCTGCCGCCTCTGCTCTCGCCAGCCTCAGCTGAGCGTGAGAAGCGGGTCTGGGCACGGAAAGAGGAAATATGGGCGAGAGTCCGAAATTTGAACGGGTTCTGAGTGTAACGGCCTGATAACAGGAATTCAGGTTGCGGTTTGACTCTTAGTAGCTGACGGGATCGGAAGGCGGTTTGCCTTGATGCTTGAGCCGCTCTATCTGGCCGAGAAGATCGTTGATCTCTTCCACAAGAGCAAGGAGCCTCTGAGGGTCCTGCTCTTTCGCGGCGAGCGCGCACAGTTCCCGCCACCGTTCTCTCTCTTCGCCTATGGACGTGCCCTTTGGATGAGCCAAAACATCGCCTTAACACTCAAAATGCCTCGGGCCGATGGACGCACGGTCACAAGGGAAAAGCCCATCGAAAAGTCCCAGTAATCGATGGGCTTGGTGGCGTTGTTGTAAAACGCCGTTGTGAAATAAGCCCACGCTGGGGTATCGATGGGCTTCAACAAACCTAAGGCGAGGTCGGGATATCAGCAACTAGCAAAAATTACAGTAGCTCTCGACTACACAGATCTATGCGCGAGTCTCAACGGGCGCTAAGATGTCTTCCATAGATCGCATTCGCACGCAGCACGGCCCCAGAATGAAATAAGCCCACCGCCCCGTGTCAGCGATGGGCTTATTAAGAGGCCCGCAAGAGGCATTGTGTCGTGTTCTCGGAATGCGAGCCTCGCGGATTGTGCAACAACCCTAGAGACGGCGTCGGGACAAAGCAACTAGCAAACCATCTAGGATTCTTGCAATATTCTTTGGCGGCCTGATCGCGCGGGGTGGAGAGGTGGGTCCAGAAGGGGCATCCAACGGGTCCCATCTCGTTGGGAACACATCCGCGAATCGTCAATAACAAACCCTCGTCGCATAGACCATTTTGGACTTTCAGTCAGCCGCGTGATCAGGCAGAAGCGTCGCGATTCCGTGGTTAACCCCATGTCGACGCTGAAATCGGTGCCGTTCGGGAAAAAGTACTGGCGCCCATTTTAGCCCCCAGTCTCCGCACCGTTTATCTCCCCATATTTCACCGTTCCCATCGTTCGAACAGTACTGTGCAACAGCGGGAGTATCACAGCGATTTCCGACAGATGCCTGATGGTTTAACCCTGGCCGATGCTGTCGAGATCTTGACTAAACAGGTCATTGTGGCGACCCGATAGTTTCGGCCACGCTGAAGAGCGACTGCTCTGAGCAGAGGGAACGTGCTCTGGACCTTCGGAAGAAAGCGGAAAAGTTATGCCTCGTCTCCCGTGCTCTCAGCACGAACTTGAGGTTCGAGCCCAAAATCGAAGTCATCGAAGCCACTGTTTCGGTCTGATTCACCGGATGGCCGCGTCCCATATTCCGCTCGGTCCCTTGGCGGGTGAGGCCCTGTGTCGGCGGGTCAATTGGAACGGTTAAGGAGAGAAACGGTTATTGCACCCTCGATTACTCCGATTGGGCTTGCTTCAGGAGGGGGGATGTAGGAAGTCGGCATCTTACGGCTTCGTTTCTTGCACTAGAACCACGTCTGACTCCGAGTGCGAACGCAGCAGAGCGAGATTCTTGCCGTCGGGTGACCAGCCAAATGATCCAATTTGATCGGTGGTGAAATGGGTAACCTGACCTCCCGCAGAGCCGACGAGTGGCTGGGTCCAAAGGTTATCCACTCCGTTCTCGCGGACCGGATATAGCAGGGTTGTCCCATCGGGCGTGAACTGCACGCCGCCAGAAATGTGCGGGTTGGCATCGAGTAGCTGAAGCGGTTTCGGTGATTCGAGATTCAACAGGGCAATCTTTTGCGTTCCCTCCTGTGTCTCCGCATTGACCATCTCGACTGCGTACGCGAGAGTCTTGCTATCTGGTGAAACTCCTATGTCAGCGCCGAGAATGAACCCACGGAAATTCTTGCTTTCTGGAACATCTCCGAGTTTGCCAGAACCGTCCAGCGATACACGCCCGATCTGGCCTTTATCGGCATCGAAGTAATACACCGATTTTTGGTCAGGCGAACAATGTGGAAAAAAGTCACGCTTGCCGCTCGTGAGTCGCACAGCATTTGAGCCGTCTGTATTCACGCGCCAAATGTTTGCTGAATTTGTGCCCTGATGGAACGACCACACGAAAACAAAATATCGATTACCGCAGACTGACGGTAAATAAATCGCCGCATTGGGGTCAGCCACTAACTGGGTTGCGTTCTTTCCGTCAGGTCCCATTCTCCACAACCGAGCGCCGTCAGTTGCGAGTAGGTTCCCATCGGCGGTCCAGTTCAACCACAGGATGTCGCGGACTTGGCTAGTCACCGGAACCGCCTCCGAGAATTGGCTTGCGGCTTTGGGAAGAACGTAAGAGTTAACGGCCGTTCTAGTCTGGACAGTTGCCAGAGTTCTTCCATCGGCGGAGGCGGTTAGAGTGGCATAACCATTGGTGTCGCGAGTGATGGGGTGGAACTCCCCTCCTGTGCTGGGCAGCCATCCAACCTGCCCGCGATTGAAATTAGGCCCTCTGGGTGAGTAATTGACAAACATTCCTCGTCCATTTGGCGACCAGATCAACTCGTTAACGAGCTTGTCATCGAACTTGGAGAGGGGGTGTGTCTTGCCTGTGTCAAGGTCGAGTGCGTCAATTCCGCCAAGTGCAGTGCCCGGCTGACCCAAGCTATAGGCAATCTGGTTGCTACTGGGAGACCACGCCAAGTGCACGGGGACATTGTCTGAAGGTTCGATTCGCAACACCTTCTCGTCGCTGCCGTCCAAGCTAGCGGTGAGCAATCGGTATTTGCCGATCTCCGGATCGTTCGCTCGACAGTAAGCGATGCGGTGCCCATCGGACGAAAAAGTGATGTCACTATCGACATCGCGGGAAATCGTTTGCGGAGTGCCCCCCAATATCGGAGACCGATAAAGGTTGTAGTAGCTATTGGTTGCGTTCAATGCCTTGCGGAAATAGATGTAGTTCCCATCAGGGGAAAAGGCCAGACTGGCATAACTGCTTGGAGAAGGCGGGATGACTTGCGTATCGCTGCCCGTGACCACGTTACGCAGCCATAGGCTTTGAAGACCGTTGTCATCGCTCACACTGAGCACGAACTTGCCATCCGGCGAAATGGCGGCGGATGCTGCCTTTCCTGAGTTGGTGATTTGGGTGATGGCAAAACTCTGAAAAGGCATTGGAGCAGAACGATGCATGAGGGAGTAACCGCCGAAGCCTGCCACGCCGAGCACGATCAAGGCGACAATAACGCCAGCCGCGGCTCCCCATTTGTACTGCTTCGCGACAGAGATAGCGGAACTGCCGGTGATATGCGCGAGCTGGGCCGCCGCTGATTCGGCAGGTATTGCCTCTCCACTGATCGCCGCGACTTGGCGGCTGGAATCAGTGTCACGCCTCACTCGCAGCAACTCTGCCCGCATCTCCTTTGCGCTTTGATACCGTAGTTCTCGATCTTTTTCCAATGCCCGGTTGATGATACGTTCTAACTCGGTTGGCAGGTCGGGATTCAGCCGCACCACAGCAACCGGAGCAGTATCCAGTATCGCTTTGAAGATGAGTGCGGAGGTATCGCCACGGAAAGGCAGCGTTCCGGTTGCCATCTCGTAGAGAACCGCCCCAAATGAAAAGATGTCAGTACGCGCATCCAGTTCTTTCCCTTTGGCCTGCTCCGGCGACATGTAGGCGACAGTACCGACCGTCGCCCCGGGGCTGGTCAGATGCGGCTCATCAATCGTGCGAGTTACGGTGCTCGCTGAGGCGATATGGCTCGAAGAACTACCAGCAGGCGCAACCTTCGCTAGTCCGAAATCCAGAACCTTGGCGTGACCGCGCTCGGTCACAAAGATATTGGCAGGCTTGATGTCCCGATGGACAATTCCCTTGGCGTGTGCTGCATCGAGGGCGTCGGCGATCTCGATAGCCAACGATAGAAACAGTTCCGCTTCCATCGCACGACCTGCGATGCGGTGTTTCAGGGTCACGCCGTCCAGATATTCCATCGCGATGAAGGCTTTGCCATCTTCCTCGCCGATGTCGTGGATCGTACAGATATTAGGGTGGTTCAGCGCGGAAGAAGCCTGAGCCTCGCGTTGGAAACGAGCCAGAGCCTGAGTATCGCGGGCGACATCTTCTGGCAAGAACTTGAGCGCGACGAAACGATGAAGGCGAATGTCCTCAGCCTTGTAGACGACACCCATCCCGCCGCCACCCAGCTTTTCGACGACGCGATAGTGCGAGATGATTTGGCCGATCATTTGGGTCGGGCTAGCCATTGCGGGGGAATGGTATGACGCAATCGTAGGCTGGTCAACACTAATGCGCTATTCCCAACGACCGAGCGAACCTTCAGCCCGCGGCCCTCGCTCTCAAGGCGAGCGACTTCACCGATGACTTCCAAGTGCTGCGTGTTACGCGAAGCATTTGGCATGGTCGAGAACAGGACCCGAAAACTCCCGCCGCTGTTCGGGAAGTGGATCTTGCAGCGCCACTTGCTGAAATGCTGCGGGCGTTTGCGGAGGGCAAGGACGGGTATTTGTTTTGTACCCGTTCGGGACGTCCCATCGGGCACCGCAACGTCAATCGGGCTGCTGGAGTCGGCGTCCACGCGCTTCGACGCTTTCGCATCGAAACGCTACGCCGTGCCAGAGTGCCCGAAGAGCTAATCGGGCTCTGGCTTGGTCATGCGCCGCGCACAATCACCGATTTGTACGCGGAAGGATTGAAGCGCGACCGGGTCTGGAGGCGCGAGTGGTGCGAGAAGGCCGGGCTTGGATTTTCCTGGGCTGGGCTATATGGGGCTATAAACAACGCGTCTCGTGATTTGCAGAAAGCGGCGTAAGTCTAACGGTGGGCGGGAAATAAAATGGCTCCTCAGGTAGGACTCGAATCAACATTCAAACGTAGACTCAACCAGTTGCAGAGCGGCGGATGACGATTTAGACAGTGGTAGACGGTGGTAATCGGATAAACGGAGCGCAAACGGAGCGCGTCAATAGCTACGTACTCTCAATGATGCTGTAAAGACCAGCATCGTGTGCTTTGCGCTTGAGGCCAAAAGTGGCTAATTTTGTCTCGACGGGCGAGTTCGTGAGCGTTTCGCCTGCCATCTCCTAATTGAGCGAATGGTTATTGATCCGCGCCGTCCTCCAAAGTCCAACTTTTTCTCAGACACCCATCTATGAATAGTCCTGGTGGAGACGTCAAAGTATTCCGATGTTTCCGAAATCATCAGGGTCGTATACTTTTGCGGATTTTGCACCTTCCGGATGATGGTCTCTAGGCGTGGATTGTCGGTCATGCCGTGCGGACCGTTGATGCCCTCGGATAGTGTCCCTAAAGTGCTTTCCTCACCCAAGCTCGCTCTGGTCGGGACACCTTGGCGCGCAGCATGTTCCAGCTCCTTAGCCTCGGCTTCAAGTCTCCGAAACCAGTCATCCTGAAGCCTCATCATTCGCAACTGCAGGCCCTTCAGTTGTGCTTGAGCCAGCGTTCCATTAAATGACGTGCGCTTCGCCCACATCAAGAACTCGGCCTTGATAGCGTTAGTTCGCGCTCTAATCGTAACCAAGATCGCGTGTCGAAAAACAGCTCGCACAAATGCGGCTGTCTTGGCATTGCCTTGTATTCCCCAAACTTGGCAATAAATTCGGTATACTCCACGAGCCCATTCGTTTGTATTTTCCTCCTTCATCCTCAGAATTAAGCTCGCGATTGTATTGTTGCTTTGGTTCAGGCGATTCTCAAATCGGATGCGCCTTTCTGCTGACTTTATTTTGCGCCCCATCTCGATCGCTAAATCAGTAAGCTTCAGACTCGCGAGCGTGTGATCGATGTCTCCCCACTTGAAACTCTCTGCGGCGAATAACTGCGAAGCTTTGTCGTCAGGCTCAGCCATGGTTTACAGGATAAGCCAGGAGAGGCTCCGTTCCGGCAATTCGCCGAGAGTTCTTATTCGTCGGCAGTCTAAAGAGGGCGAATGAGAGGGTCAGAAGCTGGTGGGGGTGGAAGGAAGGAACGGCAAAACTGCCCCACCGCCGACGTCAGCCGTTGTGGTTGGTGGAGGTCGCAAGCCTAGAGCGTGTACTATGGCTCGATATTCTTTAGCCTGTCCGCTTCGTCTCTAAATTCCTTTGTCCTGTCGCGAACAGCCTGTTACCAGCGGCTAAAAGGATTCCTGCCATGACAATCACACCTCCTCTGTTTGAGGCTTATCTCCAATGTCCGATGAAATGCTGGCTCAAATCAATCAACGAGAGCTCCAGAGGCAATGCATATGCGGAGTGGGTCAAAAATCAAACCGAGTTTTACCTGGCCGAAGCGACGAACCGATTGCGGTCAGGAGAACTCGTGCCCGGATGCACAGTTGTTCCTGAGATTAAGAATCTCAAGGGAGACAAGCGGCTGCTCGCGGTGGATGTTGCGGGGCGGACCTGCGAGTTTTCTTCCACAGAAGTTCGCAACCAAAGGAAAAAGACCCCAACCCGATCTGATACTCCAAATTCAGCTTCTCAGATCAATCAGGGGCTCATGACTTCAGACTCTCGCGTCAGAATCGAGTCTCGTCTCCATGCGGTGGAGCGTATTCACGGGAAGGCGCCAAGTAACCCGACGCAGTTCTTACCTATCCGATTTGCGTTCACGAATAAGCTTGGCAAACATAACAAGCTCTTGCTGGCCTTTGACGCACTTGCCCTGTCGGAAACACTTGGACGAAAGATTAGCGTGGGCAAGATTATCCACGGCGACCACCACTCCACGCTGAGAGTAAAGATTGGGGGTCTCCTCAGCCAAGTTCGACAGCACATTGATCTGCGCCGTATAGGCCTCAGCCTCTTGCGCACGGTTATTCTTAGCGGCGTCATGCTTCGCGTGTACATATTGCCGCAATCGACTGACTATACCCATAAGCCGAACATTGATCGAGAGAATCAGCAGAGCGGTAGCTGAAACAAAGATGGCGGGTGCAAGGAACGCTTGAAAGAGGCGAGCAATGTCGGTCATAAGGGGCTTCCGGGTGAAAGCGTTCTCGTGGGTCGAATTTAAAAGATAATATCCGGGACAGTCGCAGACGTTGACGAAAGCCACTTGCCAGTTGACGCCGACTCGTCATCGGGTGCTGACTATTTTACTGCTTTACGCTCTCCAGCAACTTCTTTTCAGCGTCGCTCGGGGGTTCGAATCTTCAGCCGAAGAATTTCGCAAGGAACTCCTCGCTTGCCGCGTTGAACGCCATGCGATTCTCCGGGAGTGCAAAGCCGTGATAAACAATCTTATCTGCGCTCTTGTACGGAGTGTTGTTGACGATTCACAGCAGGGACAGTCAGTCGATGTAATATCCCCTATCACTCATCTACCTTGAAGCAAAACAGTTTTCCTTTGGCTCACTTGTGAAATGGCCTGTTCTATATATGGGGATGTCAAGAACATTTTTCTCCCTCCGCCGGAGGCGCGGGTTTGCTTCGCGATATCCAGCCCCTGTCACCATTAGGAGACGCTCGTGGGGTATCGTGCTCCTGGGTTATTCCATCTCAGCCGCTGCATCTTCGTGAATAGCGACGACGCCAATCAGTTTCGAAACTGAATCAAGCCGTGCGGTTGTACGGTGTCAACCATGGGTCTATCTGAGGCTCGGGGCCTAGTGCTTTTCGGGTTATCCGAGGGGGCATAGGGGTTACACAGAGACTGGATGCCACCGGCATCGTGTCGTCTACAGGCCATTGTCATACTCACCCTCGAACCCAAGCGTCTCAAGAACCGACTGGCCACCACCAGAAAAGATCACCGGAGATGGAAGGGCTCTTCCCCCGAGACGCTCAAGCGGCTTGCGATTTTAGTTTTTTGGCGTCGAAGTTTTCTCCCTTCTTCCATAGCGTCAGCGTAATCGCTGCAATCTTGCGCGCTAGCGTCAGACGCGCCATGGTCGGCTTGATGCCTTTGGCCAGCGCGGCTTGGTAGAAGTCCTGGAACGGTCCGGGACGCACACTGGCCATGGTGGCCGCTCCTTTGAATAGACCTTTCAGATCATGGTTGTGGTCTTTGTTCAGGCCCCGAATGGAAAGCATTTTCTTCGAACGCCGCACTTGACCTTCGACCAAGCGGTATTCCGCACTGATGCGGGTTTCCAAGGCCAGTCCGCTGTAGGCCCACAGTTGTCGTTTACTGCGGAAACGATGGGGGGTCTGCATCAGCGCCACGGCCAGTACCGAGCGAATCGGTCCGAGATACGGAATCTGCCGCAGCTTGGCGGTGATGGCATGCTTGCGACCCTCCGCCAGCAGTTCCCGCCGCGCTTGCTGACGCAAGTGTTGCAACATGTCCAGTTGCTCATAGAGTCGTTCGGCTCCACGCCGCACGCCGGCTTCCCGGATCTTGGCCAGCCACTGAGCTCGATGCCGACGATAGTAGACATCTCTTCCCGCACAGGGAATCGCCCAGCTGCGGTACACCGCTTTCAGTCGGTTCATCACCCGCGACAGGTCTTTGACGATGGTCAAATAACTCCTCGACAGCTCGCGCAGCATCCGCACGCCAGTCTCGCCGTGGTAAACCGACTTGAGTTGATTGCCGCGTAACAACTCGGCCAGCTGGCGGGCATCGATGCGGTCACTCTTGTTCCCGTCCTTGAGCAACGCGTTCTTTCGGGGATTGCATACCACTAGTTTGTCGATGTGAGGATTGAGCAGATCGTACAGCCAGACGGACCAGGTTCCTTCTTCGAAGGTCACCGACAAAGTTCCGCGCAAGCCGGCAAAGAACTGAAGAATCGTCGCCGCTTCGGTCTCCACAATGGACTCCATCGCTAACTTACCCGTGGAATCCATCACCGCGACTACGATGGTTGCTTGATGAACATCCAGCCCAATATACTTTTCATCGTTCACGAGGGTGCTCCTTCTGTAGGTCATGATGCGAACGATCACAACCTACTCCTAAGGGGCGCCCTTTTATAATGCGGTTACGACAGTTACTTCCGCGACTCTGGAGTCACTGTTCCAGCGCGTGGGCCTAAACCTATTTTGTTTTGTTTGTTTGCCCCAGCATTGCCGCCGCTTTAGTACGTCACGGCAGAATGACTAGTTCCGGCTTGCTGCCGCCGCTCATTCCATAGACTGTCCCGGAACGGAACGCACCCGCATCATACTTGTAGCAGCCGGGAGTGACTGCTTTGGTGGTCACCTGCTTCTTGCCGCCTCCCCTGATCGGGTCGTCTGGGTCAAACGGCAAGTCGGTGCCGAACGAGACCATGAATCCATTGTTCTTGTTCGAGCTCATCCACACCACGGTAGTACCAGACTTGATGCAGAATAACTGGTTATTCTTCGCGTTGGGGATACTAGGTTTTACGTTGGCGGAATCTGACCCTCTTGTAATGTCAATCGTGCATACCGACGAGGGCGAACCGCAGGTGTTGGCCGCATTGCACATGCTTTCGGGTTGCTCCTCATCACATACGTATTTGCTTTTCTTCTGCGCCTGCGCGGTTGCGGAGCTCAGTAGAACGACGAAAGGCAATAAAAGCAACGCACTCCAACTGTTGAACTGCCGTTGAATCGTCATAGTGATATACCCTGGCTCGCGCTGAGGACATTGCGCGATTTCACTTCCACTCGATGATGTTAACCAATTTCCACGCATTCTGGTTTAGCTCGATCTGCAATTCGCCTTCCTTGTTGACGATGAGCTGTGCGGCAGGGAGAAGAGAACCGCCACTCTTTTTCTTGTCTTTATCATCCAAGTTGATTTCACCGGCCGTCAGATTGAAACTCTTCGACTGGGTATTCTGACGGGCTTCACCGAAAGCAATCCTGCGGTCCGTAAGAAAACGAATGGTTCGGCCGGTCGGGGTCACAACTTCTCGAATAAAGCGAAGGTCGTATCCAACTGTGCCCGGGATCTGTATCCGACCCACGCCTTTCATCTTTTCAAGAGCATCCCTCAGTCCGTCGTTCTGACCCTGCTGGAACGCCCGTACCAGGATGTCCCTGTCCTCGGGGCTAGAGAACTCGTTAATAATGATTTTCACGTTAAAGTTGCTTCCCATCTGAGTGCTTGTGCCAAAGGCGGTGGCGTCAATGGTTTCGGGTTTCCCTCGTTGCCCAAAGCCGTGAACGCTAGCGATCATAAGCAGAGCAATCAGAAGGAGGATTCCATTTACGAAGTTCAGGATCTTCAAGGTTGTGCCCATGCAGTCCTCTCCTGGGGCGCAGCGTGTCTCGCCTATATAGTACGTGGCCAAATCCCTCGAAAAGCCTATACAGGCTCGGGCAATGGCGACACTGGCAGAAGCCACAGTCGGTGACGCGAATGAGCCGTGTTGCCGGACGGCGAAATCCTTTGAGCCATAGTTGGCGTAACAGCGCCATAGCGCTCACCGAGGCCGAAAGAGGCGAAGTAAAAGAACAAGCTTGTGATAAGGCTTGGTTACGTCAACGATGCTGGCTAGCGCAGCTTTATGGTAATCAAAACTAAATCGGTTGCTGCGTTTCTAGGACGGCCAATAGGATTAATCATGTGTGCCGATCCTCTCGTGCACAATTGAGCAGACATACGAAATTGACGATCGCGATCGCCATCATTCTTGCGGCGGTGTTAGCCATTTCGTCGGTCGAGCAGATTTATATCCTCAGAGATGGTACGGGAGCGACGGTATTCTCGAAAAGAAACGAAGCGTATTTATTTCTCGGTTCCAGCAGTGCTGGTTACCACCTCAGCTACTTGCAGTATCCCGTTGAGGCCGTTAGGGAATTTTTCTATGCCCCCCAATTTCCGGCCGATTATCGGGTCTCGACATTGGTCATCCGGGTAGCGCCGTCCGGAGTTGAGCGGTTTCATGTGGAATATGGAAAAGAGCCTGCGCTAGCACCGATTTTTTTACACCCTTCGAAGACAGTTTCTATGCAATGTGTCCGGGGGGGACTCTCTGTAAGTGGTCTGGCATTGAATTTGTTCCAGCCACTCAGGAGGAGCAACAAAGATTTGGGGGGCTCAACAATCTGTTCCGGGAGGACATCAACAACCACATCATCAGTGGTTGGTCTGTAAGGCAAATCCGGAGTTCTCCCGGCGACCATTTCGAAATTCAGCTTGAGAGCGGCTTCTCGATTTCTGCCAACAATCGTGCCACCGACATGCGGGAATTGCCCAGCATCTCGGTGGTATTGTTGCGCCCTGCTCGAGCTCCTGAAGTTTTGTACGACGTTGACGGCTCGCCGCGAAGGGTCAGTCGGGCTGAATACGAGAAGACCTTTGGACGATTATAAAGGTCGCGGAAATACCGCCTTTTGCTGTCAATTGGTGAAAAATCTCGTGGCTGTTGAAAAACTCCTTCGCCCGAAATTCGCGAAAATAAAATTGCGCTAGGATGCCCTACAAACGACTTTCTCAATTTTGTAGACATTTTGTATCCCCCAAATTTT
>Ga0070717_10002054_pt1 | contig 14099 bp, 8 predicted proteins | sample LARL113metaG_FD_71366 | JGI IMG/M metagenome (GOLD analysis project Ga0070717, IMG submission 71366) | Corn, switchgrass and miscanthus rhizosphere microbial communities from Kellogg Biological Station, Michigan, USA - LAR L11-3 metaG | ecosystem: Host-associated > Plants > Roots > Rhizosphere ... | reverse complement strand
AAGAAGTGAGTAGAAGGGCAAAGATGTATCAGGAAAATTTTTCGAGGCTGCAAAACGGCGTCTGGATGGGCCTCGGGGCGGTGTACAATCGTGCCACCTTCGGATAGCCGGACGATTCCAGCGCGATTGGGGCCCTAAGGTGCTTGCGCCCAGTAATACGGATTTAGTAGCAAACATCCAGACCGGCGAGACGGACTCTGAGGCCGCTCTCTATCAGAGGTTTTCCGCGAAGATTTATTACCTGGCGCTACGCCAGGCGAAATCGCCGCAGGACGCGGAAGATGTTCGCGCGGAGACCTTTCTGCGGGTTTTGCAGGCAATCCGCACCAACCAGATCCGGTCGGCGGCAGCTCTCCCGGGATTCATTCTCGGTGTGACGCGAAATGTGCTGCGCGAGCTGTACGCGCGGCGCACGCAGGCGGGAAACGTGATCGCGCCCGATGAAGCCGATTTGGCTGCGCCCTCCCATGAGCGGCTCTTTCTCGACCGAGAAGTGCAGGAGGCGATTCGCAAGAGCATAGAGCGATTGAAGCCACGAGAACGTGCGGTTTTGCGCATGCACTTCTATGACGAATTACCAACAGAGGAAATTGCGCGCCGAGCCGAGATTGCACCGGACCGCGTACGGCTGGTAAAGTCGCGAGCCTTGAAGCACTTTCGGGAAATTCACAGCCGTCTTAAGTTGGCGGCACGAAAAGATTTTTGATACAGAAACGGGCCAGGGCCCACTTCCAATGTTGCACTCGCAAATCGAGAACGAAGAAATCGTTGACCGTTACGTACGCAATCAGCTTGCGCCAGCGGAACGGCAGGCCTTCGAAGCGCATTTTTTCGGCTGCGACGATTGTTTCGAGAGGCTGCAAACGGCGGAGCGTTTTGCCGCGGGAATGCGGGACGCAGCCGCGCGCGGCCTGCTGGAAATACCGACGCAGGCTCCGGCGATGGCTCGCGCATCATGGCTCTCGTGGGCCTTTGCCGCGACCGCATGCGTGGCGCTGATTTTCGCCGCACTCGGGGGCTGGGCTTATTTCGGGCAAATACCAAGATTGCGGAGCGAGTTGCGGCAGGCTACGAGGTCAAGCGAGACCGGGCAACAAAAGCAGGCGGCGACCTCGCAGGCAAGCCCAACCGAACTGGCCGAAGCTAATGTCCCCCTGGTGATGCTGCAGGCGACCCGGTCTGCGGGGGAAGCGGCCAGCGTCGTTCTTAAAACTGGCGACCGACGCCTGGTGCTTTGGATTGAGCCCGGGCCTTCGCGCTACCGCGAATTTAGCCTGGAAGTGTATTCCCCAAATGATGAGTCGCTTACGTCCGTGGATCACCTGAAGCAAGGGCCCTACGGCGGTCTCGCGGTGAGCCTTGCCGCCGAGCAATTGCCAAGCGGCGAATTTCGCATTACACTTTCCGGCCAAGATCCTTCGCCAGCTTCGCTGGTCGGCGAATACCGGCTGCGAGTCCGCCGGCCGTAAGCATCCGGGGCTGATAGGTTTCTTATGGCGCGCCACAGTACGTTTTGGGGTGCCGTACTCTGTACGGCCGCATTGCTCTGCAATTGCTCGCGCGGCCAACGAGCGGACGCGCAGGCAGCACTCTCCACGTCGACTTCTTCATCATCCGCCCCTGGCAGTCAGGCGCCCGGCGCTGGGTCAGTGCCCGGCAACGACTCGACTCCATCGCAGAACCCGCAGAGCGTCCCGTCCGATCCAGGCGCGCAGATCGACCAATTAATGAAGCAGTGCAACGAAGCAATCAATATCAAAGTGCAGTTCCAGCGCGCGGAGGAATTAGCTCGGCAAGCGTTGGATCTGAGTGAGAAGGCGGGAGACAAAGGTCGGGCGGCGATGGCAATGGTTTTCCTCTCAGCGGCACTTGGTTATCAGGGCCGGTTGTCCGAGGCGCTTGAAGTTGCGCAGAAGACCGTGCCAGTCGCTCGCGAATCGGGCGATAAGAAAGCTCTGGAACAAGCGCTCAACAGCGCAGGGAGCGTAACTGGCGGGCTGGGCCGTTACGAAGAAGCGCTGGGTTATTTTTATGAATGTCTGAATCTTGCCCGCGAGATCAACGATCCCACCATGCAGTACATGTCGCTGCTGAACATTGGAGAGGCGTACGTTCGCTCTGAAGATCCGGGCAAGGCCGAGTTGCCGCTTCAGGAATCACTTCGTATTGCGCGCGAGCTCAAGCCGAGTCTCCCCGCCAGCAACCCATCAAAGAAAGCTACGGAAATGGCGCTTCTAAATCTTGGCGCGATGGAGATGGCCCGCCATCACTACCGCGCGGCTCTTAATTATTACGAGCAAGTCCATAGGAGTAAACCCGAGAGTTCTCTGTGGGTGGTCTCGGCGTTGCAAGGTATGGCGTCGGCATATGAACAACTAGGTGAGCCACAAAAAGCAATCGAGTTTCTCGATCGGGCAATCCCGATTGCGGAGAAAGCCGCGAGCGGTGTGGAATACCGCAGCCTACTGAGCGCGCTCGGTGTAAACCAGGAAAAGCTCGGGAACCTTGATGCGGCGCTGGCGAGCGAAGACAGGGCTCTTACCCTGATTCATGAGGCCGGCGGCGATCCGGATACGGAATGGCAGGTCGAGAGTCGCATTGCACATATCGAGCGCGCCCTGGGAAACAACGATCAAGCGCTGGACCATTACAGAAAGTCCATTAGCGGAATTGAACAGCTTCGCTCGGTCGCACTCAACACGGAAGAAGGGCGAGCGGGCGTTCTGGCGCGAAGCCGTGAAACCTACGCGGAAGCCGCAGATTTACTCTACGACTTGCACCGTGAGAGCGAGGCACTGGCCATGGCGGAGCGGGGACGTGCGCGGGCATTCCTCGATCTGCTGGCCGAAACACGCATCGGAGCTGCCGATGAATTAACTCCCGAGCAGCGCAAACGTGGGGAGGAGATCCAGGGGCGCATTTCCGCTGCACAGAAGGATTTGTGGAAGTCGAATATCAGCGCCGAAGAGAAGAAAAAGATCGAGGTGCGGATCAATTCCGCGGAAGCGGACCTCGAGGAGCTTCATCTGGCGATACGGCAAAGCAATCCGCAATATGCGGGCATTCACTATCCAGAGCCGTTGAGTGCCGGCGAGATTCGAGAGCGTTTGCTGGGCGATCGTACCGCGCTGATTGAATATCTCTTAGGAGAGAAGCGTTCGCTGGCGTGGGTGGTCACGAAAAAGAAAACGGTGGTCGCAGTTCTGCCCGCGCGGAAGGACATTGAGGAACAGGTCTTTGCATATCGGAAATTATTTGGCCAGCAAGTGTCGGCACTGACGGCGCAACAGTCGCTCAAAGAAATCAGCCGCGCGGGTGCGAGACTGTACGCCTCCGTTTTTGCTCCGGTCGAATCTTCGGTCGCAGGCAGCCGCAAAATGATCATCGTGCCGGATGGCGAGCTGGATTATTTGCCATTCGAGTCTCTGGTGACAGGGCACGCGAAGGGACGGCCCAGATATCTGGCGGAGACATTTGTCGTAGTGTATGGCGCGTCGGCCTCGGCGCTGGTGACAGTTCAGGCCCTGAACCGCGAGAGTACGTCTGCGCCCAAAGCATTGCTGGCTTTTGGCGATCCGGCCATCGCATACGCGGGCAGCCCGGCCGAAAAGAAAACAGCGAACGGCCCTGAAGTGCGCGAGGTCTCGCCGGAGGAAGACTACACAGAACGCGGGTTCTCGTTTGCACCGCTGCCGTACACGCGCGATGAGGTGTTGGCGATCGGAAGGCTGTTTGCCGCCCCGCAGCGGACGGTGTACTTGGGCGGCGATGCCAGCGAAGAGGCGGTCAAGAGGGCAAAACTGGACGATTACCGGTTCATCCACTTCGCCACCCACAGCTTTCTCGATGAAGCCAAGCCCGGCCGTTCGGGAATTCTTCTGTCGCGCTCCCCGCAGTCTTCTGAGGACGGAATCCTGCAGGTGGATGAAATCATGCGACTGAAGCTCAATGCGGACCTGGTCACACTGTCGGCGTGCAGCACGGGATTGGGGAAGCTGGTAAACGGGGAAGGAATTTTGGGCTTAACGCGGGCATTTTTCTACGCCGGTGCGCGTAACGTCGCCGTGAGTTTGTGGAATGTGAACGATTCGGCTACGGCCACGCTTATGGCATCGTTTTATCGGAATCTGAATCGCGGGCTTTCAACGAGCAGCGCTATGCGCCAGGCGAAGCTCGCCCTGCTTAATAGTCCTCATACAGTATGGCAGCATCCGTATTTTTGGGCACCTTTTGTCCTCGAAGGCGAGGGCCGGTAACCTCTCCCGACTCCGAAGATCACAGGGCGGTTGGTCGACACCGATCAGCACCAATGACGCGCTTGAGTGAAGTTAGTCTCGACCAGTTGGACTCTCAGCGCATTTTGGGTCTGCGTCCTGTCTGTCCCATATTAAGTCATGCAGCGACAACAGTATTCGCTCGAAGAGCCTTGACATCGCGCATGGGAGGTTGGCCAAAGAATCGGCTGTATTCTCGGTTGAATTGGCTGGAACTCTCGTAGCCGACTTCGTAAACTGCACTTGTGGCGTCCCCCCATCCATAAGCATCCGCTCCCTTGCCCTCTGCAGCCTCCACTGCTTTTGGTGTTGAAGTGGACTCATAGCGGTCAATGCCCGGAACTGATGATGAAGTGTTGAAACTCCCATCCGTGCGACCCTGCTAGCTCCTCTCGATGATTTTCAGGTAAGGCTTCGACTTTTATCGAGGCGGCTTCTAGGCATCGGCGCCTGATTGTCCTTCGCTGACGGACGATCAGTATCGGATCAGTCCCTTGACGACTAGAACGCCAGCGACGGCGGCGTGGCGTCTTCCCCGGAACCGAACTGCTCGTTGGGCATGCTGCCCAGCGTGAAGACGATGGTCGCGCCGCTCGCGACGTCAGCATGGCGGAACCAGAGTTTGGTGTAGGGCTTGCCATTGAAGAGTACGGACTGAATATACTGGTCACTCGGTGAATTCCGTTTCGCCTCGACCACCAATGTTTTTTCAGCTTCCAATTGCACCTCTGCCCGTTCGAACAGAGGTGTGCCGAAAACGTAGTTGCCACTGACCGGGTCAACGGCGTAGAACCCGAGCGAACTGATCAAATACCACGCGGACATTTGCCCGCAATCTTCGTTGCCGGCCAGCCCGTCTGGTTGATCGTCGTATTCCAGGTCGAGCAACTTTCGTACTCGATCCTGCGTCTTATGCGCGGCTCCCGCATAACAGTAAAGATAGGCCATGTGGTGGCAGGGTTCGTTACCGTGGGCGTACTGGCCGACCATGCCGGCGATGTCTGGCGGCGCATCTGGGGGCAACTGTGAACTGGTGGTAAAGAGCGCGTCCAATTTTTCGGTAAACGCTTGAGGACCACCAAGGAGCTTGATTAAGCCCGCCGGATCGTGCTGCACGGTGAAGGTGGTTTCCCAAGGGTCCGACTCCGTGTAGTCGCGCCACTTCTTGGAATGTCCCATCTCGGTTGGATCAAAGGGCGCGGTCCATTGGCCGTTCTCCCATCGCGGCCGCATAAAACCCGTCGCCGAGTCGAAGAGATTCTGGTAATTTCTGCAACGCTCGATCAGATGTTTGGCGTCCTCCTCTTCGCCGATCGCCTTCGCGATATGGGCTACGGCCCAATCGTCGTAGGCGTATTCCATCGTCTTGCTGACGGATTCTTCCTCTTTTTCGCAGGGAATGTAGCCCAGCTTGCGGTAGTAACCCAAGCCTCGGTAGTCATCCTGCATGGCGCGCTTTTTGAATGCCGGATAGGCGTTGTTGAAATCGATGCCTGCGAAACCTTTGGTCAGCGCCTCAGCCACCACGGAACTCGAATGATAACCCGTCATGCACCCGGTTTCCTTCGCTTGCAAAGGCCACACCGGCACCCCATCGGGGCTTTGCTGCGCCATGCGAATCAGGCAGTTCACAAAGTCCGGCACGCGATCGCGCAGGCACAACGTATGCATGGGATGGGTTGCGCGAAACGTGTCCCACAGTGAGAAGGTGCTGTAATTATGGAGTCCCAGCGGAAGATGATGGATCTGGCTATCCATGCCGCGATACTGGCCATCGACGTCGTCGAAGAGAGTCGGCGCGAGCATCATGTGGTAGAGTCCGGTGTAGAAAATCTTCTTGTGTCTCGCATTCGAGGTCGTGATTCTTATTCGAGACAAGTTCTTGCTCCACGCGGTGTGCGCAGAGCGGCGCACCCTGTCGAAATCCCAATCCGGAATTTCAGCTTCGAGATTTTTCTTCGCGCCTTCTGCGCTCACGCCTGAAAGGCCGGTCTTGACCAGGATCACTTCGCCCTCCGTGGTTTGAAAATGCACCAGGCACTTCAGCGATGTTCCTTGCGCTTCCCGCACGCTCGAATCCAGGCGCTTTTCCTCGGAGACGATTTCTGAGGAGACAAACGGCTTGGAGAACTGCATAGCGAAATAGATTTCCCTACCGGGAGCCCAGCCCTTCACTTTGCGTCCGCCGGTGATTGTGTCGGGTGCGGCGATCTTCAGGTTCGCTGACAAAACCGGTGCATTGCCGAAGGCGTGAACCAGATCGAGGATGAAGTGGCTGCTGTCGCTCTTGGGGAATGTGTAGCGATGGATACCCGCGTGTTCGGTGGCACTCAGTTCCGCCCGAATTCCGTAGTCGCGCAACATCACGGAGTAGTAACCCGGCTCCGCCAACTCCTCATCATGACTGAAGCGCGATCTATACCCCTCACCCGGATTCTGTCGCGAGCCCGGAGTCGTTTTCGCAGGACCGGTGCCGGGCATGAGAAGAAAGTCCAGCATGTCCGAGGCGCCCGTACCGCTCAAATGCGTATGGCTGAAGCCCATGATCGAGCTGTCGGAGTAGTGATAACCCGAGCACCAATCCCAACCCTCGTTGTGAGTGTCCGGACTGAGTTGCACCATGCCAAACGGAACGGTAGCGCCCGGATAGGTATGTCCATGACCTCCGGTGCCAATCGCGATCTTTACAAATCGGGTCAGATCCTCAGGAGTCGAGGTAGACGCTGGTAGCGTCTTTGACGCGGCTAGCGCGTGCGAACCGAATAGATGCGAAAGGGGAAAGGCGGACAGAGCGGCCATGAACCTGCGTCGGGATATCATCGTGTTCCTTCTTCAAGAGGTATAAGTTAGCAGGTGCTCGCCTAAGGCTAACGAATTGTCTTCGCAGAAACAATTTCGCATTCACAAGTCAACGGGCGGCGATGGCGGGAGCACCCTCATTTGCCACTCTCGGCTTCGTTCGCGGACATGCGTATACTCTCCCAGCGAGGTCAAAAATTCATTCATGAAACTACTCGCCATCGTCCTACTCGTTGGAACTGCGCTGGCCTCTACCGTCGAGTACCCGCTTGGTCCGGATTCGCAACCACAGAACGGAGTCCCGAAGGGATCGGTCGCGAAGTACGAACTCGGGCCCGGCAAGTTCTACCCCGGTACGCCGCATACATATTCCATCTACGTGCCGGCGCAGTACGATGCTGCAAGACCTACGCCTTTCATGATTTTTCTCGATGGAGCAGCGTTCCTATCCGACAAGGTGCGTGTGCCGATCGTATTCGACAATCTCATCGCGAAGCATGATCTGCCGCCCCTGATCGGCATATTTGTAAATCCCGGTACGCTGCCCGCAGTTTCCGATCAGTCCCAGAACCGGGTGGAACGGATTTTCGAGTACGATTCGCTGAGCGATCGCTATTCGCGCTTTTTGCTCGAGGAGTTCATCCCCGAAGTCGCCAAAAAGTATAACCTGTCTCAAGATCCAAACGACCGGGCGCTTTGCGGCCTCAGCACCGGGGCCGTGGGCGCTTTCGTGGCCGCCTGGAGCCGTCCTGATCAGTTTCATCGCGTGCTCAGTTTCATCGGCACCTACGTTGCCATGAAAGGAGCCGACGCTCTGCCTGCCTTCATCCGGAAAACGGAGCCAAAGTCGATACGCATCTTTTTGCAAGACGGCAAGAACGACCACATCGTTGCCGCCGAGCCCTACGGCACCTATTTTGCAGGAAGCTGGCCTATCAATAATCAGGTGATGTTCGAGGCCTTTGAGTCCGCGGGATACGATGCCAAGCTGGTGATGGGAGACGGTGGCCACGACATGGAGCAACCCGCATCCATAATGCCGGATGCCCTCCGCTGGTTGTGGCGTGGTTACCCGGACCCTATCGTTGTGCATCCACCCGCGGCGATTAGCCAGCCGGGCTGGGATCCGCGCGGTAAGGTTTATTCAGTTGTCTCGGTGGATAAACAGTGGGAACAGATCGGTGACTCGTACGGCTCCGTCGTGACTCCTGCCGGCGATAAGAATGGCAATGTATTTTTCTGCGACCCTGCCGCGAATCGCATTTACAAGTCGGACCCAAACGGCAGAGTGAGTCTATTCAAGGATCACACGATGGGTGCCACGGCCCTGAGAGTGGGACCCGACGGCCGGCTTTACGCATCGCAACCCGCTTCCAAGCGCATTGTGTCTTACGGTTCTGACGGCGACGAAAAAGTAGTCGCACTGAACGTCGAGGCCAACGACATTGCGATTACGGCCCAGTCCACGCTCTACTTTACGGATGCAGTCCACAAAACAATCGGCTACATCGATAAGACAGGGCGAATTCGTACAGTCTACGACGGAGGAGAAATCGGGGTGCCTTCAGGTCTGGCCCTGTCTCCGGACCAGGCGATGCTGATCGTCACCGATCGGCAGGCCAGATTCGCCTGGTCGTTTCAAATCGCGGCGGACGGGTCGCTCATAAACGGGGAACCGTTCTATCGTCTGGAAATGCCGGAAACAGGATGGATGAGTGGCGTCCAAGGGGTCATTGAAGATTCTGCCGGTCAGGTTTATTTCGCCACTCCGCTAGGCATTCAATTCTGCGAGGCTAATGGCCGAGTCGCGGGCATCCTGAACCCTCCTGAACATGGAACCGTTGGCGATCTTGCGTTTGCAGGAAAGAAGCTAGATTGGCTCTATGTGTCCGAAGGCGGAAAACTATTTCGTCGATCGGTGAAAGTCACGGGAGTAGCCGTGGACATTCCCACAAAGCCACCGAAGCCGCCGCTGTGAAAGGAGTAATGGTTTGAGACGATGGCACTAAGAATGAATCGGCGTACGTTTCTAACGCGAAGCGCAGGTTTAGTGGCGGCTGCGATGGTCCACTCGAGTTTCGCGGGCGCGTTGCGGGCGAGGGAACCGGATGTTGAGGTCACGCTCGATCAGGGAAAGACACTTGCGGTGATCCCATCGGACTTCATGGGTCTCGGTTACGAGATTTCTTCAGTAGCGCGCCCGGGTTTGCTCAGCGCTCAAAATTCCGTTTACGTTCAACTCGTTCGGACGCTGGGGACGAACGGGGTCATACGCGTCGGTGGAAACACTGCGGACTATGCCTCGTATTCCGCGACAGGACAGCCTCTCTCCTCGCCGGAAGGAAAAGCAGGATCGGTCGTCAACCATGCGGTCCTTCATGATCTCGGATCTTTTCTCGATGCTACTGGTTGGAAACTGATTTGGACGCTGAATCTTGGCAACGGCTCGATGGAGAACGCGATTACCGAGGCCAAGGCGGTTACTGCTGCGTCAAACGGGAATTTGCTTGCGTTCGAAATCGGTAACGAGCCCGACCTGTTTCCGCGGCGCGAAGGTCATCGTCATACGGGCTACGGCTATGATGACTATCTTCGCGAATATCGCACGTTCCGAGATGCGCTGCGGAAGGCCATCCCAAACATCGCCTTCGCTGGACCCGACGCGGCCGTTGCGACGGAGTGGGTCTCAAGGTTTGCGGCGGATGAGGGCAAGGACACGAAGCTGCTGACCCACCACTACTATCGCGAGGGCCAGAATCCCACCAGCACCATTGATAAACTTCTTCACACCGATCCAAAGCTTGCGCCGATTCTTGCGAAACTCCGGGCTGCGTCGGAATCTTCCGGCGTACCCTACCGAATTTGTGAGACGAATTCGTTCTCAGGTGGCGGAAAGCCGGGGGTGAGCGACACTCTGGCCGCGGCTCTGTGGGTGCTTGACTTCATGTTCGTCCTGGCTTCCGCAGGTTGCGCCGGCGTGAACATGGAGACCGGAGTGAACCAGCGCGGATTCATCAGCTCTTATTCGCCGATTGGCGACGATGAGCTGGGACATTGCTGGGCAACTCCCGAGTATTACGGAATGCTTGCGTTTACTCAACCAGGCGCGGGTCGCATCATCGGAGGCGCCATCGATGCCGGCAACAGAAACATCACTGTCCACGCAACGCAGCCCACCAAAGACCGCACCGTGGTCACGCTTATTAACAAGGAACCTTCGTCCGATGCGATGGTTGGTATAGACGGAGGACAATGCTCGTCCTTTCGAAGTGTATCCCTGATGCATCTCTCAGGTTCCTCGCTGGAAAGCAAATCCGGCGTCACTCTGGGCAGTGCAAGCGTAGATCCTGAAGGCTTGTGGAAGCCAACCGTGAAAGAAGAGATCAGAAGAACTCGCCGAACGCTGCAGGTGCACCTCCCAGCAGCCAGTGCGGCCATAATCACGATGCAGTCTTGACCCGTGATTCTCCGTCCTGAGATCAAATGCAACTTCGCCCGATTTGTTGCGGCATTGTGAACGTGTACATTCGTGCTCAAACCAAGTAAACTGTGCCGCGCCTCATGGCTTGCGACGCCTCGGTCGCGACAGAGAACCTATGCGCCATCACTTCCTATCGGCAAAGACTTTGGTTATGACGTTTTTCGGCACATTCGCCATCGCGCAAACCGTTCGACCACCCGCGGTTCCTCTGGTAACTCATGATCCGTACTTCAGTATTTGGTCGATGACCGACGATCTGAACGCCAGTCCTACTCGTCACTGGACAGGCAAGGCGCAACGTCTCACTGGCTTGGTCCGCATCGACGGGAATGTCTTTCGCTGGATGGGCGACGCTCCGCGTAGCGCAGCCGCGCTGCCGCAGACGGGATTGACCGGGACGCCGACACGCACCGTCTATCAATTTGCGGGTCAGGGTGTATCTCTGGACGCAGTTCTTGTCTCCCTTGCTCCCAAACGATCCTGACGTGATGTCCCGGCCCGTTACCTACATCAACATGACGGTGCGCTCAAAGGATGCAGCGGCACACAGTGTTCAGTTATTGTTCGCCGCAGATGCATCTCTGGCTGTCGATAGCGGCACGCAGGAAGTTGTCTGGTCGCGTTCGCGGCTCAAGGCGATGACGGTGTTGCGGGCTTCCGACTTCGAACAACCGGTGCTGCAAAAGTCGGGCGACGATTTGCGCATTGACTGGGGATATTTATTGCTGGCCGTGCCTGATCAGGCAGGCGCGAGCGCTTCCACGCAATCGAGTGACGATGTCGGCTCGCAATTCGCCGCGGGCAAGCCATTGTCACTCGACGATATGGACATGCCTCGGGGGGCCGACCGTAGAACCGTGCTGGCTTCGGTGTTTGATCTCGGACAGGTCAGCAACACTGCATCGTCACGCCATGTTCTGCTTGCGTACGACGACATTTTTTCCATCGAATACTTGAATAGGTGGATGCGTCCTTACTGGCGCCGTAACGGAATGACGGTGGGGCAGTTGCTGGAGAAGGCGGAACAGGAATATAGCAGCCTGGATCAGAGAGCCCGACAGTTCGACGAGGAACTTCTCGCGGACCTCCGTCACGTTGGAGGAGATGCTTATGCGGAAGTGGCAGAACTCGCGTTTCGGCAGACCATCGCGGCACACAAACTGGTGGCGGATGTGGATGGACATCCGATGTTGTTTCCCAAAGAAAATTTCAGCAACGGCTGCATTTCGACAGTAGATGTCATCTATCCCTCCTCACCGTTCTTCTTGCTGTTTAATCCGGTACTGTTGAAAGCTCAACTGGAACCGCTGATGAAATACACCGAGACGGGGAGATGGCGATTCCCATTTGCGCCTCACGATCTGGGCACGTACCCGAAGGCGAACGGCCAGGTGTACGGGGGCGGTGAACGAACCATCGAGAATCAGATGCCGGTGGAAGAAAGCGGCAACATGCTGTTGATGTTTGCGGCGCTGGCCAAGATTGAAGGCACCGCCGACTATGCGAATCGTTACTGGCCGCAATTGAAGCAATGGGCGGAATTTCTCAAGAAGGAGGGAATGGACCCGGGGAATCAACTCTCGACAGATGACTTTGCCGGTCATCTTGCGCATAACGCGAACCTTTCGATCAAGGCGATTCTCGCGCTGGGCGGCTACTCTGTTTTGGCGGATATGACCGGACGAAAATCCGAGGCAACTAGTTACCGTCAGTTGGCCCAGGATATGGCGAATCGCTGGGTGCAAATGGCGCAAGACGGCGATCATTACCGGCTTGCGTTCGATCAGGCTGGCACGTGGAGCCAAAAATATAATCTGGTATGGGATCGGATTCTTGGCCTCAACCTGTTCCCTGCAAAGATTGCACAAACAGAGATTCGCTTCTACGAGACTCATCTGAATCGGTTTGGCCTGCCGCTCGACAACCGGCGCGACTATACGAAACTCGATTGGGAGGTCTGGACCGCGACCTTGAGCGACAATCGCGACGAGTTCAACACGCTCATCGCACCGCTTCAGCGCTTCGTCAACGAATCGCCGAGTCGCGTTCCGCTGACAGACTGGTACTCGACGGCAGATGGGAAACAGTCGGGGTTTCAAGCGCGCTCGGTTGTCGGCGGCGTGTACATCCCGTTGCTCGCCAATCCTGATCTGTGGAAGAAATGGTCATCCAAAGCACAGGTTGCTGCCGAACACTGAGAGATAGCGACATAACAACAGAGAGAGTTTCATCCGCCGAAGTTTTCAACGTTCGAGCTCAAGTGTGATCACTGACACAGAGTGCTCGGGAAGCGTAACCGTGAAGACCGGTCCCGCCGAGATCTTGCTGGTCGAGACATGCACGGAATCAGGATGGCTGAAGTCATTGGAGGTCGCCAGACCGTGGCTATTCAGCGTTTCAATTCGCGCCTGTGTCAAAACCTGTGCGCCGGCCAACGATACTTTGGTCGTGACGGCATTTGCGGGATCGGTATTAACAGCCTTGATGAAGATCTGCTTGCCATCGATGGAACGGCTCACGACGGCATCAATAGTTGGAACGCCTTTCCCTTCCAGAGTGGAATCAAACGCCGGTCCCTCCAAGGTGCTCGATAAGCGTTCTCGACCGAGATGGGAGGCATAGAGCGCATTCACCAGGTAAGTCGGCGTAACAAACACGCCGTGTCGGCTCGCTTGAATGATGCCTCCGGGCCATCCATTCACCATGTCCGAAACTGCGCTCATCTGAACCAGATCGCCGGAACGCTCGAAAACATTCATCAGGCGTGCCGCGTAGAGCGCAGACTCCATCGAGTGTTGCCGCGGCACGGGAAGAAAAGTGTTCCATTCATTAAGGGCCAGCTTGATGTCGCGGCCGAGCGCCAGGTCCCGAATCATCCGCTGCATCTGCCGGTAGAAAGCTTCGTAGTAAAGCGGATGGGCCCACAGATTGCGAACATCGCCTTTCATCTCACGTTCACCGTAGTAATGGTGAACAGCCAGGTAGTCGATGTTCCTGCCCGCAATTGTCAAAACAGTGCGGTTCCATTCGAGGTTGTTATCGCCCGTGGCGATGATCTTGATCGAAGGATCGACCGCTTTCATCCTTTCCACATAGCGGTTGAGATTGTTGGCATAGGTAATGGCGTCGCTGTGTCCGCGGACCCAGTCGCCCCATATTTCGTTGCCGATTTCCCAGAACTTCACGTGAAACGGCTGCGCGTTGCCGTTCACCGAGCGGATCGCGCCATACTTTGATTGCGCAGAGCCGTTGCAGTATTCAACCCACGCAGCCGCTTCGTCCGCAGTCGCTCCGCGGCCCTCCACGTTAACGGTGATGGAGGGCTCGGCGCCGACGCGGCGGGCAAATTGGATGAACTCGTCAGTGCCAAAGTCGCTCGGTTCGAGTTCGTTTCCCCATGAAATGTTGATCCATACCGGGCGCTGGTCGCGCGGACCGATGCCCCATTGCCAGTGATAATCCTGCGCCACGTTGCCACCGGGCCAGCGGATAAACGCAGGACGCAGCGCCGCAATCTTTTGCTCAACATCGTGTCGAACTCCACC
>Ga0070717_10002053_pt1 | contig 14100 bp, 12 predicted proteins | sample LARL113metaG_FD_71366 | JGI IMG/M metagenome (GOLD analysis project Ga0070717, IMG submission 71366) | Corn, switchgrass and miscanthus rhizosphere microbial communities from Kellogg Biological Station, Michigan, USA - LAR L11-3 metaG | ecosystem: Host-associated > Plants > Roots > Rhizosphere ... | reverse complement strand
TTCAAGGTGAAATGGGATGGGAAATACGTCGCCGGCGTAAACAAGATAACCGGCCTGAAGAAGACAACCGAGGTGGTGGAACACCGTGAAGGAGGCGACCCCAGCACCGCGCGCAAGTCGCCGGGACGAACCAAGTTCGAAGCAATCACGCTCGAGCGGGGCGTGACCCACGACGTTGAATTCGAAAAATGGGCCAACAAGGTTTGGAACTTTGGAAGCGGGCTAGGCAAGGAAGCATCGTTGAAGGACTTCCGCAAGGACCTCATCATCGAGGTTTACAACGAAGCCGGCCAGCCAGTTCTCGCGTACAACGTGCATCGTTGCTGGGTCTCGGAGTATCAGGCTCTTCCCGATCTTGACGCCAATGCGAATGCCATCGCCATTCAGCACATCAAGCTGGAGAACGAAGGCTGGGAGCGCGACGTATCCGTGACCGAACCGACTGAACCGTCATTCACTGTGCCCGCGTAACTCCGCATGCGTTCCCTGTCCGATATGGAACTGCTCGGCGCGTGGGAAAGGGGCCACACCGAAATGGCCGCCGCTTTCAATGTGCTTGCCATTTTGGCTGCCGCGATTCCCACTCACGATGTGCCCGAACTTGCGCGCTTGAGCGTAGGCAGGCGGGATGCTTTGTTGTTCGAGCTTCGTGAATCGATCTTCGGCTCCCACATGAGAGGCATTACCAGGTGCGCTGCCTGTGGACACGAGTTGGGAATTGCAGTGCGTGCGCAGGATTTCCGCCCGGCCGGGGACGGCCGGCAGCCCGAACGATTCACCATCAGCGACGCCGGCTATGAGTTGACCTTTCGGCTACTCAATACTCTGGATCTCGCTGAACTGGATAGCCGCGACGTGATCGAAATCGCGCGGACGAAACTGCTTCGCAAGGTGATCCTGTCGGCTTCTCTTCACGAAGAGGCGATCGCGATCATGCAGGTTCCCGACAGACTGCTCACAATGCTCGAGGAGAAGATGGCCGAACTTGAGCCGGAAGCCGACGTCGAACTAGCAACTGTCTGCGATTACTGTTCGAGCAAAACGTCGGCCCTGCTCGATATTGCTACATTTCTTTGGACGGAAGTGGATCGCTGGGCCATTCGAACTTTGCGAGAGATTCACACCCTGGCGGAAGCGTATGGCTGGAGAGAATCCGATATCCTCGCGATCAGCCCATGGCGCCGCCGCTGCTACCTGGAAATGGTGGGAGCATGAACCATTACTTGGCTAATCTCATCAGGCGCTCCACGGGGCGCGCGGTGATGCTGAGCCCTGATGTCCCACCTCTCTTTGGCCCTCCCGAACCGTTCGAAGCTTCTGAAGAACCTGCGCCGCGGCTCGAATACGAGAATCCCAGGCCTGTTCCTCCGGTGCTGGAAGAAACTGCAAGGCGCAAGAATGCCGTGGTCACGAGTTCGATTGCGGCCGAGCGCGACATCGATCAGTCCGGCGACGAAAAGCCACTGGAGCTACAGCCCCGCACACGTCATCCAGTGGAGCTTAAGGCAGAGAACCCCAGAACGGTAGATGCGCTTGTCACTAAGGACGTGAAGCCGCGTCCGTTTCCCGGACCAGAAGAGACGAATCCACAACGCGCTCACGCTGCGGAGACGCATAGCTCTCTGCCGCAACATCCGGCCATGGTAGCAAAGCCTGAGTTCACGGATTCTCCGCACGGCCCGCGTTTGCGAATCGACAATCCAACCAGCACCCTTCCCACAGAAGTGGATAAGGATTTTAAGAATCCCGCAACGGTATCGGCAACACCAACGGGCGCTGCGCACCTCAATGTCCCGGCCCCCACTGCTTCTCCGCAACGGGATCGCGTGATCGAGTCGGTTTCTAAAGACTCCGCGCTGGCGCCTCCCGCAAACATGGGGCGCAACTCCGTGGTTGAGCACCGAGCCGCGCTTCCGGCGGTACCCAGCGTGTTCCGCGCCATTGCCAACGGGAACTTGAAGGGGCGCGACGAAACTGCCAGCGAACAACCTGTCCACATTTCCATCGGGCGCATCGAAGTTCGCTCCTCAGCTCCGGCAAAGGAGATCAAACAGGAACTGAAACCGGTAAAAGGACGCTCGCTGGATGCTTACCTGCGCGCGCGCAGCCAGCGGGGCGGCCAATGAGCAACTCATTGGCGATTGCAGCCGTCACTGCGACTCTGCGCAACCTGCTGCATGCGGGCATTACGAACGAGCCTGACCTGGCCGATGCGTCCATCACCATGCAGCCGCTCGACCGCGCGCGCACAAACGGGAATAACGCCAATCAGCTAAATCTGTTTCTATATCATGTGGTGCCCAACGCCACATGGAGAAATCAGACTATGCCCGGCGGCTCACGTTCCGGCGAAACTGCATTTCCGCCGCTGGGGCTCAATCTCTATTACCTCCTGACGGCCTTTGGCCGCGATAACGATGTGCAGCGCCCGTTCAGCCACCAGTTGATGGGCCGGGCAATGAGCGTATTGTACGATCATCCGCTTCTCAGCGCAGATGAAATCAAGGCTTCAATTCCAGAGAATGATCTTTGGGCTCAGTTGGAACGTGTACGGATCACGCTGCAGCCGTTCGCAGTGGAGGAAATCGCGAAGCTCTGGACCGGTTTCCAGACCCAATACCGCCTCTCAGTAGCGTATGAGGCGGCTGTGGTTCTGATAGAAAGCACGCGCCAGGCCAAGACACCTCTTCCTGTCATCATGCGCGGGCCCGCTGACACCGGTTTCAAGGCGCAGGGGAATCTGCAGTCCCCGTTCGCTACCCTGAGCGGAATCACTCCTCCGAACGGACAGTCGACTGCCCTGCTGGGGGATACGTTGAACCTCAACGGCCAACTGCTCAGCGCCGATTCGATACGCGTTCGGTTCAATAACTTCCGTCTGGCTGCGCCGCATGTTGTTGCGGCCAACGCGGGAAATACGGACAGCCAGATTATGGTAACCATTCCTGATGCGCCGGCAACCTGGCCCGCGGGCGTGTACGGTGTCTCCGTTGTTCTGCAAAGCAAAGGCACGCCTGATCGCACTACCGAGGAAGTCCCGTTGGCGATTGCTCCCCGGATCACCAGTGCCTTGCCGATGGGCGAGGCCATCACGCATGGCCAGGCCACTCTGGCTCTCACATGCTCTCCCAATGTTGTGCCGGGGCAGAGGGTCTCACTCCTGTTAGGGGACCGCGAGTTTCTCGCTAACCCGTTCAGCGCAAGTACGAACCAACTCACATTTGTCCTCGCCGCAGTAGAGCCGGGTACCTTCTTTCTCCGCCTTCGGGTGGAGGGCGTGGATAGCCAACTGATTGACCGCAGCCAGACTCCGCCGGTGTTCGATACGAAGCAACAAGTCACCTTGTTATGAGTAAATCAACCTGGACTGAAGACAATTCGGCCTACCTCTCGGCGGCGCTCGATTGGCTCCGATCGCGCCTGCAGTCCAGTGCGCGGGAAGAAGACCCGATGGCCAAGCGGGCGAAAAAGGCAGGCGCAGCAAAGAACACCGGCACTTCCGATCCGGCCTCAGAAAAGATGAAGCAACTCGCCGAGAGCATGGATTCCCCGCCTGCGCTGGACGCGCTTGCCGCTGCCCTGGAGATGTCGGCGTTTGAGCGGGATGTTCTTCTGTTATCCGCAGCACCCGAATTTGACGGCAGCATCGGCCTGTTGTACAGAGAAGCCTACCTTAAGCTCGGCCTGAATCCGAATCACGATGCCCCGTCATTCGCATTGGCGATGGCGCTTTTCGATCAGGCTGCCTGGGACTCGCTTTCGCCGCTACGGCCATTGCGATATTGGCACCTGCTGGAGATCGATCAGCGTGGACCGCAGCCGCTGCTTCTGAGCGCTCTTCGTGTCGACGAGCGCATCGTCGACTTTCTGCGCGGATTGAATAGGTTCGATGAGCGCCTGGAGCAGTACGTCCATCCGGTAAGCACGGTCGATGACGATGGGCTGTCGGAGTCGCAGGAAAAGACCGCTGGTCTGATCGCGCGACAATTCGATCCGGGCCGGAGACAGGAATCGACCCGGGTTCTGCAGTTATTGGGACCGCACCATGGCACGAAGCTGCTCGTCGCCTGTAACGCTGCGCGTGCATTGAACCGTCAGCTCTGCACGATGCATCCGGAAGCTCTCCCTGCGCAGGTGGCGGAAATCGAGTTGCTTTGCCGCCTGTGGCAGCGCGAGAACCGGCTTCTGTCTCTCATGGTCCTGATCGAACACTCTTCGGGAAATTCTGCGGAGCGCCGGGACGCAGCCGCTCAGCACTTCATTGCCCGCGCCGGAGGCTGCATCCTGATGGACGTGCGCGAAGGGGCCGCGGCGTCGCGCGAAGTCCGTTCGTTTGAAATTGAAAAGCCCACGCGCGCAGAACAACTGGCTGCATGGCTTAAAGCGCTGGGAAAGGCAGAGGAGGATTTGGCCCGTTCTCTCGCTTCTCAGTTCACTCTCGATCTTCCCGACATCCGGGCCGTAGCCGGGGAATTCAAGGATTCCAAAGGGAAACGCGAAGAGCTGTGGGATGCGTGCCGTGCGCAGGTTCGGCCGCAAATGGAGATGCTCGCTCTTCCGATAAAGCCTCGCGCACGATGGGATCAACTGGTGGTGCCCGAGCAGGAGCGATTGCTTCTGACGCAGATCGCCGCGCAGGTGCGCGCTCGCTCCCGTGTGTACGAGGACTGGGGCTTTTCGTCGCGCATGAATCGCGGACTCGGCATCACGGCCCTGTTTGTGGGCGAGAGCGGCACCGGCAAGACCATGGCCGCGGAAGTCATCGCGAACGAACTGCGCCTTTTCCTCTACCGCATCGATCTTTCGTCGATAGTGAGCAAATACATCGGCGAAACGGAAAAGAATCTTTCCCGGCTCTTCGATGCCGCCGAAGATGGCGGCGCCATTCTGTTCTTCGACGAAGCGGACGCACTGTTTGGAAAGCGCAGCGAAGTAAAGGACAGTCACGACCGGTACGCAAACATCGAAACCAATTACCTTCTGCAGCGCATGGAAGCCTACAGCGGTTTGGCGATTCTTGCCACCAACATGCGTTCCGCGATGGACACGGCGTTCACGCGCAGGTTGCGGTTCATTGTCAACTTCCCTTTTCCCGGCGTTTCCGACCGGGAGCGCATGTGGGCCGCCATGTTCCCTGAGGAAACGCCCACGCATGCGCTTGATTTCCGCAAACTGGCGCGATTCAATCTCACCGGCGGATCGATCAGCAACGCTGCCGTAAATGCGGCGTTTCTGGCGGCGAACGCAGGAGAGCCAATCTGCATGAATTCGATCTTGGCCGCCATTCGCCAGGAAATGATCAAGCTGGATCGTCCCATCAACGAGAACGATTTTGTCTGGGCGCCCGCCGTCGTTGAGCGCGACCGCAAAACGAAGCACAAGGAGGATGTCGCGTGACGATCAGGATTCATATCGATCGGCTGGTGCTCAACGGCTTCACGCTCCAGCCAGGCGAATCTTCCCAGGTGCGAGCCGCCCTCGAGTTGGAACTAACGCGCCTGGTCGGCGCCGAAAACGCGCAGTCTTTCCTCAGCACAAAGCACAACCCGAGTCTTCAGGACGCGGCGGTGGCGTCTGTGGATGGGGGACCGTTCAACTCGCGCCAAGGTGAGTCGCCTCGCCACCTCGGTACCCACATCGCGCGTTCGGTCTATGGCGGCATGGAAAGGATGCGATGACGCAGCGTTCTCTGGCCCAGGCGCCCAAGCTGGCGATGCCGGTGCACTCGCACGCCGCATCGCGCGTACTGCAGCGGACCTGCGACTGCGGGCGCCAGGCGCTGGGCGGAGAATGCGAATCCTGTAAAAAGAAGAAGCTGTTGCAGCGCCGGAATCTAGGGGGACGCGAATCACGCTCGTCCGGCGGTTCCGAATCCGGAAGGACTCCGGGATCCGGAGGCCTGAGAATCGGACCAGCGAATGATGCGTATGAGCGTGAGGCCGATCGCGTTTCCAGGACGATCTCCGGAGATTCGCCGGCGCGTACCTCTGTCACAGCGACAGGCACCCACATGCAGCGCTCTCCCGATGAGGGCGTTGCGCCCGCAGAGGCGCCCTCGATCGTCGATGAAGTTCTGCAAACACCCGGCCAGGGGATGGATCGCAGCACGCGGTCGTTCATGGAGTCGCGCTTCAGGGCCGATTTCAGCCGCGTGCGCGTGCACACGGACACGCAAGCCGGCGATTCGGCGCGAGCTGTGAATGCGGCCGCTTACACGGTCGGAAACCACGTGGTCTTCGGATCGGGCTTTTACACCCCGGGGTCGGCGCGTGGCAATTCCCTGCTAGCTCACGAATTGACGCACGTCGTTCAACAGGGCAAGGCCGGCCCGCGCTCCACCCAGAGCGGCGCGACTCACGAAGGTGAGGCCCGCGATGCCGCCAACGCTCTGTCCGCGCCGGAATCACCCATTGAGGTTCGCCAGGCGGCTGCGCCGAGTATTGCGCCGATGAGTATTGCCGAAGCGCGCCAGGCTCTCTGGAAACATGTGCCCGATTCCGCGAAAGAGTATGTTCGCCCGGTCGCTCAGGTCGCGGCGGCGCAAATGGACCGCATTGTCCCGCCGAATACGCAGATTCCGAAAGCGGTTGAGGCCGTCGTAGTGAGACCCGTGGAGACGGCAGCGGCGGTTGCGGACGAAGCCAAGCAGGCTATTTCCGACGCGGGCAAGAAGATTTCCGCCGCCTCCGCCACCGCATCGCAGGCCGCCGCGAGTTTCTCCAAAGCCGCCAAACAGAAAGCCAAGGAGAAGCTTCGCGAAGCCTCAACCGGAGGCTTGGGATTCTCTAAAGGCGTTGTGCTGGAAGTGACCAACGCCGTGGATGCGGTGGCATGGGTGGGGCAAGCGGGCCACGACCTTGCCAAAAAGGCCGTTGGCGACAGCAAGGCTGCGCAGGCGTTCATGTATGTCGCCGACACGGTAAGCGGATACGCAGCGCTTCAGGCGCTCGCGGATGCCGGCCTGAGCGAGATCGATCCGTTTACCGGAAAGCCGACCGGAAGGTTCGCACTTTCGTCGGCCACAGGCAATCTCTTCGACAAGGCAAATGAGAAGTTGGACGCCACGTTTGGCCTTCCTCCTGACCAACAATTGCTCGGCTTCAGCACCTATGAGACTGAGGAAGTCGCCGCCTCGCTTGTCGTTCAGGGCGGACTGGCTTTTGTGGAAGTGGAGGAGGTGCAGATCGTTCTAAAGGTCCTTGGAGTTCTCGGCTCGGGCGAAGCAGTCATCAAGGCTATGGAAGCCAATCCCAAGGGCTGGCACAAAGACCTTCACTTCTGGACCGGCATTATCAACCTCGTACTTTCGCTCATCAATCTTCGCGGCAACATCGCGAATAAGATCGCCCGCATGGCTCTTGCCACGTTGAATTTTGGCATGGTGATCCCACTCTTCTACCAGCTTTATAACGATTACAAAAAGCCGGAAAGCCCCGAGCGGCACAAGGCACTTCACGGCGACATGAAAGCCATCGCCGGCGCTGTCTCGATGGCGCTGCAGGCAATTCTCCATAAAGCCGTGGCGCAGAAACGCGGGGCAGCTCCGGAAAGGTCCGGCACCCCGGCGGAGAAATCATCACCCGCCACGACTACGCCGGCAGAACCGCGGGTCGCAGCGGGGGACACAGGTCCGCATCCTGCGCCGGTTGCAAAGGGCCCGGCACATTTAGAACCGCCGCCAAAAGCTGCGCCTGCGGAACCGCACGCTCTGGCCGAACCGTCGCAGGCCAAATCTCCTCCCAAGGCCAAGGCTAAAACAGTGAACGAATCGCCGGCGGAGAAAGCCGCACCGAAGAAAGCCAGTACGGAGTCGGAGGCCAAGAGCACACCTCAAGAAGAAAAGACCGTCGCGAAGAGCGATACAGGTGAGCCGACCGCGAAATCGATCAATGAGAAAGATGCAAAGGCAACTGCGCCCACGGCCGATAAGCACAAGGCTGTAGTCACCGCGGAAGGTATCGGAAAATGCAGTCCTGGGCCGTGTCCGCTTATCCATGTCGAGTATGCCCCGGAGTTGAAAGGCCGCCCGGCACTTCGAGAGTGGAACAAAAGGATTCAAAAGCTTCGCAAGGATCCTGCAAAGGCGGCCGTGGCCGCAGAAGAAGGGGCGAGACTCATCAACGTCCTGGAAGGAATTCGTCAAGGCAAGGCGCCAAGCGCCGGGCCTACGCCGGCCGGAAAAGCGCTGAAACATTTGCCCGATCCGTTGCCTGAGGTCGGAGCAGGACATGTCGATTCCGCATCTGGTCAGTACACCGGATCCAAACGGCTGGCGCGAGGCAACTTCGGTGAGCGCACGGCAACCGATGCTCTGGCAGCAGACGGGCATAAGGTTCTCTCGTTCAAGCCCGACATCGCCGGCACAAACCAGGGCGGAATCGATATGGTCACCATGAAAGGCGGGAAGGTGTACTTCGTCGACAACAAGGCGCTCACGCGTAGCGGAAATGTCTCCTCTGTTTCTGCACTAACTACGAACTTCGCGAAGAATCGGGCAACCGTCGTTCGGGAGTTTACCGGTTACGCTAATGACCCAAGCCGGACGCCGCAAGAGCGCGCGATATTCCGTCAGGCTGTTGAACGTATCAAAAGCGGCCAGTTTGAGAAGGTAGTCACCAATGCGAATTCAGCTCCAGACGCCCAGATTCTGGGAGGAGTCACGCAAGATCTCATGAAGCGAAAAATCGGATTTATCGATGTCATGCAATAGGCCGATTACAGCAACTTGCGCATGACTCGTCGAACGCGAATTGGACAGCAAGATCAGCAGGAAGTCACGATATCGAAATGATTGGCGGAAGACATGAGCACGTTTCCCGGTTCACCGCAGCTGATCAAGGGCGGCATTGTGCTGCTGGACCCCAGTTCGGGGCAGGCAATCCAGACGATCGCGCTGCAGTACAATCCCGACACACTCACGCGCACCCTGCAGGTCCAGGGCACGGGGCCCGAACCCGGCGATCGCATGGAAGCATTGCGCCTGAAGGCGCCTCCCATCGAATCGTTCAAGCTGGATGCCGAAATCGACGCCACGGATCAAATGGAGAGCGGCGACTCAACGGTGGCAGAATTGGGGATCTTTCCGCAGCTGGCGGCGCTGGAGATGCTCGCCTACCCATCGAGCCGCCAGTTGGCCGCTCATGATACTCAATCGCAAACCGGCACATTGGAGATCGCGCCCATGGAATCGCCGTTGACATTGTTTGTCTGGAGCCGGCAGCGGGTGCTGCCCGTGCGACTGACGGAATTCAGCATTACGGAAGAGGCATTTGATCCGAATCTGAATCCCATCCGCGCCAAGATCTCTCTCGGCATGCGCGTGCTTACGGTGAATGACCTGGGCTTCTCGCATCGCGGCGGAAGTTTGTTCATGACTTACCTGCAGCAAAAAGAACAACTGGTTGGGCGCGGACCTCGCAGTACGTCCAGCACGCTGGGATTAAGGAGCAACCCATGAATCCGCAAATTCCTTCAGGCATGGTTCAGTCATTGTTTCCGCCCACCAGCCGGTATTACCTGGTGGACACAGCGATGCTGACTTCTCCTCAGGGAAAAACCATTGTGTATTTGAAGCGGCGGTTTATCCCCTCCGCCGATAACTTCAGACTGCTGGAGAACTACGTAGTGAAGGATGGCGACCGGCTCGACAACATCGCCGCCAGGATGCTCGGGGACCCACTCGCCTTCTGGCGCATTTGCGACGCCAACGATGCCATGCGGCCCGAAGATCTGACTGAGACACCGGGGCGCGCGATCCGAATCACGCTACCCCAAGGCTTTGGATTTCAACGCGATGCTTAAAGGCTTCTATCTCACGCTGATGATCGGCCCCAAGATTCCGGTGCCGGCGCCACAGCCCGTCATTGACGCGCTGCAAAGCGCGCACGTGACGTCGGCGGTGGGCCAGGCGAGCGGATTCCAGCTCTCGTTTGCGCTCAGCAAAAAATCGATTCTAACCACTGCTCTGATTCCCGCCGGCGTCTTCGATCCCGGCATACGGGTAATTCTCATCGTCACCGTGAACAGTCTCCCCATCGTTCTAATGGATGGAATCATCACGGAACATACCGTCACTCCCAGCAACGACCCCGGCCAATCCACACTGTCCGTTACCGGTCAAGATCTGACGTTATTGATGGATCTCGAGGACGACGATGCCACGCCGTGGGTTGCGCTTCCGCCACATGCGGTGGTCAACCTGATCCTGTTGCAATACATCACTAATGGAATTGTTCCGCTGGTGATTCCGCCCATCCAACTTACTACCGAGATTCCCACGGACCACTGGTATTCGCAGGTGCGGTCCGATCTTGGTTACATCAACGAGCTTGCGTACGAGGCCGGGTACGAATTCTATCTCGAGCCGGGCCCCGTTCCGCTGACCAGCGTGGCCTACTTCGGTCCGCAGATTCGAGTTGGCATTCCGCAGCCGGCGCTCAATATCAACATGGATGTTGAAACGAATGTGGAATCGCTGTCATTCAGCTTTGACGGGTTGGCGCGAGAACAGCCGACGATCGTCATCCTGGATCCGATAACGAACAGCATTCCCATACCCATTCCCATTCCGGATGTGAGTCTGCTTCGCCCACCGCTGGCGCTGCGACCGGCTATTGCACTACGGAAAACCAAACTGCCCGACACCGCCAACCTTGACCCCGTGCGCGCTTTGTTGCAGGGGCTCTCAGCGAGCACCAGGCCGGATCCCATCACGGCTCAGGGGCAACTGGATGTATTGCGATACGGACAGCCATTGAAAGCCCGGCGCCTGGTAGGAGTGCGCGGCTCGGGGCCCGCGTATGACGGTCTTTATTTCGTCACCAGTGTCACCCATGAAATCAAGCGCGGCGAGTACAAGCAAAGCTTCAACCTGGCCCGCGAGGGGCTAATCTCTCTGACTCCGGCGGTAGTTCCATGAGCGATACGACGGGCAAACGGAAGTACTACGGCAAGTACCGCGGAGTGGTGTTCGACAACGCCGACCCCGAGTTCCGCGGCCGTATCCAGGCGCTGGTGAGCGATGTGCTTGGCATGGTTCCAACCACCTGGGCCCTCCCCTGCCTGCCGCTCACCGGGATGATGGCCGTGCAATCGGGGGCCTACTTCCTGCCCGCTCTCGATGCGAATGTCTGGATCGAATTCGAGCACGGCGATGTCAACCGGCCCATCTGGACTGGATGCTTCTGGGGATCGCAGGCGCAGGTTCCAGCGGTCGCTTTGTTGTCAACGCCCGAGACAGCGCCTATCGTGCTGCAGACGGTGGGCATGAACACCGTGTGGATCGGCGGAGATCCGGCTACCGGTATCACCCTGTGCTGTGGCCCGGCTGTTTCGCCCACCAGCCCGCAGATCAAGATTTCACAGACGGGCATCGTCATCAGCGACGGCCACGGCGGAACCATCGTCATTGGGGCCGGCACCGTCATGATCAACAACGGAGCCATTCTCGTGAAATGAAGGAGGTCATTCCCATGCCCGGCTTTGTAGTGAATACCAGTTCGATGGTCACCTGCGCGCATCAAGGCAAAGCACTGCCCAGTTCGGTCGTTCCCACGGTGCTGATTATGGGGTCGCCAGTGGTGACGATGCCCGGTCCATGGCAGATTGCAGGCTGCGCCCTGCCTCCTCCGCCCGCGGCAAACGGCCCATGCGTTACCGCCATGTTCAGCACGGGGTCGGCACGAGTGAAGGTCTATGGAGTGCCGATCCTGCTTCAGGACAGCGTCGCCATCTGCGCGCCCTCCGGCACGCCGCTCCTGATCACGGCTACACAAACAAAGGTATTCGCGACCTGAGCGTTTTGAATCTTATGAACATTGGCTTTCCATTTCGCATCGACCAGACCGGCGGCACCGCCCGGGCGCCCGACGAGCGCCATATCCTCGACATGGTCGAGCAGTTGCTTTTCACCAATCCCGGAGAACGGGTGAATCAGCCGGATTTCGGCAGCGGGCTGATGCAACTGGTGTTCGCACCCAACAGTCCCGAGCTGGGCGCCGCTCTGCAATTCACCATCCAGGCGGCATTGCAGCGGTGGCTCGGGGACCTGATCCAGGTGCAATCGCTGGAAGTCAACGTAATCGATTCGGAGTTGCAGATCAATCTGCAATATGTCGTGCTTTCCACCCATCGGGCTGAAGATGTGACACTCACGCGGGACGCATCCTCATGAACATGGAACCGAACGAATACTGCCTTGACCCTCGCCGCCGCGAACAGATCCGCGCGCGAGGGCAGAACGGTGTCGATTACGTCGACGTGAGCGACGATCTTACCACCCTCACGGTCTATCTGCTTCGTCCCGCGCCCGAAGACCTGACGGTACAAAACGTATTGATCGAAGGAGGGCCGCGCAGCAGTAAGGTGACGATAACGGATCTCCAATTCTGCTCGGTGGAAGACCCGGACGAGCAGGATTGCATTCGGGTTGTGCTGCAAGCGCCGGGCGATCACTCCCGGTATACGCTCCGAATGGTGGCGCTCTCTGACAAAGGGGAGCCAACCGATGAGCCTTTTCATGCGTTCGATCCACGCTATTCTTCAATTCAGTTCTATTTCTTCCGTCAGACCGCTCCAGGAATGGATTGCGTGGCGACGGAACAGGTTGACACGCCTCCGCCGCCGCCCATCGACATCGATTATCTGGCCAAGGATTATGCCTCGTTTCGCCAGCTTGCGCTGGACCGGATGGCGATGATCATGCCCTTGTGGACCGAGCGGCACACCGCGGACCAGGGAATGGCAATTGTCGATCTGCTGGCCTATACGGCCGATTACCTCAGCTATTACCAGGATGCGATTGCGACCGAATCCTACCTGGACACGGCGCGCCGGCGCGTGTCCGTGCGGCGGCATGTACGGCTGCTCGACTACCCCATGCATGAGGGGTGCAATGCGAGAGCCTGGATTGCAATTCAGACGGATGAGGACATCCAGTCATTGAGCCAGAACAATCGTCCGCCTGCCTTCGTAAGCGGTTTCGACGGGCCCGGAATCGACTCGGCGATCCTTGATTCGTCCGCACGTGCTTCCCTGGCCTCAGCCGACGTGAAGTTCTTCCTTCCTCTCTCGCAGAATCCGATTTCGCTCCGTCATGCGCACAACCGGATTCTTTTTTATACCTGGGGCGACCATCAGTGCCGCCTGCCCAGTGGAACCACGGGCGCAACTCTCGAAGACAGTTGGATGGAGCACCTGGAAACACAGACGACGGAGTATGAGAAAGGCGCACGGCGGAGAAGCCTCTCGCTTCAGCCGGGCGATTATCTTTTCCTCGAGGAAGCGCTTGGTCCGCAAACCGGGATCGCTGCGGATGCCGACCCGGCGCGCCGCTGGATGGTTCGCTTGACCTCCGTGAGGCCCACGGTTGATCCGCTCAATGAACTTCCCATCGTGGAGGTGACATGGGCAAAAGCAGACGCACTGCCTTTCGACTTGTGGCTTTCGACCATCGGACCAGCGCCGCACTGCAAGTTGATCAAGCATATCAGTGTCGCTCGGGGAAACATTTTTGCGGCGGACGAAGGGAATTGGATCTGGGATGAACCGCTCGGAACCGCTCCGCTGGCCGAATCGGCGGCAACCTGCCGCGCCGAAGGACGATCGTCCAGCGTGTCACTGAAGAGCGGACGATTCCGGCCGCGGTTGACTATGCCGCACCTGACGTGGCGCGTGTCTCCGTCCGCAGGACTGCCGGCGTCCTCCGTTTTATCGCATGATCCGCGTGTGGCACTGCCAGAAATCAACGTAATCAGCATCGCTCCACGGGAGGACGGATCGGACTCGCTGTTCTCGTTTGCGGAGTACGCGAACCCCGCACTGCTGGCTACCCGTCTTACGCAAGAGCCGGCCGATGCGGAAACCGCCCTGTTCCGTGAGCGCCTTCCAAAGCAGGTGCTCCGGCTGCTGGAAAAAATTGATCCTCACAAGCCCATCGATTCCGGCCTGTCGAATGCACTCTCCGGAGAAATGAACAAATACATCCGCGCCTGGATGCCGCGCAGCGACCTGTTATCGAGCGCTTCCGGTGATCGCGACTTCGTGGTGGAGATGGATGATGAGCAATTCGCTTGTCTCCGCTTTGGAGATGGCACGCTGGGC
>Ga0070717_10002051_pt1 | contig 14114 bp, 13 predicted proteins | sample LARL113metaG_FD_71366 | JGI IMG/M metagenome (GOLD analysis project Ga0070717, IMG submission 71366) | Corn, switchgrass and miscanthus rhizosphere microbial communities from Kellogg Biological Station, Michigan, USA - LAR L11-3 metaG | ecosystem: Host-associated > Plants > Roots > Rhizosphere ... | reverse complement strand
CCTCGTGCGCCCCCCTGAACGACTAGAGCGAAACCACCGTCATTCAGTACCGAGCGATCGGCAGCATCACGCAACAGAGTTGTGGCCCGCTCGTCAACGCTGGCACCGGGTTTCCTCGCGTCGTTGGAGCGATCTGGTCGCACCCGAGGACCTATGCGCCGCTGTACGCGAATCCAACGAGGTATCCGCCCGGTATGGGCGCGCCTCTGCCGCAGGTGTTCCTTGCGAACCGATGTTATGCGCCGCGGAACGAGAGAGCCAAGCCGAGGCCCACGGCGAGCGCCGCGAAGGATGCGAGCGCAATGGGCAGCAGCGCCGGTGGAGTGGCGGGGGCCGCATGCTCTGCCATGGCGGCGCGGGCCTCGTCCGGCCTGTCCTGATGCTGAGCGCCGTGCCCGGCCGCGGCGAAGCCCGGGGGGCGCACCGTCATCATCCCGTGCTTGAGGCCGCGCACCACCAGCCACCAGTTCATCGGGTAGGCGAAGATGAAGCCAACAAGCAGCGCCATGCTCATCGCAAACCAAAACTCCGGTGCCAGCGGAGTGTTCGCAGCCGGGACGGCGGCGCGCCATGCCGCGGCGACCGGCATCATCCCTGCCATCAGGAGGTTCATCGACAGCAGCTCGGACATCAACGTGCGCTGCAGCGACCGCAGGTATGATCCACCCGCCATCGCCCGCATGAACAGAGCCTGGAAGATCGTCCAGCCGAAGCCGAAGCCCAGCACGTACTCGATCAGGAGCTCCTCGACGCGCGTCGCGTGCAGCATTGCGGCAAGCGCCGCGCCGGCGAGGATGCCGACGCCGTCGCCGGCGACGCAATGCATCGTTGAGCCCAGTACCTGGCGCCAGGTCGCCGCAACGTAGCGCTCGTGCAGGCCGGGCAGCGGCTCCCGGCAGCCCAGCACGTAGAGGAACGCGCCGATCGGTCCGGTATAAAGGGTCAGCAGCACAAAACCCCACTTGAGCACCGGGGATTCGGGCGTGCTGCGAATATCGACGGCGACGAACAGCACCGAGCCGGCGGTCAACAGGAACCACAGCAGCATCACGCCATCGAGCATGACCCATCCCCTGCATGTTCTCGACTTGTCCCGACGGAGACCCCTCGTACCGCTCGAGGGATTTCTATAGCCACGGAAAGCGGGCAGCGAGCCTGTTGCGCGAGGTTCGCCCGCGGCCGCGCCTCTGCCCTGCCGCAATGAGGGTCTATTTTAATTTGTTTTGGCGGACGAGCGGCAGCGGGCGGCACCTGATGACGAAGCTTTGCGGATTTCCCGAATATTTCCCGGTTAGGGCGATTTCTTTCCCGGTTCGGAGGAAAAAATTCCCGTTTCCTTCGGCTACGGGAAATGGCCCGCAACTGATTGATATTGGCCACCAAATTTCGAGTCCATCGGCTGCGAAAGGGCGCGCGGAAGAAAATTCCCGGTTATTTTCCCGTCCAACGGGAAATGCCGCTCAGCGGACCGGCGCCCACAGCACCTCCTCGATGTCCTCGGCGGCGGTTGCCAGCATGACGAGGCGGTCGAAGCCGAGCGCGATGCCGGCGCAAGGCGGCAGCCCCCCTTCGAGGGCGGCGAGGAAATCCTCGTCGATCGGATAAGTGTGGCCGTAGAGCGCCTGCTTGCGGGCCTGGTCGACGATGAAGCGGGCGCGCTGCTCGGCCGGGTCGGTCAATTCGCCAAAGGCGTTGGCGAGTTCGAGACCGCAGACATAGACCTCGAAGCGCTCGGCGAGACGCGGATCCTCTGGCATCCGCCGCGAGAGGGCCGCCATCGAGACGGGGTAGTCGCATAGGATCGTCGGCGCTCCGAGCCCGAGATGGGGTTCGATCCGGTCGAGAAACATGCGGAAGAACAAGCTCTCCCAGTCGTCGCCAGGATGCGGGTCGATGCCGATACTGCTCGCGGCGGCGGCGAGAAGGTTCGGGTCGGGCTGACTGGGATCGGGCGCCGTCGCCAAGAGGTCGATGCCGCAGCACTCTTGGAATGCCTCGGCGACGCTGATCCGCTGCCACTCCTGCCGCGCATCGGCGATCCGGCTGTGCCAGCTCAGTGCCTCGGCGCCAGCTGCTTCCTGGCAGGCGCGGACCAGCGCCGCGCATTCCTTCATCAGATCGCGGTAGGAGGCACCGGCGCGATACCATTCGAGCATCGCGAATTCGGGATGGTGGGCGGCACTGCGCTCGCCGTTGCGGAAGACGCGAGCGAGCTGCCAGATCCGCGGCAGGCCGGCCACCAGCAGCTTCTTCATCGCATATTCGGGCGAGGTATGGAGGTAGCGCGGGACGACCCGGCCGGCCTGCGAGTCGCGGAGCTCGGTCGCAAAGGCCTGCAGATGTGGTTCGAGCCCCGGGCTCACTTGTAACGCCGGGGTCTCGACCTCGACAAACCCGCGCCCGGCAAAGAACCGGCGAACCGCCTCCAAGATATGCCCGCGCTGCTCCAGCCGCGCGCGCCGTAAGGCAAACCGATCGGGCCGCCACCATTCCCGCATTGTCCTGCCCTCGTTCTTGCCGGCATGCCGACCTATGTTAGGTTCTGCTCTATGTAAGGTTCTGGGCAATCCGTGCCGCTCTCCCCGAGATACTGCCAATGAAGATCAACGCCATCGACCTCAAACCCGGCAATGTGCTGGAGCACCAGAACAAGCTCTGGCTGGTACTGAAGCGCGAGCTGGTCCAGCCCGGCAAGGGCGGCGCCTTTGCCCAGGTGGAGCTGCGCGATTTGCGCGGCGGGACCAAGCTCAACGAGCGCTTTCGCACCCAGGAGACCGTCGAACGCGTCCGCCTCGACGAGAAGGAAATGCAGTTTCTGTTCACCGAGAATGGCCTGGCCACCTTCATGGACAACGACACTTTCGAGCAGATTTCGATACCGCGCGAGACGATCGGCGACCCGGCAGATTTTCTGCGCGACGGGATGGTCTGCAATGTCATGCTCTACGAAGGTTCCGCGCTCTCGGTCGAGCTGCCGCCGAGCGTCACAATGGAAGTCGTCGAGGCCGATCCGGTAGTGCGCGGGCAGACGGCCTCGTCCTCCTACAAGCCGGGCAAGCTCGAGAACGGGCGGCGTGTGATGATCCCGCCGCATATCGGCCCTGGCACGCGCATTGTCGTCAGTACGGCCGACGGAAGCTACGTCGAGCGCGCCAAAGACTGACCGGCAGCACCCTTAAGACGCGCAGGATATCTCGACGATGGCCATGCGGTCGCCGATCATGAATGTCATGGGGAACGCGGCGCTGAAGGCGGCGCGCGGCCTGCTCCGCGACTTTGGCGAGGTCGAACAATTGCAGGTCTCGGTCAAAGGGCCCGGGGATTTTGTTTCGACAGCGGATCTCAAGGCCGAGCGGATCATCAAATCGGAGCTCAGAAAAGCGCGCCCCGGCTACGCGATGCTGTTCGAGGAGAGCGGCGCGGAGCCCGGCTTGGATCCACGCCACCGCTGGATAGTCGATCCGCTCGACGGGACGACCAACTTTCTGCACGGCATTCCGCATTTCTCGATCTCAATTGCGCTCGAACGCGACAATGAGATCGTCGCCGGTGTGATCTACGAGCCGGTTCGGGACGAGATGTATTGGGCCGAAAAGGGACTCGGCGCCTATGTCAACGACCGCCGCCTGCGGGTCTCGGCGCGCCGCCACCTCGGGGAAGCCGTGATCGGCACAGGGATGCCTTTTGGCGGCCGCGCCGACCCAGACGTTTATGGAGCGACTTTGGCGGCCGTCACGAGGGCCACCGCCGGCGTCCGGCGAATGGGTTCGGCGTGCCTCGACCTCGCCTATGTCGCCGCCGGCAGGTTTGAAGGCTTCTGGGAATTCGGCCTGTCGCCGTGGGACATTGCCGCGGGAATCGTGCTCGTCCGGGAGGCCGGGGGATATGTCAGCGATATGACGGGGGGCCACGACATGATGGTCAGCGGCAATGTGTTGGCCGCCAACGACCACCTGCATCTGCCGCTGGCCGCCCTGGTCAAGGAGGCCATGCGCGCAAGCCGGCCGGCCCCATAGCGCGTCCCGGAGATTCCGATGTTGCCAGCCTGCGCGATAGGCTAATTTCGCGACGGCCGCCGGCGTCGCCGGCGCAGGCGGGTTTGCCGGGTAGCAGTGAGCGTCAGCACAAATCCAGATAGCGGCGGGATTGCGAGATGAACCAATCGCGCCGCTTCTTGATTCGTATGGTGTTGTTTCTGGTGCTGGTGGCAGGCTTGGCCGCATTGCTCGGGCGCTCGTTGGTCAACGCGTTCATGGGCAACCCCGCGGTCAACGGCGTCATCCTCGGGATCCTGATCGCCGGCATCATCTACATTTTTCGTCAGGTGTTGCTGCTCGACCCCGAGCTCGACTGGATCGAGAGCTTTCGGAACCACGAGGCCGACGACGATTCGCTCCTGATGCCCGACCGCTCTCCGAGGCTGCTTGGGTCAATAGCCCGCATGCTCGAAGCACAGAGAGGCCGGCGGGTCAGTCTGTCGGCGAGCTCGTTGCAGGCTTTGCTCGACAGCATCTCCTCGCGCCTCAACGAAACGCGCGAAACCTCTCGTTACCTGATCGGGGTGTTGATCTTTCTCGGCCTTCTGGGAACTTTCTATGGGTTGTTGGAGACGGTGCGCTCGGTCGGGGATGTGATCGGTGCGTTGAATCTCGGCGCCGGCGATGTGGCTCGTGCCTTCGCCGATCTCAAATCCGGCCTGGAATCGCCGCTCCAGGGCATGGGCACCGCGTTCAGCGCGTCGTTGTTCGGGCTTGCCGGCAGTCTCGTCCTGGGCTTTCTCGATCTGCAGGCCGGGCAGGCGCAAAATCGCTTCTATAACGAGCTCGAAGAGTGGCTGTCGGCCTACACTCGGCTCTCGGCCGGCCCCCTGGCCGAGACCGGCGATGGATCGGTGCCGGCCTATATTCAGGCGTTGCTCGAGCAGACTGCCGATAGCTTGGAGAACCTCCAGCGCATCGTCGCGAGGAGCGAAGAGAGCCGGATCGCCGCAAACTCCACCCTCGGCAGCCTGACCGAGCGTCTCGGCGTGCTCGGCGAGCAAATGAAGGCTGGTCAAATATTGATGGTCCGACTCGCCGAGAACCAGCTGGAGCTGAAGCCCTCATTGGCCCGACTTGCCGAGGCCGTCGAGAGCTCTCTCGGGCACGACGATGTCTTACGCAGCCATCTTCGCAACATAGAAGCTTATGTTGCGCGCCTGAGTGAGGACGTGGTCCAGGGACGAGAGCAGAGCGTGCACGACTTGCGGGGCGACATCCGCATCGTCGCCCGGACGATCGCCGCCCTCGCCGAAGAAACCCGGCGCTGACCGCCCTCCTCGCTGAACTCCATGCCCCCGGCACCAAGAAGTTCCCGCCGTTCCACCATCGATATCTGGCCCGGCTTTGTCGACGCCCTGGCCCAGCTGTTGATGGTGATCATCTTTATCCTGCTGGTGTTCACTGCCGGTCAGTTCTATTTGGGCGTCGCCCTATCGGGGCGCGATCAAGCCTTGCAGAAGCTGCAGCAGCAGGTCGACCAGCTGGCCGACCTGCTCGCCTTGGAGCGGCGCACCAGCGAAGAGCTGCGTTCCGGGAATCTCACATTGGCCTCGCAGCTGAAGAGTGCCCTTGCCGAGCGCGATCAGTTGAAGGCCGACCTCGAAGCAAAGTCGGCCGCTTTGGCACAGCAGCAGGAAAGCAGCGCGGCGCTGAATGACCGCTCGAAGCAACTCGAAGCCCGTGCCGAAAGCGCGGAGCAGGCGCTGAGCGCGGAAAAGGACATCAGCCGGCAGGCCCGTGCCCGGGTCGATGAGCTGAGTGCGCAGATCGCGACCTTGCGCGAGCAGCTGTCACGGATCGCCGCAGCGCTCGAGGTCTCCGAAGCCAAGGTCAAAGAACAGCAGGGCCAAATCGTCGAGCTCGGCAAGCGGCTCAATCTGGCGCTCGTCAACAAAGTCGAAGAGCTCGCGCGTTATCGCTCCGAATTCTTCGGTCGCCTGCGCAATGTCCTTGGCGATCGGCCGGATATCCGCATTGTCGGCGATCGCTTCGTATTCCAGTCCGAGGTGCTGTTCGCGCCGGGCAGCGCCGAGCTCGGGGAGGATGCCAAAAAACAGCTTGCGCAGGTCATCGCGGCGCTGAAGGAGGTCTCGGCCAAAATCCCGCCTGATATCAACTGGATCTTGCAGGTGGACGGGCATACCGATCGCCGCCCAATCAGCACTTCGCAGTTTCCGTCCAATTGGGAATTGTCCACCGCCCGAGCGATGTCGGTGGTGCGCTTTGCCATTGAGCAAGGGATACCCCCCTCGCGGCTCGCTGCGGCCGGGTTCGCCGACCAGCAGCCGCTCGACTCGGGAACAACCGACGACGCCTATCGCCGCAACCGGCGCATCGAGTTGAAGCTAACAGAACGGTAACCACCGGCGGCGGACGGCCTCTCCCCTGATACTGCACCTGCGCCTGATTTCGGCTGAACCTCTGCTGATTTTGTGAACGGAGCCCCGAAAATGCGCGTTCAGCTCGTTGCCTTAGTCCTGCTGGTGGGGGTCGCCTTGCCGGAAGCCTTGTCGGCGGAGGCTCCGACCTCCGCCTCATCTGTCGAGAGAACGACTCCACAATCCGTCGCCAGCCAACTGCTCGAAAGGCTGGGCATTAATCCGTTCTCGAAGGCGCATGCAGCGCAGTGTACGGAGGAAGGAGAAACCTGCACATCCACCGAGCAATGCTGCCCCGGGCTCGAAATGTACCGGCGGCCCTCCGGCAACTTGCACATCGGAGGATTAGCTAGTCGGGGAGTTTTGTAGCCTGCCGGAAGGCCAAGCCCGCCCTGGATAAGGCGCCCATAGCGCGGACGATGGGTGCCGTGCAACTTCACCGTGCCGTGAGCGCGACCGCCCTTGCCACTGCAGGCCAACTGGCCTATCCGCTCGCGCGATGGCTGAAGTAGCACGCGCGAGTAAAACCCGTCGGAGCGGCATCGAAGCGGAGAGCACGCGTCCGGTCGAGCCCCGGCTGCGCGACAGCGAATTGTTCCTTCTCGCGCTTGCTCTTGCCGCGGGCGTAATTGCGGGCATTGGGGTTGTCCTGATGGACCTGCTGCTGGCCCGATTGCGGTGGCTTGCCTTCGGGATCGCTTTGGACGGGCATCTGAGCGACATCGACATCGGTCCGGCACGGGTGCTGCTGATGCCTGTCCTCGGCGGCCTATGCGTCGGTCTTCTCTCGGTGCTGCTGCGGCGCTGGCGGCCGCGTGAAGTTATCGATGCGATTGAGGCAAACGCGCTCTTTGGCGGCCGAATGTCGGTCGGGGGCAGCCTCGGACTGGTGGCGACGACCCTGCTCTCGGGCGGGTTTGGCGCTTCTGTCGGGCTCGAGGCGGCATATACGCAGCTCGGCGCTGCACTCTCCTCCCGACTCGGGAGGTGGGTTGAGCTGCGGCGCGACGACATACGCACCCTCGTCGGTTGCGGCGCCGCCGGGGCGATTGCGGCCGCCTTCAACGCGCCGCTGACCGGGGCCTTCTATGCCTTCGAGCTGATCATCGGCAGCTATACCTTGCAGGCTCTCGCGCCCGTCGGGATCGCAGCGTTGACCGGAGCGCTCGTGGTCCGCGGCCTCGTTGGGTCGAGCCCAATCTTCGTGGTGTCGCACGAAATCACGATTTCGGCGTCGGACTACCCAGCGTTTTTTGCCCTGGGGCTCGCCTCGGCCGGGCTTGGGATCCTGGTCATGAAAGGGGTCACCTCGACCGAAGCGCTCTTCCGCTCGCTAGCAGTGCCGCGGTGGGCGCGACCGGCGCTCGGCGGCCTTCTGATCGGTGCCCTCGCCTTGCCCTTCCCGCAGATCCTCGGCGGCGGGCATGGCGGGATCATGCACGTGCTGCATTCCAGTTTTGACCTGCCCTTTCTGGCCGGGCTGATCATCGCGAAGATCGTCGCTTCTGCCGTATCCATCGGTTCAGGATTTCGCGGCGGGTTGTTTAGTACTTCGCTGTTTCTCGGCAGTCTTTTTGGCAGCTTTATCGGCGCGGCGCTGACCCGCCTGGGCCCGCATGTCAGTGCCGATCCGTTAATCTATACCTTGGTTGGCATGGGAACCGTGGCGGCCGCCATCGTCGGCGCGCCGATGACGATGATCATGATCGTGCTCGAGACGACGGGCGATTTTCCTGCGACGATTGGTGTCATGGTCGGGGTGGTCACGGCGGCGATGGCCGTGCGGCACTGGTTCGGCTATTCCTTCGCGACCTGGCGCTTTCATCTGCGCGGATTGACGATCCGCAGTCCCGAGGACATTGGTTGGATTAACGAACTTCATATCGGCCCGATGATGCGGCGTGACCCGGCGGTGATTTCCGCACAGCTGATGATCGACGAGCTGCGCCGACGCTTCCCGATGGGAAGCACCAAGCAGGTATTCATTGTCGACGAGCGCGGGGGCCTCTGCGGCATCATCGACCCCGCTGAGGCAAGTGGGCCGGAAGCAAACGAAGGGGTCAAGACAGTGGGGGAACTGATCTCGAAGCCTGCCCCCTTTCTGCTTCCGGGAGACGATCTACGTACGGCCCTCGATCGGTTCAGCCAAGCTGCGCAAGAGATACTCCCGGTCGTCGACAACAAGGAGGATCGCCGCATCATCGGCTATTTGAGCGAGGCTTACGCTTTGCGCCGATACGCTCTCGAGCTCGAGCGCCACCGCGGTGGCCGATGGGACGATGCAGGCATTTTCAGCCCGACAGCCGGTGATGAGCCCCGGTAACCACAAATAACATGACGCAATTTCGCATACCTGCGGTAAGATAGGCGCAATGCTACTGAAACGACGCTTGCGCAGCCGTCTGTCGAGGACTCACTCGGGAGGGATCGGAACGAGGATGACGTCGCTTGCAAGACGCATGGTGTGGAGACCGGGAAGGTCGACCGCGCCCAGCGCTTGCCGCGCGGACGCACGACCAAGATGACCGCGCATTGCTCTCCAAGCGGGAAATCGATTAACAAGGTGATCGACTGGGTCGCCTCCGAGATCGAGGGCTTCACGCGGATGTGAAGCAGCGGGTGCAGCTGCTGTGCCCAACTGATCAGGGATGGCCGTTCAGAATCGTTGGCGGCGGCGGAACCCCGGCGTCAGAGAGAAAGGAGTATAGGGATGGCTGACGTCGTAGCCCGAGACCTTCGCCTACCCGTTGCAGCCAGGCAGCTAACGCTGCGCAAATTTGCTAAACGCAAATCTACGATCGCGTTCCTGATGGCGCTGCCACTGATCGTGATCGTCGCGTGCCTAGTTATCTATCCGGCATTCTATTCGATCCACTTGGCGACCCTGAACAAGTCGATGACGAAGTTCGTGGGTTTCGGCAATTTCGAGTTCCTGTTCAGGCGCAACACGTTCTGGATGGTCGTCCAACAATCGGTGCTGTTCGCCGTCACCGCCGTCATTTTCAAGGCGGTGGTCGGGTTCATCGTCGCCCATTTCGTCCACAATTTGCCAGCGCAAGGACAGCGCAAATGGCGCGGCATGCTGCTCATTCCCTGGGTCATCCCGCCGGCGATGAGCACGCTCGCCTGGTTGTGGTTGTTCGATCCGTCCTACAGCGCGTTCAACTGGATCTTCGCCTATCTCGGCATCCCGCAGGTGGCTTGGCTCGGCAACCCCTATTGGGCGCGCTTTTGCGTGATCCTGGTCAATGTCTGGGTCGGATCACCGTTCTTTATGATCATGTACCTCGCGGCGCTGAAATCAGTGCCCGAACAGCTGCATGAGGCGGCGGCGATCGACGGGGCCAATTGGCTTCAGAAGATCTGGTACATCAACCTGCCCATGATGCGTAACATCATCCAGATCACAGCCTTGTTCTCTCTGATCGTCACTTTCGCGAACTTCGATATCGTAAAGATCCTAACCAACGGCGGACCGGTCGATCAGACGCACGTTTTTGCCACTTGGGCATTCACCTTGGCGATCTGGGGCAACGACATCCCGCTCGGTGCATCGGTAGCGCTGTTCATGGCACCGATCCTGGCGATCGCGGCGTTCTTTATCTTGCGCAATGTCAATCGCCGTGGAAACGAGGCCTGACCGATGACGACGGCTACGGCAGAAGCGACACCCAGTCAACTCAGCCGGGTCCGCTATGGAAGCATTTCGCGGGGCCGGCGCAGGGCGCTGTTCTGGTCTTATTTCTTCCTGATTCTCTTTGTAATCTTCTTTTTGACGCCACCCGTTTACATGTTCATTACCTCGCTCAAATCGAGTGCGGAGATATCGGCGGCGACCAACCCATGGTGGGTGTTTCACCCCACTCTATCGAACTACATCGATCTGTTGACGCAGAACCAGTACCTGATCTTCTTCCGCAACTCGGCGATCGTGTCGATCTGCGTCGTGGCGATCACCATGGTGATCAGTATCCTCGCCGCCTTTGCCTTGGCACGAATGCGGTTCTGGGGATCTGCGACTTTAGCGACCGGTGTGTTCCTGACCTACCTCATTCCAGCGGAGCTGTTATTCATCCCGCTGTTCAAGACCTTCGCGTTCATTCATGACGCGACAGGGATCGAGCTTATCAATCATTGGTGGGTACTGATCATCCTCTACCCGACCCTGACGGTTCCGTTCGCGACCTGGCTAATGATCGGCTATTTCTCGAGCATCCCGAAGGAGCTGGACGAAGCGGCCCTGATCGACGGCGCCGGCTATATCCAAATGCTGACCCGCATATTCATTCCGGTCGCGATCCCGGGGATCATCGCGGCGATGATCTTCACTTTTACCGTCTCCTGGGCGAATTTCATCTACCCACTGGCGTTTACGACGTCGGCCGACCAGCTCGTCTTGCCGGTCGGCATTGTCACCACGCTGATCCGCGGCGACGTGTACGCGTGGGGTCAGATCATGACCGGAGCGCTCCTCGGCGCCGCCCCGCCGCTGATCATCTACGCATTCTTGATGGACTATTACATCTCCGGCCTGACTGCCGGCGCCACGAAAGGGTGACAAATGGCGCAAGTCGCGCTCCGCAACATCGTCAAGACTTTCGACCGTACTCCGGCGGTACAAGGCATCAATCTCGACATCGCCGATCGCGAGTTCATTGTTCTGGTCGGTCCCTCCGGCTGCGGCAAGAGCACGACGTTGCGCATGATCGCCGGTCTGGAGGAAGCCAGCTCCGGGGAAATCTATATCGGCGACCAGCTGGTAAACGACGTGCCACCGAAAGACCGGGACATCGCCATGGTGTTCCAGAACTACGCGCTCTACCCGCATATGACGGTGTTCGAGAACATGTCCTTTGGTCTTCGGCTGAAGAAATTCCCGAAGCCAGAGATCAAGGAGCGCGTTCAGACCGCCGCCCGCATTCTCGATATCACCGATCTTCTCGACCGCCGTCCAAAGCAGCTGTCGGGTGGGCAGCGTCAGCGGGTCGCAATGGGCCGCGCGATCGTTCGCAACCCGAAGGTCTTCTTGTTTGACGAGCCACTATCGAATCTCGACGCGAAGTTGCGCGTGCAGATGCGCACTGAGATCAAGAAGATTCACCAGACGGTCACGACGACGACGGTCTATGTCACGCACGATCAGGTCGAAGCGATGACGCTAGCCGACAGGGTCGTCATCATGAACTCCGGACGGATCGACCAAATCGGCACGCCGCACGAAGTATACCACAGTCCGAAAACACAGTTCGTTGCCGGGTTTATCGGATCACCAACGATGAACTTTTTACCCTGTCGCCTCGTCGCGAATGGCAGCGGGCTCACCGTTCGGCTTTCGGATTGGCTTTCTTTCCCCGTGCCGCCGTCGCGGGAAGCGCGATATCGGCCGCAGATCGGCAGCGAGTTGATCTTCGGGTTGCGCCCCGAGCACATGACGGAGGCGCGCGGCGAACTCTCACCCGGCGCGGCGTCCTTTGAGGTACGGCTCGACGTGGTCGAGCCCATGGGCATGGAGACGATGGTCTATTTCCTCGTCGACGGCGTCGAGGTCTGTAGCCGGGTCAACCCCGCTGCCGCAGGGAATGTTGGCGAGACGATGCGACTCGTTGCAGACCTCAATCAGATGCATCTAATTGATCCGCGCACTGAAACAGTGGTCTGAGGCGGACAGCGCTGATCGTCGCCATCGGTTGAAACGCCGTTGGCGAGAGGTTTGACGGCGCCACTTGCTCAAATGCCAGACAGCGCCCAGCGCAGTTAACAGTTCACGAAAAAGTCGTTATCGTTACGGGTGCGGCCCGCGGGCTCGGGCAGGAATTTGCACGAAGCCTTGCAGCCGCAGGAGCCTCGATCGTTGCTGCCGACGTCAACGACTGCTCCGCCACACTCGACTTCATAAGGATCGAAGGCGGGAAGCCGCTCGGCGCTACGCTCGACGTCACAGACGCCCAGGCCGCGCTCCGCTTGGTCACGTCCGCGATCGATGCGTTTGGTCGCATCGATGCGCTGATAAACAACGCTGCACTCTATGGCGCATTGCGAGGTGGCCGCTTCGACGCGATCACCGAGGTGGATTGGGATGCCGCGATGGCTGTCAATGTCAAGGGAATCTGGAACTGCTGCAAAGCGGCGGTGCCGGCGATGCGGAAGGCCGGAGGTGGCAGCATCATCAATCTCGCCTCACTCGCAGCCACTTACGGGATGCCGTTCGCCTTGCATTACACGACGTCGAAGGCGGCCGTAATCGGCCTTACCCGAGGACTCGCCCGTGAACTCGGACGCGATCGGATCCGGGTTAATGCCCTTGCGCCGAGTGCAGTAGTAACCGTTGGCACACACGAATTCTTTGGCGAGAGGGTCGACCGGGCGCTCGACGTGATCAAGAGCGGGCAGTCGATCCAACGCAATTTGGCGCCATCCGACCTGGTCGGAGCGGTGACTTGGCTGGTTGCGGATGCGAGCCGCTTTGTAACCGGTCAAACCATCGCCATCGACGGCGGCACGGTCATGCTCTGACAGGTAGGGAAACGCCATCATGCTGACCGGAAAGGTCGCACTAGTGAGCGGAGCTGGCAGCGGCATCGGTCGCGCAATTTCCCTTGCTTTCGCCGAGGCCGGCGCTGCCATAGCCTGTTGCGACATCGATGCGTCCTCGGTCGAAGAAACAGCGCGGCTCGTCCAGATCGCCGGTGGACGTGCCATCGTGCGACTTTGCGACGTCGCCGACGAGGGGGGAACCAAGGCTGTCGCCGCAGCCGCGTACGAGGCCTTCGGTAGGCTCGATATTTTGATAAGCGGTGCGGCCCCGCACGATACCAGCGGCACGGTTCTCGAAATTAGCCTCGCCGAGTGGGAGCGGGTGGTGGCGGTAAACCTGACCGGCTCCTTTCTTCTCGGCCGGGCGGTGCTACCCTGGATGATTGCCGGAGGCGGTGGCTCTATTATTCTTATCGCCTCGCAGCTCGGGCGCGTCGGCAGCCCCGGGCGAGCAGCCTATTGTGCAACCAAAGGCGCATTGGTTCAGCTCGCAAAGGTCATGGCGATCGATCACGCTGCGCAGAATGTGCGTGTCAACACGCTCTCGCCTGGGGGAGTCGAAACGCAGCGCACGCTTCACCGGTATGGCAGCTTTGAGGCGGCCCGGGAGACGCTCGGTACAAAGCACCTACTGGGCCGGCTCGGCCGGCCACAAGAGATTGCGGCGGCGGTGGTTTTTCTCGCCGGCGATGGTGCGAGTTTCGTCACCGGGAGCGATTTGCTGATCGATGGCAGCTATACTGCGGTATAGTTGGCGAGAGCTTGAGTAAACTAGGGGGTGTCGTCAATTATTTTGATGTCGCACGTAATGCGAGTCCATGTTGGGAAGAGGCGTAGTAAAAAGAGTCTACCATCACAATAAACTGTGTGATTCATGGCGAGTCGGCTTCGCACAAGGCTGACCGATGACCCGATATGGACTGCGCGATGATCAGTGGGAGCGGATAAAGGACCTGCTTCCCGGGAAAGCCGGAGATGTCGGCGTCACCGCGCAAGACAACCGCCGGTTTGTGGAGGCGGTCCTCTACCGATACCGCGCCGGTATCCCTTGGCGCGACTGGAAGAACACGCACCGGCGGTTCGGCCGCTGGGCCAAGAGCGGGGTATGGCAGAGCGTCTTTGAGCATCTGGCCGCTGACGCCGATAACCAATACGCGATGAT
>Ga0070717_10002050_pt1 | contig 14114 bp, 11 predicted proteins | sample LARL113metaG_FD_71366 | JGI IMG/M metagenome (GOLD analysis project Ga0070717, IMG submission 71366) | Corn, switchgrass and miscanthus rhizosphere microbial communities from Kellogg Biological Station, Michigan, USA - LAR L11-3 metaG | ecosystem: Host-associated > Plants > Roots > Rhizosphere ... | reverse complement strand
GGCAGCTCCGGCTAACACAAGATCTTTTGTGTGTTGCCCCACCTTCTCGTAAGCCACACCCACGACCAGGGCATCGCCTTGCACATCTTTCACTGCCTGATTTGCTAAACGGATATCCATTGTATCAAACTCCCAGACCGCTCTTCAGTAAGAGAGGTCCTAAAAGAGACTGGCCGGTCATACTCGTGAGGTGACCGGCCAGGTAGGTGATCACATTTATTAACATGTATCATAACAAATTCTTACACGATGTGCTACCTCTTCCCCAGAATGTACACGGCGACTCACTAACAGATCGACTTGTAGTACCCTCAGACGGGTCGAACCCTATGCAACTCTCTCTTCTGGAGCTCCCCCATCAAGTGTTCTTGTGCCTTGCAGTATCCTCAGACGAGTCGAACCCTATGCAGTTTACTAGTACATTTCCCATGAGACACTCATGTACGGCTACACCACCTCCCATGAAAAAGGGTAGAATGAGGCAGAGATGTTCCGACACCGAGATCGCTCAAACCTTGTGCCCAAGAGCCAGACCATGAGACTGATCCGGGTGGGCGCAGGAACCACCCCTTGTTGCACTGGCGAGAGGCTTTTGGCTAGTAGCACGCAGAAGAGAATCTTTGTTTCTGCCCACCCAAGCCGGAACATCCTTTGATCAGAAGGAAGAAGAGTACAGGAGTGGCTATCGATGGAGATCCTTTACAGCAACTGCGCAGGATTGGACGTCCACAAGAAAACCGTCAAGGCCTGCTTATTGACCCAAATGTCGCATGGTCAGCCTCACAAAGAATTTCGGACGTACTTCACCACCACCGAGGAGTTATTAAAGCTCTCGGATTGGCTCAAAGAACAAGGATGTACGCATGTCGCCTTCGAGGCCACGGGGGTGTATTGGAAGCCGGTGTTCAACCTGCTGGAAGGCAGTTTTGAACTCCTGGTGGTGAACGCTCATCATATCAAAGCAGTCCCCGGACGAAAGACGGATACCAAAGACGCCGAGTGGATCGCCGATCTGCTGCAACATGGCCTGCTCAAAGCCAGCTTTATCCCCTCAGCTCCTCAACGGGAGTTGCGGGATTTGACGCGCTATCGGGTCCGATTGACGGAGGAGAAGGCCAGAGAGGTCAATCGCGTCCAGAAGACGCTGGAAGATACGAATCTGAAATTGGGTGATGTAGTCAGCGACATCATGGGGAAAGCCGCTCGCATGATCCTGCATGCTCTTGCCGACGGAGAAACCGATCCGGCTCGCTTAGCCGCCCTGGCTGTAGGCCGGGTTCATGCCAGTCAAGAGCAATTAGAAGCCGCCTTAACTGGTCATGTCACGGATCATCATCGTTTTCTGCTTCAAGAACATCTCACGCAAATCCACCATCTGGAACAGGCCATCGATCGTGTCACCGCAGAAATTACCCGACGCTTTACTCCCCCGTCTCCTCCCGAAGCAACAACCGTCTCGCAGAAAGAAGACGAAACGACGAAAGAAAGGGCGTCTGATCCCGGTTCACAACCAGAAGCCAATGTCCAATCACAAGCGACTTTGAGTTGGGCACAAGCTGTGGTTTTGCTCTGTAGCATTCCGGGGATCAGCGAACGTACGGCCATTGGCATCTTAGCTGAAATCGGAACCCACATGCAGCAATTCCCGACTGCCGCCCATCTGGCCTCCTGGGCCGGGATCTGTCCAGGCAACCACGAAAGCGCTGGCAAACGACTCTCCGGCAAAACACGCACAGGCAATCCCTGGTTACGATGCCTGCTTGTGCAGGCTGCTCATGCTGCTTCTCATCAGAAGCATTGCTATCTGGCTGAGCAATATCGCCGGATCGCCAAACGTCGAGGGGCCAAACGAGCTGCGGTTGCCGTGGCTCACAGCATCCTGGTCATTATCTATCACCTGTTAAGTAACCAGACCACCTCTCAGGAGAAAGGGGAGACCTTCTTTGAAGAACGGGATCGTGAGGGAAGGGAGAAACGCTTGGTTCGTCAACTCTCCAGCTTAGGCTATCATGTGGAACTCCAGCCGATCGCTCTGGCTGGGTGATCTCTTACCTCGGTTGGTCGGTGCGGCAGGGACTTTTTCAGAAGAGGTTTGTCGCACTTGTCGCACTTGTCGCACTTGTAACGCTTGTAACGCTTGTAACGCTTGTAACATTTGTATCATTTGTATCATTTGTATCCGTTGTATCGCTGTATCAGCTCGCGCATAAAAAGGGAGTTGTTTGGGGGACGCCTCTTATTCCCGAAATGGTCCCTTAATTATGCACCAGGCTTCCAATTAGTTTTCGATCCTGTAGACGCACTTGCAGCACCCTCAGACGGGTCGAACCCTATGCAACGCTACTACAGCCTGGCTCAATAGCAAAAACTGCATCTTGCAGTACCTTCAGACGGGTCGAACCTTATGCAACCCCACTGTTACTTATACGGTGACTTGTATGGTCCACCTTGCAGTACCCTCAGACGGGTCGAACCCTATGCAACGGCGTAGAAGGCGTTGGCTTGTTGGCGCTTGTAGGCCCTTGCAGTACCCTCAGACGGGTCGAACCCTATGCAACACACCTGGTTATGCGCCTCTTCAACCTTGATGTTGCGCCTTGCAGTACCCTCAGACGGGTCGAACCCTATGCAACCGGCGTTTCTGCGCTCGCCGGCCGGCTTTGTCGCCCTTGCAGTACCCTCAGACGGGTCGAACCCTATGCAACCGCCGCGTCTTTCCAGAGCAAGTGCAAGCCCGCATACTTGCAGTACCCTCAGACGGGTCGAACCCAGTGCAACGGTTCGCTGGCGTGTTCCGAGGCGTCAGTTCGATCATACTTGCAGTACCCTCAGACGGGTCGAACCCAGTGCAACCGCCCTCACGGGTTGAAGACTGCTGTCGTATTTCGGCTTTTAACCACGGAATGGGCTTTCTCGTGCTTCCAGGTGCGTTGAATTTGTGCCTTTCCATATTTTAACATAGACAAGCAAGCACTCTGGCTCGCAACTCTACTTTTGCCAGCGGAGAGGGGATATTTGCGATGTAAACGTTGCCTGGCTTGAGCACAAAATACGACACGCGCTCGTTTTAAATGAGCAGAATCATGGGTTATCCATCAACTTCCTACACGATTTGCGAATCCTACGCTCAGAAACACAAATTATTAGCAGGAGTGGTTAGACGACGTCATTGCAAAAGCGTCGAAACTCACATGTCACACAGCGCCGCAATGAACTTGGGGGAGAAGGCATAATCTCGCTCTCCACTATCTGCCGGATCTGCGCTACCGTTTGCATAACTTTTCGCCGTAGATGTTGCGTGATCGCTACCGATTCTGCTTTTCGCAGAGGAATCGAATACAGAAACCCTCGATTAACGGGCAATCCCCATGCTTCTTCTAGAAGCAGGGCATAGGCCGCCAATTGTAGCATAAAGTGGGAACCGGCCTTCTGTTCGGAAAGTTTGTACTCGACCACTATTGCTTCGGCACCAGGGACCTCTCGTGATGGCGTGGCAATCGCCAGGTCTACACGGCCAGTCAAACCAAGCTTCGTGGATTGGAGAGGAAGACGATATACCCGTTCTCCACTAGTCAGTCCATAGTTGCGCAGGCTTCGGCGCTCCTCGCGGGTTTCCTCCTCTTCATGGCAGCGAATCCCTTCTTCCATTGAATAGGTTATGGGCCGAACCCTGGGCAGACAGTAGCGATAAAAAACGATACGTGGACAACAGGTATATTGTTTGAGATCAGTCACCTCCAGTAACCAATTTGACATGTGCTTATTCCTCTTTCTTCTGTTCAATCACACGGCGACCTGTCCAGCTTTTCTCGTCAAGGGGGAATAGTTGCACGTTGGCATCATTTTTGCCAATCCGCCGTTTTATCTTCAAGAGCAGTTCTTTTTGATGTGTCCAACTGAGTTCTCCTAAGAATGCGCTGTACTGAATACGCTGCAGGCCATAATCCAGGCAAGCATCAGCAACTTTGGTACGTGTTCCATCATGGGTAATATCGTAGATGAGTAGACAACGCACTGCACTTCACCATCCTGCCACAAACGGCTCGTATCGTTCTCGTTCAGCACGTACGAATAATGCCAGGTGTCGTGCCTGGCTTTGGAGAATGAAGCGGAGTGCCTGCCGCTTCTTCTCATAGAGTTCGCTACTCTCTAATCGTTCCAACACCTTTTCCGCCAGCTTCTTGCGCGTCGCTTCGGTCAAGCGGTGATCCTCATCGTGCTCGATAGCAAAGTGCTTATTGACCAGGCCAATAATCGTGCGATCAACCACCGTCTGACGGAATTCTTCAATTAGATCAAGCACCAGGCTCGGTTTCCCCGGTCGATCAGCGTGAAGAAAGCCACCATAGCTATCGAGGCCGGCCAGCGTTAGCGCTCGTTCCACCTGGCAATAGAGAATACCATAGCCGTAATTTAATGCCGAGTTAAAGCGATCTGTCGCTCCTCGTGTTTCTCGACCAGGCCAATCTAACTCGATGGGTATAATGCGCGCAATCGTATTCCAGTAGCGCTGGGCGGCACGGCCTTCGACCGAGAGGAGTCGTTCACGAACGGTCTCGATATTCTCACCTTTTAATTGCTCCAGTTCATAGAGATAATCTCGCATCTCTAGTGCCACCAGCATCATTTCTTCGTAGAGCGCATGGTCAGTTTCTTTGCGATACTTTGCCATATAACGGAGTAGATTGGCCTGGTTCTCCAATTTCCCTGCTATAAACGCCTTGGCAAGAGCCACACCCCTGGCATCCTCATATGCCATTAATTGTGCTCTGCGGGTCAAAACGGTTCCCGTAAGTCCAGCCGAGTACAGCCCTGCGATGGCACGTCCTGACTGACTAAGAAAATGAATGGGGATACCCTCCTCAACACAGGTACGAACCACGTCACTTGAGATAGCGACACCGCTATCAATAACGATCACTTGATCCAGGTGGATTAGAGGGACTTCCGTCACAGTCTTTTGCTCGCGTGTCACCCGCAATCTTCCCTGGTGCTTTCCTACGAATGAGCCTCGGCCTTCGACAATCAGCTCCATACTTGCTCCTTCATACTGTGTATTACTAAACAATGCAGCTAAGAGCAGTATAGAAAAAGATTCCGCAGGTAATACGGAATCTTCTAGCGATTTTAGAACAGAGTTCCTATTCTTCAACGAATTCATGGCGCTACAATTAGTTCTCGATCCTATACCATCCGTTTCCTTTCACTACATTTTTACCAACATGTATGAGTTCCCCCCAGGCCAGCAATTCATGAAATGGCGCAAGGTCGCCAGCAAACGTTGCCCGTCCCTGGATACCACCGATGGGCGTTGTATGATGCAGACGCCTGGAGTAGCTGGGCAGATCCTCCCATCGTGTCTCATCGCACTCACATTGCACATCTCCTGCAAGCTGGGCCAACTCTCGCCAGCGGCTCGTAGGACTCTGACCTTCTTTACTGCCATACTCCTGCTCCAGAGCGGTCAATCTCTCTAGCAGGCGCAATATCAGAGGACGAAATGCAGCGTGATGCACCAATTTTTCCTTGTACACGATGCGTGTTGGTGTGAGAAAGTCGAGTGTTATCTTACTGGTTGAAAGTGTTGCCACTCTTGCTGCCACATCTGCTGATGTCACTGAAACAGTCGGAACGCCAGCCTTCGGTTTCCCTTCTTGATAGACAACTTGCCGTTCGGCACTTATCGGATTACATGATTCGATCCGCCTGATCCTGAACCTTCCACGCTGCCCGCGATTCTCATCCAACCTGCGCCCCAATCCTTTTGACTCCAGAGCATTGGCTGCCAGAATGATGTATGGGAAAAGCTGCACAATGTTACCAAAGAGTGTGATTCCGAAAGTCAATTGCGCTCCCGGTTCGTACTGTTTTTTGCCTCCTATCGGGGGGACAATGACATACGGGCGTGGAAGATCTTGCCCCCGCTCATTCTCTTCACGCAATGGAGCTACCAGGGCGCTAACAGGACACATCGTATGCAGTGGGCAGCTTGCGCAGGTCGGAGCTGCTTTATTATTACAAAAGCGCGTCCAAACTGCATCAAAGAAATTCCCGCGCAATGCGGCACCGCTGTGCTCGTCTAGTTCCAGTGGACTGACCACCTCTGTCGTAAAAAGGAAGTGATGTGTAACCAGAGATCCCATCTCACTGCTCCTCCGAGATGCGCCGGTACCAACTATAACTCCGACTAGAACGAGTTAGTCGATAGGGCAGTACAACATGACGCAGCACACGCTCTTTACCAACGGTAATGCGCTCAGTGCTATAAATGTTGGCTCGCTGAAACGTCAGACTTTTCCCACAATCATCGAGCACTTGCAACGTCCCGCCGGTGTGAAACGGCCGTAGAGTATCGGGTGTTAACTCGATGAACTGATCGTCAGGCAATTGCTCCATGCGCTGTGGAGGTCCCACTATCTGTACAAAACTTCCGCGCTTGCCAAAGTAGTTGATGTAAGTGAGTAGTTGATAAAGTTCTGATGGCAATGGTCTTTCTTCTGACGAAGATGTTAAAGCGAGTTGGAAGGCATCTCGGTAATAGACATACTCGCGATAGGCGATTGTAGGCTGCATAGGCCAGTGGCCGCGTGCTTGCGCTTCTAGCGCTTTTTGCCCATCTCCCTTGTCCTTCAGTGGACGTTGTATCTTACTGAAACCTTTGATTACCACTAGATCTATGGGCATTGCAAGAGAGATAGAAAGATCACGCAAATCAGGAAAAAGTCGCTCTCCATCAGCAAGCCCTAAGGTGCGGATAGCAACATCCAGTAGCGCCATCTTGATCGCATAGGGTGTGGGAGCAAGAAGCGTCTTGCCTCCTGATGAGGTTGCTGCCGCTGGCTTGAGCGAAAAAGGAGCTACGGGCAGGTACTGAGCGACAATCCACATAGTAGACCTCTCTTCGCCGAGTTATCGCCCGGCTGCTAACTCAAACGGTGAGCTCGAGTCGATCAATGTACGCATCTGTGTGGCGAAGTCGCTAATAGTATCGAAAGTAAGCATCTTTACACTTTCACCTTCATCACCGTTGAGAGCAAAGACAATGTCTTTCATCTGCTCTCGATATGCGGAATTATCATCACTGCCCCCTATCAACGGACTGATTAATGGAGCGGGTATCACACCGGTGCTGCTAGTAAGCACTCCCTCCAGCGCGACAAGGTGGGGAAGCTGGGTTGAGCGCATCGCTCCGTTGAGTTCAATGAAGGTGTAGAGGATACTCTCCAGTAGCAGAGAAGCACGTTGCAGTCTCTCGGCCTCGTCAATAGCGTAGGATTGTTTAATATCGTTATAGCCAATACGCGCCAGTTCCAGGTGGCAGACGATAGCGTAGATACCACTCGATGCCGGGCGATGGAAGATGCTTTGGCCCAGGTTCGCTCCAGTCTTTTGATTATCCGCATCCTCAGCCCTTTTCTCGGAACTACGTTCAGCAACATATTTAGCATGGAAGTAGCTACTGGTGCTCACTTTGCCCGGTAAACCTAGGACCCAACCAAACTCTGTAATAGATTTGCGTGGTAATGAACGTTTCTCTGTCACCAGGATACCCGCTACATCATCAATAGCGCAGGTCTGAAGCATCTGATCAATGAAATCAGCATCGCTTACTTTATCGGTTTCGGTGCGCTTGATAAAGTCTTTATCAGCATTAATACGGTTAGCATTAAAATGTTGGCAACTCTGACAAAGTGCGAGGTGTTGCCCACGAGCCAACTGATAATAGTGCTCCATCAGTATGTGCTTGAGCATATCCCCGGAGATAGCATTAACATTGTGCAGTTCTCCCCTGTGATCGACGATATCGACCATACGTGTCTGAATCTGGTTTCCCTCACCGCCCTCGTTGTTCAGACTATGCATATCCAGGGTAGCACGGGCTGCGATGGAAAGCGATGCGATAGGTGTTTTCATAACTGATGTCCTTCTTTCTTCTATTATTGAGCTAATCTGTGATTACTCTTCATCGGTAGAAGAGTTATCTTCAAGATCTGTTGAGGAAAGTTCAGTATCATCGACAAGATCATCTACTGATCCTTCCGGGGACTCTTTGTGTGGATCACGGGCATAGCCATAAGCAACGAGCAATGAGCAGACCTGTTCAGAACCAAACTCATCAATCAGAGCCGCAATTGCATCGATATCTGTGTAGGCAACACTTCCTCGCAACTTATTTGCGCGCCGGTCATGCGGGGTAAGGGTGCGAGCAAGCTTATTGGCGAGTTTTTCTTCTTCTCGTGCCGTCTCTGCGTTATATTGCTGCAAAAACCGGGAGAGCGCCGCTATGAACTTGTCACTGTAGCGGGCCTCGCGCATGAGTTCCTGTCCCAGGCCATAACGTACCTCGTACGTACGATCGCGCTGCTGAGAACGCCGGTACTGTGCTATCACTGTTGACTGACGGATGGCATAGGCGATCCGTTTGAACCCTTCGTTGCCGGTGATGTCGGTTAGCTTTTTTTGTGTCTTTAGGCTATTCATCTCGATAATGTTCTCCAATCCGGTGGTAGTAAACTGGCTGATATACCGTTTAGGGTCTTTCTCCTTTTCGCGTTGACTGATGAGATAGCTGCTGTAGGCTGTGGTGAACTTCCAAAACGCTCTCAAATCGCGCCCTGAAAGAAAATCACGATAGAAACGTAGGAGCTCAAACTCTTCCGAACCCTCCTCTCCTTTACTGTTGCGAATCTGTTGGATGATGCGCAGGTGTTCCTTGACTACCTGTTGTGCAGCTTCGGCACTATCAGGACTTACAATAGGGGGCAACCAATGCGGGAGATTGATAGATGCCACGTTCATGGTGGCATATGCGCTTCCCATATCTTTATAGAAAGTAGCCTCAAATCCATGAGCAATGCTGTAAAGTTGCTCACCCTCAAACAAATCATCCTCTTGTTCACCCCTGAGTGCCTGCTCTCGGTGTTTGATAAATGTCTGGGCAAAGCGTAGCGATGCCATGATATCGAGTTTGATGGCAGTCGATGACCAACACACCGCTCGAAAATCATGCATCATGCCTTTAAGCGTGCTGAGTTCAATAATCCTTGGCTGCAAAACATATGTCTTGCGATCCTTGCTTCCCCTAACAATGTAGGGAGCGGCGGCATCCATAAACCCAACAAACTTGAGCAGTTCGAGCAACCAGAAGCTATCCTGGTTGCCAATGGCGCGTGCGAGTTCACTCGCCTTCGTATAGTTAGCTCCTTTGCCCGTCGTTGGGTTTATGATCTGTAATGCCGTGACCAGTCCGTTTCCTTTCAAGCCATGCTCTTTAGCGAGCTTTTGATAGGTAACAACAGCTGCAGGAATGTCATTGTTGGGGCTGCTAAAAAGTGTGAGCAAAAGGTGAATATGCTCAAGCTGCAAGTGTTCGAGATAGAGCCAACGTTGCGCCAGGTCATTAAACGAACTGGCAATCTTCATCTGATTGATCGCCTGGTAGTGTCCCAACTTAGGGTCAGGCTGCTGGATATCGGCAAGCAGTGGAGATTGGCTCTTGTTCAAACGAGCCTCAGGGGTTCGATACTCTGGTGGTAGTTTCCTCAGTTTTTCATAATAGGCTTTGCTGATCTCCTGCTGCTCCTGATAAGGAAAGCCATCGAGTTTTAGCCCTTGTTTGGCCTGCTTATCAGCCTGCTTTTCTGTCACCAGTGGAAAGGTCATCGAAAAAGGCTCCAGGTGTTGTAGGTCGCTCTCAGTTACAGGAATAGGCAATTGTATCTCGTAATAGGGGCCTGCGTCCCGTATCACGATGCCTTTGCTTGGTTTGTTTACTTTTCGCAATACCTCGCTCAGCAATGATGCAAAGCCCACTGCCAGAAGTGTATCTGCTGAGGTGTCACTCGTCTTATCCACGTAGTAATGTTGCGCGTCCATAAACTTTCTTCCACTTCGTCTATAATTCAACTTGATCGACATGAAGATACTTATAACAATCAACCTGCTCGCTGGTCAGCCAGGCGCAATGCGCGAACGATGACAAAATAGAGCCAAGTCTCTAATTCGCCCAGGCGGCCACGTTCCCATTCTGGCCTGGTCAGCTTAGGACTTGAGGCAGTTGAGGGCGCAAGATCATCACTATGGGGAATGCGTGCACAAAGTAATGATGTGTTATAGCTCCGCTGCGCGCCTTGTTGCGAAATCGTCAGTGCTTCTGCGGCTGCTTCCCTGGCGTTTTCGTTGAGTGTTACCGGACCATGTTCACTTGCCTGTGAGGTATGATGCCTGGCAATCGCCCCACAGACAGCACGCAGCACTGGAATACACTCCTTCCTTTCTGTCTTCGTAATACCGAGACTCCTTCCTATCAGATTTCTCCCGATAGCAACACTTTCACAGGCATGAGGGGGACGTTTGGGTTTCACATCGCGCTGCCATTCCTTCTGCTTCTTCGAATAATCGTGGTCCGTTTTAGCATAGCAGTAAGATGGGTCAGACACTTGATACTCATGCCACCCCTGTCTCTCCCACAGTAGTTTTTGCCAGGATAGGGCCCACTGTTGCCATGCCTGGTCCAGTTTGCCAAGATCATGACAGGCAATAGCCAGGCGTACCGCCTGATCGACTATTCCATTGGATAACCCCATTTGCTCCTCTAAACGATGTGCTATGTAGGCTATCTCATCATTAATACCGGTGTTGTATGCCTGTATCAGGCCTCTGATGTGGTCTTGATAGCTGGTCTGTTTTGAACCTTTATATTCGTAGTCTGCGGTAAGTCCAAGCATCAGTGTACTCTGGTAGTCGTTTTGTTCAACAGCGAGTTGGCCATCTAGCACCACAAAGCCGAGCTGATCGTCGTACCTGGCCAGTTGACCTGGTAAGGTAATGACGAGGGCCTGTAGTATCGTATCTTTGCTAGCCACTGGAACCCATCTATACGTTGTCTTCTGCCGATTATCGATACCGTCGGCACCATCAGGTTCAGCAATTTCCTGAAAGGGTTGTGCCTCTTTACAGATCCATTCTAGTCCTAGTTCCTCGCCTCGTTTTTGCAGCGCTTCCCAACGTTTTGGGCTAACCAGTGAACCTGGGTGCATACCAAAGCTCTGCCAGCGCCATGGGGTTTCTTGAATAGCCGTTTCTGGATTATCATGAATCAGTATTTGCACTTGAGAAACATCGCGAATAAGTGTTGATGAGATACCACGATGGTTAGTATTGAAGCTTTCAAAGATACGTTCAAGAATTACCCTTTCGTTCTTCTCATACTGCTCCAATAAGGCCTCGTCTTCCTGGGTATGTACTGCATCAATCAACACTTGCTCTTCCGAGAAGCCAACTTCTTTGCCATTAAACTGCTCGAGAGCATTCCAGGTAGCTGAACATAGACCCTTGTCGTATGGGAGCGTATTTGCTTCCTTCCCTTCATCATCTAGAGGTAGAGGATAAACATAGACATTTCCCTGCTGTTGAGCAAAACGCGCGCAGCGCCCGGCACGTTGAACGAGGCTACTAGCAGGAGCAATCTCTGTATGTAATACTTGTACAGAGATATCCAGCCCCACTTCGATTACCTGTGTGGCAATCACAATGATGTCCCGTCCCAGGTAGGTTCCATTGTCCCATTGCTTCGGCCCAAGTTCACGCTCGACCTCCTCAGAGAGACGCTTGCGGTCTTCGGTACTAAACCGGCTATGTAGCAGGACAACCCGTGTTCCTTCCATCTCCGCCTTTCTCAGTTCCAGGAAGAGTTTCTGCGCTCGCAGCACGGTGTTACACACGATTAGTGTGCATTTATTACGCCCTCTCTGGCCATGTTCTTCCAGGATTCGCTCGGCATCCAAAGGTGAGTTTGATCGCCAAAAGGTGCGCGTACGCCCCTGGGCGATCTCTCGAAGTTCCTCTTCATCAGTGACAGTCACAATTTCAGCATCGAGCAGAGCTTTCAAGCGATTCAGCAGAGATGTTGAGAATGTCGCCGTCATCAGCACAAATGGTGTAATTGACCTGAGTAATCTCAGCATTTGAATAGCCGTAGTACGCGCCCCAAAGATACTTTTGCCTTCACGTAAGAGCGGGTATAGGTGAAACTCATCAAGCACGAGATATGATCCAACGATGCCTCCAACATTGAGATTAGCACGATTGGACCCAACACCGTAGGGAACCGCTAGAAAACTGGCGAGAAGTTGGTCGATGGTGCAGAAAGTAAGTGCAGATTCTAGCTGTGGATCGACGGGCTGCTCACCTGTTTGAATGGAGATGACCTCTCGTCCAATCTGTTGGTAGGTATCTACCAGACGAGTAGGAGCTTTTCTATCAATGTTAGCAGCTATTGACTGATATTCGCGGTAAAATTGGTTTGCCAGTACTCTCAACGGAACTGCGTAGCGGCAAGTATATGGAAGAGCACTACCTTGTTGTGCCAGGTTTTGCAGAAAGGGCATCAGTGCCGCCTTCGTCTTTCCTGCACCTGTTGGAGCTTGTAGGATGACACTTCGTCCTTGCATGATATAGTTGAATACAGATCTCTGAAATGGTCGTAGTTGAAAATTCTCTGCTGTTGACATCTTTATCCTCCAAAAATGCCAGAAAGTAGATCGATATCTGGCTCATCAGGTGGTGTCGACTTAACAGGTATCACTCCATACATATGAGCTAGCCGTCGTGCCTCTTTTATCATTTTTTCCCTGAGTCTCTGGGGAGCTAACACCTCACAGTCTGACCCCCAGCCACGTATCCAGTTTTCAATCTCTAACGTGTCGCCGATTTGTGCGGACCACTCGCACCCTTCTGCCGTCTCTGTGATCTGCTGTGTTGGATGCCAGAGTGTTTCTTTGACACGCTTCGTTACCCAATGGCTGAAGTGTAATCGCACCTCCACAGGTTCCTCATCCCCATACATCACACCCCAGGCTCTGGATAGGAGTGCCGGACCATCAAAATCCGTAGGCACCTCAAAGGTTTCTTTCAGCAGTTCCGCATGCTCGATACGTTCCATTTTGAAGGTACGTAGAGCGCCAGGTGGGTTACTGTAACCTAGACCATAGAAGGTACGACCGATAGCTGACGGCTCGAGTAGGTAGGTTGAGAATTGGCACTCGAAGGTTCTTCGATGTGGCGGGCTGTATACAAGTCGCACCTTCCGCCTGGTCGCCCATCCGAGCGCTAAAGACTCGAATATCCCTGACTTATCATGCTGCCCTTTTTGCCTTTCTCTCGCCAGGTCTACAATCGCCTGTTGATATGGTGCAATTGTTGCTGGCATGCCACTAATAAGCTTGCTTAGTGCCGATAGGATATGCTCATTACCTTCGTCATGAATCTGTGTAAGGAGCCGGGCGGCAAGATAGAGTGCGGTACCCTCCGACAAATTTAACTTCATCGGTAACAACTCAAATTTTGCGTCTTGTGCCAACTGCCAGTACCAGCCATCCTTATCCACAGGAAGGCGACCAGTAGAGGATAGTTCTGTTAAATAACGGAGAGCAGTATCTTCACTTACTTCCAGTTTCACTGCGATTTCACTGGTACGAAGGCGCTTGCCTGGATTATTCCAGAAGAGTAATTGTATCTGATGCAGCCGATCAGTTTTATTGTATGCATCCGACATTGGCATGATTTACACCTCCTGAAGGACAGTGTACGTAAATTTTCCGCAGGGAATGCGGAATCTTGCAGAGAATTTTGAAGCTGTATGACTATGCTAGAGCGGATAAAGGGCACGGGTAATCAATCATAAGATGCATTTCCTCCATCCCAACTATAACCGCACATTCGAAGGTAGAAGCAAGCTTTGAACAGACTGTGCAATTATAAACCTCTGCAAGTTCATTTACAAAATAATAGGCTATTTGGATGTGCTACTCCGAGGACTAGGCAATAAGAAGTCCGATCCTCGATATTGCGCAATTGCTCAAGGCAAGCGTATAAGAGGACCAGTGTCTCGAGGAGGACTTTCAAGGTGCCGGGATCTCCGGCATCATCTTTCGATAGGAAGATTTACCCGGATAATAGAGAATCTAGCGGTTTTTTATCGGAGTATCAGCCCTTTCGAAGCAATCTATCCACCAGTTCCAGCAATTGACGCGGCTTAAAGGGCTTGGTCAGGTATTCATTGCAACCGATTTGCATTGCCGCTTCATTCTCATCGTTCAATGCATAAGCAGTGA
>Ga0070717_10002049_pt1 | contig 14115 bp, 9 predicted proteins | sample LARL113metaG_FD_71366 | JGI IMG/M metagenome (GOLD analysis project Ga0070717, IMG submission 71366) | Corn, switchgrass and miscanthus rhizosphere microbial communities from Kellogg Biological Station, Michigan, USA - LAR L11-3 metaG | ecosystem: Host-associated > Plants > Roots > Rhizosphere ... | reverse complement strand
TCACCGGCCGACCTTGTAAATGCTGGCTCCCACGCCTCAGATACTCTTCGGTCTTGGTGAAGAGGGCGGGGAGCCTATCTTCGCCACGAGCTCAAGGCTCCAGGATCTCTCGGCTTCCCCGCGTCTTCATCCTCAACATACAAGGATCTCCGAATGCGCAACCGTTGTGTTCGGAGATCCTTCGTCGCGCTGCGCCGACTCAGGATGACGGGGTAGCATGCGGCTCGATGCATCCCAGCAGCCCCCAGGCGAAGGAGATGGCCGACGAGTCGATGGTGCGCAACCTCGCGGCGCAGGCGGAGGCGATCTGGCCGCAGGAGGTCGCGATCTTCGCGCGGCATCCGCTCGGCGGCGGTGCCGTGCTCGACGTCGGCTGCGGCACCGGCGAGATCACGGCGCGCCTCGCGGAGCTTTACGCCGAGGCGACGTTCGTAGGCGTCGATCTCGAGGAATCGCATCTCGCCAGAGCGCGCGCTCGTTGCACGCGTTTTGGCGACAGAGTCAGGTTCGAAATCGGCGACGCGCAGGCGCTCCCGTTCGGCGACGGCGCGTTCGACTACGTCGTCTGCCGCCACGTCCTCCAGGCCGTCGCCGATCCCGCCCGCGTCATCGCCGAGATCGTCCGCGTGCTGCGGCCCGGCGGGCGCATGCACCTCATCTGTGAGGACTACGGGATGCTCTGGTGCCACCCGACCGCGCTCGACGCCGACGGCATGTGGCAGCGGCTGCCGCAGCGCTTCGCCGCCGCCGTCGGCTGCGACCTCCACGTCGGCCGCAAGACGTTCACGCTGCTCCACGACGCCGGCGTGCGCGACATCGCCGTCGACTACGTCGTCGTCGACACGCTGCGCGTCCCGCGCGAGACCTTCGCCCGCATCTGGGAAGCGTGGCGCGACGGCTACGCCAACTCGATCGTCGAGCACGCCGGCGTGACGCGCGAGGAGATGGACCAGCGCTGGCGCGAGATGATCGCCTGCGTGCGCGACCCGCGCGGCTACGCGCTCTGGCAGGTGCCGGTGTGGACGGGGGGAAGTAGTGCCGGCGTCTCGCCGGCCGGCCCAGCGGCGTCTCGCCGCGGCGGACGAGGACGTCCGCCGGCCAGCCGGCGAGGACGCCGACGCTACTAAAACCCGTACCGCTTCGGTTCCCGCCCAATCCTCTTCAACGCGATGATCGCCGGCACGAAGTCGCGCGTCTCGCCCGGCAGCTTGTCCCAGATGCGGTAGTAGTCGCGATCGCGTCCACGCTCCCGGCCGAACGTCTTCTTCATGATCCGGGCGACGCGGTTCTCGCCCGAGTTGTACGCCGCCGCGGCGAGGTACCAGCAGCCGAAGCGGTCGTAGAGGTGGTCGAGGAACTTCAGCGCGGCGTCGGTCTCCTTGTCGAGGTTGTGCCGCTCGTCCACCTTCTTATTGACGCGCAGGCCGTAGAGGTGCGCCGTCGCCTTCGTCAGCTGCCACACGCCGACGGCCTCCTCGCTCGAATGCGCGGAGGGGTCGAACGCCGATTCCTCGAACGCGAGGTAGATCAGGTTCTGCGGCATGCCGCGCTCGCGCAGCTTCTGGGTGATCAGCTTCTGCACGTGCGGTTTGCGCCCGAAGCCGGCCGCGATTTTCTTGCGGTAGTCGGGCGTGTGGCTGAACTGGTCGACCCAGTAGTCGACGCGCTCGTGCTTGAGGTCCGGCAGCGTGTCGCGGGGCGCCAGCGCGGGGGCGATGGCGAGGAGCAGAACTGCAACAAAGACGCTACACTTCATCGACGGCTCGGAAGAGCATAATCCCCGCCACTGTTCATCCCACGTCCCGGGTCACGGGACCAAGTCCAACAATTCAAGACAGGAAAACTGAATGAAATTACGACGTTTGATCCCCGCGATCTCGCTCCTGGCAGCGCTTTCGCCCTTCGCGCACGCCGCCGACGTGCCGGCGGCCTCGTCCAAGCGCTACGGTACCTGGGGCGTCGACCTCGACGCCATGGACCGCTCGGTCAAGCCGGGCGACGACTTCTTCCGCTTCGTCAACGGCAAATGGGTGGCCTCGGCGCAGATCCCGGCCGACAAGACGAGCATCGGCTCCTTCGCGATCCTCCGCGATCTCTCCGAGTTGCGCGTCCATCAGATCCTCGAGCGCTGGGCCGCCGACAAGACCCTCAAGCCCGGCAGCGACGAGGCGAAGGTCGCGGCGATCTACCGCACCTTCATGGATGAGGCGGCAATCGAGAAGCTCGACGGCAAGCCGCTCCAGCCGTACCTCGACGCGATCCGCGAGGCGAAGACGTACGACGACGTGGCCCGCCTCATGGCCGATTCGCACGGCTCGTTCGGCAGCTCGTTCTTCCGCGCCGGCATCGGCGACGACGCCAAGAACCCCGACAAGAACACGCTCTACCTCTCGCAGGGCGGCCTCGGCCTTCCCGACCGCGAGTATTACCTGAACGACAAGTACAAGGTCCAGAAAGAGCGCTACCAGAAGTACGTCGCCGACATGCTGCGGCTCGGCGGCTGGGCGGAGCCGGAGAAGAGCGCCGCCGACGTCGTGGCACTCGAGACGCAGGTGGCCGAGGCGCATTGGTCGCGCGCGGAAGGACGCAATCGGGACAAGACCTACAATCCGACCACGTTCGCCGAGCTCGAGAAGAACGCGCCGGGCTTCCCGTGGGCCGCGTTCTTCAAGGAAGCCGGCATCGACAAGGTCGGCAGCGCCGTCGTGCGGCAGAGCACCGCGATGCCGAAGATCGCCAACGTCTTCGCCGCCACGCCCGTCGACACGCTCAAGGCGTGGGAAGCGTTCCACGTCATCGACCACGCCGCGCCGCTCCTCTCCTCGCGCTTCGCCGACACCGAGTGGGAGTTCCGCTCGAAGTTCCTCAATGGCGTGAAGGAGCAGCGCCCGCGCTGGAAGCGCGCCGGCTCCGCCGCCGAGCGCGCCTTGGGCGAGGCCGTCGGCCGCGCCTACGTGGCCGAGTACTTCCCCGCCGAGTCGAAGGCGAAGATGGAAGGCCTCGTCGCCGACCTCCGCACCGCGCTCCGCGGCCGCATTCAGAACCTGCAGTGGATGACGCCGGAGACGAAGGCGAAGGCGATCGAGAAGCTCGCCGCCTTCCACGTCAAGATCGGCTATCCGACGAAGTGGCGCGACTACTCCGGCCTGCAGGTCAAGGAAGGCGACCTCGTCGGCACCAGCGCCATGATCGGCAAGTACGAGTGGGCGCGCGAGCTCTCGCGCCTCGACAAGCCGGTCGACAAGGACGAGTGGGGCATGACGCCGCAGACGGTCAACGCCTACTACAACGCCACGCGCAACGAGATCGTCTTCCCCGCCGCGATCCTGCAGCCGCCGTTCTTCGATCCGAAGGCCGACCCGGCCGTGAACTACGGCGCGATCGGCGCGGTGATCGGCCACGAGATCACGCACGGCTTCGACGACCAGGGACGCAAGTCCGACGGCCACGGCGTGCTGCGCGACTGGTGGGCCGCCGACGACGCCGCGAAGTTCGAGGCGCAGGCGGCGAAGTACGGCGCGCAGTACGAGGCGGTGAAGTTCCCGAACCTCGGCGGCGTGCACATCACCGGCCGCCTGACGATGGGCGAGAACATCGCCGACCTCGGCGGGATCCTGATGGCGCTCGACGCCTACAAGCTCTCGCTCAAGGGGCAGCCGTCGCCGGTGCTCGACGGCTTCACCGGCGAGCAGCGCGTGTTCCTCGGCTACGCGCAGGTGTGGCGCACGGTGATGCGCGACGACGCGCTCCGCCAGCTCCTGACGACCGACCCGCACTCGCCCGGCATGGTCCGCGCGATCGTCCCGCTCCAGAACGTCGACGCGTGGTACCAGGCGTTCGGCGTGAAGGAAGGCGACGCCGAGTACGTGAAGCCGGAAGACCGCGTCCACATCTGGTAACGCATCCACTTCATCGCGTCAAAGTCGAACGGCCGCCCGCGGGCGGCCGTTCTCGTTCTGGTGGCTGGGGTGGCTGGGGTCACATCTGGAAAATCAACTTAACGGGCGCCCCGTTAAAGAGCGTCTCGCGGGTTGGGGTCACATCTGGAAAATCAACTTAACCGAGCCCGTTAAGTAGCGGCATCGTACGAGCGCCGCCAGAGGAAATCAGCTTAACGGAGCCCCGTTAAGTTGATTTTCCAGATGTGACCCCAACTTAACTATCGCGTGGGGCGCTTGCTCTTGCCGCGCGCCGACACGGTCGGACGCGGGCGCTCTTCCTTCCGCGTTCCCTTCTCCGCGCGGATCGGGAGGCGCGGGCCGAGGGCCTTGCCGGGGGCGGCGACGACGGCGCCGCCGCGGTGTTCCTTCCAGGCCGCCACGCGGTGGATGAAGTACTGGCGGTAGTCCTCGCCGGTGCGGAGCGGCGGCATCTCGTGGTGCGCGCCGCCGTTTTCGTCGGGCACGGGGAGCCGCGCGGCCAGCTCGGCGCGCACCTTCTGCAGGTGCGACGGCGCGCCCTTGGCCGGATCCTTCCCGTTCGCCTTCGGCACGGCCACGCCTTTCAGCACGTCGTCCGTGCGCGGCTGCGCCAGCGTCAGCACCGCGCCGAGCTGCGGCGCGGCCTTGTCGCGCGCGGTCAGCGCCGGGAGTCCCCACCGCGTCTCGAGCGTCTTGAGGATCGACGTGTGATCGATCGGCGTCGAATTCGCCGGCACGTTGAACACCGTCCCCGGCGCGATGCGCGGCGACACCAGCACCGCCGGCACGCGCACGCCGAAGCGCTTGAAGTCGAAGCCGAACTCGCCGGCGTTGTTGTCCGGCGGCGTCGCCGTCAGCGGCGGCGCGACGTGGTCGTAGCAGCCGCCGTGCTCGTCGTACGTGATGATCAGCAGCGTCTCGTTCCATGCCTTGCCGTTGCGCAGCGCGTGGTACACGTCGTAGATCAGCTGCTCTCCGGGAGCCACGTCGTTGTTCGGATGCTGGCTGTTGCCGGTCGAGCCCCAGCTCGGCTCGAGGAACGTGTACGACGCCAGCGTGCCGCCGGCCGCCGCCTTCTGGAAATCGGTGAAGAGCCCGAAGTGCGATTCGTCGGCGTTCTCCGTGTCGGGGAAGTTGTGGCGCGTCAGCGGCGGCGCGTCGTAGCCGTAGATCGACCAGCTGACATTGTGCTGGCTGAGCAGGCCGAAGATGCTCGGGCAGGTGTACGACTTCGTCTGGTCGTCCATGTGGCCCTGGCTCGTGGCCGCGTTGGCGAAGGCGCGGTTCGGCAGCGTCTCGGTCGGCGCGGAGCAGTACCAGTGGTCGCAGACGGCGTAGCCGCGGGCAAGGCCGGAGAGCACCGGCAGCATCTCGGGCGTGTAGATGCCCATGATGTGCGCCGGCACGGTGCCGGGCAGCACGTGCCACGACGGCTTCTTCGTCTCCCATCCGAGCGTGTAGCGGAAGTCGGCGACGAAGCCGTCGTTCTTGGCGGCCGGCGGCGCCGGGGCATCGATGGCGTTGAAGAGCTGCGAGTTCGTCGCCGCGTAGCCTTCGCCGGGATCGGAGCCCGGCATGAAGTAGGCGTTCTTGCTGGCCGGCGTGATCTTGAAGGCGTTCACTTTCGTCCCGTCGGAGTCGACGTTGAACTCGTTTCCGGTGAGCCCCTCGAACGGCTGTCCCGAAGGCGTCTTTTTCCCTTCGTAGAGAAATCCCAGCATGTGGTCGAACGAGCGGTTTTCGAGCATCAACACGACGATGTGTTGGATCGAGGAAAGCAGATTGGCCATGGACCCTCCGTTTTTAGAGGAGGGACGCGGCGCGCCGAAACCCTACCCTCGATTACGATAAGGTTTCGATATCGTGAAGACCATCGTCATCACCGGCGCGAGCGCCGGCATCGGCGCGGCGATGGCCCGGCGCCTGGCACGCGACGGCAACCGCCTCGCGCTCGCCGCGCGGCGCGCCGAGGCGCTGCGCGTTGTGGCCAATGACTGCGAGGCCGGGGCCATCACCGTCGTCGCCGACGTCACCCGCCGCGCCGACGTCGAGCGCATCCGCGACGAAGCGCTGCGCGCGTTCGGCGACGTCGACGTCTGGATCAACAACGCCGGCCGCGGCATCACCCGCTCCGTCCTCGACCTCACCGACGCCGACGTCGACGAGATGATGGCCGTCAACGTGAAGTCGGCGCTCTACGGCATGCAGGCCATCGTGCCCTACTTCGTCAAACGCGGGCGCGGGCATCTCATCAACATCTCCTCGTTTCTGGCGCGCGTGCCGATCGCCGCGCACCGCTCCGCGTACAACGCCGCGAAGGCCGCGCTGAACGCGCTGACGACGAACCTGCGCGCCGACGTGGCCGGCACGGGCGTGGAGGTCTCGGTGGTGATGCCGGGCCTCGTGGCGACGGAGTTCGCCCGCAACGTGGCCGGCGCGCCGAGCGCGGTGCCGCCGCAGTGGACGCCGAACGCGGCGATGAAGCCGCAGACGGCCGAGGAGGTCGCGGACGCGGTGGCGGAGCTGATCGCGCATCCGCGCGCTGAGATCTACACGAACCCGGCGAGCGCGGAGATGGCGCGGCAGTGGTTCGCGTCGTTGGAAGCGTAGCGGCCCGCCCGCGAAAGGACAGCCGGCCGCTAGCAAGCGTGACGTTCTGCGCTCGAAGCGTGAGCTCGTGCGCTTCGAGCGTGCGCGAGTCGTTTGGCAAACGACACCGTCTGCGCTGCGAGCGGCGGCGTTTCGTTTGGCTAACGACACCGTCTGCGCTGCAAGCGGCAGGGTTTCGTTTGGCTAACGACACCGTCTGCGCTGCGAGCGGCGGCGTTTCGTTTGGCAAACGACACCGTCTGCGCTGCGAGCGGCGGCGTTTCGTTTGGCTAACGACACCGTCTGCGCTGCAAGCGGCAGGGTTTCGTTTGGCTAACGACACCGTCTGCGCTGCAAGCGGCAGGTTTCGTTTGGCTAACGACACCGTCTGCGCTGCGAGCGGCGGCGTTTCGTTTGGCTAACGACGCCGTCTGCGCTGCGAGCGGCGGCGTTTCGTTTGGCTAACGACACTGTCTGCGCTCTTAGCGGACGGCCTCACGCTAGCAAACGTCGAGCTCACGCTTCGAAGCGACGGCGCGTCGTTTCGCAAACGACACCGTCTGCGCTCTCAGGCGCCGAAGCATCCTCGAATGCGAAGATCGTCGCATTCGGAGATCCTTCGTCGCGCTCCGCCGGCTCAGGATGACGCATCGCCGAACCTTTTCGTACGCAAACGCGTATCGGCATCGCATGAGACTTCGACTGCTCGCCCTCGCCCTCGCCCTCGCCGCGCTCGCCCTCGCTCCCCTGCTGGCCGCGCAGCCGGGGCCCCCGCTCGACGCCAGGACGAAGCGCGACGCGGCGGCGGCGCTCCAGCGCGAGCTGCGCGACCGCTACGTCTTCCCCGACGTCGGCGAGAAGGCCGCCGCGCGCATCGCCGAACGGCTGGGCGCCGGCGCGTACGACGCCGCGCAGACGCCCGTCGAATTCGCCCAACTCCTCACCGACGACCTTCGCGCGGTCGCGCACGACAAGCACCTCGGCGTCGACTTCCACCCGCCCGGCGGCGCGCCGCCCTCGTTCGGCGACCCCGACATCGCCGCGCAGCTGCGCCTCGACAACTTCGGCTTCACCAAAGTCGAGCATCTCGGCGGCAACGTCGGCTACCTCAAGCTCGACATGTTCGCCGACCCGTCGATGGCGGGCGACACCGCCGCGGCGGCGATGCGTTTCCTTTCGAATTCCGACGCCGTGATCGTCGACCTCCGCGACAACGGCGGCGGCAAGCCCGACATGGTCGTCCTCCTGTCCAGCTACTTCTTCGACCGGCCCACGCACCTCAACGACATCTACCACCGCGCCGGGAACACGACGCGGCAGTTCTGGACGCTGCCGGTGGTCGAAGGGAAGCGCATGCCCGACGTGCCGCTCTACATTCTCACCAGCGCGCGCACCTTCTCCGCGGCCGAGGGGTTTTCCGACCATCTGCAGGCCCTGCATCGGGCCACCATCGTCGGCGAGGTCACCGGCGGCGGCGCGAATCCCGGCGAGTCCGTCCCGCTCGGCGGCGGCTTCTACGCGTTCATCCCGAACGGCCGCGCCATCAACCCGATCACGAACTCGAACTGGGAAGGCGTCGGCGTGAAGCCCGACCTCGCCGTCCCCGCGGACGCCGCACTCGACGCCGCGTACGAGCGGGCGCTGACCGCGCTCGCCGCGAAGACGACCGACGCGCGCCGCAAGGGCGCGCTCGATTGGGCGATCGAAGGGTTGCGGCTCAAGGCCTCGCATTACACGCCGCCCGCCGGCGCGCTCGCGCAGTACGCCGGCGCGTACGGCCCGCGCAGCGTGACCCTGAAGGACGGCGCGCTCTGGTACGCGCGCGACGGCGCGCCGAAGCGCCGCCTGATCCCGCTCGCGCCGGACGTCTTCGCGATCGAGGGCATCGACCGCGTCCGCCTCCGCTTCGAGCGCGAGGGCGCCGCGGTGGCGAAGATCGTCGGGTCGTACGACAACGGGACGACAGACGAGAGCCGCCGGAGCGGGTGAACGCGCGCGCCGCAAGGCGCCCCTCGCCTCACAAAGCCTCCTCTCTTGCCGTCTTTAAAGCAGAAGCGAGGTCCGTCCAAAGGTCGGTTGTGAAGGAGGTTTCCCGTGAAAAAGCTATGGCTCTGGCTTTTGATCGTCATCGTCATCGTGTTCGTCGGCCTGGTCGTCTGCGCGCACATCCGAGCGAAATTGCCGCCGGGGCCGAACACCCAGAAGGACGAGGCGATGCAGGCCGGCCGCGACGCCAAGAGCATGCCGGGCGCGGACGACGACTACTACGCCGACATGGACTACGGCTTCACCAAGAACGCCGAAGCCGTGCGCGCCGCCGTCGATCCCTACATCCGCGGCATCAGCGCCGCCGACGCCGTCAAAGCCGTCGCCATCGGCCGCAACAACTGGATCGTCTGGACCGGCGGCAACGACCGCCTGTGGGACAAGCTCAACGCCGCCAGCGTCGGCAACCTCGACCTGCTGAAGACGATCTCGAACGTCGGCCCGTACACGCGCGACAACCGCTGGCACTGGTACGGCCTCGTCAACGAGCCGTGCTACAAGAAGAACACCCAGCCCCGCGCCGACCGCTGGGGCCTCGTCCTCGACGTCCGCGACGCCGCCAACCCCGACTGCAAGCAGGCCGACCCCTTCGAGAACGAGCAGAAGTACCCCGGCGTCGCCTACGGCGCGCGCGGCAAGGGCAAGGTCGCCCTCGGCTCGTACTACGGCTACGCCACCGGCATCGTCGGCCTGCGCCTCTTCCCGAATCCCGACTTCGACGAGAAGGCCCAGCAGGCGTGGGATCCGGCGCGCTACTACAGCGATCCGACCTACTACAACCGCGCCGATCTGGTGAAGCCGTACCGCGTCGGCATGTCGTGCGGCTTCTGCCACGTCGGCCCGAATCCGACGAACCCGCCGGCCGATCCGGAGAACCCGAAGTGGGAGAACCTGAACAGCAATCCGGGCGCGCAGTACTTCTGGATCGAGCGCATCTTCATGTTCAGCCAGGACTACAAGAGCTTCGTCTGGCAGCTCTTCCACACCTCGCGTCCCGGCGCGCTCGACACCTCGCTCGTCTCCTCCGACGAGATCAACAACCCGCGCACGATGAACGCCATCTACAACCTCAAGGCCCGCGCGGAGATCGCCAAGAAGTGGGGCGCGGAGAAGCTCGGCGCCGGCAGCAACGACAACAAGCAGTTCGAGGATTACGTCCCGCCGCTGACCGCGAACACGCTGCTGACCACGCTGTACGACAAGAACACGCAGACCTCCTACACGACGCACGTGCTCAAGGACGGCGCCGACTCCGTGGGCGCGCTCGGCGCCCTCAATCGCGTCTACCTCAACATCGGCCTCTTCAGCGAAGACTGGACGACGCACTTCATCCCGCTCATCGGCGGGCCGAAGACGAGCCCGATCGAGATCAAGTACTGCCGCCAGGCGTCGAACTACTGGAACGCGAACGAGCTCCAGACGCCGTACACCGGCCTCTTCTTCCTCGTCACCGGGAAGCCCGATTACCTCGCCAAGGCGCCGGGCGGCGCGAATTACATGAACGACGCGGCGCTCGTCCCGCGCGGCAAGGAGGTCTTCGCCGAGCGCTGCGCGCGCTGCCACTCGAGCAAGCTGCCGGACAAGGTCTTCGCCACGTACTTCAAGCCGGGCTGCATCGGTCCCGACTACCTCAAGTGCTGGAACGACTACTGGACCTACACGAAGACGGACGAGTTCAAGACGGCGATGAAGCAGATGGTCAACGCGCCCGACTTCCTCGACGACAACTTCCTCTCCAACGAGGTCCGCGTGCCGGTGACGCTGCTGGAGACGAACGCCTGCAGCCCGCTGGGGACGAACGCGATCCGCCACGACATCTGGGACAACTTCTCCTCCGAGTCGTACAAGAACCTCCCCTCGGTCGGCAGCGTCACGATCCACGACCCGTACACGCGCCAGCCGTCGCAGTACCCGATGCCGGCGGGCGGCCGCGGCTACACGCGACCGGCCTCGCTGATCAGCCTCTGGTCGACCGCGCCGTACCTGCAGAACAACAGCGTCGGCCACTTCGAGGAGAGCGGCTCGGTCGGCGACCGCATGAAGGCCTTCGACGACGGCATCCATCAGATGCTCTGGCCGGAGCGCCGCCTCTCCAATCCGCCCGGCGCGGCGTTCGTGACGAAGTCGGGCAAGATGGCGCCGGGATGGATCGATCTGACGACCGAGACGACGCGCCTCAACGTCCCCCGAGGCTACCTGCCGCCGGACCTGGTGGCCGTCGGCCGCCCCTTCCGCGGCCTGGCCGAATGGCTCTTCCCGAACGTCTTCGGCGAGGAGGGGCTGAGCATCGGGCCGATCCCGAAGGGGACGCCGGTGAACCTGCTGTCGAACCTCAACGTCGGGCCGGAGGGCTTCGACTCGACGCTGCCCGTCGTCAAGGAGATGGTGAAGGCGTTCAAGAGCCTGCCGCAAAATCCGACGGACGCGCAGGTCGAGCAGACGTTCAAGCCGCTCGTGCCGGACATGCTCCGCGTCAGCAAGTGCGCCGACTTCGTCGTCAACCGCGGCCACTACTTCGGCACCGACTTCCTCCCCGCCAGCGAGGGAGAGCCGGGGCTGACGGATGCGGATAAAAATGCTCTCATTGCGTTCCTGAAGACGTTCTGAGGACGATGCCCGACACCTATGAGTACGTCGTAGTCGGATCGGGAGCGGGCGGCGGCACCGTCGCCGCCCGCCTCGCCGAATACGGACATACGGTGCTGCTGCTCGAGGCGGGCGGCGATCCGCACAAGCTCCAGGGCGGCGACGCGCTCACGAGCGAGAACCGCCTCCCCGCCGACTACGACGTCCCGGTCTTCCACGCCATCTCCTCCGAAAACGAGGCCATGAAGTGGGACTTCTGGGTCAAGCACTACAACGATGCGGCGCTCGCGGAGAAGGACGACAAGTACTACAAGACGTACGGCGGCAAGCCGGTCGACGGCGTGCTTTACCCGCGCGCCGGCACGCTCGGCGGCTGCACCGCGCACAACGCCCTCATCACCGTCTATCCGCACAACGCCGACTGGCAGTACATCGCCGACCTGACCGGCGACCGTTCGTGGGCGCCGAAGAAGATGCGCAAGTATTTTCAGCGCCTCGAGAACTGCCATCACCGCTCCGTCTGGCGCTGGATCTACAACCTCACGCGCATCAATCCGACGCGGCACGGCTTCCGCGGCTGGCTGCATACCGAGGTGGAGATCCCGAAGGCGACGATCGAGAGCGAGCAGATCGAGGATTTCTTCGTCAAGACGCTGGCGGCGTGCCTGAAGGAGCTCGGCAGCCCGCTCGTCGAACGCCTCAAGTGGTTCGTCCTCGGCAAGGGCGATCCGAACGACTGGCGCCTCGTCCGAGGCGACTCGACCGGCATCCGCTACGCGCCGCTGGCGACGAAGAACCATGCCCGCAACGGCGCCCGCGAGCGCGTGCTCGACGTGATGCGCAAGCATCCCGACAAGCTCTTCGTCGAGCTCGACGCGCTGGCCACGCGCGTCGTCCTCGACGCCGACAAGCGCGCCACCGGCGTCAGGTACCTCAAGGGCGCGCGCCTCTACAGCGCCTCCGCCAACCCGAGCGCCGACGCCGGCGAGGAGCGCGAGGTCAAGGTCACGCGCGAGGTCATCCTCGCCGGCGGCGCGTTCAACACGCCGCAGCTCCTCATGCTTTCCGGCATCGGCCCGAAGGAGCACCTCGAGGATCCGAAGATCGGCATCGAGTGCCTGGTCCCGCTGGCGGGCGTCGGCTCGAACCTGCAGGACCGCTACGAAGTCGGCGTCGTCAACCGGATGAACTTCAAGGAGTGGACGGTGCTGAAGGGCGCCAAGTTCTCGCCCGGCGATCCGCAGTACGTCGAGTGGGAGACGGCGCGGACCGGCGTCTACGCGACGAACGGCTCGGTGATCGCGGTGATCAAGAAGTCGTTCCCCCAGCGTCCCCTCCCCGACCTCTTCATCTTTTCGCTTCTCGGCCTGTTCAAAGGCTACTTCCCCGGCTACTCGAAGCTCTTCCCGGAGAAGCTGAACTACCTCACCTGGGCGATCCTCAAGGCACACACGCAGAACTGCGCGGGCTCGGTGCGGCTGAAGTCGGCCAATCCGCGCGACACGCCCGACATCGACTTCTGTTACTTCACCGAGGGGACGGACAAGGGCGTGCAGGACCTCGAGTCGGTCGTCGAGGCCATCCGGTTCGTCCGCGGCCTCACCGCCGAGCTGCGCAAGCGCGGACTGATCGCCGAGGAGGAGCTGCCGGGCGAGGACGTGTGCAGCCCCACGGAGATCGCCGACTTCGTCAAGCACAACGCCTGGGGCCATCACGCCTCGTGCTCCTGCCCCATCGGCGACCGCGACAAAGGCGGCGTCGTCGACGCGAAGTTCCAGGTCCACGGCACGAAGGGGCTGCGCATCGTCGACGCCTCGGTGTTCCCGAAGATCCCCGGCTTCTTCATCGTCTCCTCGATCTACACGATCGGAGAGAAAGCAGCGGACGTGATCCACGAGGCGGCGAAATGAACGACAGCAAGCTTGGAATCGAAGGCCTGGTCGACGAGGACATGAAGTTTGCCGGCTCGCGCTTCGCCGAGGTCCGCGACGCGGTTTTCGCGAACCCCTACCGGCGGCCGTACGAGCGCTTCCCATCCACGCTCGGACCGCTCTTCCGCGGCTTGCTGAAACTGCACTGGCAGTTCCTCGCGGCCTCGAAGCGCGTCGTTCGCTCCGACGCCGACCTGCGCTGGGGCCCGGACCGGCAGGGCTTCCGGCGCCTGCTCCATCCGAACGGCATCTGCCTCACCGGCACGTGGGAGATCACCGAGGAGACGCCGTACAGCGGCTACTTCCGCGGGGGGAGCCGCGGCCTCGTCATCGCGCGCTACTCGACGTGCTGCACGGAGACGCGGCGCGGCCACACGCGCTCGCTGGCGATGGTCGGGCGCATCTATCCGACGACCGATCCCGAGCACCCCACGCCGCTGCCGACGGCGAGCTTCATCACGCAGGAGGACATCGGCGGCGCCGAGAGCCAGAGCATCAACGAGGCGGTGCTGCGCAACGCCCCGAACACGACGATCACCAAGCGCGGCTTCACCGGCGCGCCGATCCTGCTGACGACGGGCGTCGTGCTGATGCTGACGGACAAGCAGCCGACGATCCGCCAGGTCTACGAGATCGCCGAGCTCGGGAAGGCGGACGGCGAGCCGACGCGCGCGCCGGAGTTCCTGCAGCTCACGGTGGTGCCGGAGCAGCCGACGATCCCCGGCGAGGCGCTCGACTTCCGCGACGAGATCATGGCCCAGGTCTACGACACGCCGCTGCGGAGCCTCACGTTCCGCATCGAGACGTCGGATACGGGCGAGACGCACGGCCCCGGCTTCTACCAGCGCCGCACGATCACGAACTGGCGCGAGATCGGCCGCCTGCGCTTCGACGCCGCCGTGGCGTCGTTCAATGGCGACCGGGTGATCAACTTCAACCACGCGCCGTGGCGGCAGGACCGCAACGATCCGTCGACGGCGCGAGTGAAGAGGCTCTGATCGTCGCGGCTCGCGTTGCCACCAATCCGAGCGTCGCCGGCCCCC
>Ga0070717_10002048_pt1 | contig 14119 bp, 10 predicted proteins | sample LARL113metaG_FD_71366 | JGI IMG/M metagenome (GOLD analysis project Ga0070717, IMG submission 71366) | Corn, switchgrass and miscanthus rhizosphere microbial communities from Kellogg Biological Station, Michigan, USA - LAR L11-3 metaG | ecosystem: Host-associated > Plants > Roots > Rhizosphere ... | reverse complement strand
GATACGCCGGCCTGTGATCCGCCCCATCCCCCCGCGGAAAGTGTTGCCGGGCATCGCGTCCACTCTTGCCGAGTCGGCTTCGACTTGACTCATGGATTGACCTTTGCTTCGCTTCTGCGCAGTAACGACGGCATCCGCAGTCGGTATTCGACGCCGAGCCAAAGTGGCGCCCGTCCTGCGACGAGCAGCAATATGGTTGCCACGATGATACGCAAATCGTTCAGCACGCCGATTTCGCGACTATAGCGTTCGTAATACGCGAATTTCGTCGGCATGATCTCGCGCTGATAGACACTGATCGGATCACGTTCCCCATCGAGCAGCGAACTCTCGTCACGAAACAGGACGGCTGCGTAGTCAGTGATTCCCGGCCGCATCGCGAGGATGATCGCGCGCTGAGCCGGCGTGTAGAATTTCATGAAATCTGGCACTTCGGGGCGCGGCCCGACGATCGACATGTCACCGACCAGGACATTGATGAGCTGAGGGAGCTCGTCAAGTTTGCTTTTCCTGAGGAACATTCCCACCCGCGTGATCCTTGGGTCGGCGTGTACCGTAAGTGCCGTGCCGGCGCGCTCCGCTCCTACCACCATGGAGCGAAACTTATAGATGCGGAAAGCGCGGCCTCCTCGCCCGACCCGCTCCTGACGGAAGAAAATCGGGCCAGGGCTGTCGAGCCTGATGAGGACTGCAATGACAGCAAACACGGGCAACAGTAGGAGGAGACCGAAAGCCGATTCTATGACGTCCATTGCGCGTTTCGCTGCCATCGCCCCGCGCGATGGTCGGGGTGGTACGCGAGGATCGTAGTCGGGTCGCATTGTGCGTCACCCCAGGATTTCGCGCACAGAGGCGGCAACACGATCGACCTGGGCATCGGTCATGCCGGCAAATAGCGGCAACGTGACTGCACCTGCAAAATAGCGGTTGGCCACGGCGAACTCGGATGGCTCGCAGCGATAGCGCTCTTTCCAGTAGGTCATCTCGTGCAATGGCCGATAGTGGACCGATGTGCCGATTCCTTCCACGGTCAAACCCGCGATCACCTCGTCACGATTGGCACGCGCATCCTGGTGGACTCGTATCGGAAACATGTGCCAGGCATGAAGGCCACCGGGAGGTGCGGAGGCTGGACAGTCGAGTGGCAACCCCGCTAGTTTCTCGAGGTAGCGCTCGGCGGCCCGTTGCCGGGACGCCTGCAACGTCTCCGCCCGCGAGAGCTGGACCACGCCGATCGCGGCAGCGACGTCGGTGAGGTTGTATTTGAAGCCCGGCGCGACGACGTCGTAAGCCCAAGAGGCTCCGATCTTGCGGAAGCGATCGAAGGCATCTCGATTGAGTCCATGTGTGCGCATCACGCGCGCCCGTGCAGCGATCTCGGGGTCGCGCGTCACGATCATGCCTCCTTCGCCGGTGGTGATCGGCTTGCTGGCGTAGAAGCTGAACACGCAGGCATCTGACTCCAAGGAGCCGATCAGGCGACCGTCGCGCCGTGCTGGCAAGGCATGCGCGGCATCCTCAATGACCTTGAGGCTATGATGGCGAGCGAATGCCAGCACTTTGGCCATATCGCACGGAAACCCGCCGAAGTGGACCGGCATGATCGCCTTGCAGCGCGGCGTCAGACGGCGCTCCGCATGATTGAGATCGATGCAGCGAGTGCTCTCATCAACGTCGACCAGCACGACTTCCGCACCGACATAGCGGATGACGGAGGCGGACGCTGTGAACGTAAGTGTCGGCACGATCACTTCATCGCCCGGACCGATGCCGCAAGCCTCAGCCGCAAGATGCAGCCCTGCGGTCGCCGAGTTCACCGCGACAGCTTCGACGTCTCCACCCATGAAGGCTGCGAACTTCTCTTCGAATTCGCGAGCCTTGGGACCCGTGGTGAGCCATCCGGACTGCAGCACGGCCGTTGCCGCTGCGATCTCTGCCTCGCCGATGACGGGCCGGAAGCACGGTATTCCGGCAGGGGCGGCGCACGTCAACGGCACAAACGGCTTCGATGCGCGTCGGTGGCGCTCCCGCATGCGTGGCGAGGTCGAGGAGCGGTGCGAGCGAAGGTATTGCATGAGCTGCTCCTTACGCGGCCGATCGATCGACGGTGCTGGCCGGGACAATCCGGTCGATATTCATGAGCTCCTGCTCCCAGCCGGTGATTTTGAAGTTGTCGAAGCTCTTGGTGCCGCGCTCCTTCAAATAGAGAACGTTGCTGTATGTTGGTAGCGAGTAGTGGCCGACTTGATTGGAGCGAACGAGGGCAACAACCTGCGCGATGCCGCGCTCGATTGTCCAGACAGGCTCGAAGCCGAGCCGGGACCGGATCTTTGCGAAAGAGACGCGGTAGTTGCGTTTGTCGACGAAAGTGTCGTCAGATGTGATCTCGGCCTCTGAAACCTGCCTTCGGATGAGTTCTGCGACATCGCCCAAGGTGTAGTTCTGAGCGTCGCTTCCGACGTTGAATACTTCGCCTGCGACCAGGTGCGTCGGGGCCCGCAGAGCCATCGTGATGGCTCGCGCAACATCCTCTACATGCACGAAGGGTCGCCACTGATCGGCGCCGTAAACCGTGATCTTTCGGTCGCGTACGGCCTTGGCGCAAAGCAGGTTAACGACGAGATCGAAGCGCGTTCGCCCAGAATTGCCGTAGATAGTAGCAAAGCGAAGGCACGTCACGGCGAAGTCTCGGCTGCTCAGAGTGCCGAGCACCGCTTCAGAGGCGACCTTGCTGCGTGCATAGAGCGATTGCGGGTTAAAACGAGAATCCTCGTCCACGATTTCGTCGCTTGCGCCGTAAACCGAGCAGGAGCTTGCAAAGATGAACCGTCGCACTCCGCGCGCTTTGGCTATTTCGCCGATGACTTTGGTCGCAGTCACGTTCACGTCGACGGTGAGGTCGGAATCGACTGCGCAAGCCGGATCGCCAACCAACCCGCCGAGATGTATCACGGAGCCAACACCGCTTACCGCTCGGGTGAGCGCTTCGATGTGACGGAAGTCCTCCCGAATGACGGTGAGGTTCGGGTGTCCAGCTGCGCGGGACAGCGTTTCTTCGCCGAAGTGCATGGCGTCGAGAACCGAGATTTGTAGGCCCAGATCCAGCAATTCTTCGACCAGCGCCGATCCGATGTAACCGGCGCCGCCGATAACAAGGACCTTGTTGTCGTCAGCCTGCTCAGGTGTCCCCGTGCTGTTGCCACGCCAATCCTCCGAGCGCAGAACGAACGAGCCGAAGCGTGCGAGCGAGAGCAGCATGGTCGACCCGATAACCGTTGTGAGTAGCAGACTGAGTGTCAGGGAAGCAGGCTCTTTTGCGAACGACACGATCGCGGCCGAGATGAAGAGGAAGGCAACATTGACCAGAGCGATCCGACCGATCTTGGTCAACAGGGTATATTTGTGGGCGTGGCTGTACAGGCCAACACCGGCGTAGGTGATGCACGCCAGGAGTGAGGAGAACCCTATCACCGGAGCAATCTCCGTTGGTTCTTTCGTCGCGAGCGCGGCAAGGTCATTGCCGTCAACGACGAGCCAGCCGAACAGGAATGCTATCCAGATGGAACCGATATCTGCCGCAATACGCAGGAACGTTCCGAGCGTCGGCCGTAACGCAGAGAAGTTGCGCAACAAAGGGAAATGCTCAAACAAAGTCGGGCTCATCGTGAACGGGGTCGGAGTCAGCATCGTCATCCTGTTTCTCCCGCGAGTCGGGTCGTTTACTGTTTTGCGCTGGAAAATCCGCGGACGCACTCGCGCACGGACATCCCTAGGTCCGCTTGGTGCGTAACGCGCAAGCTTACCGTCGCCAACGTTCCGCCTGTACGACTAGAACGTGTTATGATCAGCAATCGTCAGGGGGCGTACGTCGTTCTTGAGGATGCCCAGGAGTGGGTAGCGCCCTTTGCTGGGGATGCCCAAAAGTGGGTAGACATTCCTTTTGATCCGACAGACGCGGGCTGATTGTGTTGAATGAAGCTGCTCGATGCTTGCAGGACTCATCGCTGGCCGTCGGCGGCTCTATCCCGATGGTGTATACCCCTTCATGCATGCGCGGTGGTGTTTGCGCTGTGATAGTGAAGCACGGAAGCGGAAGCTGGCGAGTGGGCGAGAAGTTGGAGGGATGTTGGCTTTGAGTCTGGCTCCTGCGCTTGACTGAAAGCTCCCGTCACGTTCCCGCAATCCATTCCTCTTGGCTGGTTGCAAATGGAACGCTTAAAGCCTCACAGCTTGAAACAGGCATCGATCTTTCCTTTCAAGCCAACGGTGACCTGCCTGCGCGAGACGCTTGTGGTGATGGCCGGGAGGGTGTTTTGCGTGGCATCACTGCTGGCGGTATCCGGCTTCGGCGCGTTGGCATATGATGAACTGGCGACAACTCCGATTGCCGTCGTGCCGCAGATGCCGCGCCCCGGGTATCTCCAGGCGGTGACGGACCCGCTGTTCGGAACCGGCTTTACCCGGGTAACGGAACCAGGACGATTGCTTGGTGCGGGTATTTCCTGCAAACCAGAGTACTGTCGGCACCGGTATTCAAGCACGCAAGCATGGAACGCCGATCAGAGTCTGTTGGCGCTTACCAATGGGTGTAATGGTATCTGCTTTCTGGATGGCAGAACGTACGAGCCGGCATTTCATCGCCTCATGAACGATGACTGCAAGTGGCACCCGAGCGATCCTGCACTCATGATCTGCATATCCCGTCGTGCGATCTATGCTTGGGCGCCGCGGAGCAACGCCAACACGATCATCTACGCCCCCGCCAATTACACGAACCTGCAGTTCGGACCTTACAAGGGAAATCTATCTCGTGACGGCAGTCGGCTGGTGGTGGTTGCAACGAACGGCGCGGGCGCGCTTGTGGCCTTTGCCTATGATCTTTCTGCAAGGAAGAAGTATCCGGACATCAATCTCGGCAATCTCCCGGGGACCAACGCATACTGCGGAATGTCGCCCTCTGGGCGATACATATACTGCTTCCACAGGATGGATGAAGGAACGGAGGTCACGTATATCTTCACCGTGGATGGCGTGCAGATCCAGCACTGGACTGAGCATCACCGGCCCGGACATGGCGACATGACAATCGATGAGGACGGCAGCGATGTCTATGTGGGCATCAGCAAGGCCGATCCTGACAAGTGGCACGTCATCAAGCGCCGACTTGATGACGGCAGGGTCACTGACCTGGCGCACGCAGGCTCCGGTACTCACGTCTCGACGCGCAATATTAAGCTGCCGGGCTGGGCATTCGTGAGCTACGAAGGGAGCTATTCGAAGGTGGTCGGAAATCCCGGCGGTGCGCCATTCTACCAAGAGGTTGTCGCGCTTCGGATCGATGGGAGTGGCGAGATCCGGCGCATCGCTCAGACTCGCAACGCCAAGAGCGACTACTACAGTGAGACCCATGCCTCGCCATCGCCGGATGCTTCGCAAGTGATCTGGTCCAGCAACTGGGGCGAGGCCGGTGGACCCGTCGCGGACTACGTCTCTCGGCTGTTGTGGCCTCAGTCAGCGTCCAGCGAATGAAGGTCGCCGAGAGCGAAGAACGCCGCAAGGCGAGTCGTCATCGCTACGGAATATTCCGGACGATCCATGGTCCCACCCGGTTCGCGAGCGCAAGCGGCATCTTCTTCCAGCAACGGATCGCGAGTGCATATCTCGGATTGTTGGGGCTGAATTCTGGCAGCTCGACACCGGACGCCAGCCAGTAATACCAGAATAGCGGGCGCACCTCGGGGTTCCATTGCATCTTGAACCGAAACACGCCTCCGTCGGTCGAACACCGGCCCAAGTTGAGTTCACGCGCGCCTGACCTGCAGGCCCACTGAATGGCATTCCAGTACAGGTATTCGTTCACATAAAACAACGATTGTGAGTAATCCGAACAGATCCACGGCAGCTCTACCAGTTGGCCCCGGCGCAGTGCGATTGCTCCGGCCGCCGGCCGTCCGTGCTGGCGCACGAGCAATATCGCCGCATCGTTGGCGAAGCGGAGGACGTTCTGAAAAAATGCCCGACTGTAAACGGGCGTCCCCAAATCCCGCATATTCAGGCAGAACACGCGATAGAACTCGTCGAGCTGCTCGACCGCTCCCACCGAAAAGGTGGCTCCGGATTTCGCGGCCTTTCGCACCTTCCCACGCAGGCGAGAATTCAAAGCGGACCAATGCATATCGGCATCGACGTTCAGCGGGATGACAAGAGCGGCCTTGTGCTGCCGCAGCTTCCATCCTTCCTCTGCACGTCTCGCCGCCGCCAACGATTGCCGCAGCTCAATGTGATGCGCTCCTCTCTTCGCGGCCAGGTCTGCGGCGGCGGTCGCCAGCGCCGCCTCGCACTCTGGCGTGTCGGCCAGAATGCCGCCATAGTCGAGAAAGGGCAGCGATACGAAGAAGTGCCCGAACAGTGAGCTTTTCATCTCGACCAATGGCAGGACCCCACGCGTCTTAGCATCGTCCTGTGCCATCAAATACCAGCTTCGATGGCCGAAAGCGCGCTGCAAAACGTCTCGCCATGCAAGCGCGTGATACAGGGAAGCGCGGGGCGCGCTCTCTACGTAAGCCTGCCACTCTGCCTCGCGCACGGCATCCGTTAATTCCACGATTTCGAAGCGCTTCATGTTATCAGAAATCGTTCGGAGGGCTTGGGCAGTTCCGGTAGCTGGTGCCGTCGCGACAAGCCTCGTTGTTCGATGTCCTTCGCGGGCGGTTGAACTTATCCTGGCCTGCATCGTCATGGATGACTAATCGGGGTTACCCTAAAGGTTGTACAAGGCTACCGCCTGGTTCTCCTAGATTGATCTGCTCGATGATGCGGGCGAGGCGAGGTCGACGCGGCTGCCGCGTGTGGAAACTTCAAGCGAGGAAGCGCTGATCAAGCACAGCATAGGCAATGTGCCCGGCGCGCTCCGCCGGAACCGGCGTCAACAGAAGCTGCAACACGAATGAAGTCGGCAAGCGCCCGGATGCATGCCCCCGCCGGGGTATACTCCGTTATATACGCACGTTTCTTGGGTTGCTGTGGTACTGATTCTCGTTTGCTTATCGATATGTTGCCCATTTTTGCGCACTCATTAAGCGAGTTCAGCCAATGTCGATCGAGTCATTCGAAAATTCACTCGATCTGATCGGTCGAAGATCCCCAGACCCGCGGGAGTTGCGCGAGAGCGGCCCACCGTCATTTACAAAGGAGGGAGCGAGTGCGAGCATGGTCACCGCGCCTCCGGCTTCCGGGAAGGCCGCGCTATCAATCGACGTCGAGGACTGGTTCCACGCCGCCAACCTGAATGTTGCACGCCAAGCATGGGACCAATGCGAGCTGCGGGTCGAGCGCAACACGACGCGGATGATGGAAATTCTCGACGCGAGCAATACCCGCGCGACGTTCTTCGTGCTTGGTTGGGTTGCCAAGAAATGTCCGCACCTCGTGCGCGCGATCGCCGCAGCAGGCCACGAGGTCGCATCCCACGGATATGATCACGAGCTTGTCTACTCCCTTCGGCCGAGCGAGTTTCGGTCAGACGTACTGCGCTCAAAGCAGTGCCTCGAAGACCTGACCGGCAAGCGGGTTCGCGGCTACCGCGCGCCCAGTTTCTCCATCACCGAATGGGCAATCCCGATCCTGCAGGATGCGGGTTTTGATTATGATTCTTCCGCCGTGCCGACCATCGCGCATGATCGCTATGGGCAGTTGAATGGGATGGATGCAGGCAGACCGGTCGTTTTGCTTCGCGATGGTTTCTATGAGGTCTGTATCTCGTGTGTCCGGCTCGGCAAGCACGGCATCCCTTGGGGCGGTGGCGGTTACTTCCGGCTCGCTCCCTATCTGCTGTGGCTCTGGGGCGTGCGCCGGATCCTGCGGTCGGGTGTGCCTTATACCTTTTACATTCATCCGTGGGAGATCGATCCAGGGCAACCCCGCGTGGCCGGGATCAAGGCCAGTTATAGGTTTCGCCATCGCGTCAACCTTCATCGATGCGAAGGGCGCTTCGCCGCGCTTGTTGACGCATTCAAATGGATTCCGCTTTGCGATCTGATCGACGGGTGGAACGCCAGGGATGGCTCACCGGAGTTGCGGTGATGACCGAGTTGACGACCGTGGCGAGTATCCTTCTGCTGTCGATCGATTGGGGCGGGCAGCAGATGAGGAGACTCACGTGAGACCGCACCTGCTCTGCATTGGTGGAGAGGACCATGCCTTTCGCATCCCGTTTTTGCTCGCGCTACGCGCCAAAGACTTTCGGGTAAGTGCTGCGGGGACCGGCGATCCCACCCCGTTCGTGCAGGCCGGCATTGACTATTATCCCTTCCATTTCGCGCGGTTCGTCGACCCATTGTCCGATTGGACAGCCTTCAAAGCGATCTCAAAGCTAATCGCCGATGTGCGACCGGCCCTTGTCCAGTGCTTCGACACAAAGCTGAATTTGCTGGTTCCCTTCGCGGCGAGAGGCCTCCGCGATGTGAGGGTGGTCACCACAATAAACGGATTGGGCTGGCTCTATTCATCCTGTTCGCCGATGGCTTTGGGGCTACGTCCCGTCTATCGCGCACTCCACCGGCTGGCCGACCGGTGGACGGCAGTGACCGTGTTCCAAAACCGGGACGACCAGGCCTTCTTCATGCGCCACCGGATGGTCGGCAGAGGAGGCAATGTGGTGATACCCGGCTCCGGCATCGATATCGAGAGGTTCGAGCGGGCAAGGGCGACGCGGCCATCGCCAGCCGAGCTTCGCGAGACACTCGGTCTCGGCGCGTCCGAGGTCGTCATCACGGTGACGCGCATGACTCGGCAGAAGGGAATCCCCACGCTGCTCGATGCGGCAGCGCTGGTCCACCAGCATCGACCTGGGGTGCGCTTTCTGCTGGTGGGACCGCGCGAGAGCGAGGGGCCGTTCGCTGTGACACAAGCCGAGATCGACCGCCATGCCCCTTACGTATTGGCCGTCGGTCGGCGATCCGATGTGCCGGCGTTGCTTGGGGTCGCCGACGTGTTCGCGTTTCCGACCGAATATCTCGAGGGGGTCCCGCGTGCGCTCCTCGAGGCTGCAGTAGCCGCCCGTCCGATCGTGACGACTAGGATGCCAGGCTGCACCGATGTAATCCGCGACGGCTGGAATGGCTTTCTCGTCCCGCCGCGTGACCCTCGACTCATGTCCGAGAGAATTCTCGACCTGCTTTGCGATCGGGTGACTGCGGCGACGATGGGAGCTCGCGCCGCGCAGCTGGTGAGAACGGAGTTCAACCTCGAGATTACGGTCGCGCGCTACGCCTCGGTGTACGAGAATCTGATGAGGCGCGTCATTCGGGATCGGTTGCCAGTGCTGAAGGACGAGCTCGGGCGCGAACCTTTTACCCAGGACGCCACGCGGTTCGGAGATTAGAAGCAAGAAAGAGAGAGCAGCTCATGCCGTGTCGGGATGTGGTGGCACCGGAGTGGAGTTTGTACTTGTCTACGGAGGCATGACGTGGTGCTGGATGTGCTGCTACCTCTTGGCGTACTGTTGTCGACGGCATCCCAGTTGAGGCCCGCCGGCGCCGCAGTTGGACCAGGCGAAATTTGCCTCGCCGTCTGGGTCTTGCTGATGCTCTCCCGCGAGATGGGTCGACTCGGTCCCGTGCTGAGTCCGCCTTTCTCTAGGCTGCTCATCTTCTGGCTGGTGTTCGCGGTCGTCTTGTGCGTTGGCACGATGGTGGGATTTGCCAAGGGCGACCGCCACGACCCGGGCTTATTCATGCATGATGTCGCGGCCTATCCCTTGCTTGCCGCCGTCAGCTGCCTAAGTGTGGTTGAACCCGGGGCCAGTTCTCGCCTCCACCGCGTCGCCTGGCTGTTGGCGACGCTCGGCGCTGCATGGCTCTTACTTCAGGTCGCGTTCGGGTTCGGATTGGTCGACCCAGGAGACTACGACACCTGGGAATGGGAGCGGTTTCGCGGCTTCAGTGACAACGCGAACCAGCTCGCTGACTTTTGCATGGTGCTCGGCCTCATCTCGTTACATCTTGCCGAGGCGGCACGCGGATTCGGTGAAAAGATCGTCGCAGTGATCTGCATGATCGTCGCGATTGTCGTGGGCCGCCTCACCAAGAGCGATGCTTTCTTGGTCGTCCTTATCGCCAGCGGCCCGATCTTCGTTGCCCTGAAGCTCTGGAGATGGCTGATGTCGCTGGATCGGCAGATGACCCTGCGTTCCGCGTCCGCCTGGATCCTTGTTCTCGCTCTACCTTTGGTCGTGGCCTATGTCACGCCGCTCGGAGGCTCCATGGCCACGGCGTTCGAGGATCTCATCAAGAGTATGACCAAGGGGGGCGGCGGCCGCGACACCGATGAGACTACTCGTCTGCGCTTCGAGGTCTGGAAGGTGGCGATGCGTCGGGGAATCGAGGCTGGCATGCTGGGCCTGGGGCCTGGTCCGCATCTTGAAATTCCGCCCAGTATCGTGGCCGGCAGGCGGGACTCGACCAATGACCCAAAGCACGTGGAACATCCGGAGGTCGGATTCATCGCGAATTTCGAAGCGCACAATACATTCCTAGATCTCTTTATCCAAGGCGGGCTGATTGCAGTTTTGAGTTTGGGGTGGCTTGTGGCAACAGCCTTCGTTGTGACGCACAGGGCCGAGTTGGACGCGTTGACCACATTGCTCTGCGGGCTCGCCATGTTCAGCATCTTCCACCTGATCGTGCGCCATCCGACCTTCTGGTTTGCAATCTCGCTGTGCCTGGTCGCTGCTGCTAATCCCCACAAAGCTCCGACGGTTCGGGTTGGGAGTTGAGGCCATGTTGAGCGTTGCCGGCATTCTCGATCCTGACGCGTTCTTGGCGGTCGTGAGCATGATCGCGGGCGTGAATCCGTGCGGGCGGAGTAATAACGGCTTCTTGGTCGTTCCAATCTTCCGCTTAAACAGGTGAGGTTGACGATGTTGCGGTTGCGTTTAGACGACCATGCGGCTGACGGTACGGCTCATCTCGCTGCAGCTCCGACCGCGGAGCATGAAGTGACGGGCGCGCAACTGGCCGGCCAGCCGCATCTCGCTGGCGATCCTCACTTCAGTGAAGTCGTCGCTATACTACGTCGCCGCAGTCCACTGATCCTCACGATTGCGGGAATCGGTACGGTGTTGGCTATTGTCATCGGGCTGGCGATACCACCCCAATACACTGCAACCGCCCAGCTCGTGGTTGAGACGCCGCCCGTCGGCGCCACTGAACGCACGATAGATGAGAGCGCTGACACTCACGTGACGCTGCTCAGCTCTCGCGATCATCTCCAGCGTGTAATCAAAAGTCTTTTGCAGGACCCGAAATTCGGAGCAGCAGCCGGCAGTACAGCCGGCACCGAACCTCCGCCGAGTGCGACTCCTGGCGCACCACAATCGGCTGCTTTGGACCAGCCGACGGACTTGACGGTGGCAGAAACCTCGGGCCTGAACGAGCTGAAGCGTCGCCTGAATATCTGGCTCGGAGAGCTTCGTACGCACGGAAGCACGTCTGTGCCGCTTATCGAAGAGTTCGAACGCAACACCAAAGTCATCCAGCAGCGACGCTCTCGCGTCATTTCCGTCGCCTTCACGTCGACGAGCCCGCAGAAGGCCGCAGCGTTCGCTAACCGCATCGTTCAGCTCTACGTCAATGGCCTCACAGAGCAGAACCAGGTATGGCTGGACGTACAAATTGCAGAGGCCAAGCGCGAGACCGAAAGGGCCCGGGCCGCGCTGCAGAAGGTGATCCAGCAGCAGAACGCCAGTGGCGAGCAACGAGCGCCCGATGGGCAGCTCCGTGAGCTTCTGCGTCATGCGGGGAGTAGTGCGGAGCACTACGACAACCTGTTGCGGCGTCGAAAGGAGATGCGTGATCAGCAGGACACGGTCTCGTCTGGCGTAGAAGTCCACGCTGCGGACGTGCCGAAGCTGCCGAGCTCGCACAATCCAATCCTCTTCATCGTCCCCGCGTTTATCGTTTTTGCAATTGGCGGAAGCTGGTTGGCAGTTGTCCTGGAGCGGCTGGATCGAGGATTGCGCAGCCGGGAAGAAACCGCTGATGTGCTCGGCATTTCCTGCATCGGGCTTGTGCCGCTGCTTCCGCGAGAGCACGCAACTCGCCCTGATCGGCATCTCTTGACGGACCCGTTTTCCGCGTATGCAGAGGCGATACGGTCGGCAATTGCGATGTTGGGGCTGGCCGCGGGATCCACTCGCACCTCTAAGGTGGTCCTGATCAGCTCCAGCGTCCCCGGGGAAGGGAAAACGACGCTAGCTCTGAGCCTCGCGGCCTACGTCGGGTCCCTAGGGCGACGCGTGCTCCTGGTCGATCTCGATTTTCGGAAAGGCTCGAGGGTCGACGAGCTCGATGATAGAGCCGAAAGAGGAATCGTCGATTTGACCTTGCAGAACCGCCCGCCACTTGAGCTCATCCGGCACATTGCGGCCGCTAAGCTCGACTACCTCCCGATGGTTGGTCACCGCCTCGATCCGTTGTCGCTCTTTGCCTCTGAACGGGTGCCGGACCTCGTCCGTCAGCTACGCGAGCGTTACGACTGTGTGATCATTGACGGCCCGCCTGCGCTCGGTGCTGTGGAGGCGCGGTTGCTTTCATCATTCGTCGATAAATTACTCTTCGTCGTGAAATGGGGAGGCACTAGGCGCGAGCTGGCTCAGAATGCGTTGAGATGGCTCCGTGACTCCGGTTGCCTTAGTAAGGATCCTAGTGATGCTGTGACGGCCATCGTGACACAGGTCGATCTCAAGAGACACGCTCGATATCGCTACGGTGATGTCGGCGAGGTTGTCGTCAAGCACGGGAAATACTACTCCTGCTCCATCGGAGCGCGACCGGACACAGGCGGCAAGGAAGCGATAGCGACAGCGGACGAAAGCCAACTCGCATTAGGTCCCTCGTTCCTTCAGAGGATCCTCCCAATGCGGGAAATGGAATTTCCAGGCATCAAAATCGAGCCGTCCAGGCTGAAAATGGCGGGAGATGGGACAGATGGACGCTCCCATTGACGTAGGCATGATCCGTCGATCATTCGCCGAAGATGTGATGCCACCTCGGCTGCTGGAGCTCCTTAACGAATTTCATCGGCAGCGGGTTGACTACTGTTATTGGAAGAGCAGCAGGCGTCTCCATGCGGTGCTCGTCGGCGAGGGCGACGTCGACCTGCTTGTGGCAAGAAATGACCAGCATCGCGCCCAAGCCATATTGATCGGGCTGGACTTTAAGCTCTTTCCATCCGTCGCCGACCGTGATCATCCGGCAACACTGACCTTTCTTGGCTACGATGAACGCGGTGGCCAGCTGATCCACATTCATGTTCATGTCCAGCTGATCGTCGGCGAACGACTTCTCAAGAACTACCGAATTCCGTGGGAGGACGTGCTTCTGACTCGAGCCATCCTCCACCCGACACTGCCAATCCGGATACTCGAGCCGGCTAGCGAGGCAGTGTTGTTGGTTGTACGCGCTTGCCTTGAGCTGCGCAGACTGGATCTCATGACGCTCTACGTCTGGCAGGCGACAACGCGCAAGTTTGCGCTCGATCGCGCAGAGCTCGCTGCGCGCGTGGACCGCACCACACTTCGAGAACTTGCCGCCGAGCTATTGGGCGAGGACTTGGCGGAGCTCGTTTCAGATGCCTTTTACGGCGAACGGCCGCCGGAAACTCAGGCGCGGCTTCGCCGGTGCATGCGAAAGCATTGTGCCGCGTATCGCAGCTACAACAACGTCGAGGCGCGAGCGCGCAACGCAGCGCGGGCCCTGCACTGGGTTGCCGGCGGCCTCAACAAGCATGTTCTCCGTGCCCCGCGACCATGGAACCGGCGCTTGCCCGGCGGAGGGTGCTTGGTGGCGATGATCGGCGTCGACGGTAGCGGAAAGAGCACGTCGGTGACAACGATACGAGCTTGGCTTGGCTCGAAGGTGGACGTCGTACCGATTTATTTCGGTACCGGGGACGGCAGGCCGTCGCTGTTCCTCCGGCCGTTCAAACTGGCGATGCCCTTGATCATGCGTGTGCTCAAGAGCAAGCCCAAATGTGCCTCGCACGGTAAGGCGTCGGGACGCCCCACGGGACTGGCTTACAGCCTGCTGCTGATGGTCTGGGCTGTAGCCGTGGCCGTGGA
>Ga0070717_10002047_pt1 | contig 14124 bp, 14 predicted proteins | sample LARL113metaG_FD_71366 | JGI IMG/M metagenome (GOLD analysis project Ga0070717, IMG submission 71366) | Corn, switchgrass and miscanthus rhizosphere microbial communities from Kellogg Biological Station, Michigan, USA - LAR L11-3 metaG | ecosystem: Host-associated > Plants > Roots > Rhizosphere ... | reverse complement strand
GACCGACTTCTTCGACGCGAGCGTCCCGTGCCACTTGCCGTGCGAGAACGTGGCGATCGATCCGCCGTAGTCGTAGACGAAGCTCAGAGCGCTGTACCAATCGGTTCCCGCCATGTAGAACGGCGTGAAGCCCTTGGTGTGGTCATGCTTCTTGACCTTCGTAAGGTCGGCCTCGAACTTCGCCAGGCTCTTCGGAGCGCCCTTCACGCCGGACTTCTTGAAGAGGTCCGTGCGGTAGGTGACGAGCCGTGAGCCAGCGTAGTACGGGACGCCGAACAGCTTGCCGTTGAACATCGACGACTTCTTCAGGCCTGCGAGCCAGTGGCCCGAGTTGTCGAACGAGCCCTTGTAGGCGCTGATGTTCGCGAACGCGCCCGCCGCCATGTACTTCGTCATCTCGGTGTTGCCCATCTCGATGACGTCGGGCACGGTGTTCGCGGCGATCGTCGCGTCGAACTTCTGCAGGTGATCGCCCCAGCTCTGGTACTGCACGTTCACGTTCCAGCCGTTGTGGTCGGCCTCGAACTTGTTGTTGGCGGCCGCTACGACTGCCGGCCAGCCGTTCTGGGCATCCACCTGGAGCCAGACGGTGAGCGTTTGCGACTGTCCTGTCTTACCTCTGCTCGCCGTGGCCGTCGCGACGACGACCGAGAGCGCGAGCGCGGCGGCGACCACCGCGATAACCCGGTATCTCATGCCAAATCTCCCTCGAGGCGTCGACGCGCGTGTGGAGCGTCCAAAACGTCTGTGGCCGGAGGACGAACGCTGTCCAGCGGTGCGTCGAGTGGTCTATACCAATTGGCCACGCGGGGAATCTCCCACACAAGACCACTCTTGTCAAGAGCTGGTTACGGAAGTGCGACCGGCGAGTTACGACGGAGTCAGCTCGGAGACGATCTGGTATCGGTCGCCCCGGTAGATCGAGTGGACGAACTCCAGCGTTCGACCGCTCGCGTCGCGGCTCGTGCGCTCGAAGAGGAAGGCCGGCGAGTGCAGCGGGACCTCGAGCGCAGCCGACTCCTCCTCGTTGGTCACGGTCGGCTCGATGGTCTGGGTCGCCGTGGCGATCTCGACGCCGTACCGCGTGTGCAGGAGCTCGTAGAACGAGCCCTCGAGGTCTCGGGGCGCGACGCCGGGCACGACTGCGGCCGGGATGTGGAGCGTCTCGATCGCCATCGAGACGCCGTCCGCCAGCCGAAGCCGCTTCACGACTACGACTTCGTCCCCCGGCGAGACATTGAGGAAGCGGCCCAGCTGTGGTCCGGCGAGCTGCCGCGTGAGCGAAAGCGTGGTGCTGCTCGGCGCCATGCCACGCCGGCGCATGTCCTCGCTGAACGACGTCATGGTGAGCTGCTGGGAGATCTTCGGCTGCTGGACGTAGGTGCCGCTGCCGCGCCGGCGCACCAGGTAGCCCTCCCGGGCGAGATCGTCCAGCGCTGCACGCACCGTCAGGCGGGAGACGCCGAGATCCACGCTGAGCTGCCGCTCAGAGGGGATCGCGGTGCCGACTCCGAGCTGCTCGATCAGTTCCAGCACCTGCTCCCGAGCGGCGCTCTGCTTGGTCTGCTTCGGCTGGGCTCCGATCGCATCCATCACTGCGGTCGACTATAGAGGGAGTCATGGAAGTGGTCAATGCCATTGCTTTCAGTCGCCGGATGCGGTATTGATTCCACCGTCCTTCGCATGTCCGAAATCGTCCTCGACAACGTCAGCAAGGTTTTCTCCGGTGGAGTCGTCGCCGTGGACGGTGTCTCGCTGACGATCGGCAGCGGGGAGTTCCTGGTTCTCGTGGGGCCGTCGGGTTGCGGCAAGTCGACACTGCTGCGGATGATCGCGGGCCTCGAGGACGTGACGGCCGGGGCGATCTCGATCGGTGACCGTGACGTCACGGAGTTGCCGCCGCGCAACCGCGACATCGCGATGGTCTTCCAGAGCTACGCCCTCTATCCGCACATGACCGTGCGCCAGAACCTCGGCTACGGGCTGAAGGTGCGCAAGACGGCGAAGCACGAGATCGCCGAGCGCGTCACCCGCGCCGCGGAGCTGCTCGGCCTCGATGAGCTCCTCGACCGCAAGCCGGCCGCCCTCTCCGGCGGTCAGCGCCAGCGGGTCGCGATGGGACGCGCGATCGTGCGGGAACCGCAGGCGTTCCTGATGGACGAGCCGCTCTCGAACCTCGACGCGAAGCTCCGCGTGAGCATGCGCGCCCAGCTTGCGGCACTCCACAGCCGGCTGGCCACGACGACGATCTACGTCACGCACGACCAGATCGAGGCGATGACGCTGGGCCAGCGCGTCGCGGTCATGCGAGACGGCCGCATCCAGCAGGTCGACACCCCGCAGGAGCTGTACGCGCGCCCGACCAACCTCTACGTCGCGGCCTTCATCGGCTCCCCTGCCATGAATCTTGTCGAGGCCGAGGTCACGAACGGCCAGGTCCGGTTCGGCGGTTTTGCTATCCCGCTGTCCTCGGCGGACGCGGCGCCAACCGGTCGCGTGGTCGTTGGCCTCCGCCCCGAGGCGTTCGAGGACAGTGCCTTCGCCGACCCCTCGCTACCGCGCATGGACGTGACGGTCGAGGTCGTCGAGGAGCTCGGCGCCGACACGCACGTGCTGTTCCAGGTCGCCGAACCTCGGGTGGAGGTGGGCGAGGTGCGAGCCGCGACAGGCGACGAGGACGCCACGATGGGAACCGTCGAGGGAACTCTGTTTACCGCCCGCGTCGATCCGGGGACGTCGGCGAGGCCCGCCGCGCAGCTACGGCTCGCCGTCGACCCGTCGCGCTTCCACTACTTCGACGCGGCGACGGGCCTCCGGCTCGAGGCCGGCCGCGAGCTCGCTGCCGTCGCGAACTAGCTCGGAACCGGAACGCCGTCGGCCGGCCGCTGCCGCCTGAACCTCGGTCTGCCGGCGTTACCGACGCACTAGGACACGGGCGTAGCATCCGGCGCCGCAATGACGGACGTCAGGATGAAATGTCTGCTCGTGATACTGGCGGCCGGGCTGGTTTGTCTGACGCTGGTGTTACCCGCGTCCGGTGCTGGAGATCCGTCGGTGCCCGCCCCCGCAACTGATGCGTCGTGGCCCCGGCCAGGGATGTCGTCTTCGAGGGATATCACGGGATTTACCGCGTGAGCCCGAACGGCGGGCGGCCGACCCGGATGACCGCGCGAACGAGCGTCGCGGTGGGCGTGTCTCCCAACGGGAAGGCTCTCGCCTTCGGTACCGACGCCGGAGCGCTGTATCGGATCAGCCTCGCGGGCGGAAGGCTCAAGAGGCTCGGAAGGGGCATCGTGCCGGTCTGGTCGCCGGACGGAAAGCGCATCGCCTACCTCAAGGTCGAAGACAACGGCATCTGGGTGATGAAGGCGAACGGCACCGGTAGGTACAAGGTCGTCGACGACCCCTACCTGGAGTCCGAACCCACGGTGGCCTGGGCGCCCGACGGCTCGAAGCTCGCCTTCGTCCGGTGCTCGCGTCCTCACCAGGCCGACTCGTCCGAGCACGCGTACGTCTACACGATCAGGCTCGACGGCACACACCTGCACAGGGTGACGACGGAGAGCGGTGTTCCGGGTTGCCCCGCCTGGTCGAGCAAGGGGCTGCTCGCGTTCAACGGCCGGGGCACAGAGATCGTGCAGAAGAACGGCAAGCTGAAGAGCTACCCCGAGGCGGCCGGCTGTCCGGTGTGGGCCCCATCCGGCAGGCGGCTCGCCGTCGGCACCGGCAACGGAATCTTCTTGATGAACTCCGATGGCAGCGGCCGCAGACGGATCACCATCGTTCCGCACGCGGTCACGGGCATCGGCGTGCCCGCTTGGTCGCCCGACGGCAAGTGGCTCACCATCGTCGACGGCGGCTGCGTATTGCGGAGCGATCGGCCACAGCAGGTGTGGATCGTCCGGGCCAACGGCACCGGGCTGAGGAGGCTCTTTCCCAACGGGTTCCGGCCCGTCAGGTCGGGGGCGTGTCGTTTGCGGTGACTTCGACACCACCGTTAGGGTCGCTTCAAAGGAGGTAGTAATGGCACTGACGATCGGAGACACCGCGCCGGACTTCGAGGCGCAGACGACCGAAGGCCCCATCCACTTCCACGAGTGGCTCGGCGACTCGTGGGGAGTGCTGTTCTCGCACCCAAAGGACTTCACGCCGGTATGCACGACCGAGCTCGGCTACATGGCGAGCATCAAGCCCGAGTTCGACAAGCGCGACGTCAAGATCATCGGCCTCTCGGTCGACGCCGCCGAAGATCACGACCGGTGGGCGCGCGACATCGAGGAGACCCAGGGAACTGCTCCGAACTATCCACTCATCGGCGACCCGTATCTCACGGTCGCGAAGCTCTACGAGATGCTGCCGGCGGGCCTCGAGGGCGAGGCGCACGGGCGGACGCCGGCCGACAACCAGACGGTGCGCAACGTCTTCGTGATCGGCCCCGACAAGAAGATCAAGCTGGTCCTCGTCTATCCGATGACGACCGGCCGCAACTTCGACGAGGTGCTGCGAGTGATCGACTCCCTGCAGCTCACGGCGGGCTACAAGGTCTCGACCCCGGCCCAGTGGCAGCCGGGCGAGGACGTGATCATCGCCGGTTCCGTCTCGAATGACGAGGCGAAAGAGCTGTTCGGGGAGTGGGAGGAGCCGAAGCCGTACATCCGGATCGTCCCCGATCCCTCAAAGGTTCCCGCGAACACCTGAGCGATCGGAGCGGAGCCGGCGCCTCCTGGGGCGCCGGCTCCCGGCGCAACAGCATGCGGAGCCGATACCCCCTCCGGGGGAGGCGCCGACCACGAAAGTGGCCGATGTCCGTGACTGTGTCTGCGGTGCCGCTCCCGTTCCGCCCTCACGGCGGCGACGACCTGTCCCCGGACGAGGTCTTCAGGCGCTATCGCACGCTGATCGAGCAGCTCCCGCTCGTCGTCTATCTCGACGAGGTCGATTCGATCAGCTCGAACATCTTCACGAGCCGGCAGATCGAGCCGATTCTCGGCTACAGCGTCGACGAATGGGCGACAGATTCCGAGCTCTTCACGCGGCTGCTCCACCCGGAAGATCGCGAGCGAGTACTCGCCGCCCACGTGCACACGCACAAGACCCATGAGCCCCTTAGCCTTGAGTACCGCCTGATCGCTCGCGACGGACGCGTTGTCCACCTACGCGACGAAGGCGTGATCGTGCTCGACGAGCAGGGAGAACCGATCTACCTCCAGGGGTACCTGCTCGACATCACGGAGCAGCGCGAGGCCGAAGAACAGCTGCGCCAGCTCGCCCTGTACGACCCGCTGACCGGGCTGGCAAACCGCGCCTTCTTCCACGAGCGGCTCAAGCATGCGATCAAGCTGCGACACGACGTGGGACAGGCGACGGGACTGCTCTACATCGACCTCGACGACTTCAAGGGGATCAACGACCGCTGGGGACACGACCTCGGCGACGAAGTCCTGCACGAGATCGGCAGGCGCATCGAGCACTCCGTCCGGCCGGGGGACACGGCCGCCCGCCTCGGCGGTGACGAGTTCGCCGTCGTTCTGACCGAGCCGGTGACCCCGGACGACGCGGTGGGGGTCGCGGAGCGGCTGCTCGCCGAGATCGGGAGACCTCTCGAGACGGGCTCCGGTCCGCTCTACACGGGCGCGAGCATCGGCATCGCGTTCGGCAGCGACGACGAGACGCTGCTCACACAGGCCGACCTCGCGATGTACCGCGCCAAGAGCAACCCGGAGATGGGCTACGCGTTCTTCGACCCTCAGCTCGACCAGGTCGCCGTCGAGCGGTCGCAGCGGATCGGCGAGCTCCGCGAGGGGATCGTGCGCGAGGAGCTCCGCCTCGACTACCAGGCGGTCGTCGACCTCGACCGCAGCGAGATCACGGGCTACGAGGCGCTCGTTCGCTGGGAGCATCCGACCCTCGGCGAGCTCCCGCCCGGCGAGTTCATCCCGCTGGCCGAGGAGACGGGCCTCATCGTCCGCCTCGGCGAGTGGGTGCTGATGGAGGCATGCATGGAGGCGACCAACCTCCAGCGCCTGCACGGCCGCACGGTGCACATGTCGGTCAACGTCTCGGCCCGTCAGCTCCACCACCCCGACTTCCTGAAGCACGTCAACCGCGCGCTCGACTCCTCGGCCCTCATGCCGAACCTGCTGACGCTCGAGCTGACGGAGAGCACACTGCTCACCTCCGACGAGCGCGTGGCCCGGACGCTGCAGAAGATCAAGGAGCTCGGCGTCGTTCTCGCGCTCGACGACTTCGGGACGGGCTACGCGTCGCTCTCGTACCTGCGCCAGTTCCCAATCGACGTCGTCAAGATCGACCGGAGCTTCACGGCGAACGCCAGCAGCGAGGGTGGCGACCTCATCCTGCTCAAGGGAATCATCGACCTCGGCCACGCACTCGAGCTCAACCTCGTCGCGGAGGGGATCGAGACACCCGAGCAGCACACGATCGTCCGCCAGCTCGGCTGCCAGCAGGCGCAGGGGTTCTACTTCGGCCGGCCGACCCATCCGGCCCAGCGCGAGCTCGACTCCTCGATCGGCTAGCGGGGCTTTCCCTCGGGGTAGCGCTCGAGGCCGTCGTCCGGGATCGGCTCCCACTCGCACGCGTAGTCGATGTAGGTGTGCCACTGCGGGCGGATCTCGTGGCCCGGGTCGAAGAGGCCGAGACGGACGCTGCCGATCTCTCCCGTGTCCGGGTACTTGCTCCAGAGCGCGCTGCCGCAGACCGAGCAGAAGCACTTCGGCCAGCCGTCGGCCGGCGCATACTCGCGCACGAGCTCTTCGCCGGCGAGAAAGCGGAACGAGCCGGGCGCGATGCGGGCCTGCGCCGAGGCCGCGGTGCCGGTCCGGCGCTGGCAGCGCGTGCAGTGGCAGTAGCCGGCGCTCAGCGGTTTCTCCGTCACCTCGAAACGGACGCCGCCGCACAGGCAGTGGCCGGTGTAGGGAGGAGCGCTCACTGCAGCATGGGGGACGGCGGGATTCGCGTCTCGCCGCTCACGCCTTCGATCAAGAGCGCGATCTCGTCGACGTAGCACCAACTCCACTCCTCGCCCGGCTCGAGCGAGCGGATGAGCGGGTGGGACGAGTCGCGGTAGTGGGCTGTGGCGTGTCGGCCCGGGGAGTTGTCGCAGCAGCCGACATGGCCGCAGGTCAGGCAGATGCGGAGATGGAGCCACTTCCCGCCGGTGCGCAGGCAGTCCTCGCAGCCTGCCACCTCGGGCGGGAGCTCCCGCAGCTCCACCTGGTCGAGATGGGTGCAGGTGTTTGCGCTCATCGAACCACCGCCGGCTGCCGCGCCGCGAGATGCTGGTGCACCAGCTGCACTGCCATCGAGCCCTCGCCTACCGCTGCCGCGCAGCGCTTGGTCGAGCCCGACCGCGCGTCCCCGGCTGCGAAGATGCCCGGCACGCTCGTCTCGAGCAGGTGGGCCGCTCCGGCGGCATGGCCCGTGAGGATGAAGCCGTCGTCATCCCGGGCGACTGCCTCGCCGAGCCACTCCGTGCAAGGCCGCGCGCCGAGGAAGAGGAACAGGAACGAGAACGCGAGACGCGTGCCGTCGGTGAGCGTGACCGCCTCCAGGCGGCCCTCGGCTCCGTGGAGCTCGGCGATCTCGCTGCGGTCGCGGATGGCGACGTGGTAGCGCTCGAGCTCGCGGATCAGGTAGTCGGACATCGTCTCGTGGAGGTCGGCGCGCCGGTGCAACAGCGTGACGAGCGCGCCGCCGCGGGCCAGCCAGACCGCGGCCTGGCCTGCGGAGTTGCCGCCGCCGACCACGGCCACGCGCGCCGCACCGCACGCCTGCGCCTCGGGCGGGCCGGCTGCGTAGAACACGCTGGTGCCTTCGTACTCGGAGAGCTCGGCAAGCGGTAGCCGCCGGTACTCGGCGCCGGTCGCGAGGACGACGGCCCGGGCGGCGACCTCGGGCCCTCCGTCGAGCTCCACGACGTGCCGCCCGTCGTCGCCGGGCCTGAGCGCGATCGCCCGGTACGGCGTCGCCGGCTTCGCGCCGAACTTCCGCGCCTGCGTGATCGCGCGGCCCGTCAGCTCGACGCCCGTGATTCCGGCCGGAAAGCCGAGGTAATTCTCGATCCGCCGCGAGGATCCGGCCTGGCCGCCGAGGGCGGTGCTCTCGACGATGAGCGTGTCGAGACCCTCGGAGGCGCCGTAGACAGCTGCCGCGAGCCCCGCCGGCCCGGCGCCCACGACGAGCAAGTCGACCTCCTCGCGAGGCCCGAGCTCCCGGCCGACGCCGAGCGCCCGCAGCACATCGCCGGGGGACGGCTGCTCCAGCTCTGCGCCGCCCGGAAAGCGCACGAGGGGAGCGCCTTGGCCGCTCGCCGGCGCCTCGTCCTGCCAGGAATACGGCAGGTGGTTCGCGCGCAGGAAGTCGAGCAACCGCATCGTCTCCTCGGACGAACGCGGCCCGACGATCTCCAGGCCGATTCCCTGGATCTGCTGCAGAGCCTCGCGCCGCGCGATGAAGGTCGTCAGCACGAGATCGCTGAGCGCACTGTCCTCGAACAGGAGGTCGCGAAGCTTCTCCCGCTCGACCGCGATGTAGCGCAGCGGCTGCTTGACGATCGCGGTCAGGAACACCGTCTGACCCGAGAGCAGGTTCAGCTCGCCGAGGAAGTTCCCCGGGCCACAGCTGATGATCTCGTTGCCGACGCCGTCGAGAACCGTGACCTCGCCCTCCTGGATGGCGATGAACGGGTAGGTCGCGTCGCCGAGCCTGAACAGGACGTCGCCGACGCCCGCCGTCCGCTCCTCGCCCACGCCGGCGAGGGTCGCCAGCTGCGAGGCCGCCAGTGCGGGGTCGGTCAGAGACGCCATCCAGCGAGCCTAACCGCGTGAGGCGGGCATGCGCCGCGCGCCGCCGTCGTTTCCCGCTGCATGAAGCCAAATCTCGTAGGGATCAATCACGTCGCCCTCCAGGTCGACGACATTCAGGAGTCGGTCGCGTTCTACACCGACCTCTTCGAGCCGACCGCCGTCTCCCGCAGCCCGGGCGCCGCCTTTCTCCGGATGGGCGACCAGTTCCTCGCCCTGTTCGAGCGGGGGCCCCGGACCGAGGAGCCGCACTTCGGCCTCGTCGTGGACGACAAGGAAGCCGCCCGCCGCACGTTCGAGGAAGCCGGCGTCGAGGTGCTCGCCGGCCGCTTCTTCGACATTCGCGACCCGAGCGGTAATCGCCTCCAGATCGTGCAGTACGACGAGATCCAGTTCTCGAAGACCGACCGCGTCCTCGCCGGAATGGGGCTCGAGCTGGGCAAGTCCGAGCAAGCGCTCGGTGAGCTGCGCGACCAGGGACTGGCCGACTAGCAACGCAGCGTGTAACAGTTCCACGGACCGACCCGCAGGAGAGGAGGGCCAGATGACGCGCGAACGCGACACACGCACCGGAAGACCGCTGGTGAACGGCCGCGAGAGCATCGAGGAGCTCAACGACGACGAGCTCGAGGTCGAAGTGACGATCGCAGCGGCGGAGCCGCGCCACCGTGGCCCGAGACTCGACGCGCTCCTGCTCGAGCGGGCACGCCGGCGCGGGCAGCGCCAGCCGCAACCGGCCTGAGCCAGACGCTGTGGCCGGACCAATCGTTCTCGCTGTCGACGTCGGCGGCTCGCACGTGAAGGCGCTGACCTCGAACGGGAAAGAGCGGCGCCGGTTCAACTCCGGCTCGTCGCTGACGGCTGAGGAGATGGTCGCCGGGACGCTCGAGGCCGTGCAGGGTTGGCGGTGGAGCCGCGTGACGGTCGGGATCCCCGCGCCGGTCCGCGCAGGCAAGGTGGTCGCCGAGCCGGTGAACCTCGGCGAGGGCTGGGTCGGGTTCGACTTCGAAGCCGCCTTCGGGAAGCCCACCAAGGTCGTGAACGACGCGGTCATGCAGGCGGTCGGGAGCTACGAGGGCGGGCGCATGCTGTTCCTCGGCCTCGGAACCGGGCTCGGGTCGGCCATGATCGTCGACGGCGTGATCCAGCCGCTCGAGCTCGGCCACCTCCCGTTCCGCAAGAAGACGTTCGAGGACTACGTCGGCGAGCGGAGCCTGAAGAAACGCGGCAAGAGGAAGTGGGCGAAGGACGTCTTCGCCGCGGTCGACCAGCTGTCGGCGGCGATGGAGCCGGACGAGATCGTCCTCGGCGGAGGCGGGGTCGAAGACCTCGACGAGCTACCCGACGGCTGCCGGCGCGGCGAGAACGAGAACGCCTTCGTCGGCGGCTTCCGCCTCTGGGATCCCGCCTGGCTCGGACGTCTGACTACGACCCAGACCTGAGAGCCGCGCTAAAGGGAGACAGAGCGATGACCGATCTGCTCGGGTGTGCGCACCCCGGGACCGTTACCAGACCGTTACCCACAGCCGCCGCGAGAGCGGGGGTAGGCTCGGTCGGTGGCCACTACCGCCCGCAGCCGCAAGCGCGCCGGCTCCGCCGCCGAGCGCCTGATCAACCGCGAGCTCTCGTTCCTCGATTACGACGCGCGCCTGCTCGACCTGGCGCGCGACAACACGCTCCCGCTGCTGGAACGAGTCTTCTTCCTCAAGGTCTCGGCCGAGATGCTGGACGAGTTCTTCATGGTCCGCGTCGCCGGGCTGACCGGCCAGACCGAGGCCGGCGTGAGCAGGCGCCTGCCGGACGGCCGCACGCCGCAGCAGACGCTCGACGAGGCCCGCGAGCGCGTGGTCGAGATCTACGGCAGCCAGGCCGAGTTGTGGCGGAAGACGCTCTGCCCTGCGCTGGCCGAGGAGCGGATCGTAGTCTCGACCGTCGACGAGCTCGAGCCCGATGAGCGCGCCGAGCTCGACCTGCGCTTCGAGCGCGAGATCTTCCCGGTGCTGACGCCGCTCGCGGTCGGGCCCGGCCAGCCATTCCCCTACATCTCTGCGCTGTCGATCAGCCTCGGCCTGTTCGTGGCGGACCCCGAGACCGGCGAGGAGCGCTTCGCGAGGATCAAGGTTCCGGAAGGTCTGCCGCGCTTCTTCCCCCTCGGCCGGAGAAACCGCTTCGTGCCGCTCGAGCAGGTTCTCTCCCACTACCTGCCCGAGCTCTTCCCGGGGATGGAGATCCTCGAGCGCGCGCTGTTCCGCGTGACGCGCGACGGCGATCTCGAGGTGGCCGACGAGGCGGACGACCTGCTCGAGGCCGTCGAGTTCCAGCTCCGCCGCGCGCGCTTCGGCGAAGTGACGCGGCTCGAGGTGTCGCAGTCGATGTCAGCGGCGATGCTCGAGCAGCTGCAGCAGGGGCTGCGCGTCCCTGACGAGCTCGTCTATCCGCTGGAGGGGATGCTCGATCTAGCCGATCTCGGCGAGCTCTACAAGCTCGATCGGCCCGATCTCAAGAACGATCCGTGGCTCCCGCAGCCGCGGCCGCCGTGGAACTCCATCGAGTCGGCCGCCGAGCAGTTCACCGCCATCCGCGCGGGCGACCTTCTCGTCCACCACCCGTACGACTCGTTCGCGAGCAGCTTCGAGTCGTACGTCGACCGCGCGGCATCCGATCCCGCCGTGATCGCGATCAAGTCGACGGTGTACCGGACGAGCGACGACACACCGCTCGTGCCGGCGCTGGTCGACGCCTCGGAGCGCGGCAAGCAGACGGTCTGTCTGGTGGAGATCAAGGCACGCGGCGACGAGCGCCGCAACATCGAGTGGTCGCGCTCGCTCGAAGAGGCGGGCGTCCACATCGTCTACGGCTTTCCCGGCCTCAAGATCCATGCGAAGACGACGCTGATCGTGCGGCGCGAGGCGGGGGGACTGCGCCGCTACGTCCATCTGGGCACCGGCAACTACAACGCCGTCACCGCCCGCAGCTACGAGGACTTCGGGCTCTTCACCGCCGACGAGGACATCGCCGCCGACGTCGCGGACCTCTTCAACCACCTGACCGGCTTCGGGCGGCCGGGCCAGTTCCGCAAGCTGCTCGTGGCGCCGTTCACGCTCCGCGAGCGGCTGATCGAGGAGATCAGGATGGTCGCCGGAGCGGCCGAGGCCGGGAAGAAGGCACGGATCCGGATCAAGGTGAACGGCCTCACGCACCCGCAGGTGATCGACGAGCTCTACGCCGCGTCCGCGGCCGGCGCGAAGGTCGAGCTTCTCGTCCGGGGTGTCTGCTCGCTGCGGCCGGGCGTGCCCGAGCTGAGCGAGCACATCCGCGTGCGCAGCGTGATCGGCCGGTTCCTCGAGCACAGCCGCCTCTTCGCCTTCGACGCCGCCGATCGCAGCACCTGGTTCATGGGCAGCGCCGACCTGATGCCGCGCAATCTCGACCACCGCGTCGAGGTCGTGACACCGATCGAGGACGTGGCCATCCAGGCCGAGCTCTCTTCCACGTTCGAGGCGCTCTGGCGCGACACCGCGACCTCGTTCGAGCTGGACGCAGGCGGAGTCTGGCGCCGCGTCGAGCCGAAGAAGGACGAGCGCACGCGGTCGGGACAGCAGACACTGATGCGGCGCGCGCGGCGGCGGATCTCGCTCGCCCGCAGTCGCTGAACCGTTCCAGCACGGTCTCGGGTTCGTAACCGGACCGTCACCTGACGTTTATGTCTCCCTCCGATCGCGGACCTACGATGCATGGACATGCGAGTTGGAGTGATCGACGTCGGTTCGAACACGACGCGGCTGCTGGTGGCGAGCGCCGGCCCAAAGGGGCTCGATCCCGTCGAGACCCAGAAGCTGCGCCTCTCGCTCGGCGAGGAGATCGAGCGACACGGAGTCGTCTCCGACGTTCATGTCGCGGCAGCCGCGAAGGCGGTCGCCGAGATGGCACGAGCCGCCAGGCGTGAGCGCGTCGACTCGCTCGACGTCTTCCTCACCGCTCCCGGCCGCCAGGCGGACAACGCCGCGGAGCTCGTCGCCGCGCTGACGCGGGCGGCAGGCGTGCAGGCGCGGGTGCTGACGAAGGAGCAGGAGGGGACGCTCGCGTACCGCGGCGCCGTCCTCACCGCAGGCATCGCCCTGCCGGAGCGGATCGCGGTCTGCGACATCGGCGGAGCGTCCACCGAGATCGCCGTCGGCAGCCCGAGCAGTGACCCCGACTGGATCGAGTCCGTCGATCTCGGTTCCGTCCGCCTCACCGCACGCGCCGGGGACATGGCCGCCGAGGCCGAAGCTGCGTTTGCTCACCTAGAGCCGCCCACGGTCGAGGCCGCGCTCGTGGTCGGCGGGAGCGCACGCGCCGCGCGCAGGCTCGTGGGCGCGGAGCTCGGCGAGACCGAGCTGGCGGAAGCGCTGCAGATCGTCGAGACGGCGTCGCCGCGCGAGGTCGCCGACCGTTTCGGCGTCGACCGCGCGCGGGCTCGGATCCTCCCGGCCGGCGTCGTCCTGCTCGCCGAGGTGCAGCGGAGACTCGGCGTCACGCTGCATGTCTGCGGCGGCGGCATCCGCGAGGGCGCCGTCCTCGCTTCGCTCGAAGCGCTCGCGGCCTAGACCTTCGGCGGCGGGAGCTCCCGCACGACCTGCCCGTCGCGCAGTACGACCGCGGCGGCCTTCTTCAACCCGCGATCGACGAGCTCGTGGATGACGTCACCGTGCGTGCACGAGACCACCCCGTCCTCCTGGATCAGATCCAGCGCAGCCCCGCCTTCGCCCTCGCCGAGCCGGTCGTCGAGCTCCAGCGGCAGGCCGAGCGCGGCCGCGAGCGGCTCCACCGTCTGAACGCACCGGACGTACGGGCTCGAGATGACGCGGCGCACCCCGAACGGGCGGAGAACCTCGACGAGCGCCTCGGACTCCCGGCGCCCACGCGCGTCGAGAGGGCGGTGAAAGTCGTCGCCGTCCCAGTGATCGCGGTCTCCGGCAGCCGCGTGACGGAGCAGGATGCTCGTCACAGGCGCTCCAGCAGCGGCAAGTCGCGTGCCCAGCTGAGCACGTCCGCGGCACGCGCCGGAGTCTCCCAGCGGATCGCGTCGACCTCGTCGTGCGGTGAGAACTCTCCGTCCACGGCCGACATCCTCCAGTAGCGGACGGTTTTCGGCCGGCCCTTGCCGTCGATGTAGTCGGTCCGGCCGATCTCCTCCTGGAGCTCGCAGCGGAGGCCGGTCTCTTCCTCGACCTCGCGCAGGGCACACGACTCGTCGGACTCGCCCTCGTCGCACTTGCCCTTCGGGAAGCTCCAGTCGTCGTACTTCGGGCGGTGCACG
>Ga0070717_10002046_pt1 | contig 14130 bp, 13 predicted proteins | sample LARL113metaG_FD_71366 | JGI IMG/M metagenome (GOLD analysis project Ga0070717, IMG submission 71366) | Corn, switchgrass and miscanthus rhizosphere microbial communities from Kellogg Biological Station, Michigan, USA - LAR L11-3 metaG | ecosystem: Host-associated > Plants > Roots > Rhizosphere ... | reverse complement strand
TGTATGTGCCGCACGAGAACCTTTGCTCCGATGTGCAGGCGGAGAAGGCCAACTACATCGCCGGTACGCCGTATGTAGGCGCCAGCGTACGCTACTATCCCGGGCCGGGCGGGAACGAAGGCGAGTTGATGGCATGGGACCCGATCTCCGGGAAGAAGGTATGGACCGTCGCCGACAAGTTCCCCCTGTGGAGCGGCACTGTCGCGACTGCCGGCGATCTCGTCTTCTACGGAACGATGGATGGATGGTTCCGGGCAGCCGACGATCGCACCGGCAAGACGCTGTGGCAGTTCAAGACCGGGTCCGGCATCATCAGCCAGCCTGTGACGTATCGCGGGCCGGATGGAAAGCAATACGTTGCCATTCTGTCGGGCGTAGGCGGATGGCCGGGATCCATTGTCAATGCCAATCTGGATACGCGCGATGACACCGCGGCCAATGGATGGGGCAGCGCGATGCGCGATCTGAAAAGTGCAACGCAGGCAGGAGGGACGCTCTATGTCTTCGCGCTTCCTTAGCCTGATGCTGCTGTCGCTGAACATCGCGGCCGTCGCGAGCGCCGCACCCCTGCGCATCTGCGCCGATCCGGATAATCTGCCCTTTTCGAATCGCGCTGGGCAGGGCTTTGATAACCGAATTGCGGTCGTAGTCGCGCATGAACTCGGCCGCCAACCTGAATTCGTGTGGGCGCGCAGCCGCCGCGGTTTCCTCCGCGAGCAGTTCAACCAGGGCGCATGCGACGTGCTCATGGGTGTACCCCAGGGAATGCGCGCCGTGGCCACATCGAAACCGTACTATCGGTCGTCCTATGTTTTTGTCACCCGCACGCGCGATCATTTCCAGATCGCGTCATTCAATGATCCGCATCTGAACGGCCGGCGCATCGGATTGCAGATCCTTGAGGAGGACTACGCACCGCCATCGCTGCCGCTCATTCGGAATGGTCACGCAGCGCAGCTTGTAGGCTTTCAATCTTTCGGCGCGCATAACGCGGACGTGGTGCGCGCGGTTGCCGATGGGCGCGTGGGCGTCGCCGTGGTATGGGGTCCGCTCGCCGGATATGTGGCAGGGCGCGATCATCTGCCCGTCGCGCTCACCCCGGTATCCCCGAGCGTGGACTCGTCGGGCGTGGCGTTTACGTATGCGATCACCATCGGCGTGCACAAGCAGGATGCCGCGCTGCGTGATGCGATGAACAGTGCGATTGGGAAATGCCAACCACAGATTCGGGCCATCCTGGCGCGGTATCACGTGCCCAACGTGCCGGACAGCGAGGAGGCACCATGAGAGCCACGATCGTGATACTGCTTGTCACGGGCGTATTGCTTGTGAGTGGCTGCAAGCGCGAACAGCGCGTCTTCGATCCTGGATCGACCGGCTCCCAGATCGCCAACGGCGTGCCGCTGAATGAGGTGCACGCCGGCGGGACGGTGCCCGTATCGAATGCTTCGAAGTATGAAGGCAGCGCGTACGCGGTCGGCGAGGGTAAGCGGCTATTCGAAGCGTACAACTGCGTGGGCTGTCACGCGCACGGTGGCGGCGCGATCGGCCCGCCGCTGATGGATTCTGAATGGATCTATGGCAGCCACCCGGAGCAGATCTACTCCGACATCGTGCAGGGCCGCCCCAACGGCATGCCCAGCTTTGCCGGAAGAATTCCCGATTACCAGGTATGGGAGCTCGTCGCCTATGTGCGCTCGCTGAGCGGGCAATTGCCGAGCGACGTCGCCCCTTCGCGCTCCGATGAAATGCCGGTGAAGAAAGCCGAGCAGGCCCAACCCAAGGAACACCCGGCCGACGAAAATCCCCAGCCCGTGCAGCAAGGGAGACCGCAATGATGCTTGCTGCCGTTCCGGGATTCGACGGAAATCAGACCGCGCTGAATCCGGTGGGGCCGGGGGCGGCGCACATCGAATTCGAATTCTCGCTGATCTTCTGGATCACCACGGCGGTCTACTGCATTGTTCTGCTCACTCTTGTCATCTCGATCGCGCGCAAACGCCACTCGCTCTCTGTTATTCCGTCGCCGATCCCGACCACGCCGGAAAGCGACCGCACTGCCAGGAGGTCGGTTGCCGCAGCGATGATCGCCACCATAGTGCTGCTGTTTGTCATGCTGGTCGGCAGCTTCGAGACCAGCCGCGCACTGGGCAGCATGAACCCGGGGAACGCGGTGCCCATCGACGTGTACGGACATCAATGGTGGTGGGAGGTTCAGTACCCCAACGATGAAGCCTATAAGACGGTCGTCACCGCCAATGAAATCCACGTGCCCGTGGGCGTGCCCATTCGCATTCACGGCACGTCGCGCGACGTGATCCACAGCTTCTGGGCACCCAACGTGCAGGGCAAGCGCGACCTCATGCCCGGTTACGAAACCGAGGTGCTGATGCAGGTGGACCAGCCGGGACGCTGGCGCGGCCAGTGCGCCGAGTACTGCGGCGAGCAGCACGCGCACATGTCGTTCTACATCGTCGGCGAATCGAAGGAGCAGTTCACGCAATGGTTATCCGATCAGGCCCAGAGCGCTGTCCCACCGAGCACGCCTCAGGCGGCGCATGGCCAACAAGTGTTTCTCACGCATGCGTGCGTGCTGTGCCATACGATACGCGGCACTCCGGCCGGCTCGCGCGTCGGCCCTGACCTGACGCACGTGGCCAGCCGCGCTACGATCGCCGCCGGAGAACTCCCCAACACCATCGGCAACCTGGGCGGCTGGATCATGAACGCACAGGCCATCAAGCCGGGGTGCCGAATGCCTCCAAATCAACTGCCGGGCAGCGATCTGCAGGACCTGCTTGCCTATCTCGAGACCCTCAAATGATCACCACATCGGTTGAAAGCCAGGCAGAACTGACCGAAGCGGAACGACTACAGGCGATGCAACTGGAGCACGTGTGGCGCGAGCCCTCCGGCGTCGTGGGCTGGTTCAAAGCCGCGCACCACACCACTATCGGCAAGCGATACTTCGTGACGGCGATGCTGTTCTTCCTGATTGGCGGGCTGCTCGCCGGCGTGATGCGCCTTCAGCTTGCATTTCCTGAAGCGCACTTCCTCTCCAATGATAAGTACAACCAGTTTTTCACCATGCACGGCAGCACCATGATGTTCCTGTTTGCCGTGCCCATGATGTTCGAAACTTTCAGCGTTTACCTCGTTCCGCTGATGGTGGGCACGCGCAATATTGCGTTTCCACGCCTCAATGCTTACAGCTATTACTTGTACGCATTCGGCGGGTTGATGTTTTACGTGGCGTTTTTGTGCAATACCGGCGCGGACCGCGGCTGGTTTTCCTACGTGCCACTCGCGGGCCCCGATTACGGTCCCGGCAAGCGACCCGATTTCTGGGCGCAACTCATCACGTTCACCGAAGTCTCGGCGCTTGCGGTGGCCGTGGAAATCATCGTGACGGTGTTTCGCCTGCGCGCGCCTGGCATGTCGCTCAAACGCATCCCGATTTTCGTCTGGGGCCAGGTTGTGGTCGCCTTCATGGTCATCTTCGCGCTGCCGGGCATCGTGCTCTCCAGCACCATGTTGCTGCTCGACCGCACTTGCGGCACGCAGTTCTTTAATCCCGCGGTCGGCGGCGACGTCCTGCTCTATCAGCACTTGTTCTGGTGGTTCGGTCATCCTGAGGTGTACCTCATCTTTATCCCCGGCACCGCGATCATTTCCACCATCGTCACCACGTTCAGCCGTAGGCACGTCTTTGGCTATCTCGTGCTGGTGCTGGCGCTGGTCGCCACCGGCTTCATGGCGTTTGGGCTGTGGGTGCACCACATGTTCGCGACGGGCATTCCGCAGATTGCGGAGAGCTACTTCACCGCCGCCAGCATGATGATCGCGATCCCCACCGGCGCCCAGATATTCTGCTGGATCGCGACGATGGCGACCGGCAAGGTCGTGTTGCGTACTCCCATGTGGTGGGCCATTGGATTTTCCTTCACCTTCATCATGGGCGGCATGACCGGCATCTTCGTCGCGTCGGTCCCCGTCGATCTGCAGGTACACGATACCTACTTCGTGGTGGCGCACTTTCATTACGTGCTGATCGGCGGCGCAGTGTTTCCGCTGTTCGGGGCCATCTCGTACTGGTTCCCCAAGGTCACGGGAAGGATGATGAGCGAAAGGCTCGGGCAGCTCAGCTTCTGGTTGTTCTTCATCGGGTTCAACGTCACGTTCTTCCCCATGCACCTTGTGGGTATTCGCGGCATGCCTCGCCGCGTGTATACCTATCCGCCAAACATGGGCTGGACGCGCCTGAACCAGGTTGAGTCGGTCGGCTACGTGTTGCTGTTTGTCGCCGTATTGATCCTGCTGTGGAACATGATCAAGTCAGCGCGCAGCGGTGTCATTGCCGGCCCGAATCCCTGGAGCGCGGGCACACTGGAATGGGCGACCACTTCACCGCCGCCTCATTACAACTTCCTTCATCTGCCCACGGTGAACGGCCGCGAAGCCCTCTGGGATGCCGCGCCGAATCAGCCCGTCGTTGTCGGCCTCGCTGAAGACGCGCGCTCCTTCCTCACCACCCGCACGCTCGATGCAGAGCCCGACGGCCGCGACGAGTTCCCCGCGCCGAGTATCTGGCCGTTCTGGGCCGCCGCTGCCACCAGCCTGGCGTTCGTCGCCAGCATCTTTACACCGTGGGGCATCACCCTCGGCTCCATACCGATCGCCATCACAATGATCGGATGGTTTTGGCCGGATCGCCAACCCGCTGAACGGCGCCGCGCGAGGGAGATATGGCCGAGCGAGTAGACCGCGCCGTCCTCGATGTCTCGAAGCTGACCACCGTCGGCTTCGGCATGCACAGCATGACGTGGTGGGGCATCATGGGCATGATGGCGATCGAGGGCACCGTCTTCCTGCTCATGATCGCCTCCTATTTCTACCTCCACTCGCGCTCCGTGGAGTGGCCGCCGCACCGCAATCCTCCGGACCTGTTCTGGGGCACGCTGAACCTGGGCCTCTTTCTCGTGAGCGCAATTCCCAGCGAATGGTACCGCCGGCGTGCGCGCAAGGGCGATGTGCGCGCCGTACAGATCGGCCTTGTGGCCGTTTCGCTATTCGGAATTGCCAACATTGTCATCCGTTATTTCGAGTTGTTGCACCTGAACACCGACTGGTCCATCGATGCCTATGGCTCCGCGGTCTGGACCCTGATGGGCCTGCATGTTCTGCATCTCTTGACGGATGTCGTCGACACCGTCGTCCTCACCATTCTCTTTTTTACTTCGCTGGTGGAAGGCAAGCGCTTCCAGGATGCCGAAGAGAATGCCGCCTACTGGTACTTCGTCGTGGGGTTCTGGATTCCGATTTACCTGGTGATCTACTGGGCGCCGAGGTGGCTGCATGCGTGATCCTCTGACGCACACCCCGGCCGCCCCCGAGGAGAAGCGCAGCGACGCGCTCCTGTGGACCGGCCTTCTCCTGTGCCCGCTGGCGATGGGCATCAACACGATTGTCGGATTCACCGTGGCTCACTGGACCTGCGATACCAATCAGAAGAAGTTCTCGTATCTGGTCTCTGCGATTGATCTCGTGCTCTGCATCTGCGCGTTCCTGATCTCTTTTGCGCTCTATCGAAAATACGGCGAAGCGAATGACGAAATTCCCATCGATGGCCGCCGCGCGTTCATGGCCAAGCTCTCCATGCTGCTATCGGTCCTCGCCACCTTGCTCGTGATCGCCGGAACCCTCGCGGTTTTCACGCTTTATCCGTGCGACTGATATGACACCGCTTCTCCAACCCGGCCCGCACCTGCTCCTCGCCGGCAACGTCCTCTCGCTCTGGGCCGAGCCATGGAGTTGGGAGCCGGCCATCGTTCTTCCGCTTCTGGCGCTGCTCGCGGTGTATGCGGTGGGCGCATTCCGCCGTGGCAACGTCCACCAGCTTCGGTGGCGGCATGCGAGCTTCGCGGCCGGCTGGGCCACACTCGCGCTTGCACTTACTTCGCGCATTCATGAACTCGGAGAGCAGCTCTTCTCCGTGCACATGCTGCAGCACGAATTGATGATTCTCGTTTCGGCGCCACTTATCTCCGCTGCGCATCCGGGCGCGACATGCCTGTGGGCCTTTGCGCCACGTCATCGCCCGGCGATCGGCAGTTGGGTGCATGGCGTCGAGGACTCCGGGCCAGTGCGCTTGCTTACCGCTCCCCTGAACGCGTGGATTCTCGAAGCGCTCGCGCTCTGGCTTTGGCACATTCCGTTTCTCTATCAGGCCACTCTGCAGTCCGACTGGATTCACGCCGCGCAGCACCTCAGCTTCCTCGGCACCGCCGTGCTGTTCTGGTCCGCGCTCTACGGCGTAGGCCGTTCGGCCATGAGCTTCGGAGCCGCTACCCTCTACGTCTTCGGCACGGCGGTGCACTGCAGCGCGCTCGGCGCCCTGCTCACCTTCTCTACCGTCCTGTGGTATCCCGCCTACGCCGAAACAACGGCGCGCTGGGGACTCAGCCCGCTTCAGGATCAGCAACTGGGCGGAGTGATTATGTGGGTGCCATCCGGCGTGGTTTTCATCGTCATCGCGCTGGCGCTGGTCGCGCGCTGGCTGTCGGAATCCGACCGCCGGGTCCGGCTCGGTTCCCTCGCCGCGGTGCTTGAAAAGGAGCAGGAATCATGACGCGCCGAATTGGCCTCGTCTTGTGCGCTGCCGCAGCTTTGTTCGCCTGCGCATGCAACAGGACACGCGCGAGCGCGACCGGCGAGCACGCTTCGGGAGCACAGAGAAGTGCACCCCAACTCATGACTCAGTATGGATGCCCAACATGCCACGTGATTTCGCATGTTCCCGGTGCCATCGGCAAGGTGGGCCCGTCGCTCGACTCCGTGTCGGAGCGGTCCTATCTGGCAGGATCATTGCCCAATACGCCCGAGAACCTCGAGCACTGGATCATGCACCCGCAGCAGTACCAGCCGGGAACCGCAATGCCTGAGATGGGGGTCTCTGAACAGGACGCGCACCGCATCGCCGTATTCCTCAACTCGCAGCCATAACTCTGGGCGCCATTCGATTGTAGATGTTCTGGTCACGATTTTCGAACGTGGCGGCCGGCGTGAGTTCCGAACTAAAAATGGCGTTAGCGCCACTCCGATCTCTCCAGGATCTCCGTCGAGAACCGCCCAGCTACACTATTAAGGTGGAGGTCACCGGGTCTGAGCGCGCCACGGCAGAGGGATGAGAGTCCGTTCGGGGAGGCGCCCGAAGAAACGGCGGCGGTGATCGCGGCCTTGCGGGAGGAAAAGAACGACGATTTCCCGCGCGCCGTTCGCGCCCTGCGCAATCGCAACTTCCGCTTATTTTGGACCGGCAATTTTCTGTCCAACATCGGAACCTGGATGCAGAACGTGGCGCAGGGCTGGCTGGTGCTCACCCTGACGAACTCATCCTTCTGGCTGGGCGTCGTCGGGTTTGCGGGATCGATTCCATTCCTGATCTTCACCCTCTTCGGAGGCGTTGTTGCGGACCGGGTGAACAAGCGCCGGCTGCTCCTGGTCACACAGACGGTGATGATGGTGCTGGCATTCGTGCTCGCCGCACTCACCTATTTCAAGGTGCTCAATGTATGGGGAGTAGCGGCCATTGCATTTGCCAATGGAGTGGCGATGGCGATGAATGCCCCCAGCTACCAGGCTTTGGTTCCGAAGCTGGTGCCTCGCGAAGACTTGACCAACGCAATCGCGCTCAACTCGGCTCAGTTCAACATGTCGCGCATCCTGGGTCCCACGCTCGGAGGATACGCCATGGTGCTGCTCGGAATCGCGGGGAATTTCTTCCTGAACGGACTGAGCTTCCTCGCGGTGCTTTGGGCATTAGTAAAACTTCGCTATCCGGTGGAGAGACTCTCGCGAGAGGAGAGCGTCTTGCGCAGCCTCCGGAGCGGATTTGTGTATCTCAACAGCCACCCGCAGATGCGGGTGCTTATGTGGATGACCGCGGTGGTGAGCTTGCTGGGCATGCCTTTCATTACCTTCATTCCTTATTTCGCCAAGATTCAATTGAATGCCGGCGAGAGTGGGCTCGGGTGGCTGCTGGCTTGCTCGGGAACGGGCTCCGTGCTCGGCGCCGCCACCATTGCCGTATTAGGCCAAATCCGGCGGCGCGGCCGGGTGGTCACGGTGGCAGGCCTGGTATTTTTCGTGGCCATCATGGCCTTCAGTGAATCTCACCGATTTGCGTTATCGGAATTCCTGGCGTTTTTCGAAGGCTTTAGCGGGATCCTCATGATCTCCTGTTTCAATGTCTCCCTTCAGCACCTTTCGAGCGATGAGATGCGGGGGCGCATCATGAGCATCTACGCGACCAGCTTCCTGGGTCTCCCGCCGCTGGGCTCTCTGCTCGCAGGCGAACTTTCGCGCCATATGCCCACCGGGAACGTGCTGGCGCTCATGGCTGGTCTGGCGGCGCTGGCGTTCCTCGCTGTGTTCGTGTCGTCACGCTCGTTGCGCGAACTGGATTGAACGCCGCATCTTCGCGCGTCGAGATGTACCGCTCCGGAACCGGCTTGGGAAGGTCTGACTCAAGTTGCGGAGACGCGATATCGGGCGCGGGTCGAGCGCCGCATCGAAGATCCGGCCGGGCTTGATCGCCCGGATGAAGAGCTTAGAATGGGATTTCGATTTCTGAAGGAGGAACGGATGGGCACCATACCGCGAAGGGAATTCATCAAGGCAGCTTCATCGAGCGCGGTGGTCGGCGCTCTGCTGTCGACAAACGTACCAGCGCTATTCGGCGATCCATTGGGAATGCCGATCGGCTGCCAGACGTGGCCCGTGCGGAATATGATCGCGAAGGATTTCCGAGGCGCGCTCAAGGAGCTTTCTGCCGCCGGATTCCAGACCATAGAGCTATGCTCGCCGGTAGGCTACGCCGACTCGGGATTCGCCGGACTTGGCAAGTACTCCGGTTCCGAACTCCGCGGCATCCTCCACGACGCGGGCCTTAGCTGCACCAGCAGCCATTTCTCCATGAAGGAACTGCGCGAAAATCAGGACGGCCGTATCGCCTGGGCGAAAGACGCCGGTCTTACCCAGATGCTGGTGGCAAGCCTGGGCGGGCCCAAGAATCCCACCATGGATGACGTGAAGCGTGCGGCCGACGAATACAACCGCATGGGTGAGCGCGCGGCGGCGGCGGGCATCGTGCAGGGTCTCCACAACGAGGACTTTGAGCTCACCAAGATTGACGGCCAGAGAACCTACGATCTCTTATTTGCGCTTCTCGACCCCAGATATGTGAAGTTCCAGTTCCAGGTGTCCACGATCAGCGATGGCTACGATGCCGCCGAGTACTTCAGCAAATATCCGGCCCGCTTTATCTCCATGCACGTGCAGGACTGGTCGGCGAAGACGCGCAAAATCGTGCCGGTGGGGCAGGGCACTCTGGACTGGACGCGCATCTTCACCGCCGCCAAAACTGGCGGTATTAAGAACTACTTTGTAGAGATGGACCTGCCGATGATGAGGGCAAGCGTCCCCTATCTTCATCAGTTGAAGGTGGGATGAAGGCGAAGAGCGGAGAACCGGGGGCGCCCATGGGGACGGTTTCGAACGCCAGAATGCCGCGACAGACTTTCAGATCCGATGGCCTGCCACCGCGTGGTTATGAGATTCATAGGATGGCCGCCGGCCTCCTGCTTCCAGTGCGGGAATTCCACTCCGGCGACCGGAGCTTTTGCCTTCCATCGGTCTTCAGTTACGATGGCCCGTGGACTGCATCAAACGTTGACAATATGGTTCCGTTGGTCTGACGCGGAGTTGCGAGAGCCCGATGCGCCGTAATACTATCCTCCACTGATCTTTGGAAACGGGCGGGCGCTGCCCATTAGGGCGCGGGTTCCTGGATTTTTCACCCTTCCACCGTGAGGCAGATATGAAAACCATGAGACAGATGGCGTTGGTCCTCGTTGGGCTCGTCCTTGTGTTCATTTGCGCATGCGGCCCCGATTCGACCAAAGAGGTCTATTACATGATCGCTGCCAACGTGCAGTTGCCGTACTGGCAGACCGCCGCCAACGGCTTCAACAAGGCGGGCTCCCAATACAAGGTAACGGCCAAGGTCGTCGGGCCCACGACTTACGACCCGCTGGGCGAACTCGATGCTCTGCAACAGGCCGTCAGGGCCCACCCCGCAGGCATCCTCATCTCGGTTTCCGACGCCGGCATCCTGCAGCGGGAAATCGATGTAGCCGTTCAATCGGGCATTCCCGTAATCACCATGGATTCCGACGCCGCCGCTACCCGCCGCCTCTACTTTATCGGGACGAATAACACCGGGGCTGGGCGGCTGGGCGCGAGCCGGCTGGTCGACAAGCTCGGGACCAAGGGCAACGTGGCCGTCTTCACCATGCCCGGCCAGCCCAACCTGGAGGAGCGGCTGGGCGGCTTAAAAGAGGGCCTGCAGTTTCAGCCCGGGATCAAGATCACCGATATTGTGGACATGAAGGGCGATGCCGCCACCGCCTTCGATAAGGCTCAGCAGCTTGTCTCTCAAACCGGGGCCAAGAAGATTGATGCCTTCGTGTGCCTCGAGGCGATTTCGGGCAAGCCGGTGTCGGATGCTCTGAAGCGCGCCAACGCGCACGACCGCGAACTCGTCGTCTGGGATGCGGACCCAGGCACGCTGGATGCCATCAAGGACGGCACCATCGATGCCACGATCGCGCAGAAGCCCTACACCATGGGCTATTTCGGGCTGAGAATGCTCTATAACGTTTCCCACAACGCGCCCGAGCAGCTCAACAAGGACTTCCGCTCGGACTTTTACTCGCCATTCCCGGTATTCATCGATACCGGCACGACCCTTGTGGACCGGGGCAACGTCGATCTGTATCTTTCGGCCACGGCGGCTGCGTCGGAGAAGTAGCGATCCCCGGTCGGCTTCCGTGGTATCCCACGGCTTCCGTGGTATCCCAGGTCTCAAATCGAGACCTGGGGTTCCCAGATTTGTTGGTTAGTTCCCGTGGTTCACCAAGCAGGCGCGCCTGCCGCGCCTGAAGAAATCCTTCAACATCTCTTCGCCTTCCATCGTCTATTACAAAGGAAGTGTGCGAACCTGAACTGTTATGCGTAATCGAATCATTGTTGCCCTTGTTCCCCTGTTGCTGGCCGCCTGTTACATGGCCGGTAACGCCAGCAGCCAACAGGGCGACCCCGGGCAGCAGCCTGCCGCTGGGCAGCAGCCAGCCGCCGGCCAGCCTGCGCCCCCACAATCGACTGAGAACGAAACTCCCGTCCTCAAGAACAAGTCCTATAGCGTGATGGTGCCGGTGACGGTGCGGGACAAGAAGGGCGCGCTGGTGCCCGACCTGCAGAAGGGCGACTTCGCACTCACCGATGACGGTCACCCCGAAACCCTCACGAGTGCTGCCCGCGATTCGAACCTGCCCCTCCGCATCGGGCTGCTGGTGGAGACGAACCATTCTATGGGCGGCGCCCTGGAAGCCGAGCGCAAGGCCGCCAGGAAGTTCATCGACACGATCCTGCCCGCCGAGCCCGCCGATGAAAAGTCAGCAGGCAACAAAAATGAAGCCTTTCTGATCCATTTCGACCGGGAGGTAGAGCTGCTGCAGGACTTCACCCCGTCGCGGGAGAAACTGCAACGCGAACTGGACAACATGGGATCATCACGGCAGTCGCAGAACGATACCCAGGGCCCCGAAACCACGGGCGAAGACCGCGAGGGGCGCGCCCACGGCGTCCGCGGCGGCAATCAGCTTTACGACGCCATCTTCCTCGCTTCGGATGAAGTGATGGCGTCCAAAAACGGGCGAAAGGCGCTGATCATCTTCTCTGATGGCGTCGACCGGGGCAGCAAGGACCGGCTCAACGAGGCGCTTGATGCCGCCGAAAAGGCTCATGTGGAGATCTACACCATCTACTTCAAGGGCGAACAGGATCGCAGCGACAACTTCGGCTATCCCGGGGGCCGGCGGGGCGGCGGCTATCCCGGAGGCGGCGGAGGTGGTTACCCCGGCGGTGGCGGTGGCTATCCGGGTGGGGGTTATCCCGGCGGGGGCTATCCCGGTGGCGGCCGTGGCGGCGACGGCGGACCGAGCGACACCGGCGTGGACGGCAAAAAGATCATGCAGAACATCGCCGCACGCACGGGCGGCCACGCCTATGAAGCCCGCAAAAGGGACGACCTGGACCCGATCTATAACCTGATTGCCGAGGAACTGCGCAGCCAGTACGTGCTGACCTACACGCCCGAGAAGGCGGATAACGACGGCGGCTTCCACAAGCTCGCAGTCAAGGTGAACCGGGGCGACTGCTCGGTGGTGGCGCCGGAAGGCTACTTCGCGCCGGGCGGTGAAAACGGGAAGTAAGCCGCCCGGCGGCGGCGTTCAAGCCTCTGGCGCTACGCTGCTTCGCGACGCGCAACGGGCGCATTATTTTGAAGAAGCTCCTCTATCAATGCGCGATAGAGAATCATGGCGCTGCGCAGTTCTTCGGTGGTGGCCTCGTTCTTGCCCGCGCCCACGGTGACGGCATTAGCGCGGCGGTAGGGCTCCACCAGGTTGGAGTGATGTACCGAGAGGTTCGCGACCCGGCGATCGAATGCGCCGCCCTCGTAACCCCGGGCCTTGAGGATGGAGTTGATCAGTTCATCCGCTTCCGTCACGGCGCCACGCGGGTGATCGATAAAGCGCGCCTGGATGGCTTCCCACTCCGCCAGATAGCGCTCCCGGTCTGCCTCGGTTAAGGAATGAATGGTCATCCCATTCACGCGGTTCACCCGGTCGAGCAGATCGGCCTCGGCTTTGGATCGCGATCCATGATGTCGCAGGGCAAGATCGTACTCTGGACCGAAGCGACCGCGCAGTTCCTCGGTCCTTCTTTGGTTGCGCCGCTTGACCACCGCCCAGACCACGGCCAGTACGATAATCAGCGCAACCAGGCAGATCACCCCGATCACAGTGGGATTGGACATATCGAGATTGTTCATCGCCTCTCCTCTCCTTGCACAACAGCTCGGCCAAACCGCAGGAAGAGGAGCTACGAACTGCAGCCTCACCCGACCACCGAGGGTCGATCACCGTTGAGTGGGATGTGAATGGCTGAAGGGCTGTTGCTTGGGCGACATATGTCACGACAGTGGTCAGTGATCAGTGGTCAAGCAAAGACCGGGCTGAAACCGCTTTTATGAACCACTGTCCCGTAGCGGCTGCCGCGCCGAAAACAATCGCCGCAAATTATTGAATTTAGGTGCTTTAGATTCATCCACACAGTCACACAGTGGGGGGAGGGGGTGTCGATGTATTTCTTCGTTTGTCTCTGATTCGATTCGAGTTATGTTCCAAAAGCCGCGCATTTGCTGTCACTCAATGTCTTGATTCCATTGGAGTTAACGGAGTCAGCACCTGCATAAATTGCAGCAATCCGGGTTCGGGTGGCCCGATTCGATTCGCATATACCCTGGATTGATTCTGATTGCGGAATCGAATCTGTTTCTTATCGAGGCTATTCCTTGAGCTTGTATTTCTATTGTGCGCCAACAAGACCTAATTATATGCAAACTATTTTGAACAAAAATATCTGCAGAATGATTGGTTTACGGCAATTCAGGAGCCCGAGGGTCTTGACACGGTTGTGGGGTGAACCCCTTCAGTGAGACAGATTGAGTTTCGGGTGAGTCCGAGCTGCCCGGGAATAGTCAACCGGCGTCCACGGTGGCGAGGCAGCCGATTCGCTTGATCGCGGCTATCTTGCATTCGGTATTCGTCGGATGAGAAATGGGCCTCAGGAGGACGAAACCGCCTGCTCCTCGGGCTCCTCCGCGTTTCCGAACACTTCCTCGCGGATGATTCGCTCCGTGGCTTCGTTCAGGTACTCGTCGAGCGCGCTCTTGATCTCGAGAAACTCGGGCCACAGGGTATTGCGAATAAAGGACTCGGGCGCGCGGATCACAACCGTCGAGTGCCGCTGGCGCGGATACCGATAGGGCCGGAGTCCGTAACGGCGGCACAAGGCAGTGAAGAGGCGCCGGCTCCATCGATCGGCGAGCGAGAAACGTACCTCGGTGGTTTCGCGGCTTCGTTCCGCCGAGCCCAGTGCGGCGCGGATTCGGTCGATTGCGGCTTTGGCGGCGTCCCGTTCTCCGGGGGTGGTCGCGCCTTCAAAGAG
>Ga0070717_10002045_pt1 | contig 14134 bp, 12 predicted proteins | sample LARL113metaG_FD_71366 | JGI IMG/M metagenome (GOLD analysis project Ga0070717, IMG submission 71366) | Corn, switchgrass and miscanthus rhizosphere microbial communities from Kellogg Biological Station, Michigan, USA - LAR L11-3 metaG | ecosystem: Host-associated > Plants > Roots > Rhizosphere ... | reverse complement strand
GACGCCCATGCCGAAGGCAAGGAGCATGGAGATGATCCCTGGAAACGAGAGCATTTGTGCAGAGCCTAGCCATGCCACTTCCAACACCAGCGTGGTTGCCAGGAGGGCCAGCAGGATGCCTCGCCACAGGGGCTGGGTGCGGACGAAACGGAGCAAAAAAACGGGGTAGAGCCAGGCGGCCAGGGGGATGGTCCACCTGGCAGCGGCGAAGGGCAAGAGTACCATGCCAAGGGCGAGCCAGAGGTAGGAAAGCCGATCGCGGGGGCTTGTGACCGATGTTGTTTGTTTCTTCTTTTGCATAAAACACCTCTCTCGACAAGAAGGAGCGAGGTTGTTCTCCCTCCTGTCTTGTCTCTGCTGACCTCCTAGGGAGATCAGCGTTGTACAAGATGACTACTCCTACGTTGGACACCCTTACGAGCAGTCTCTGGCTACAACTCAAGATCCTTCTTGCTCACCTCCAACTGGCCCAGGTGCCACGACGAGTTGCGCATTCCGCTCCGGTTTGTAGGAGAGACGACCCCTGGTCACAATGATGAGGAACAACGCACATACGACAAAAACTCCAGTTGCCAAAACACTCGTCTGAGCAGCAAACGAAGGAATGAGTTGTTGAAGAAGCCGATCGGTCGCGTCAAAGACCGTGTGAAAGAGGATCACGATCAGGATGCTTCCTTGCGTATTGTTGTAGAGCCACGTCATGATCACCCCGAGCGCCATCTCTGTAAGGACTAAGCCAAATTCCCAGAATGCGAAGGAGGGGATGGTGAACAGGAATTTTCCCGGAAAAATCCCCCCAGGAATGAAGAACAAAGGCATATGCCATAAGCCCTGGAAAATGCCAATGATGAGGCTTGCTCCTACTGCGCCTACCTTCGGTTGCAACCTTGGCAGGGCAAATCCCCGCCAACCAGGTTCTTCCCACAGTTGACCGCCGAGGATGATGGTCAGGATGGCGGGCAGGAAGAAGCTGAAGATCAGTGTCCATTTCTGAAGGAGGGCATGCAGCAGCGTTGCCCCGAGAAAGATGCTCGTCACGAGCAGGTACACACTGATAAAAAAGAAGAGGATGAGCAGGTACCAGCGCAAGCCCACGCGCCATTGGATGTAGCGGCGGAGAAATTGCCAGAGGCCAGCCTTTCCACTGGTGACTGCCGTCGTTATCAGGGCTGAGAGCGTTGGCCCGGCAATAATGCCAAGCGTAAACAAAAGATTTGATACATCCTCTGGGACCGTGTAGGAAAGGACACCCAGGCCATCCTGGGCGAGGACCAGAGGTAGCCAGACAATCCATGTCCCTGCAAACGCGATGACAAAGAAGGCGACTAATGGATGACGCACGATGAGACGCTTAAGTAGTGGGGAGGTCGCAGCCTGCGACGTCGTCGTGACAGTTGACATAGGAGGTTTCCTTTCTCGCCATTTCGCGGCGCAAGCTACGTATCAAGAGCATCTCTCTGCAACATCTGTCAAAGGATACATCTGACATCCAGATATACCTCTCTCTTGTACTACAGCAGCACTGGTAGAGAGCACGCGTGAGAAATGGCTTCTCAAGCTCAGTCCCTCAGAAAAACGCTCGGAATGGCAATGAGCCAGTGGAGCCGTTTCACCATCTTCGTGCTCCTGTAGTACCCGCGAGCAGCAATGCCGCCGCCCAGCACAGCCAGGACCAACCGGAAGCAGACATGAAGAACAGGAACGTCCCACGTCGCACCTCGCTTACGGTTGATCTCAGGGCATGTTGACCGACTCAGCTCACCGGTACGAGCGTCTTCGGCGGCGCGACCGGCGTTGCTATCTGCGGCTGCTGGACCGCCATCCCGTCAGGTCCCGCGGCCAGGTAGCAGACCATCACAATCCACCCAATCAGGGCACCCACCGCGAACCCAGGCCAGACAAAGGCGGTGGCCACGCTATTGCTGAAGGCGAACCCGAGCTGTAAGCCAAGCGTGACGAAAATCACGAGATAGCCGACGATCGTGCCCCACAGCAGGACTCGGAACCATGTCTTGTCGGCAAGCCGGTGGGTGTTGAACAACGCTCCAATCTGGGCCACCACCTGGGCGATGTACCCGCCGCCGCAGACGATGCCGCTCAGCAGGAAGAGGCTAATCGTCGTCCAGAAGAAGCCGTCGGGGACGAAGCTGTACCTAAAGCCGCCCGTGAGGTCGCTGGCATGAGCCAATATCACGAAGACCAGGACACCGGCCAGCATAACTCCAACAGTCGATACGACCAACCCCCAAATCCACCATTTAGTAATCGTGCGCTTTGCCATAGTATTCACCTCTTTCTAGGTGTTCTCACGTACGGGAACCAAGCCCGTATGATGAGTTTGTTGAGATTATCTATGCTGACCTCCTATGGAGATCAGCGCTGTACAAGATGACTGCTGCTACGTTGGACACACTCCTCGGACCTGTTTCTCATCATGAGGTCACCAGCGTGACGGTCGCCTCGTGAAGCGACCCATCAGGTGCGCGTAGTTGAACGCGTAGCTGCCACGTGCCTCCCATACTGAAATCACCAGTAGCACTGAAGTGACCTTTCCCGTCTGGGTGCAAGGTGATGGTCTCGGTTCCCATCCACACCATATTGGGCATCGTTGCGGAGAGCGTTACACCGCTCTCTGTCACTGCTGTGTTTGTACTCGTATCGAGCGCGGTCACGGTAAACACGTTCGTCCCACTCTGATTTGGAGTGACAGTGAGCTTGACTGCGAATTTCCCATCCGTGGTCTTGACCGTCGTAGCAAAGGGATGTGGGTGTCCAGCCCTGATCGGTGGTAGCGTGCCTGTGAAGGCGCTCAGTAAACCAACGCAGAGCAACACGGCTAGTGCCAGGAGCACTTTGTTGAGCACTGGCGCACTTCCTCCTGCGTAGTCATTCCAGCGATAGAGCATGACGCCAAGCATGGCGACCCACATCAGCAGGTGGTACCAGGAGAGCATGGTCGTTCGCGGAAGGAGGCCCAGCGAGCAGACGCCGATGCACACGGCAGCCGGAACAAACATGGCGGCGGTCATCTCAGCACTGTGCCGCCAGCAATGCCTGCGCAACCACATCCACAGTACCATGGGCACGGTCATCGCGAAGGCCATCGCCAGCGTGTACACCTCCGGGAACCGTGACAGGTGAAAACCCCTGGGAACCAGGATCGCGTCGTTGACGATGCCAAGCACAACCATCCCCAGCAGCATGGCGAGCCCCATCTCGCCGAAATGCACTAAGAAGCGAACCGTTGGCTTGAGGGAGGCCCGTTTCGCGGTGAGTGCAACGCTCTCCTTTCCCTCTTTGTCTGTAGTAGGTATTTCACTCGCCTCGAGTGGCGGTGGGTTCATAATCTGTGACATCCTCTTTCTCCTTTCTGGTGATGCTCTCTCCTTCAACTGGGCAGCCGATAGCGTATGAAGACACGCTATCAACCCAGGCCAGGAGCAGATCCCCTTGCGGGACAGGCAGCACCTCCTGCACGCTCCAGCCAAGCAAGACCTGGAGTTGCTCCCGCAGCCAGCGCTCAAACGGGCGCTTGGAGGTCGCCAGCGCCTTGAGGGTCTGCTGTGGCTCCTGCATATTCATCTTCACCAGCAAGAGTTCGCTATGAGCCAGTTGCACCAGCCAGACCTGCACCTGGGTGATGCCGGCTTGTCGGCAGGAGGCTTCAAACTGGGCTCTGCGTGATCCCGCGACTTCCTGAGACAGCCGCCGCCAACGTTCCTGGGTTCCGGTCCGCAGTGTGCAGACCATCTGTAGCTGTGCCATAAACCTATGCTCCTGTAACTCATTTCCTCATCGCGCGGACATTCTGGCCTGGTCCGACGTGTTCCAGGAGATTCCACATCTGTTGTGGGAGCGCATCTCTCCTTCCACGCCAGCCTGCCTCTCGTCCTTTCTGCTGCAAGTATAGGGTGGGGGTGTAATGGAAGTGTAATGAAGGGCATAATGAACGGGAGGGTGTTTCATATGTAAACGTCAAGAGAATAGTGGCTCATCCTCATTTAAATTGAGGATGAGCCACGAAGTGTGCATTTCCACATCCTTGTTCTGCTCGCCACCATTGATCGAGAGGCCGAATCCTGCTCGTGCCCTGGTGGGCAAACATCAGACAGGATTCGTTCTCCTCGCCTCCCTTCCCTCTTACGCTATCGGGCTCGGCTGAGGTACCCGCTCCCTCACGCTTGCCCTGCAGGCAGTCGGCCGAAAGATCCACCGCAGCCCCACGCAGGCGCCAAGTGTGACCAGCCCACCTACCCAGACCGGTGGCCTGAGAAGTACGAGGCCGACTATGAGCAGGCCGGACGCCGAGACAGAAAGCCCCGGCCGCAGCCAGTCGCGCCGGACGACGAGCCCGATCTGGGCGACGAGGAAGGCCAGAAACATGACCGTCCACAGGGCCGCCTCGGTGTTAAGGACCGCCTGAGAGATCGGTGCCACCCCCTCCGCGCGTGCCTTGATGCCGAGCGTGTTCTGATCTCGTAGCGAGATGACAACCTACTGCTGTCCCTCGATGATTTCGACAATCTCACCGCGCTCATAGATGTCGTGAAATTGCTCAAGGTGATGAACGATTTCGTCTTGAGACTGCGCATCTATGAGGTGGAGTGCCTTGCCGGAATTTCCGACATGAGGATAGAGGCGCCAGCCTGTGGGGGTTCCCCCAATCTGGTGAAGACGCCGAAAGAATTCTTCAGCTTGCCCTGTCCTTGGGCCACCGACAAAGTAGAATTTCTTCATCAGGTGAGACCTCCCTATGCTTTCATGGTGCTCATGCGGTTAGTGACAGGTATAGTCGCGCCAGCGATAGAGCATGGCGCCGAGCATAGCGGGCACCATGAGGATGTGCGTGGCCGGAATCAAGATCGTGTGCGGAAGCAGGCCGAGCGAGCAGACGGCGATCAGCAAGGCGATGGGAACAAGCATCGCCCCCGCCATCTCCGCACTGAGCCGCCAGGTATGCCTGCGGATGCGCATCCACGCTACCATGGGCACGGTCATCGAGACCGCCATCGCAGCCGCAAAGGCCTCCGGAGAGAAGCGTGCGGACAGGTAGACAAACCCCAGCGGAACGAGGATCAGGCTGTTCACCAGGTCGAACACGCCCATCCCCAGCAGCATGGCGAGGAACATCTCGCCGAAATGCCGCAGGAAGCGCAGAGTTTGCCTGCCGCGGGTCGGTTTCGCGGTGATCGTGGTGCTGATTTTCCCCTCGTTGTCTGTAAAAGGTACCTCACTCGCCTGCACCAGCGGTGGGTTCATGATCTGAGACATCCTTTTCCTCCTTTCGCGGTGACCTGCAGGTTATTGACCATCAACAACCCCTCTCACCGCAGAGAGTTATTGCTCTCGTCCTTTCTGCGGCAAGTATAGGGCGGGGGTGTAATGAAAGTGTAATGAAAGGCATAATGAACGGGAAGCAAGGAATGAACAGCATGATGAACGGCTGTCCTGAGACGGTTCCAGTCTCGACGAAAAAACACTGAGGCCCATACAGCACGTTGAAGATCGTGATGTTTCCGTGATGCTATATGAGCTGAACGTGACCGTTACGTGAGAGCAAGGTGCTACGCTTCTACACTAGAAGAGTGTGAGGAGTGGGAGCATGTGCGGAAGCGAGTTGCTCTTTCCCACTGCCCCATCGGCTCAAAGCCTTTGCACACCACTTATGAGGAAGAGGGCATGTCATGGGTCTGTTACGTCTAGACGTGCTGGGCGCTCCCGAAGTGTTTCATGACGGAAGCCGCCTCAGCTTTCCCTTGCGCAAAGCGCAGGCCTTGCTGCTCTACCTGGCAGTCGAGCAGGGCATGCATCAAAGGAGCCAGCTGGACGCGTTCCTCTGGCCCGACAGTGAGCCCCACGAAGCTCGCGCCGCCCTGCGCAACGCCATTGCCTTGCTGCGCCACCTGCTCGCCGATTCAGAGGCCTCTCCCTCCCACCATACCCATCTGCTGGGTCCGCATGATCTACTCGGCCTGGACCCCCACGCCCCGCTCGAGCTGGACCTGGACGTGGTGCAGAAGGCCTGGAAGGAAGCACACACGCTCTCCCTGGTTGCATCTGAGGAGCAGCGCGCCTCGCTGGTTGCCACCTTGCAGCACGCCCTTTCCCTGGTGCGCGGTCCGTTCCTCGACGGCTTCTGGCTGCGCGAGGAAGCTCCCTTCGATGAGTGGCACGAGCAGCAGCAGCAGCAGTGGCAGGTACGCCTGCAGGTGCTCTTCGATCGGCTCTCCTCCTGTCAAGAAGAAACTTGCGAGCAGGAGCAGGCCTGTGTCACCCTCCTGCGCTGGCTGGCGCTCGATCCACTGGCGGAGGAGGCGTATCGCCGCCTGATGCGGGCGCGCCTGGCGCTGGGCGATCCAACCGCCGCGTTGCAGGTCTATGCCACCTGCCGGGTGCAACTGGCCGAGGCGTTGCAGATCAAGCCTGCGCCGGAAACTGCCACCCTGGCGGCGCGCATTCGTGCCATCCAGGCTCGCAGCTCTGGGAGCGCCCCTGCACGTTCCACCACGATGGAGAGCCGGTCGCCGCCCGAACTGGTGGCCCCGCTGACTGGCCGGTCGGGGGCCTTCCGCCAACTCGTCAGGAGCTTTCAGCAGGCACGGCAGGGGCAGCCGCAGGCCGTACTGGTGCTGGGCGAGGCCGGCATCGGCAAAACGCGGCTGGCCCGCGAGTTTGTGGCCTGGGTCAGGGCTCAGGGCGGCGAGGTGCTCTGCGGGCACGCCTTCGAGTTGGGAGGGCGACTGCCCTATCAGCCGCTGATCGAGGCCATCAGGCCGCGGCTGGAAGCGGAAAACGCCCCGGAGGATCTGTTGGAGGACCTCTGGCTGGCCGAACTGTCGCGCCTGCTGCCCGAACTGCGGGTGCGCTACCCAGATCTGTCGCTCCCCACCGAAGATGGGCTGGCTGCCAGGGTGCGACTCTTTGAAGCGGTGGCGCGTCTGCTGGAGGCGCTGACCGAGGGTGCGCCGCTGGTGCTGCTGCTGGATGACCTGCACTGGGTGGATGGAGCTTCCCTCGACCTGCTTCGCTACCTGGGGGGATACTGGAAGGAGCACGGCAGCCGGGTGCTGCTGCTGGGCACGGTGCGCAGTGAAGAGCTGGAGCTCAACGCGCAGTTGTCCGCGCAGCTCTCCGACCTGGGACGGGACCTGCCGATCACACAGGTGCCTTTGGAGGTGCTGAGTCAGGCGGAGACCATGCAGTTCCTGCAGGCCATCGTCGGGGAGGGGGGGAGGAGTGAGCCCGGCCCGGCTTGGCCCGCTCCCGCAGGGGCCGAACCTGCGCCGGAGAAGCCGTCAACGCTGGAGGCGCTGGGCGAATTCCTGTTTGTGCAGACAGGTGGGCAGCCGTTTTACCTGCTGGAGACGCTCAAGCTGTTGCGGGAGCGGCAGTGGCTGATGCCACAGATGGATGCGCATGGCGCCTGGAAACTGGAGCTGGTCGTGGACCTGGCTGAGTCTCTCGCGCATGAGCCCTCCCGGCGCACCTTGTTACCGGCCTCGGTGCGCTCGCTGATCCTGGCACGCCTGGCGAAGCTCCGACCTCCAACGCAGCAACTGGTGCGAGCATGTGCCGTGCTGGGCCAGGAGGCGAGTGCGCAGCTCCTGTTGCAGGTGGCCGGGCTGGAAGTGCAGGTAGGCGTCGAGGCGCTGGAAGAGGCGGAAGTACTCGGCATCCTGCACGCGGCACAAACGGGGAGACAGGGAGGAGGCTGCCCAGGCAGGTATCACTTCACACATGCTCTGATACGCGACGTGGTCTACACAGAACTGGGCGAGGCGCGGCGGCAGCTCCTGCACCAGCGCGCCCTGGCAAAGCTTGAGAGTGAAGGAGCGCGGGCCGCCGAGCTGGCGTATCACGCTCACCTCTCCGGCCAGAGCGAGGCCGCCTACCGCTACAGTGTGCAGGCCGGGGACGAAGCAGTGGCCGTCTTTGCCGTCGAAGACGCCATCGTATACTACGAACAGGCGCGCCCCTTGCTCCAGGAGCAAACGCCGTGGCACGCCACGCTATCGGCCTCGGAGGTCGCACACCTCTACGCCTCCCTGGGGCAGGCCCATGCGTCCCTGAAGGCCTGGCAAAAGGCCCAGGAGGCTTATGAGGAGCTGTTAGCCTATGGACGGCAAAAGCCGCTGCCCCGGCTTATCTGCAAGACCCTCAACCACCTGGCGATCCTGGCACTCCAACAGTCGTACGACAGGCCAAAGGCGCGCGCGAGGCTTCAGGAAGCCTGGCATATAGCAGAGACCAGTCAGGATCAGCAGGCGCTGGCGGAAACCGAGTGGAACCTGGCACAGATCACCGCCATTGTGTGGGGGGACCCAAAGCGTGCCCTGCCACATGTGCAGCATGCGCTCTTGCTGGCACGCGAAAGCCTCGACCAGGAACTGGAAGCCAGAAGTCTCTGCTTGCTTGGATGGATACATCTGCTTGAAGGAGACTTTGAGGAGACCATGCACGCTCTGGAGGCGGCCCTGCCACTGTATGCCGCCCTGGGCCATGAGCCAACCGCTTCGCGGGAGCTTACAGCTACACACTTTCTGATTGGTGCTCCGCTCACCCAACCTTTGACCAATCGCGCGACAGAAGCCTTTAGCTGGGCGTTACTGGCTCTGGGGCAAGTGAATAGTGGGCAGGTGCAGAATAGCATTGGCAGTAGCCGCAGGGCGCTCGCGCTCTCCCAAGAGAGCAAGAACGTCTGGACACACATCTACAGTTCGCATTGCCTCACGCAGGGATTGCTGGAAGCAGGGGCCTATGAAGAGGCGCTCGGGCTTACGCAACACACCATGGCGCTTGCGCGGACCCTTCCTCCATCGATCAACGTCCAGCGCTTTCTCACGGCCCTGGGCAGTACCTATCAAGCCTTGCAGCAGTGGGAAGAGGCCCAGGCGGCCCTCCAGGAGGCAGAAGCCCTTGCGGAGAAGTTAGACCTGCGACCCTCTCGCGTGCCCACCCTTTCACTGCTGTGCATGCACTACGCTCTGGCAGGGCGGTGGGAGGAAGCCTACCGCTATGCCTTGAAGGCGATCTCCGTACGCAAGAGCTATGGAATGCCTTTGATCGGGCTGGATTTCTACCGTCCGTATGAAACGGAGGCCTTACTGCGTGGAGGGGATGAGTGCCAGGCAAGAGCAGAAGCGCAACGACTCGGGGAAGGCCTTGGGTCCAATCAGCGCTTCCGTATTCCCTACCTGCGCTCGTTAGCGGTGCTGGCAATGTGGCAGGGACAGAGCGAGCAGGCCATCGGCCACTTGCGCGCGGCCGCCCAGGCGGCCGCAGACCTCGGAGTGCCGGGAGAACAGTGGCAGATCCAGGCGGCGTTGGGTACATTGTATGAGGCAGGGGGACAGCCTGTACTAGCGCGCGCCGCTTTTGGTGAGGCGGCGACGATCATCCAGGGGTTGGCAGAGGGGATCGGGGATGAGCCACTGCGGATGCACTTTTTGGCAGCGCCGCAGATTCAGCAGGTGTTGCGGCAAGCCCGATGCGACGCTTCCCCGGTCACGAAAGGCCACGCGTAGCAGAGACGAAGGGACAAGTTGACAGCGCAGCCAATGCGGAAAGCTGAGGGTAGAAGCCTGGAGTCACGTAAGCTGCTACCGACCGCAAAGTAGAAGCAGTCTGAAGCTGCTTAAAGCAGCAAGAGAAGCATGCTTCCCGCTTGAACGCGTGGAACCACATCGAGGAGCATGAGTGGTCATGCGCCCCACACCACCAGACTGTTGCATCTTCCACCACGCTTCCAGGGCCGCCTGGCGTTGCCTCTTACCACCATCCCGCTGGCCACCGAAAGCTTGGGGATCACGAGGCCCTTCAGGCGCGAAAGCCGAGCAGGTTCCAGTTGAGCAGTTCCCAGGCGAACGCCAGCGCAGCCAGGGCCACCAGGGTGTAGTGGACGCGCCGCCCTGCGCTCCAGAAGCGCCCCCACCATGCCAGAATAGCAAAGACGACCACGCCCACGGTCAGGAACGCGGAGACGAGCGCCAGCGCAAACAGCGTGGTGAGCAAGGGCGACACACCGAGGTAGAGGGCAGGTGTACTGGCGGTGAAATTGCTGCTCGCGAAGAGGAGCAGCCGGATCAGGAAGAGTACGTTCAGCGCACGGAGCACCCCGGCCAGCCAGCAGGTCAGTCCGAGGAGGGGACCCCATGCGAGAGAGGGGGGCGTTCCCTGCTCATCGGAGGGTGGGTCCTGCGCACCTGTACGGTCTGCCTTCCCGCCATACAACTTGCTTTGCGCACCTCGCTCTGGAATGGTCTCCTCATACTCTTTTTCATCTTTTTGGGATCCCTTGTGAGTTCGATATTCTTAAACGCAGTCAAACCACAATAAAGCTGGCTTCGGCATTTTCGGAGATGGTCCTACCCGAGAAAAGACCTGGACGCCTTCTACGCCAGCATCGAGCAGCGGGACCACCCCGAATATCGCGGCAAGCCGGTCATCGTGGGCGGCTCTCCCGATCGGCGTGGCGTGGTAGCGACCGCCTCCTACGAGGCGCGCAAGTTCGGCGTGCATTCGGCCATGCCCAGCCGCACGGCGCAGCGCCTCTGTCCGAACGCTATCTTCCTGCCCGCGCGCTTCGAGGTGTACCGGGCTGTCTCGCAGCAAATCATAGCGATTTTCCGCCAGCAGACTGCCCTCGTCGAGCCGCTCAGCCTGGACGAAGCGTTCCTTGATGTGACTGACACGGCTCCTAATCTGGATGAGGCTGCCCGGCTCGCAAGAGAAATCAAGCGGCAGATTTGGGACAACACCGGCCTTACTGCCTCAGCGGGCATCTCGTACTGCAAGTTCTTGGCCAAGATCGCCTCCGATGCGCATAAGCCCGATGGACTGACCGTCATCTCCCAGGAAGAGGCTTCGGCCTTCCTTGAGACGTTGCCCATCGAGAAGTTTTTCGGGGTGGGCAAGGTGACGGCGGCAAAACTGCGGGAACTGGGTATCCAGACTGGAGCTAACCTGAAGCACATGGGAGAAGGGCGCTTGCGTGAGTTGCTCGGCAAGTACGGAGGGCAGCTCTATCACTATGCCTGTGGCGAGGATGACCGGCCGGTTGAGCCGGTGCGTGAGCGCAAATCGGTCGGCAAAGAGGTAACGCTGGAGCGCGATATCCGCGACCGAAGCGAGATGGAGCACATCCTGGAGACGCTTGCGCTCCAGGTAGAGCACCGCCTGGACGAACTGGGAATTGCCGGCAGGACGCTGACGCTCAAGCTGCGCTAGAGCACGTTCGAGCTGGTCACCCGAGCCGCCAGCCGCCCACAGGGATTCCAGTTGGCGCAGGAGATGCTGCCCGTCCTCCGCACACTGCTTTCCGGGCTCATTGATGGCAAACGCGCCGTGCGGCTGCTCGGCGTCATCGTCTCCGGCCTTCTCTCTCCAGACGAGATGCGACATGCGAGGCAGTTCGTCACGCCTTCCCTGTGGGAAGAGGAACACATACAGGCTTAGGCTAGAACTGATCAGTATGTGGGAAGAAGCAGATATTCAGGAGAGAAAAATAGCAGTATTTTCAGCTTCGGCTCTTTTTGGTAACTATTCAGATGGGGGTGCAGGAAGATTGGTCCTTCTGGGGCATAGTGCCGCAAAGATATGTGCAATATTGTCTGACCTTAGCTACCTTGCACTGGGGAGGTTATATTCGCCGATTGCCAGATCCAATCTTCTGCTTTAAGTGCAGCTTTTATCTTTGGCAGATCATTTTCGAGAAATGCGGTCCAGTGTTCACGAATCTTTTCTTCGAGTTCATCGTCGCTGGCATCCTCGTAGTCTTCTGGTTTTAGGAATGATCGTTGATAAATATTATTCCACATAGCGTTTATCGACTTAGCTGGCTTAAATAGTGGCTTCTTATGTGTAGCCATGTTGAACAGCTTTTGACGCGTTTCCTCTGGTCCTGGTCCAATGTATAAGTACAGCTTGAGAGAATCTACCGCATTTTGAAATTCAAAGAGCAAGATCCGATGAGAAGGAGTCCAACCTTTGCCTTCTAACAATATCGGCACATCCCATTCCTGAACAACAAAGCGGATATGCCTTTTGAGGTGAGCATCTGGAGCATCTAAAGCTATGTCAGCCTTTTTTTGTATCAAATCTTCGAGAATTGTTTGAATCGTAGCCTGTTGATCTGGGCGATGTTCATAGATTAAGTCAAGGGCACGCCGATGTTTCTGGTAAATACGGCGACAAAGCTCTGCAACATCAGATTCGCTCACAATATGCCTCCTTAACATTTGTGTATAGTGACGTATTAAGGTAACGATGTCTGTACCTAATATGGACGTTCGGTTCTCTATCAAACTCTCAAGCACCTTGTACACTAGACTGTAATCTACTGGCAAGTAAGTTTTTCTGGCTTCACTCTTTGGTGATTCTCCATCCGGGGTGAGGTACAAGCCGATGATGTTCCAATTTCGATAGTGTTGATGTACTTGATCGTAATATTTTACAAGCTGGTTTGAATGCTCTCTGATATTGATCTTATTTTCGATAATAATAGCTAACTTGTGAGCCTCATCTAACAACAAAATATCTATATTCTGCCATTCTCGCAGAACGAGCATATGATCTAGACTCCAGACATCCAAATCAATAGGGGTAATTGGCACAATGACATCTCGAGTTCCCACCAGTATCTTTTGTAGCAACCGTTTGAGAAAGGCATCACCCAAACCGTGGTTTTCTTGGGGGTTTAACAGAAAGGCGAGAAAGTCGGAGTGGCGTAATTCTTGTCGGACCGCGCCGATAGCCTCGAATATATTGAACTGTTCGAGCAATGCTTCTAGTTGCTCAAGTTCAGGGTTATCCACTACGAATGCTTCAAGTGCTGTCCTGTCATCATTGGTAAGGCCGGTTTCTCCTCGAACTTGGCTCATCTCTATCTCTCGTAACTTATTTGCGGTATCGCATGAGGCGATTATAAGAGATTGCAAGGAAGGCGTCAATTTATCTCTTCACGGAAATGAGGGATTCTTAAAAAAACCGAAAGCGCAAAACTTACGTACAATCTTCAAGGAAGCTTCTCTCAAAAGCAGCAACATCTCCCCAAAAACGCAAAAAAAGACAGCTTTTCAGTGAAAAGCTGTCCTTGTGAACACCGTTGGTAGACGGCCTGTGATCCAGTCAGAGAGGCTCGCTACCTGAGCGCTCCTTCTGTGTAGATGCGAAGCGCATGGGCGTGGCAGATGGCGATGGCTGCCGCATCGGCAGCATCGTCTGGCTCGGGAACTGCCGACAGATGGAGCCACTGGCCGACCATATAGCCCACCTGCTCTTTGCGAGCAGCCCCATACCCTGTCACCGCCAGCTTCACGGCGCTTGGCGTGTACTCGGCGATCGAGAGTTCCCGTTGCGCCAGGGTGAGAATCGCGACACCCCGCACCTGCGCAACACCGATCGCCGTGGTCACATTCTTGCCGAAGAACAGCGCCTCGATCGCTGCCTCCGTCGGCTGGTACTGGTCGATGATCTCGCCCAACTGGTCATAGATCCGCTGCAAGCGTTGTGGGTAGGACAGCGCCACCGGGGTCATGATCGCATCGCAGGCGAGCAGACGCAGATCGCTCCCCGTTGCTGCCAGGATAGCATACCCCATGCGGCCAAAGCCGGGGTCGATGCCCAGGATGAGCCGTTCGTTCCTCTCCATCTTTACTCTCCCCCTTTCACCAGCCCAGCTGTCGTTCGCGCATACTCATCCACGCCCCCTGGCCGATAATCAGGTGGTCGAGCAGCTCGATCTGGAGCAGCTTGCCCGCCTCAACCAGTGCGCTGGTCACCTCGATATCCTCCGGGCTGGCCTGGGTGCTGCCACTGGGGTGGTTGTGTGCGACGATGATAAAGGCGCTCTTGAGCAGAATAGGTAGCTGGAAGATTTCACCCGCCCGTATTATGTGGAATAAGCAGCCCCCGCGACGGGCCTCTTTGAAACACGCACCTGCATTGTGGCTGTGATGCTGCCTCCCATGCGGCGGGCTCAAGTGGAGCATAGCAAGCAAGGCGAGGCCAGGGGGCCAGCCCCATAGGCGCGAACTTAGGGAGATTCTTTCCCCAAATGGCATCGGGTCATGAGACCCTCGCTCGCTCACCCAAGGCCGAGGCTTCCATCCCAAGCCAACGGCAGATCAGGCTGTAG
>Ga0070717_10002043_pt1 | contig 14140 bp, 11 predicted proteins | sample LARL113metaG_FD_71366 | JGI IMG/M metagenome (GOLD analysis project Ga0070717, IMG submission 71366) | Corn, switchgrass and miscanthus rhizosphere microbial communities from Kellogg Biological Station, Michigan, USA - LAR L11-3 metaG | ecosystem: Host-associated > Plants > Roots > Rhizosphere ... | reverse complement strand
GCACTGGCACGAATGAAAACAGGGTCGTAGCTGCGGTCGCGCTCTGTGGCACAATACTGCAGGCATCGCCGAAAGTCACAGATTATTCAATCCGGCACCAGCCGGAGGCCCAGCTGAAATCGCCACACGCTATTCCTTCATCATGTTATCGATAGTCAGATAAAGCTGGCTGTTGTCCTTGACTTCCACGTAGGGCTTGCTGGGATTGCGGCTGCTGACGATGTAAACCGTGGGCGTGTGGTCGAGCTTGATAGCCTTGCCCAGATCGCGGTCAGCATTAACCAGCGCGGCGAGTTTCCCGCCGGGATCGAGCACGAAGGGCAAGTCCACCTTATGCTCCGTGGCGAATTTTTCGGCATAGGCGCGCAGGTTCTGGGGATTGACCTCGAGTTGGTTGGCAAAAATGTAATCCCGGAACTCGTTGCCCAGGGCTTTGGAATGGGTGTCAAAGTAGCGCGCCATGATGGCCGCCTGATAGGACCAGTTGTGCATCGGCAGCGGGAAATCGTGACGCACGATCGGGATCTTATAGGTTTTCGAGGCCTGCTCGATCAGCGGTGCCGTGCGACTGCACATGGGACACTGCAAGTCCTCGAACACGACAATGGCGACCTGCGCTCCTTTGGGCGGACGCAGCACCGAATCGAGCGTATCCTGCGCCGAGGCGCAAACCGCGCACGCCAGCGTGACGAGAAAAGCCACGTACAAAACAACGAAACGATTGCGAAATATGTTCTTCATCAGTGTTTGCTTGTAGTACGAGAAACAGCCCACATTAACTTAGAAGCAGGAAATCTCAATGGGGCAACCCGCGTCCCGTAATTTTCCGCCAAGAGTCACCTTCTATGGTAACCGACGCGGGTTGGCTATGTCTTGACTGGCAATTCATTCCCCCCGGCAGGTTCATGAATCGTAAACCTCTGGCGGAAACTCCGCGGGCTCCGAGGCGTTATATTGGAAACTTCCGTTCTTCGCTCGAACTCAATCGTGAGACTGTTGGGCTCATTCCGAGTGGGCTGGCTTGCTCCGGCGGCAATAGCGGCCCTCCTGCTGCTCCCCGCTTGCAGCCGCGGACATCATCGTGTGCTGGAAGTCGCCTACGTGTCGGCGCCGCAGGCCGCGCTGCGCGACCAGGTTGCGGCCATTTACAACCGTGTCGGCAACGTAAAGAACGGCGAGCGTGTGGAAGTTCTCGACCGTGAGAAAAGATTCGCGCGCGTGCGCACCAGCAGCGGCATCGAGGGCTGGATCGAGCAGCGCTACCTGGTCGACCAGAAGACGTACGATGCCCTGCAGAAACTTACCCAGGACAATCAGAGCGATCCCGTCCAGGCTCCGGGAGTGCTACGCAACGAGACCAATCTCCACGTAACTCCGGGCCGCGAGACCGAACATCTGTACCAGCTTGCCGCTGGCGCGAAGGTCTCGATTCTAAAGCGGGCGACCGCCGAAAAGCAGACCGGCACCGCACCTCCGCCCAAGCCAGGCCTGCCTGGGGCAAAAACTCCTGCGGAGCCCGTACTCGAGGACTGGTGGCTGGTGCGGGACGACCAGGGACGCGTGGGATGGGTGCTGGCCCGCATGGTGGACGTGGATGTTCCGCTCGAGATTGCGCAATACGCCGAGGGGCAGCGCTTCGTCGCCTTCTTCGTCTTGAACCAGGTGCCGGATAACGACAAAGGCGTGCAAAAGCAGGTGCCACAATACCTTTGCGTGCTCACCGAACCTCACGACGGCCTGCCCTATGACTTCGATCAGGTCCGCGTCTTCACTTGGAACACGCGCAAGCATCGCTACGAGACCGCATACCGTGAACACGGCCTTGACGGAATTCTGCCAGTAAGCATCACGCAAGAGAATTTTGACAAGGAGGGAACTCTGCCGGTTTTCGTCTTGCGAGTGAAGGACGATGCTGGAAATGTCAGCCAGAGGAAGTACAAGCTGAACACGCCGATTGTGAGGCGAGTGCTGGCGCCGGGGGAAACGACGAAGCCGAACTGGACCAAACGTCGGCGTCGCTAAGGGCTGCCATCTCAAAAGGCGCGGTGGGTTTCAATAGATATTCCAAATTCCATAGATGAACTTAAGGTTGATACGTATTTCGGGATTTCCGTGTTCTCAATGGATAACAAAGTGATTGAAAACAATGGCCTTATTAACAAAACTGTTTTGGACCGTTGTTTGCTGTGATACGGTGTTCCAGCGTTGTCTACCGATCTAAGCACGTCCGGGCTCCCATGCGTCCCCTGCGCCGTGAAGTCGTTTCGGTCGAGAGATTAGGTTCCAAGCAGGTTAGATCGTTCCACTTCTAGGTTTTCGAGGAGAAAGAGGAATATGAAACAGGGATTGAATGGTTTTAGACTGTTCGGACTGATTGCAGGGCTGATTGCCCTGGTGGCAACCTTGCTGTGCGTCCCCCCTGCGTTTGCTGACAATCTTTACGGCACGATTCGTGGTGTAGTTAGCGACGCCTCGGGTGCCATCCTTCCCGGCGTGCAAGTCAGAATCATCAACGTCAACACCGGCATCACCAAACAAATCACGGCTGGTAACGACGGTGGCTTTGTATTTGTCGACTTACAGCCTGGAAAGTACGACTTGTCCGCTACCAAGGCTAGCTTCAAGCTGTTCCAGGTACGTGGCATCGAAGTCATCCAGAATCAAACTTACGTCCAAAACGTGAAAATGGAAGTCGGAGCCACCTCGGAAACACTGGAGGTGACGGCGAACCCGACGCAGGTGGAAACCACCAGCATTCAACTCGGCGCGACCCTGTCGGGAGAGATGGTTCGAGATCTCCCCACGCTGAATCGGAACTGGATCACCTTGCAGCAGACTCTGCCCGGCGTAGTGGCGCCCGATACCCGCTTTGCGACGAATTACGCAACCAATGGCAGCCAGGCGCAGCAGAACAGCTATCTCATCAACGGCAACGACGCCAATGACCTACCGCTGAATTCGCCCCTGGTGCAGCCCAATCCGGACGCTATTGCCGAAGTCCAGATGATCACGAACACGATCAACCCTGAGTTCGGGCGCAACTCCGGGGCCATCATGAATGCCACCACGAAGTCGGGTACGAACAGCTTCCACGGCAGCGCCTTTGATTTCTATCGCGATACGTTCTTGAACACGCACAATTTCTTTCAGAGCAAGGTTCCGAAGATTCACCAGCATCAGTACGGCGGGACCATTGGCGGGCCCATCTGGAAGAACAAATTGTTTTTCTTCTATAGCCTGCAAAATACCCGGGCGGCTACGCCGCAGACTGTGGGTCAACAGAAGGTGTTCACATCCGCGCAGTTAGCCGGCAATTGGACCGGCACCACCATCAGTACGAAGGCGATCCCCGGAACGATGACCAACATCAACGGCGCCGGCGGTGTCTGCCCGGGTATGACGACTTGGGCCACGTGCTTTCCCAATGCCGCGGCGATCCCGACGGCGGCCTTCAATTCACTTTCATCTACCCTGGTAAAGCAGTTTGTCCCGCTCCCGAACGCTGGCATCAACCAGTTTAACTGGGGCCCCATCACCCACCAAAAAATTAACCAGCATATCGGCCGTATGGACCTGACGATCAGCCAAAAGGATTCAGTCTGGTTCAACGCCATCGCCAACGACCAAACCAGCGCCAATGACTTGCCTTTCTCCGGGGGCACGCTCCCCGGATTTGGCGATGGGAGCATTCCTTATACCAAGTACTTCAGTGCCGATTGGATCCACAGTTTCAGCACCTCGACGCTTAATGAACTGCGAGCGGGGTACACGCGTTTGAACTTCCCCACTGGTCAACCGCAGCATGTCCGGCAGCCTGCGCAGGTAGGGTTCCCGAATATCTTCCCGCAGCTTGCCTCCGCCGCCGACTATCCGAGGATGTCGATAACCGGCTACTTCGTGCTGGGCGGCACAAGCAACGGACCACAACCCCGCAAGGACCAAACCTATCAACTGACGGACAATTTCAGCTGGGTGAAGGGTAAGCACAGTTTGAAGTTCGGTTATGACGGGCGGAAGTTCCAGGTCTGGAATCCGTTTCTCGCCAGGAACGAAGGGTCGTTCGGCTTCTCGAAGGCGGCATCGTTCTCTACTGGCGATGCGGGCCTGGACTTCCTGCTGGGAATTCCAAACTCGTTCGCTCAGTCGTCAGGTGCTATCATCATCGCGGATGCCTACGAAAATTACGCTTACTTTCAAGACCAGTGGCGCGTGAAAAACAACCTCACGCTGACCCTTGGGGCCGGTTATCAGATCGATACTCCAATCCGTGAGTACCAAAACGGAGGTTTATCGCGTGTATGCTTCCAGCCTGGCGTCCAGTCTACGATTTTTACGACTGCGCCGGTTGGGCTTACCTACCCCGGCGATCGGGGTTGCAATAACCAGGGCGGGCCGACAACCAAGTTCAACCATGTTGGGCCGCGCGTAGGCTTTGCTTGGAGCCCCGATTGGTCGAACCGCTTCACCGGAGGTCCGGGGAAGACTTCACTGCGCGGCGGTTTTGGCCTCTACTATAACCGGACCGAGGAGGAGCTAAACCTGCAGGACTTGAACGCTCCGCCTTTTGGTTTGTCCAGTAGCGGAGCCATCCACCCTTCATTCCCCAACCCATATCAGGATCTGAACACGGGCGTCTCCATTGCGAACCAGTTTCCCTACAAGGCACCGGGAAAGGGAGCAACTCCGAATTTCGCTGCTCTTTATCCAACCGGGTTTGGTTCTAATGTCAGCGTCACTGCCAGAAATCTAACGGTTCCACACACTTACAACTGGAACGTGACATTACAGAGGGAGCTGCCCGGCCAGACAATCCTGAGTGTCGGATACGTGGGCTCTCACGGCTCCGGTCTGATCACGTCCTACACCGGGAATCCTGCCACCCCGCAGGGCGTAGCGAGTTGCCTCGCGAACCCTGCTTGCTCTGGGGACGGTGGTAACCAGCCGGTCGACTTCCCAGGCAACTACCCGTTTCCGGGAGATCTCTGGAACAACTTCGGGCAACAGACCAATGGCGGTTGGTCCAACTACAACGCGCTGCAGGCGACTGTCAATAAGCACCTAACTCATGGCTTGGAGCTCCAGAGCGCCTATACCTGGTCGCACTCACTTGACATCAGCTCCAGTTTTGAGGACTCGGCTTTCCTGACGGCAGGTGGTGTTGACAACTACGGTCCCAACCGCAAGCGTGACTATGGAAACTCTTCGTTCGACGCTCGTCAACGATGGGTCGTGGACTTTGTCTACCAGGCTCCGAGCTTCGCCAAGCGTTGGGGGCGAATCGCTGACAGCTTGGTTGACGGATGGGTTTTTACTGGAATCAATATATTGCAGTCGGGTAACCCGATTCTCTTCCAGGACTCGGATCTACTATCGTTAAGCTGCTCACCGAATTACTCGTTCTATGCTTGCTCAGATCGTCCGGATATCGTCAGCCGGCCGACCAAGCTGGATCCGCGTTTGCCAGGTCTGAGTCCGACATTGAAAGGTCATTACTGGTTTAACCCGGCCTCCTTCACGGATAACGCCTTGGGCACCCAAGGGAACACTCCCCGCGGGTATTTCAACGGGCCTGGTCTGTGGAACACAGACTTTACAGTTCGTAAGGATTTCAGGGTCACCGAGAGCAGTCGATTCCAGACGGAAATTGACTTCTTCAACATCTTCAACCACACGAACTTTGGCAACCCAGGTGCCCCGGGAACAGGAACGGAAGGAAACGACGTTGGAGCGGGTACATTTGGCCAGATTCAAGCGATCCGGACGGGCACGAACTCACGCCTCATTCAGCTAGGAGGCAAGTTCATCTTCTAGTATCCTGCTAGAACCAAACGGGCAGGGCTTTATGCCCGGCCTGTTTGATTTGGGGTAGTGAACAGAGAAAACGATCGAGCGCGAGTCGACATCTTCCCATTGGCTGCTCGATCGATGCTGACTATCCGTAAGAATCAAAGGCGCGGCATTTCGCCGCACCCTTTTCTCTGCCCAGACGATCCTACTTCCCCAGAATCGTGTAGTGGCTGCTAGTGGCCATGAAGAACAGCAGGGGCACCGACAAAAAGAAGTTCGTACGCGAAGCCAGAAACGCCTGGCGCGCCATGGTGGCCGCGTCGGCGGGAGGAGTGCCGGCGAGCGTTCCCCGGATGATCTTCTTATTGTTGGGCCAGATGATGCCCCAGACGTTAAACAGCATCACGATGCCGAAGCCGCCACCCACTCCAATCGAGAGCACGTGATTGTCGTCCTGACCAACCGGTGTGTAGTTCACAAAGAGCCATCCCGCGGCAATGCAAAGAATCGCGGTGAGCGTGCCGAGCACGTATCCGCTGGGCGTCATTTTCTTGATCACAACGAACAGGATTGCCCAGACGGCGACCCACAGCAGTAGAAAGAATCCGACCGTGCCGCCAGCGCTCCCCCCTTGGCGCTGGGCATCGGGTGCAACATAGAACTGCGCCCAGTACCAGAATCCGACAAAGACCGTGACCAGCGCACTCCAGCGAAACCAGTTCAACGCGGGCAAGGTCATGTTCTGAAAAATTTTGGGCTTCATGCCGGCGTCCACTTGCTTCATGAACGGGACGTTGACGAGGTTGAAGAAATACAGCAGGCCGACCCAGGTGATCCCTGCGATGAAGTGGAACCAACGCAGGATGAGCTGCGTAGCTTCTGTGCCAGTGTGGGTGGGCATGACGAATGCGGCTGCGACGGCGACGAAATGGAGCATTAGGTTTCCTCCGCCAACTTTGCTCGGCAATGTGGAAGTGCAGGTTGCTGAGACCCCCGAGTGCTCCGAGAAACCGGGCATTCGGCGAGGAGACAGACAGGCCGTAATGGGTAACGACAGTCACGAACTGTCGGATGGTGTCCGGCCAGCCGTGGAGTCGAGGAATTCTGCACTTTGTGGCGACCGCTGTCAACTAGCGAGCAGCGTTAAGGGAATTCCGGTTGAAAAGCGGGCCAGATCGCCGTATGGTACTCACATCTGCCGTATGGCGCAGTTTAGGCGCGCAGCCGGCAGAGTTGCCCCCCTTGTTCCTGTGGCAGCGGGAAGGCTCGCGGGAACATGCTGTTGCTTTGAGCCTGCTTACGGGCGAGTCGTGAGCGGCTGGTTGGCAGTTCGCAGTCTTCCTATCAAGGAGATCGGCTATGGACAGCAATAAGCCGGCGCAGAACATCCAGGATTCCTTCCTCAACACGGCCCGCAAGGAGAGACTCAGCATCACGATTTACTTGCTGAGTGGAGTGAAATTAACGGGCCGAATCCGCTCTTTCGACAAGTACTCCGTGGTGCTGGAGGCGAACGGTCAGGAGCAACTCATCTTCAAGCACGCCATCTCCACCGTGGTAATGGGGCGGATGGCGGCGACGCATGTCGCTCACGTGCCGCATCCAGAAAAAGCGGTGGGCGCCAGCTCGGCGCCAGGGCCGGTGCCAACGCCGAGCGCTTCAGGCACCGAAGGATAGGGCGTTTTCGGTTTGGGAAGTTCTCATCTCAAGAAATCTCGCGGCACCTCGCGTCTCAGCGGACGTGTGCCTCTGGGAACGAAAGTCGTTCCCGAGGAACCGGAGCGCGAACGCGCATTTCTGGTTGGCATCGACGTTCGCACGCGCGGCCGAGGCGCCGCAAAGGGCATAATCACGGCGCAGGCTGCCGTAGCGCGCGAAGCGTCCGCGATGCAAGCGAAGCCCGCGGGCGCGCCAAAATCAAACGGCAAGCCGAGCATCCCCGAATTCGATGCCGACGAGTCGATTGCAGAACTGCGTACTCTGGCTGAAAGTGCCGGCGCAAAAGTGGTTGGCGAAATCTTGCAGCGGCGCGACCGCCCCGATCCGGCGACCTTGATTGGCGCCGGCAAGCTTGAGGAAATCGCAGGTGCGGCCGCTTCGGTGAACGCCGACGTTCTTCTGTTCGACCACGATCTCAGTCCTTCGCAGCAGCGCAACATTGAAAAGATCATTCAGCGGCGGGTGATCGACCGCACGCAGCTTATCCTCGACATTTTTGCGCGGCATGCGCGCACGCGAGAAGGCCAGCTGCAAGTCGAACTGGCACAGCTGCAATATATGATGCCGCGACTGGCCGGGCATGGCGTCGAGATGTCGCAACTAGGCGGCGGCATTGGCACGCGCGGCCCCGGTGAAACCAAGTTGGAAACCGATCGCCGGAAAATTGCGCGGCGCGTGCGCCACGTGGAACAGCAACTGGAAAACGTGCGGCGCATTCGCCGCCAACAGCGGCAGCGGCGCGAGTCCGCGCCAGTCGCGACCGTGGCCTTGGTGGGCTACACCAATGCGGGCAAGTCGACGCTGTTCAATGCGCTCACACAGGCCAAGGTTCTGGAATCGCCGCGCATGTTCGCCACATTGGATCCGACGATTCGAGGAGTCGAGCTGCCGTCCAAACGCAAAGTGCTGCTGTCCGACACGGTAGGATTCATTCGCAGCCTGCCGCATACGCTGGTCTCGGCTTTCCGCGCCACGCTGGAGGAAGTGCAGCGGGCATCGCTAATTCTGCATGTGTCCGATGCCAGCAACCGGCTTTCGGCCGAGCAGGACGCCCAGGTGGAAATTGTCTTGAAGGAACTGGAGGCTGAAAAGAAGCCGCGGCTGCGGGTGATGAACAAGATCGATCTGCTGGATGAAGACGTGGCGCAGTCCTTGCAGGCCGACGCGCTGCGCGAAGACTCGAAAACCGTCTACGTTTCCGCAGCAGAAGGCACGGGCTTGGATCGTTTGCTGGGCCGGATTGACGCGGTGATCGAGGAAGATCCCGTCAGCCGTGTGCATCTGCGCGTGCCCCAGCAAGAGGGCAAGACGCTGGCAATGCTGGGAAGCAAAGCGCGGATTTACTCCCGGGCGTACAAAGACGGAGCCGTGGAACTGGAAGTTGAGGCGCCCGCATCGGTAGTACGTAGGGTCAGGGAATTCGTCGTAGGGTAGAAACGTCGCTCCACGACTATAGACCCGAAATTTAAATAGGCCGGCAACCAAGAAGCGGTGACATTCCTTGGCTATCGGCCCATTCGATCCTGAATTGGATCGGAGGTGATAGTTCAATGCTAATCCTCTTTTGGCCGAAGTCAAGCGCTATGTGCAGGAATTTGCGACGTGACGATGGCGAAGGTTGCAACCACTCCCTAAACCCATTGTTTCCACGGGGCTGGAAATAGCTCGGTGATAGCCCTACCTTTCGGGAATCTGGCTGCAAAAGCCCAAATCGCTGGGCCGAAACAGCCTTCTTCGCGTTGACAATAAACTAAGGCAGACGTTAGACTTAACAGTTTTCATAGCCCTCATTTTCCGGTCTATATCAGCACCACATGGATGAGACGCTCCAACAACTAGGGGAATTACTGCTCGGAGCCGTGCCGACGGTGATTCTGCTGGCGTTGCTCTATGCGCTCTATACCGCGCTCGTGCACAAGCCATTGCAGCGCGTGCTCGCAGAACGGCGCAGCAAGACTGAGGGCGCGATCGAGAAGTCGCGAGCCGACATTGCGGCGGCCGAGGCGCGCACCGCGGAGTACGAGCAGAAATTGCGCGAGGCGCGGGCCGCGGTGTTTCGCGGGCAGGAAGCGCGGCGGCAGGCCGCGCTGCAGGCTCGTACCAACGCGCTGAACGAGGCTCGCACCCGGGCTCAAGCGCAAGTGCTGGCCGCAAGAAAGGATATCGAGAACGATCGCGCCGAGGCCGCGGTGCGTCTGGAAGCGGATGTGGCTGCCCTGGCGCAGGAAATCGTGCGCCGCGTATTACAGCCGGCGGGAGCTGTGCGTTGATCTCAACGAAAATGGCGTCAACCAAAAAGATCGCCGGCGCAGGTTTGCTCGCCATCTTCATGGTGAGTTGCGCAGGCCTGGTAACTCTGCGCGCTCAAGAAGAACCCGCTCATCCCGCGCAGCAACAACCGGCCTCTCCCGAACAGAAAAAGCAGGCTCGCGACGATTCCAAGCGCGAGCATTACGGTCCGGGCCGGCAACTTGCTCACGCAAGCAATGAAGCGGCCGGGGAAGAAAAAGATCAGATGGCCGAATTCAAGGAATCGGCCTCCGTGCGACTGATTGGTCGGCTGACGGGTTTGAATCTTCAGCAATCCTATTGGCTGAGCCAAGGCCTGAATTTTGCGATCATCGCTGCCGTCATCATCTGGGCCGGCTTCAAGTATTTGCCGGGAATCTTTCGCGACCGCAGCGCTGCCATCCAGAAGGCGATGCAAGAGGCGCAGATGGCCAGCGAAGAGGCGCGTCGCCGGCTGGCTGAGATCGAGTCGCGTCTGATGAAGCTGGATGTTGAAATCGGCATGATGCGCAATGCCGCCGAAAAAGAAGGCGCGGCAGAGGAAGCCCGCATCCAGGCGGTCGCGGAAGAAGACGCGCGCAAGATCGTGGCCTCAGCAGAGCAGGAAATTGCGGCGGCAGTCAAGGCCGCGCGCCGCCAACTGAAAGCTTACGCGGGCGATCTCGCGGTCGGAATGGCACGCAAACAAATTCGCGTCGACGCCGCCACCGATCAGGCCCTGGTGCGTAATTTTGCCGGACAGTTGGGCGCCAACGACGATTCGGGAAAGGATCGGAACTAACCATGGCTTCGGTCGCCAGCACCTATGCCCGGGCTTTCGCAGATGTCGTTCTCAGCGCGCATCTCGACGCGAGCCGGGCCGTGGCTGGATTGCGCGAGATCGCGAGGCTGCTGGACGAGAGCGCACCATTGCGGCGGGTTTGGGAGAATCCGGCAGTGCCAGCCGATCAGAAGCGCAAGCTTCTGGACGCGATTGTGCAACGCGAAGGCATCGATAAACCGGTGCGCAATCTGGTGGCCGTGCTGATTGATCACCGGCGGGTGCATTTCCTATCGAGAATCATCGAGCAACTGGAAAAGGAACTGGATGCGCGCCTCGGATTCGCCCAAGCGCAAATTCTCAGCGCCCGCGAACTGGGCGACCCGGAGAAGCGAGCTCTCGAATCGCAGATTGAAAAAAACACAGGCAAGAAAGTTCGCGCACGATATGGACTGGACTCGTCCCTGCTCGGCGGTGCAATGGTCCGCGTCGGCAGCACGATTTACGACGGGTCCGTAAAAGGCCAGCTGGACAGGATCAGAGAAGCGATTAGCTCGTAGCGGATTGCAGAGAACCGCCGCAAAGGGCGCGAAGAGAATCAAGCTGAGGGCTGACAGCTGAAAGCTGAGAGCTATCTATGGCACAAATCAAGGCAGACGAAATCACGAAACTGATCCGCGAGCAGATCGAAAACTACGAAACCCAGATCTCCGTCGACGAGACCGGCACCGTCATCACACTCGGCGACGGCATAGCACGTGTCTATGGACTCGACAAGGTCATGGCCGGCGAACTGTTGGCCTTTCCGCACGGCGTGGCCGGCATCGCCATGAACCTGGAAGAAGACCAGGTGGGTGTCGTGCTGCTCGGCGAGTACACCGAGATCAAGGAAGGTGATGAGGTGAAGCGCACCGGGCGCATCATGAGCGTTCCCGTCGGCGACGCCATGATTGGCCGAGTGGTGAACTCCCTCGGCGAGCCCATCGACGACAAGGGAGCGATCTCGACCGATAAATTCATAGCATTGGAACGCATTGCCCCGGGCGTAATCGATCGCCAACCGGTCCGGGAGCCGATGGCGACCGGGCTCAAGGCCATCGACAGCATGATTCCAATCGGCCGCGGCCAGCGCGAACTCATTATCGGCGACCGCCAGACTGGCAAGACCGCGGTTGCGCTCGACACCATCATCAACAGCAAGGGCAACGACCTGATCTGCATCTACAACGCGATCGGACAGAAGCGCTCCTCGATCGCGCAGGTGGTAAAGATTCTGGAAGACGCCGGGGCTATGGAGTACACCATCGTCGTGGCGGCGTCGGCGTCAGAGCCGGCTCCCATGCAGTACATTTCGCCCTACGCGGCATGTGCCATGGGCGAGTACTTCCGCGACACCAAGCGGCATGCGCTGGTCATCTACGACGATCTCTCGAAGCACGCCGCCTCGTATCGCGAGATCTCGCTGCTGCTGCGGCGTCCCCCGGGACGCGAGGCTTATCCCGGCGACGTTTTCTATCTTCACTCGCGGCTGCTGGAGCGAGCGGCGAAATTGAGCGACAAGATGGGCGCGGGATCACTGACCGCGTTGCCCATTATTGAGACGCAGGCAGGCGACGTGTCCGCCTACATTCCAACGAACGTCATCTCGATTACCGACGGCCAGATTTATCTGGAGACCGATTTGTTCAACCAGGGCGTTCGCCCGGCAGTAAACGTTGGCTTGTCGGTGAGCCGCGTGGGCGGCAGCGCGCAGATCAAAGCCATGCGCCAGGTTGCCGGAACGCTGAAATTGGAACTGGCGCAGTATCGCGAACTGGCGGCGTTTGCCGCGTTCGGCAGCGATCTCGACAAGGCCACGCAGGCGCAGTTGAATCGCGGTCAGCGGCTGGTCGAGTTGCTGAAGCAGAATCAGTTCTCGCCGCTGCCCTTCTCAAAGCAGATTTTGATCATCATGGCGGGCACCGGTGGATTCCTCGACGACCTGCCGGTCGCTCAAGTACGCGGGTTCGAGGCCGAGCTTTACAAGTACGTGGATTCAACCAATCCCGGCCTGCTGCGCGCGATCATGGAGAAAAAGATCCTCGATGAGGCGTTGAAGACCCAATTGCAGAACGTGATCAAAGAAGCGAAGCAGCAGTTTGTATCGGAGCGCGAAGCAGTAGCGAAATAGCGCTTGGCTCTTGGCCTTCAGCTCTTAGCGTGAAGCGGGGCCGGAAAGGCTACGGGCTAACAGCTAATAGCTGATTTTCCATGGCAAACGTTCTCGACATCCGTCGCCGCATTCGCAGCGTGATTAACACGCGGCAAATCACCAAGGCCATGAAAGTGGTTTCGGCGGCGAAGTTGCGCCGCGCGCAGGAACGGGCCCTGGCGGCGCGTCCTTACGCGCAGATGTTGACCAACGTCCTGAAGTCGCTGGTGGCGCGCGCCGAAATTTACGATCCTGAGACGGGCGAGCCGAAGCATCCTCTGCTGGCGCATCGCGAAGAAAAGAACGTTCTGCTGATCGTGGTGACCGGTGACAAAGGACTGGCCGGCGCGTTCAACGCAAACATCACCAAGGCAGCTACCCGTTTCATCGAGTCCAAGGCTGGGAAGAATATTGACATCGAGACTATTGGCCGCAAGGGGCGCGATTTCCTGCGGCGGCGCTATCCAGCGGCCAGGGTGCAGACCCGAAGTCTTCTAGATATTTCCGAATCGATGGAAGCCGAGCCGGAACCCGCCGATCGCGTTGGAACGATCCAGATTACGGGCGAACACGTCGGCATTCTCGGCAGAGTGGAGTTCGCGCAGGCGCGGACCCTGTCCGAGAATGTGATTGCGCGCTACAAACGCGAAGAGATCGACGCGGTTTATATAGTGTTCAACGAATTTAAGTCGGTCATTGCGCAAAGGCTCATCGTGGAGCAAATTCTTCCCATCGAACAGATCGGCGAGCAGACGGTGCGGTTGGTCGAGGAGATGACGGAAGAAGAGAAGAAGAAAGCCAAAGATGCTGCAATAAGCGCAGGAGTAGGCATGCGAGGTCCCGAGCGTCAGGCGGAAGAAGCTGCCTCGCAGTTTGGCGCCTCGCAAGTCGATTACATTTATGAGCAGCCGCCCGAAGAGTTGTTCCGCGACCTGTTGCCGAAATATGTGAGCATTCAGATTTTCCGCGCCTTGATGGAGTCGGTGGCCGCGGAACACGCCGCCCGCATGACCGCGATGGACTCCGCCACGAACAACGCGACCGACATGATCGATTCGCTGACCCTGGCCATGAACCGGGCGCGCCAGGCGAAGATCACGAAAGAGATCATTGAGATCGTAAGCGGCGCAGCGGCAATGTAGGAAGCAGTCAGCACTAGGCGTTCGGCCAGTCGAGGCTATTGCGGGTGCCAGAGAATAATTACTGAGTGCTGAGTGCTTTTGAATCAACTAGGAGCTAGCAGCCAGTAGCTAGAAGCTAATTTATGCCTGAAAACGTAGGACATGTCATTCAAATCGCGGGGCCGGCGGTCGACGTGCAGTTTGCCGAAGGCAAGCTGCCTCCCATTTATGAGGCTCTGAAAGTCGTGAGCGACGGGTTCACCGTGCCCAATC
>Ga0070717_10002042_pt1 | contig 14140 bp, 14 predicted proteins | sample LARL113metaG_FD_71366 | JGI IMG/M metagenome (GOLD analysis project Ga0070717, IMG submission 71366) | Corn, switchgrass and miscanthus rhizosphere microbial communities from Kellogg Biological Station, Michigan, USA - LAR L11-3 metaG | ecosystem: Host-associated > Plants > Roots > Rhizosphere ... | reverse complement strand
TGTAGTGTCATTCCGGTCGTGGGCAACTACAAGCCGCACCTCATCGAACTTCGGGCTGAGGCAGACTTCTGGGCGCTATGTTGGCAGTCTGTTGACCTATACCGGTTCCTGACTCCGGCTGGGCAGTGCCGAACGCTGCGATGCGTCGTGAAGCGGCTCAACGCCCTAAATGTCGGTTTGACTGAGCTGGCCGATCTTTCAGCGCGCATGGACCTTGTGAGGAACGTCGACTGGTTTCAGCCGTGCTTGCCCATAGCGAGGCATTTTGATTGGGTGCGTTTCGAACGATTAGGCGAGATTGACGAGATGATTCGCCTGAGGCGCGTGTATCCGAGCGAGCGGACACAGTGCCCAGGAAGCACTTGGTACACGGCCGAGGGCGTTCATCGAACTCTTGTGGCAGCCGTCTTGCTAGCTGAAGGGAGCATTCACTGGCGACCATTTATGGCAGCGGAGCTACAGCTCTAAAGCTACCGCAAGCTCAGGGCGTTCCTGCCAAGCGACACGATTCGGTGTTACCGATGTTTTGGCTTGTCGATATCGAACTCAGGCCAGCAACGCTGCGATGCCCTGTGTATCGAGATGACCCTTGAGGTGCAATGCAGCGGCAATGGCCTCCAGCCGCGCATGGCATTCTGGCCTGACGACGATCCGTTCGGCGACCCACCTCGCTCGAAGGAGCAAATCCGTCCAGTGCGCGACATCACCGAGATGTCGTTCCGCAGCAACTCTAGCCTGCTTGAAGTCGCTCCCGCCCTCGGATACGCCTGCCTCAACCGGATGAGGACCTTGGTGCCGCTGAATCAAGTCGTTCATGCTTGCCGAACGACGATCTGAGTTGCCTAGTCTCAAGTCACTCGCGGCCTGACCACCAAGGAAGGCCACCACTTGGCGTCGCGCTCTACGCGATGTAGGCATATCATCGAAGGCGTACTCACTTAAACCAGGAAGGCCAAAGGCTTCCTCAGGGATGATGGTGGACCGCTTGACTGTCGCGCCCAGCGCATGAGCTACAACACAGTGCCCCGCCTCGTGGTACGCCACATCGTCATTGCCGAATCGCTCTGCCAAGTCTGCTTATCCTTTGTGAGCGCGCGCTGGCGAACCGCACCTGGTTCTCGACGTTCCGATTGGGACTTCGATTCCCAGATCAGTGTTCCTTCATCTTCGCGCACGCGAGGAGTCTGCCACCTAACAAATATCGACCTGCAAATTGCCAGTTAGGCCGCGAGGCATCGTGACTCGTGAAGAAAGCTAGGCTCACGTGACTCTGAGGATCGTGCCAAACCAAGCCTCCACTCGCACCTTGGTGTCCAAACGATGCTGCCGATGCCCCTCGGGGCGTCCAAGTTTCGACCGGGTGGAGGTTTTGATCGCCTCTGATTTGGACGCCAAGACCCCAAGGCGGTCTGGCGTATCCGGCAGCGGGTAGTTCGGCAGTCTGCACACTCGTTGCCTCCTGCACAAGGGCAAGCGGCCATTCCGGAGCGTATCCGGCAAAAGCCTTTACCAGCGACAGAGTTGCTGAGACGGTTGAGACCAGACCGGAGTCGGGCAGACCCAGCGCAAGCCATTCAAGCCTCCGAAAGTGCCCGAAGTTGGGATTTCCACCGAGCGTCGGTAGACCAGCGGGTACAGGCTCGCCGATGCTGGCTTGCACCTGCAGTGCACGCAGGACGAGGTTTGTAAGCGCCGCTGTCCATCGTTCGCCGGCTAGAGCCTGAACGACCGCGCCCAAAATGCAATATCCAAGATTGCTGTATTCGAAGTGACCGCCGGGATCGGCCGGAGTTGTTGCCAACCATGACTGCTCGAGATCCTGCCAGGTGTGGTGTGGCTCCCAAACAAGAGGTTCTTGAAAGCCAGATGTATGACTGAGCAGTCGCCGGAGTGTTACCCCGGATTGCGCCGCAGGTACGTCGCCCAAGACATCGGAGAGCGGTTGGTCAAGGCCAGCCTGTCCACCATCGATTAATCGCAATACCGCTAAAGCAGTGGCCATTTTCGTGATAGATGCGACCGGGAAGCGAGTGTTGGCGCTGAAGGTCGTGCCCGCGTCGTCGGTGCCGTGGGCGACAATCACCGGATCGCCATCCGCATATGCAACCGCCGCCACGCACCCCTTCTCATCGCCTCCGTTGAAGTGCTCAGCAAGCACGCCTCGCATGGCCTGTTCAGTAGCCTGCACGTCCAACGGCATGTTATTTTCCCTCTAGACCATCACGCAGGCTCGATTTCGTTCTAGATCACTCGTAGCGATGTATCGTCCGCGCAGCGGGCTTCCCCTGAAACTCTCTGCCGATGTCGGTCAAGAGTGGATGAGAACCCGGATGGTCTGCGCTTAGCCTACGGCGCCCTCGGTTGAGGGAGCTGGGAAGGCCTTTCACCTTCCACTGTCCGAGCTGTCCCAGGGTAGCGCGATGTCTCTCACGCCGCCGGCTCGATCGTGACTCTGTAGCCGAGCTGCTGCAGGCGACGAATGCTGCGCTGAGCGACGCTTTCTCGGTGCCGGGAGTCCCAGTGCTCGGGACCGAGGTCGACGAAGTGTGCGTCGTCGCGAAGCATGTGGTAGATCGCGATGAGCATCGAGTGGGCGATGGCCATCTGCGCGCGCTTGGAGCCTCGGCGGCTGGCGAGCCGGCGATAGCGAGCAGCGAAGAAATTAGGGCGGGCGCGGCCGGCTCGAACTGAGGCCAGGGCGGCTTCGATGACGGCCGACCGAAGCCACGGGTTGCCGGCGCCCGTGGATGCCTTTCGCCTCTTGCCTGCGCTCTCATTTGTGCCGGGGCAGACACGCGCCCACGACGCGAAGTGGGCGGGCGTGGGAAACCGGCTCATGTCGATCCCGATCTCGGCGATGATCTGCTCAGCGCCGTGGCGGGCGATGCCTGGGATCTGGTCGATCAGGTCGATCGCGGCCTGGAAAGGGCGCGTTCGCTGCTCGACCTCCACGTTAATGGCTTCGATCTGCTTCTCCATAACCTCGATGAGCTCGATCTGGCTCTGGAGTAGGAAACGTTGATTAGCGCCGACCGTGCCCTCGAGCGCGAGAGCGAGGCGCTGGCGTTTGGGACGCATGTTGGACATGGCCAACTCAGCGATCGCCTGAGTGTCGGTGTTGCCGGAAATGAGTTCGCGGAGCATTGCCCGACCGGACATGCCGACCACGTTGCTGGCGACGTCGCCAATCTTGATGTTGGCTCCCTCCAGGACCTTCTGGACTCGGCTGATGAGTCGCGTCTTCTCCTGAATCAGGGTCCGCCGGTAGCGGAGTAACTCTCTGAGCTCTCGCTGATTTCGGTCAGGGACGAAGCTCGGTCGCATCAGACCGAGGCGGAGCAGGTCCGCCAGCCACTCGGCATCCTTTACGTCTGTTTTGCGACCCGGCACTGCCTTGACGTGGCGAGCGTTGACGTCCAGGAGCTCGAAGTCCCGGCCGCCAAGCAGATTGAAGACCGGCTTCCAATAGACTCCCGTACTCTCCATCGCCACGTGGGTGACGCGCTCGTACTCGAGCCATTCGACCAGCTCCAGCAGCTCGAACGTCATGGTGCGAAAAGTCCGCGTCTCTCGCCGCGTCGACGTGAGCACGCACGCCACCATCGTCTTCTTGTGCACGTCGAGCCCACAACACCGCTCGTGCACCGTCTGCATGGCAACCAACTCCTCCCGAGTATTGGCGGTGGCGGGATGGCGGCCGCTCAGTCAAAGACATTCCCCTGCGTCCTTCTGCCCACCATGGGCAGTGCGACATCATTTCGGTGCCTCCTAGTCGCCGGCTCACGTTCACTTTCGAGCTCCTCTGCATCAGGTCGGATCTCGAGCTCTGCCCCGTCACCACGGTCAGTTTCATCCCCCCGCGGTGACGCGCAGCGTCAATCGCGTTATCTTGTTACGCCGAAGGCGTACGTTTGGCCCATCCCCATGTGCGGGATAGGCCCATCCAAGCGATCTCAAGGAAAAGCCGACCGGATCGTCCGCTGACTGTCCGCCGCCTGTCGCGCTGGCGTCGTTCAAATAGGCAACTGCTGTGCGGCGTCGGGCGGCCTTCGGTTCCACTCTAATCAGCGACAACGACCTTCGGGATCTGGTCGGTCCAGAGCCGTAGTTCATGGGCCCTTCCCGAGGGTACGGCTTTGCGTGGATGAGGCAGGTGGAGCATGCGCAGTAGCCTGGCCGGCTGGCGTCTTGGTGCTGGCGGCCCCCCAATCGCCCGTCCGCCGATCGTCCGCCACACCTCACGGAGCGTCCTTGGACACCTAAGTCTCGAACTCAATCGAGCTGGCCACCGCCGGCTAGCGTCCGCTGATCGTCCTTTCTACTGAGAAAGGACGCTGGCGGACGTCCTCGAGGCATTCGTCGCTGACCATAAGGGAAGGTGTGAGCACAACCGCGCTTCCACCTACTGCCTCCCGTCCGCGGTCCTCGGTCTCGCCACGCCTGACCTCGAAGCTTCGTCCGGACAATGCATCCTTCTCTTCCAACGACGGGCGGCCGGGAGGGGGTGTGGGGGAACCGGGGCCGTCCGGTTCCCCCGCGACTCAAACCAGTCCAACCCAGCAGGTCGTCACGACACTCCATCAACTCATCGACACCCTGACCGAGCTCACCAGAGCGCCGTCGAGTCCGACGCCGGCGCCTACTGCCGCAGATGTGCCATTACTGCTCGACGCCCACGAGGCGGGGCGGCTCATGTCGGTCAGCCGCTCCAAGGTCCTGGACCTAGCGTCGCAAGGCGCGATCCCGTCCATAAAGGTCGGCGGGTCGGTTCGGATTCCGCGCGACCTCTTAACAGCCTGGATTGCGGAAAACGCCCGTGGCGCGAACAGTTCGTCTCGCATGCAGCTACCGGCTTGGGTCCGCGGCGACCGGAGTAACGAGCGTTGAGCCGGGGCGGATACGGCGCCGGCAGCATCTACCGGCGCAAGTCAGACGGCCGGTGGTGCGCCGCGATCTACACCGGGGAGCGGCAGCGAATGCTGTACGGGAAGACCAAGCAGGAGGTCATGGCCAAGCTGGTCGCAGCTCAGGCCGAACTCAGCAAAGGGCACGTTGCCGAAAAGTCGGCGCCGACGGTTGCCGAGTTCCTGAACACCTGGCTCGAGACTTCTGTCAAGCCGAGCGTCCGGCCGCTCACCTATGCCGGATACAAGGTCAACGTAGAGAAGCACCTCATCCCGACCCTGGGCAAGATTCGGCTGGATCAGCTCACGCCGCGCGATGTGCAGGTGATGATGAACAACCGGCTCGCTGCCGGCTTCTCCGCCAAGACGGTTTCGTACATCCATCAGGTACTGCGCACGGCGCTCAACATAGCCGTGCGGTGGGACATGGCGTCACGAAACGTCGCTCGGCTGGTCGACCGGCCTCGGCGCGAACGGACGCAGATCAATCCCTTGACTCCTGATGAGGCGCGCCAGTTCCTTGCCGCCGTCAGGGGTCACCGGCTCGAGGCTCTCTTCTCCGTGGCGTTGGCTCTGGGGCTAAGGCAAGGCGAGACGTTGGGCCTTCGCTGGGCAGACGTCGACTTCGAGGCGAACACGCTCCGGGTACGCAACCAGCTCCAGCGTATCGATGGTAGGCTCGTGCTCGTTCCGCCAAAGACCGAGAAGAGCCGCCGGACCCTTGTGATGCCGCCACTGATCGTCGCCCACCTCCGCGAACACGAGAAACGCCAGGCCGCCGAAAGGCTGTGGGCGGGATCGCAGTGGAAAGAGCATGGTCTTGTCTTCGCGAACCGAACCGGTGCGCCCACCCAGGCCAGGCACGTCATCGAGAAGTTCCACGAGGCGCTCGCGCAAGCTGGAATGCGACACGTGCGGTTCCATGACCTGCGCCACTCATCCGCAACCCTGCTACTGGTACAGGGAGTCTCTCCTCGGGTCGTTATGGAGATTCTGGGTCATTCAGAGATTGCCCTAACGATGAATGCATACACCCACGTCGTTCCTGAGCTACAACGAGAAGCGGCTCAAAGGATGCAGTCAATCCTCGAACGGTGACTATGATTATTGGTTGCCATCTATCACGCTTGGGCCTCAACCCTCTTCTCAGCCTCGATCAACCGAGCCTTTTCATCGAGCAAGACGCGAAGACGAGGACGCTCATCATCGACGGCCTTCTCGAGCACAATCGGATCGATCTGCTGTTTCCCACCGTGAGCGAGCCCTAGTTCGCTCTCAAACACGACGACACCGGATGGGTCGCGACCTGTCCTCGGATCATCGATACGAAACCCGGCATAGTTACGGCTTCGCATTGTCATTGCTAGCGCCGTTTCGGATGAAACGCCCAGCGCCGCCTGCTTCTTCAACCATGCCTCGAGGTCGCTCTTTGGGTCCGGAAGGTCCACGACAACTGACTTACCCTGAGCCCACGCCTCGCCGAGACATCCTTCCTCGGGGTACTGCTGTCGCGTTTTTCCGCGAAGTCCAGGATGAGCCGACCAGCGGCCAGCGACCTCAAAGTGGCTATTCACGCGAACGAATAGGGTTACTCGCTCGGTGCTCAGATGGCCGAGCGAACTGCAGATGATGTCGAGCTGACTGTTAATGAGACGCGCTACAGCGCGTGCATTCAGCTGGGCCTTTTCGGACTCTCTGCGCAATCGCATTCGCCCGATGACTCTGTCCCTCTCGTTCACAAAAGTGAAAGCGACGCCCGGCAGAAGGAGAGGCACGGCAACCCAGGCCAGCGCGATGTGATCAACCTGCCAGCCGACGAATGGGAAGACGACCTCTCCGCTCGAATTGGCCGCAGCCCCCGATAAACCCATAAGGATTCCGCCGATGGCCGTTGCCGCCCACGGCGCCCAGTCACGCATGAATCGCCACATCGCCGGGGGCCCGGCGTGGCGGCCGAGCCAGTTCGACACTTTCGAAAGAGCGGCGCTTGCGCCTGTCAACAGCCTGTCACGCTTCATTCAACAGTGCTCGCGTCACAGCCGCACGAGTGGTGAGGCGCTCCGGCCACGGTAAGCTACTGCCGCCACCTGACCAACCAGGCGACCTTGACATAAGCGAGAGAAGATCATGAGTGATTCGACTTCGGGCAGCGCGCATCACGGTGATGGCGAATTTAGCATTCACATTGACCGGGCGACGTTCAAAGTGGACGTGCCTTCGATGACCGGCGCACAGTTGCGCGCCTTGCCGACGCCACCGATTGGTCCCGAATTTGATCTTTGGCTGGACGCCGAGGAGGGAGCCGACCTCCTAGTTAGCGACACGCAGGTCATCTCGTTGAAGGACGGCATGCATTTCTTCACTGCACCAGCGATCATTAACCCGGGGAGCTACTAGCTGCTTCTGCCTGCGGACGCTCAACATCTGGCTTCGTCGAAGTTTGTGTACGAGGAGGCGGACGAAGCTGGCTTTCATTGCGTCGTGATTAAGAACTACTCGTTGCCTCTCGGCTATCAGATCCCGGCTTCGGACTTGCTTATTCGACTGCCGCCTGGGTTTCCGGACGCAGCTCCTGACATGTGGTGGTTTGATCCGGCCGTGCGGATAGCGGGGAGCGGCACTTATCCTCCGGGGGCGGAGTACATGGAGCCTCTTCTGGGCCGGACGTGGCAACGATTCTCTCGGCACCTCACTCCTGCTCAATGGCGGCCAGGCAGAAGTGGGATTCAGAGCTACCTAGCGACGATTCGACGTGACCTTGCCCGAACGGTCGGGGCCGAGGCATGAGATGAACACGCTTGCCTTGACCGAAGCCTTGTGGCGCGACCTGACCAGTTCGCTGTCGGACGAACGGGAGACCGCCGGCATACTTCTCGCTGGATCTGCGGACGCCGGCCCTGACATGACTCTGCTTGGTAGGCAGATCGAACCAATTCCAAGTGATGACTACATTGCTCGCGACGCCGTCGGCCTGAGCATTCGATCCAGCGGGTACGTCCCATCCCTCAAGAAGGCTCGGGGCGACAACGTTGTTCCAATCTTCTTCCACACGCATCCACGCGGAAGACCGTGGCCATCCGATCACGATGTGAAAGTAAATGAGCAGCTGGCGGACTTGTTTCGAAGTCGCGCTGACCGCCCTTATTACGTGAATTTGATCGTGGGCGGATTACCGTCCAGACCAACTTTCACCGGCCAAGTCTTCAGAGCTTCGGGCGGACCGCCTGAGCAGTTGCACCGTCTCCGAGTTATCGGTAGGCGATGGACCATTATTCCAGCAGCTGATGTTCGCGACGATGCCGCGGGTTTGCTTGATGAGTTATTCGACCGCCAGCTCCAAGCTTTCGGATCTGAAGGTCAGCGACTCATTAGCCGGCTGCGCGTTGGCGTCGTTGGGGCTGGAGGGACTGGCTCAGCCGTGTGCGAGCAACTGATCCGCTTGGGTGTCGGCTCACTCGTCGTCCTCGACGATGATGTGCTCACATTGTCGAACCTGACGCGGATCCATGAGTCGGCTCACGACGACGTTGCCAGGCACAAGGTGGACATTGTTGCGGATTCTGCTCGACGTATCGGCACAGGAGTTGCCGTTCGCGCATTAAATGGAAATGTCGCGTTTGAGGAAGGAGCTCGGGAAATGCGGAGCTGCGATGTCATCTTCGGATGCACCGATGACTCCGCGGGCCGAGCTGTGCTCTCGCGACTGTCTTACTGGTATTTGATGCCACTGATTGACACGGGATTTGTCATTTCGTCGTCTAACGGGAAGGTGACCGGGCTGTTTGGCCGAGTCACCACGGTGCTGCCTGGGGAAGCTTGCTTGATTTGCCGCGGTCGCGTTGATCCCGCAGACGTGAGAAACCAGCTCATGTCAACTGAGGAACGGACCCGACTTGCATCCGAGGGCTATGCGCCCGGGCTTGGGCAGCGTGATCCAGCAGTTATGCCGTACACGACGCTTGTTGGATCAATAGCGGTCTCCGAATTGCTTGCGAGGCTGTTCGGGATCGCCGATGGTGGATCCCCGTCCGAAATCATTCTCCTACTGCACGACCGGCGGCTCAGAACCAACAGAGTCGAGCCGGACCCCCTCCACTACTGTGCTGATCCCGACAATTGGGGCCGCGGCGACGAGGCGCCGCTACTTTCACAGATGTGGCCGTCCTCAGCCATCTGATCGACGCGTGGCGACGAAGGGGTATCGATTGGCCTCGAATTTCCCACGTCAAGTATTTCTCGAGGCAACGTGAGGTGCCGCGCGCCCTCAGACGGTGGGAGATGGCAATCGTTGGAAGCGCACCCTCGCCGAAATGGGCAATCTTCGACTGTCCGTGCGGCCGAGGCCATCAGATCAAGCTGAACCTTCAGGCGGAGCACTATCCACACTGGAAGCTATCGGTTCGGAAGAACCGCCCCACACTGTCTCCGTCGATCGACTACACGGCAGCACCGTATTGCCACTATTGGATTAGGGACGGGGTGGTGACATGGGCACCAAACGGACGCTCCGGCCGGCCTAGGTCCAAGGTGCCGCTTTCGTAAGGCTTGTTCGCTAGGCGAGGTCTCAGCGGCGCGGGATCGGTCAGCGCCTCGTCCCGAAACTACTACACGACTACTACATGTGACAGCGCAGCTATCGCTTTTGGAGCATGAGCGATCGCTGATCTGAGTTCGAAATCTGGTCGGGGGCCCGGGATTTGAACCCGGGGCCTCACGGTCCCGAACCGTGCGCGCTGCCAAACTGCGCCAGCCCCCGACGAGTGTCACCAACACGCGCGGCAACGCCGCGCGCCGGGACGAGAACACAGATTCTATCGGGCCGGGACGTCCACCTTCGTCTCGGTCATCATCAGGGTCGCCGTCGCGTCCGCGATCCGGTCGCCGGCCTCCAGGCTGTCGATGAACGCGTTGGCGTAAACCAGCGACCGCCGCACCCGCTCGACCTGCCCCACCACCCGCACCCGCTCCCCCAGCCGCAGCGGCCGCCGGAACGACACCGCGAGCCGCCCCGTCACCCCCGGATGCCCGGCGTGCCACGCCGCCCACCCGACCGCCTCGTCCAGCATCAGCGACACGACTCCGCCGTGCGCCATCCCCGCCCAGCTCTGGAAGCGGTCCGCCACGGCATACTCGGCAAACGATCCGTCGGGCCCGGGCGTGAACACCATCCGCAGCCCATCCACATTGAGCGGGCCGCATCCGAAGCAGTGGCCGTCGAAGACGACGTGCATTTAAGCCCTCACCCTAACCCTCTCCCGCATAGCGGGAGAGGGAAACGCGACTTAGGCCCTCACCCTAACCCTCTCCCGCGGAGCGGGAGAGGGAAACGGGGCTATGCCTTGCAGTTCCAGGTGCCCGTCAGGTGCAGCGCCCCCGCCTTGCCCGAGTCGGCGTTGGTGAGCGTCGCATCCACCGTCCCCGACTCTTGCGTGCGGTCCAGGGTGAAGGTCACCGAATCGCCGCTCATGCTCAGCCACACCTTGCTGCCGTCCGCGTCATGGACCTGGATCTCGATCGCGCCGTTCTTGTACACGCCCGGGCCGCCGTAATTTTGAATGACGAAGTCGAGGCCCCAGACCGCGCCGGTGGTGTCGATCGAGCCGTAGAACTCATCGGCCCACGTCTGGCCCGGCCTGGGCTTGGCCCCCGTGCACGCGCTCTTCAGCGACGCCGTGTTGGGCACAATCGAGGTCATGTGGCCGGAGATGTCGCCGCTGAACGACAGGTCCTGGGTCCACGTCGCCTGCTCCGCCGGCAATGAGGGACTGACCCTCACCGTAGGGCTGCTCTCGCCGCAGGCTGCTAGGACGATAAGGGCTAGGACGATGCCCGCTCCACGGAGCATGTGGTCAGATACTAACCGTGCAGGCCGGTGCGGAGCGCATGACCCAGGCGATGCGATCTCTGGAGGCCGCCTTCCTGGTGGGCGTTGAGGGCGTCACTGAGATCTGGCTCGTGCGCCACGGCGACTGCTACGAGGGCATGGCCGACGGCCCCGATCCCGCGCTCAGCCCGACCGGACACCGCCAGGCCGAGAGGCTGGCGCAGCGAATCACACACCTGCAGCCGGCCGCCGTCTACGCCAGCCCCGCGCTCCGCGCCCGTGAGACCGCCGGCCACATAAAAGAGGACGTGCGTGTCGACGACCGGCTCATGGAGATGACATTCGAGCTTGGCGACGCGGGCGAGATCGTCTTCACTGAGAGCCCCGCCAACGTGGTGGCGCGCATGACCGCCGCCATCGATGAGATCGTGGCCGCACACCCCGCCCAGCTGGTGGTCGCCGTCGGTCACGCCGGCGCGATCGTCAACTACCTCACCGACGTGATGCGCCTCGAGCCTGGCCACCTACGCATCCTTCCTTACTTCACGAGCGTCAGCGTGGTGCGGGCGCTCGGCGACCGGCGCATGGTCGGCGCCCTCGGCGACACCGGCCACCTCGAGTCTCGATGAGCGAGGGCCCCCACCCTGACCCTCTCCCGCACAGCGCGAGAGGGAAGATCGCGACCGACCTCGAGAAGCAGCTCGCCAGGAAGGTGACTTCGGTCGAGCCGATTCCGAGCGGTCATTCGGGGTTCACCTACTTCGTCGACCTTGAGGACGGAACGCGCTATGTCCTGCGCCTCCCACCGCCCGGCGCGCGGATCGCCGGGCCCGCCGACGTCGTCCGCCAGGGCCGGATCATGGCCGCCCTACACGCCGCCGGCCTGCCCGCACCCGCGATCCCGGCCATGAGCGAGGAGCCGGCGGTCGACGGGCGGCCTTTTGTCCTGATGGAGGCGATCGACGGCGATCGCATCGAGGAGACCGGCACCCGCCACCCGTCGCACGACATCGCCGCCTCAGCGGTCCAGGTCTTGAAGGAGCTTCAGGCGCTGCCGCTTGATGAGACGGGCATCGGCGCCGAGGAGCCCGGGACGCTGCAGGCCGAGATGATGCGCTGGGCCTGGCTCATGCAGCGCGCTCCCGAAGAGCTCACGACCCGCGCCGGCGAGCTCGGCGGCCTGCTCGTGGCCGGCGTCCCCGCCGAGCGCGAGCCGACGCTCGTCCACGGCGACTACCACTACGGCAACATGCTCTTCCGCGGCGCCGAGGTGGTGGCGGTGCTCGACTGGGAGATCGCGCAGATCGGCCAGCCCCTGCTCGACCTCGGCTGCCTGTGCGTGGTCTCGCACCGGCGCAACTTCAAGGACGCGCCCAACCCCGGCGGCTCGGTCGACGTCCCCCTGGCGGACCTCTACACGCTGTACGGGGCGGACGCGGGCGAGATGAACTGGTACGTGGCGATGAGCCTGTACAAGTACGCCGCGATCTTCGGCTACAACCTCATGCTGCACCGGCGAGGTAAGAGGCCGGACCCTATGTACGAGAAGTTGACGAGTACCATCACGGGCATGATCGACGAAGGGATCTCACTCCTCTCATGACCTGGGAGTTCTCGACCGAGCCCGAGTTCGAGGCCAAGCTCGAGTGGATGCGCAAGTTCGTCCGTGAGGAGATCTACCCGCTCGAAGTCCTGGACACGGACGAGTCGGGCTTCATGCGCATCGTCCGCACGCTCCAGGACGAGGTGAAGGCCCAGAAGCTCTGGGCCACGCATCTGCCGCCCGACCTCGGCGGGCAGGGCTACGGCCAGGTGAAGCTCGGGCTCATGCACGAGATCGAGGGCGCCTCGATCTGGGCGCCGATCGTGTTCGGCAACCAGGCCCCCGACTCGGGCAACTCGGAGATCCTCGCGCACTTCGGCACGCAGGCTCAGAAGGACCGCTGGCTCTATCCCCTGCTCGACGGCCGCATCCGCTCGGCCTTTTCGATGACCGAGCCCAACACCGCCGGCTCCGACCCGACGCTCCTCTCCACCACCGCAGTGCTCGATGGCGACGACTGGGTGATCAACGGCCACAAGTGGTTCACGTCGAACGGCATGATCGCGGACTTCCTGGTCGCGATGGTCGTCACCGATCCGGACGCGGGCCCATACGAGCGCGCGTCGATGATCATCGTCCCGACAGACGCCCCCGGCCTGAAGCGCTTGCGCAACATCCCGACCATGGCCGGCGACTCCGAGAAGTTCGGCTACGGCCACGCCGAGGTCCTGTACGAGGACGTGCGCGTGCCCAAGGACAACCTGCTCGGCGAGCGCGGCAAGGGCTTTGTCATCGCGCAGGCCCGGTTGGGGCCCGGGCGCATCCACCACTGCATGCGCTGGCTCGGCCAAGGGCGACGTGCATTCGACATGATGTGCGAGCGCGCCCTTCAGCGCGAGGCGTTCGGCAAGAAGCTGGCCGGCCACGAGACCGTGCAGAACTGGATCGCCGACTCGGCAGCCGAGATGCAGGCCGCGCGGCTCATGACGCTGCAGGCCGCGTGGATGATCGACACCCAGGGGCCCGCCGCGGCGCGCAAGGAGATCGCCCTGATCAAGTTCTTCGGCGCCAAGGTTCTGCACGACGTGATCGACCGCGCGATCCAGGTCAACGGATCGCTCGGCTACTCGTCGGACCTGCCGCTCGAGGAGATGTACCGGCACGCGCGGGCGGCGCGGTTCTACGACGGGCCCGACGAGGTGCATCGCGTGTCGGTCGCGCGCCAGATCCTCGCGGGCTACCAACCGCCCGACGGCATATGGCCGCGCGAGCATGTGCCAACCCGCAGGGCGGCAGCCCAGAGAAAGTTCGCAGCGCTGCTGGAGGCTGCGACGACCGACGTTTAGGGCCCTCACCCTGACCCTGCGCGCCAGGCGCGGGCAGGTTGGGACTTATTGATCGCTCCCGCTCCGCGGGAGAGGGGAAGTACTCCTAGACGACTTCGTACTTTGTGGGCACCATCGTCATCGAGCTTCTTGGCGGGCGGGTGTATTTCCGTTTCTGCCTCGGCGGCAGCTTGATCTCCGTCTGCGGCACCGCCTTGTACGGGATCTGCGAAAGGAAATGGCTGATCAGGTTCAGGTGCGCTGAGCGCTTGTTGTCCGTCTCGACCACGTTCCACGGCGCCTCTTTGATGTCGCAAACCGCAAACATCCGGTCTTTCGCCTCTGAGTAGTCGACCCACTTCGCCCTTGCCTGCACGTCCATCGGGCTGAGCTTCCAGCGTTTGGTCGGGTCGTTGATCCGGGCCAGGAACCGCCGCTCCTGCTCCTCGTCGCTGACTGACAGCCAGTACTTGATGAGGACGATTCCCGAACGTACCAGCATCCGCTCGAATTGCGGGCACGCGCGCATGAACTCGTCGTACTC
>Ga0070717_10002041_pt1 | contig 14141 bp, 12 predicted proteins | sample LARL113metaG_FD_71366 | JGI IMG/M metagenome (GOLD analysis project Ga0070717, IMG submission 71366) | Corn, switchgrass and miscanthus rhizosphere microbial communities from Kellogg Biological Station, Michigan, USA - LAR L11-3 metaG | ecosystem: Host-associated > Plants > Roots > Rhizosphere ... | reverse complement strand
ATCGTTTATCTCGATCTCGACCCTGCTCCCGACGGCAGTAACTCCGACGCAATGAACCGGAGTCCGCTTGTGCTGACAATCTCCGTCATGGAATCGCGCCAGCGGCTTTCGCCTTGAGGTCGGTACCGCATCGGCAGTCGGAGAGTGAAGTGGGGCGCAGCTTGGGTTTCGAGCATTGAGCCAATTGATCCTTTCGTTCGGGTAGAATCTCACCGCGCAAGCGGTAGCACGCAAACAGCACGCGTTTAGCACGCTGCGTGCTGTTTGCATGCTCTTAGCGAAATTTATAGAAATTTTCAAGGACTTACGTGTCATCTGTCGCTCTGTAGGTTGTTGAAAAAGCGTTATTTGGTGGATTCGATTCCTTCCGCGCTCATCTTTTCAAGAACTTGGCTCTGCTTCTTTCTATCCGGCTATCCAGTGTGGCTGTTTTTGGGGCTCTTGCTTAATCCACCCGTCCATTTGCTTTTACATCACCCTTTGGCCGTCTTCCTTTTCCTGATTTCTGCGATCGATCACTTGCTTGATCTGAAGCACCTCAGGATGCAGGTAGCCCATGGTCGTGTTCAGGCTTCCATGCCCCATCACGTCCTTCACCAGCCCGGGGTTTCTCGTTTCTGCCATCGCCACGGTCCCGAACGTATGGCGAGCGCAGTACAGCTTGAGCGAATCCGGAATTCCGAGTTTCCGCGCGACCTTGCGGAACATGTGTTCCAAACCGCTCAATTCGATATGGCCTGACCGGGATTTATCCGAAGGAAAGGCCCAGCCCTCAATAAAAACCTGCAAAACAGGGTGCCCATTCGTATTTGGCTTTGGGGCCTTGCATGAATCGGCCTTCTCGTAGAATTGACTCATGTCTGGCGCTCGCTCAAACTCCGTCTGCATCTATTGCCGTGCGACTGGTGTACCTTTCAACCGGGATCACGTAATCCCTGAAGCATTCGGAAAATTTCGCAACAACTTCGTTGTGACCTGCGTGTGCGCCAAATGCAACCAGTTCTTTGGAGATGAACTGGAACTCGTTCTCGGGCGAAATAGCCGGGAGGCAATCATCCGACTACATCACGGCGTAAAAGCACCCGCGGGAGCTGACCACCTCAAATATGACAATGCCAAGTTGACTGTTGGCGAACTAGGCCCGTGGCGCGGAGCTCAAATCGTACTGGCAGCGGACGCTTCGGGCACAAAACTGGACACCAGGCCTATCGCGCAAGTTGCCTTCAGAAGAAAAGACGAGCAGGAGTGGCTGTGGTTTCCGGAAGCCGAGCTGACAGGTCCATCCGTCGTCGAACCGTATCGCACCTCTGACAGCCAGATCCAGATAGTTGGCCCCTCGCCGGACGATGTAGACCGCCTAACTGCGAAGCTGCACGCATTCGGAATCGATTATAACCAGCAAGGCATTCTTCCCCAGCCAGTCAACAGCGATGGAACCATCCTGACCAAGCTGGCATCGAGGGTTGATGAAGTGATTCTGCGAGCAATCGGCAAAATTGCAGAAAACTATGTCGCCTATATACACGGCGCGGAGTTCATCCTCGCTGAGGATTTTGATGCCTACCGCAGTTGGGTGCGCTTCGGTACCACTCCAGCTTGGGGCACTCCTGTCGTAGTCGTCACAACTCCAATTCTGACTGATGACTCTGCCCAATGGCGCCAAACGACAGGACACATTGTCACCTTCGATTGGAACAGGCAAGGACAAGGACTCTTTGCACAGATTAGCTTGTTTAACGATCTGAACTATAAAGTCCTAATTTGCCCGAGATATTCCGCAGTGTGGCGAGATCTGAGAAGTGGACACCACTTCGACTTGAACAACCTGATGATCTCTGAGCTCTGGGCGGCCACGTTGCTTTGAGAGCTGTTGGGGTGGATCTACCTGCCGCCTTGCACATTGAACGAAACCTGGCGTGAGTACATTGCAGGGAAATTACGCTGATTTCGAGGTCTTTCTTTGACGTGCCCATCTTTTCTTTTGGGCTTCAGAGATTCGACGGCGAGCCTCGGCTGACATGCGCCTTCTGCCTTGGCCGCGCCCCTTTGCTGCGGCACGCTTGCGAGGGCCTGCTGCCGTTTTTACGCCCTCAAGTGCTGCGATAGCGTCGTTTAGACGATCCCGTTCTGACTTCAACTGCTCGAGAATCTGTGTAATATCCATGTTGTTCCTGTGAACAGAGAAGTTCGGACAGTGCGGAATCTTAACAGTGCAACATTTCATCTGCAAATCATCAGTTAAAGCTTGGGTGGTAATCTTGCATCAAGTTTTGAAATCGAGGCTAAAAGCTGAACACCAGAAAATGTCACTGCGAAATCATAAATTGCCGATAGATATGCAGCTCGCGAATGAAGCCAAGGCCCTCGTGGCCCTGGCATTTCGGAATGGGCCGATCGAAGACGTGCACGCCGGAAAAGAATGTCCGACGTGCATGGGAAAAGAAGAATATTCCCATATCACAGATGATGAAATGAAGCAGATTATGAAGCGAACTGTCGACAAGCTCTATGCGCTGCTCCGGATTCGTAGTCATTCGCCTCAAGTGTATGAAGCCGTTCTTAAGGCCGGAAGCCGATACACAACTGGATGGGATCTACCCGAAAACAGCAGAGAGGAAATAGGGGTTGCTACACGATTGGCCGAACTTCTTGGCTAGGAATCGCGCCGACTCAGCCGGGATTCTTCTTCGTTCCTCAAGTTGCATTCGTGAGGAGGTTCCAAGTGATGAAGCGCGGAAAAGAAATTCGAAGCGCAAAAGGTCGACCGATAGAGCCACGTCCTACTAACGAACTCATGGCGCTGATGTTTGTATTGGTTGAGCAGGCTCCAGGTGCTTTCAGTTTGCGTTTCGTTTCAAACGATGAGCTGCTTGAAGAACTCCAGAGCCAAGGTACGTTGCAGAGCTTTCTCGACGACGTGGATCGTCTCTATAGTGATTTCCGGAAGAGAGCAGAAATGAGCGGCTTTGAGCGCAGTTGTTAGGGAGGAGGGGGCTGTCAGGAAGTTGCTGCGCGGCTAGCAGGAAGCTCGAAAGCCCGTCGCGGATTATCCGGACTGACCAAAACGATCTTGTCCCAGCTGTGCTCGAATCTCAGGTGCTCGCGAAAGAGCTGTTCATCACAGGCTTCTACGCCGAACCCGATTCGATCAATCAGAACCAACCACCACTCAGGGTAGTTCTGTCGGTATGGCGCGATCTTACGTGTCTTTTCTTCGATGCAAAGGCGCAGGTTCTTCTGCGTTTCCTGAAGAATCCAGCCTCCGGTGTCATCGTCTGCAGAGCCACCCGGTACGAAGAACTGCGGATAGGAATTTCCAGCCCGACGCAACTCGATCTCGAAGCCGTTGCAGATGGTCGCGGAGACTTCCGGTGAAGTTTCAGGGTTATCGCGAAACACCAGCAGATACTCGCGCAACGCGGAACTCAATTCCCTCCATTCGGGCAGTGGACGTCTAAAATCGTAGCAAACAAACCAGCTGATGCCTGATCGCGGGGGACCGAATGTCGAGAGCAACTTCCGTATTCTCGCGGCGAGAGGAATTCGGGTCACTTCGAGGCCGCGATGCCCTGACTCGGTTATCTCGTTCTGGTTCAGACGGCGCACTTCGACGGCAATTGTTCCATTGACCAAGAAATCGGGCGGCCTGTAGCCGTCAGGCTCGTACACGACCGCGCCCCGTGCCAGACTTCGCAAGTATTCATCCGCCAGTTTTTCTGAATCATCCATCTAACGGTGCTTATCCCGATCCCCTGAACCGATCTACAGTTCGTAGCGACAGTGCCGGTCACGTTTTGTCTGCGTTACTTTAATTTTAATCTCCATGTTGTGACGATGAGCGAGAGTTTGCCCGCGCGCTGCCGTGGAGCATGGTTCCTCCACTTTTGTGAACCGACAGCCGGGCACGATTCACATCGAAAAACGCCGCTGCCTTGCGTAAGAAAAACCACCGCCAAAGAACATCACGAACACGGCTCGCGCATAAATTATGCTTTCAAAGGCATCCTCAGGTAACTTGTTTGGCCGAATAAAGAAGAACGTGGCACTCTTTTTGTAACGAAACAGGGGAGCCAATCACTAACATTCAGTAAGACCTGCGGTTCCATCATTGGGAGGCACCCGGGCAAGAGAGGACGACCCATGGCTATTGGCGACGGCATCCGCAGAGATATTGCTTTGGTTTCTCAACTGGAACGAGATCGCTTCATTGCAGCGATCGTTAAACTCGATACCACAAAGTTTTTTCCAGATGGAGTGTCTTACTGGGACAAACAGGAAGACATCCACAAAAACGCCCATTTTGCCGGCGTGAATGTGCATGTTGGCCCGGCTTTTATTTCATGGCACCGCGTCATTGTGAACCGGCTTGAGCAGTTGTTGCGGGAAGTGGATCCGGCGCTCTCACTGCACTACTGGGACTGGACGACCGATCCGCGCTCAGCCGCCGGAGGCCGCGCTGCGCTTTTCACTCCAAATTTCATGGGAAATGACCACGGCGATGCCGGCCATCTGCTAAGCGATTTCGAGTCATCGGAAGATGCCGAACTGGGCAATGGCCACACTAAGATCTGGCGCGCCGTGGCCGATACGGCGGCAAAAGGCGACGGCACCCCGGACCTCGATCCGGACGCTACCATCCTGGGCGCTCCCATGGACAACTTCGCCACTTTTGGAGCGCGCCTCAAAGCCGCCCATGACAACACGGCCCATTCCTACATCGGTGGAACGCTCAGTGACGCCCATTATTCCTTCCATGATCCGTTCGTTTTTCTGCTCCACTCAAACCTTGATCGCATCTGGGCCAGGTGGCAGACGGAACCGGGACATCCGGAACGGATGGCGCCCGGAACGGCATACGCGGGACTGAGCGCGGCTGACCTGACCACACTGGCCACGGAGCACGTTGAGCCCTGGGCCGGCGGCACCGGGCTTGAGCCGTGGTCGTCCGATCCCACGAAGCGCGCGGTGATTACCTATACCGACATTTCGATCGTGACCCCGCCTTGCTACGACACCAATGGAAGCAGTTTCGAAGTGTTGGAATCAGAAAACACCTTGAACGCGGCAACTTCGCGCTATCAGGTGATTTTCAATGATGTGCCTGAAGAAGAGACCACCTGGCGGCCGGCTGTGATCCGCGTTTATAGCTGTGAGGATGTCACCATCCGCGTGAAGCCCGGCACCGAGCCAGCAGCTCCTTTCGACGTTGCCGTTTCTCCCGCGACAGCAACCTTTGGCCCGCAGCCCTTTGTGGATGTGATGATCTGGTTTCAATTCACGGCGGGCGCTGTCGGCACGGCACCGCAGACGCTGGCCCCGGTCAACACAACCTTGAAATGCGATGAGAACGGTCAGGAATTTCAATTTGAGTTGCGCGCTAACACCGTCCACCGGCCAACGGTTGCGGTGCAAATGGCGCTGGACCAGTCCGGCAGCATGGCTGATCCGGCTGGGACTTCAGGCAGCACGCGATTGCAGGTGTTGAAAGATGCCGCCAGCCTGTTCGCGAACCTGATTCAGAAAAATAATGGGATCGGGATCATTCGGTTTGATCAGGGCGCGTATCCACCCAATGACCCCACGTATGGCGGAATGGCCATCGCCAAGATACTGCATGATGGATTTGGCGACGCGACGCGCAACACGGCGCTCGCCACAATTGCCGCGCACGGCGCTCACGGAGACACATCCATTGGCGACGGCCTGGCCATGGCGCGGACCCAGTTGAACGCGCTGCCCGCCGGCAGCTATGACAAAAAAGCAATCCTCCTACTTACGGATGGACTAGAGAACCAGCCGCTTTGGATCAGTGACGTAACCAGTTCCATTGACAACCAGACCTTTGCCATCGGGCTTGGAAATGAGAATCAAGTCAACACAAAGGCCCTGCTGCAGGTGGCCGGAGGCACCGGCGGTTATCTGCTTCTTTCGGGGTTGCTGAGTTCAAGCCTGGATGACCAATTCAGGCTGCGAAAGTTTTTCCTGCAGATCCTTGCCGGCGTTACCAACGTCAGCATTGTGAAAGATCCGGTTGGCTACGTTAACGTGGGCAGCCTGATAAAAATACCATTCCAACTGAGTGAAGCCGACATCAATTGCCGCGTGATCCTGCTGGACGAATTCCCCGTGATCAAGTTGTCCATTGAAATGCCGAATGGCAAAGTTATCGATGAGGCCAATGCCGCAGCTTTCGGAGTCACGTTTGACACTTCAGCGCGCATCAAAACCGCCAGATTCAATCTTCCGGTCGCGTCTCAAGCGCACAAGATCAAGGCGGGGACTTGGTATGCGCGTTTGGAAATTGACGATAATGAGTTCAAAAGATATCTGGCCGGCGCAAACGACGCGAAGCAAGGGCCGCTCGCCGCATTGGCGGCAAAGGGCGCCAGCTACTGCCTGAGCGTCCACTCATTCTCAAACCTGAAAATGACAGCCGGAGTGAGTCAAACCGGTTTTTCTCCCGGCGCTACTCTTTCCCTACGTGCCAGCCTGTCTGAATACACACTGCCGATGGTTGGGCGGGCCACTGTCAGGGCGGAGTTGGAATATCCTGACCATACAAAAACTGTGATAGCGCTGCATGAGAATGAGCCTGCGGTTCACACTGCGTCGCTGGTGGCTCCTATCCCCGGGATTTACCGCTTCCGCTTTATCGCTGAAGGCGGCACCTATAAAGGTGTGCCTTTTACCCGCGAGCAGCTTGCCAATGCCGCGGTTTGGGACGGAGGAGACCAGCCCTACTCGCCTCCAGTTCAATCGGGCAAAGAAGATCTGTGCCGGTTGTTTGCCTGCTTGCTCGGTGAGAAGAACCTCACGCGCAAGTTCGAGGAGCGATTGAAGGCGGAAGGAATCAACTTAGAGGGCATCCGGGAGTGCTTCAAAATCTTATGCGCGAAGCCCAGCCGCCAGAAACACGGACAATAAACCAGGTGAGAACCTTTAGGCGCCGGATTCCGTGCGCCTAATTAAAGTTATCGTTCGTACTGGAGCTTTACACGCTTCACAGGCGGCGAAAAAGACTGAGCACACAAAGAGCAGGTTCTCATTCCTTGCAATGCGTCCCACCCTCTCGGGACGACTACGGGTTGGAGTAATAGCTCTGCGGCAGGATCAGCCTACGAGGGATGCGCGTTGCAGTTTCAGTCGGCGAAGCAGCTGCGCATTCGCAGCTACGATGATCGTGGAGAGGCTCATTGCGACTGCACCAACGCTCATAGGCAGATCGAGTCCGGAGCGGACGAGAAGGCCTCCGGCGACCGGGATGGCGACAAGGTTATAAGCGGTCGCCCAAATGAGATTTTGAATCATCTTTCGATAGGTGGCCCGAGATAGTTTGATTGCCCCCACAACATCACGCGGATCGCTACGCACCAGAACGATTCCGGCTGACTCAATCGCCACATCGGTCCCCGCTCCAATCGCGATTCCCACATCTGCAGTTGCCAGCGCGGGTGCGTCATTAACGCCATCGCCGACCATTGCCACCCTCTTGCCGCCCGATTGAAAGCGCTTCACTGCTGCAGCCTTGTCGGCAGGGAGGACCTCGGCTGCAACCTCATCTATGCCCATGCGTCGGGCGACCGAATCGGCAACCGCCTTCGAGTCTCCAGTGATCATTGCAACCTGGATACCAAGCCGATGAAGTTCTGTGACGGCTTCGTGCGACTCGGGACGAATCTCATCTTCGACGGCGAAACCGCCGAGCAGTTTGCCATCGGCGACGACATAGAGAACGGTCTTTCCCTCGGACGCCCAAGCGGTTGTCATCTTTTCAACTTCTGCCGGTACCAATACCTTGTCCTCAGTCAACAGACGGGGGCCGCCGATTACGATGCTCTTGCCGTTTACGCGCGCCTGTGCCCCTCGACCGGGTAGCGCTTTGAAGTCCGCAGCTTGCAAGGTGGGCAGCTTTCGGCGCTTGGCTTCGGCCACAATTGCTTTAGCGAGTGGGTGTTCGGAATTGGCTTCGACGGCAGCAGCATGGGCAAGCAAATCAGTCTCATTGCCCCCAGGCGCAGCGGCGACTCCCGATAGTGCGGGGGACCCGCGGGTGAGCGTGCCGGTCTTATCGAAAATCACCATGTCCAAATTGCGAGCGCGTTCCAGCGCGAGTCTGTCTTTGACGAGGAGACCATTCTGGGCGCCGAGTGATGTGGAGATTGCAATCACCAGCGGAATCGCAAGTCCAAGGGCGTGCGGGCAAGCAATAATAAGAACGGTTGCCGTCCTGATCAGAGCGTGTTCCTTATCTCCCGAAAGCCACCAGTAGGTGAGCGTGACCGCTCCAGACGCGACCGCCACATAAAAAAGTATTGCGGCGGCACGATCGGCCAGGGCTTGGGTGCGAGACCCAGAAGCTTGCGCTGCGGCAACGAGCCGCATGATGCCCGACAGAGCGGTCTGCTCGCCGACTGCCGTGACGCGAACTCTAAGACTTCCACCACTGGCGACAGTTCCCGCGATGACGGGGGCGCCTGGCTCCTTCGGAACTGATCGGGACTCGCCGGTAATCATCGACTCGTCAACATCGGCACCGCCCTCAACGACCGTGCCATCTGCCGGAACGCGGGTGCCCGGACGGACGAGGACAACCTCGCCAACGTGCAACTCAGAGATTGGAACCTTTTCAGTCTCCGCACCCCTTACACGTTCGGCGGCATCTGGAAGCAATGCGGCGAGTGCATTGAGTGCGCCGCTAGCCTGAGAGATGGCCCGCATCTCCAACCAATGGCCGAGGACCATGACAGTGATCAGCGATGCAAGTTCCCACCAGACTTCGATCTCAAAAAGGCCGAATGTTGCGGCGAGCGATGTTCCGAAGGCGACTGTGATCGCCAGGCTGATGAGGGTCATCATGCCGGGCTTGTGGTCGGCAAGCTCGCTCCATGCCCCACGGATGAAAACGAGGCCACCGTAAAGGAACACGACCGTTCCAAGGATTGGAGCGATTAGGTTCGAGCCGGGGAAGGAAGGCGCTCTGTAACCAAACCAGTGTTGGACATCGGTCGACCAGAAGACCACTGGAATTGTGAGGGCGAAGCTCAGCCAAAATTTGTCGCGAAACATGGCAACGGAGTGCCCGGCGTGCCGGTCGTGCTTCGCATGGGCATCGGAAGTCGTGTGCCGCCCATGTTGGTCCGCCGCTTTGTGGTCCTGGTGTCTCATGTAGTCCATCTCAACTACTCCATTTCACATCGCGGAGGTCAGAAACACCAGCACACCGATCACGGCGAAGAATATCTTGACTACTAAAGGAGTCTCGTAATCAGGTGCTGTTGCACTTTGCGCCGCATTTCGTCGCTATACTGGTCGCTTTTCGTCCGCTGGGGGCTCGATCTCCCCATGAGCGTTGGGGCAGTCGCGATGAGCCTCTCCACGATCATCGTCGCCGCAAATGCACAACTATTGCGCCGAGTGCAAATTCGACTGCGACCTGATGGTCAGAATTGTGAAGTTGAGTACGTACATCTGTGACCGCCATCACAGCCGGGTGGAGTACTACTCGATAGCATCATTTCCGTAGCATGACTCCGTATTCCAAACTCGTAGCAGCGGCACTTGCAATTGCGCTACTCGTGGCACCGCTGGCGGCACTCGCTTCCTGTTCGCAACATATGCCTGGGATGGGAAAGCATGATCCACATTTGCAGATGATGGGAATGGTTTCACCACCCAGTTTCGCGGCCGCCACGAACAGCAGGTGCTGTGAAATGTTTCCAGCGGAGAATGTCGCCAACTTTCCGGTTCGGGTCTCCACAAACGATGTGGCGGGGGTAACCCCGACGGACGCAGTTTCGATATTGCCGACTCCGTGGATCCCGGTCAACAAAGAGTGCATGGAAGTACCTCGAGCACCCGACTCTCCCCCGCAAGCCCTTCTCTGCGTTTTTCTGATCTAATCCCGCCTTCCTCCATCGAGAAGCCTTCGGCTGGGACATAAACGTCCGCCGATCACTAACAACTCAATTGCCAGACCAAGTGTCCATTGGAGGAATTATGAAAAACACAAAGAGCTTTGTTTCAACCCTCGTACTCATGGCAACTCTGGTTTTCCTGCCGTTAAGCGCCGTTTACTCGGTGGCTCAGAACCAGAAAGTCCCTACGAAGAAGGAGTTCAAGACTCTGTTGAAGACTGCGAAGGAGCCTTCCGAGCATCTGAGGATCGCAGAGTACTACCGACAAGAAGCTGCGCGCTTGACCGCCAGTTCAAAAGAGCATGCGGAATTAGCCAAGACCTACACCAAGAGCCCTCCTTACCTCGCAATGGAGGCGAAGCGTGGCGACACGTTCGGCCAAGGGGCAAGCCACTGCAATAAATGGGCTGAGTTGCAGACGAAAGAGGCCAAAGAAGCCGAAGCCTTAGCTACGTTGCACGAGGATATGGCAAAGGCCGCGGAGCAGAAGCAGGAGTGAACTAAGCGCAAGGGTCGCCTCCTGGCATCTACGCGCTGGGAAGGCGACCTGCAGTAAAAGCGATCTTTTTGGCGTAGTGCGGTAAAATGACAATGTTGAGCAAAGCTTCACAAATCGTCGCTGCATCGCTGATGCTACTGCTTTTGGGACAGCCACTCGTAGCCTGCGTGACGGCTGGACAAGAGATGACTGAGGACGAGCACAACTGCTGCTTGAAGATGGCGAGCATGTGTGAAACCTCCGCCATGCCAGCTTCGCACTCGTGCTGCAAGCACGCCTCGTCGCCGCAGGTGGTTGCTGTCTCCAAAGTGCGCACCAGTGATCTTGCCGCTCCTGCTGTTTTACTTTTCGAACAGGGTGCGTCCCTTCCAACAGTGCTGTTTCGAAGCAGCATGCGCATCTCGGAGTCTCCGCCCGAGAGTCCTCCAAAAATAATCACTGTCCTAAGAATCTGATCCTCTCTTCGTCGCAATAGAACTGCGAGGGCATCGTGGTGTGTCTTCGCGTGACCTCATCCTCAGAAACGTGTGCGAGGAGAAATGACGAAGATCAGAAATCTATGTGTATTTGTCTTTGTGGCGGGTACCGCTTTCGCGCAGAGCACTCCCACTAGCTTGCATTCACTAATCGCGGAGGCACGCCAGAACAATGCCGCCATCAAGGCTGCCGAAAGCGCGATTCAGACATCCCGCTACATGCCCAAGCAGGCGTCTGCGCTGCCGGACACCGAAGTCATGGTGCAGCAATTCACGGTGGGAAGTCCGCGACCGTTCGCCGGATACAGCAACAGTGATTTTGCCTACATCGGCTTCGGAGCGTCACAGGAGCTTCCTTATCCCGGCAAACGCGCCTTGCGGGCGAATGTGGCCCAGCACGAAATCGCAATTTCAGGTGCGGAGAAGAATTCTGTCGTCTGGAACGTGCTCAACCGGCTTAAGCTCGCGTACTTCCAGCTCGCGGCTTCGCAAAGCACTATTTCTGTGCTTGAAAAGAATCAGCACGTCGCAGATCAGATCGAGCAAGGCGCCGAGGCCCGCTACCGTGTGGGAGAAGGGATGCAGCAGGACGTACTTCGGGCCCAACTCGAACGCACCAAGCTGCTGAACGGACTCTCGATGCAGCGACTCGAAAGCGCCCAGGCGCAGGTTGTCCTCAAAACTTTGCTCAATCGTCCTGCAGAGTCACCTGATCTTATCCCCGAGCCATTGTCTGCGCGCCATATTCCAGGTTCCGACGTGCTGATCGCCAAGCTGCGAGACAACAACCCTGAGTTACAGGTGAGTACAGAACAAGTTTCGCAACGGCGCGCAGCCGTTGAACTCGCAAAGCGGGAGAAGAAGCCCGATTTCGGCGTCCAGTACATGTGGCAGCACACAGCAGACAACTTCCGCGATTACTACATGGGGACATTCTCGATCAAGATTCCTAACCGTTCTCGGGTGCGCGCAGCGGAGGGTGAATCGCAAGCGAAGCTCGCGCAAGCAGAGGCGGAAAAAGAATCGCGGCTGAAGCAAATGGAGAGTGACTTGGGGGAACAATTCGCCATTGTCCAGACCTCCGAACAACAACTGAAGGTCTATGAAGAAGGATTAATCCCTCAAAGTGAAGCCGCGTTCAACGCCGGGCTGGCGGGGTATCGCGCAGGAAAACAGGAGTACCAGGGGCTCTTGGCTTCATTTGCCGATACGCTCCAGCTTTCCATCGATCGTGAACGCACGCTAGCTGAACACGAGGTAGCGATTGCTCGGATCGAAGGCTTGATCGGGGAGGAACTGCAATGAACTACCGTAAACTTTTCATCTTCGCTGTAGCGCTCAACGTCGCTCTTGCGCTGGGTGCTTACTGGATTTGGAGATCATCGAGGCCGACGCAAAGCTCGACGAGTGCAGTAGAACATCCGCCCATGGAGGGCTTCACCGTCAACACGCCTCCGGAAGGTTCCGCCCCTCCGCTCACGCGTGTCGAATTATCGGCGGAACGCATGCAAAGCATTGGCGTGCGCACAGGACGGATCGAGTACAAGACCATCAATTCGGATATTCGTGCGACCGGCACCGTGGACGTGGACGAAAGACGTGTGGCTTACGTGCAAACGCGCTATCCAGGCTGGGTCAAGGACGTTCTCGTGAATGCGACCTATCAATTCGTGAAAAAGGGACAGCCTCTCTTTACGATCTACAGTCCGGAACTTGTCGCCAGCGAGCAGGAATACCTGCTTGCCAGGACCAATGCGCAACGCGTGGGCCAGAGTTCGGTACAAGGCGTCTCTTCCGGCGCAGATACGCTGCTGCGCGCGGCAAAGGATAGGTTGTTGCAATGGAATATCTCTGATTCAGACATTTCCAAACTGGAGGCCAGCGGAAAAACACTGACAGACTTCACATTCGCCTCACCGGTTTCTGGCTATGTCATTGAACGCATGGTGTTGCCGAACGGCTATGTGCAACCGGAGACGCGCTTATACACGATTGCAGATCTGTCGAGCGTCTGGGTAAACGGGCAAGTCTTTCAGGAGGACGCAGGCAAGCTGAAGCCTGGCGATCCGGCTGAAGTCACGGTTGACGCGTACCCCAGTCGCACATTTCACGCGCGAGTCGAACAGGTACTACCACAAATTGATCCATCCACGCGCACTCTACGCGTCCGATTGGCAATGCCCAACCCGAACCTGCTGCTAAAGCCTGGCATGTTTGTGAATGTCCGCTTGCGCGCTCCACTCGGACGCCAGTTATTTGTCCCGGCCTCGGCGGTGCTGCAGGGTGGAAGCCGGCAGGTGGTTTTTGTTACGCGAGGGCATGGTTCTTTCGAGCCGCGCGAAGTCCAACTCGGCACTCGTACTGACGACGGTTTCGTGGTTCTCAAAGGCTTGCAGGCGGGCGACACGGTAGCAACTTCGGCCAACTTCTTGATCGATTCCGAAAGCCAGCTCCAGGCGGCTGCGGGAGCATACAGTCCGCCTCCGCCGGGAGCAGGCACCGAAATGAGCGCCACAGCGCAGCAGGTCTCGGCTGAACTCACGACTGCCCCATCGCCTCCGCACAAAGGTAAAAACGCGGTTCAGGTGAAGCTCACCTCAGCGGACGGCAAGCCATTGTCGGGAGCCAAAGTCAGCGTCCGGTTTCGTATGCCGGGCATGCCGGAGATGGGCATGGCAGAGATGAATGCGGTGGCCCAGCTGAACGATCAAGGAAATGGAATCTACACAGGGCCGCTCGAACTCGGTTCTGGAGGCACATGGCAGGTCACGATCAGTGCCGAGCAAGCCGGAAAACTCGTGTTGACCAAGCGCATGAACGTCACCGCAACGGGAGGGATGTAATCATGATCTCTCGTCTGATTGAATGGTGTGCGCGAAACCGGTTTCTGGTGTTCGCGGGAGTTCTATTTCTGTTGCTCGGAGGAATCTGGTCGCTACAGCGGATACCGCTTGACGCGCTGCCGGATATTTCCGACGTGCAAGTAATTGTGCACACGCCCTGGCCTGGACGCCCACCGAATGTCATTGAGGATCAGGTCACGTATCCGATTGTCACAACATTGCTCGCTGCACCGCATGTGAAAGCCGTGCGTGGCCAAACAATGTTCGGCGACTCGTATGTGTTTGTGGTTTTTCAGGATGGCACGGACCTGTACTGGGCGCGTTCGCGTGTCCTCGAATACATCCAGCAACTTGGCGGACGCTTGCCACAGGGGGCGCAGCCGATGATCGGCCCGGACGCAACCGGTGT
>Ga0070717_10002040_pt1 | contig 14141 bp, 12 predicted proteins | sample LARL113metaG_FD_71366 | JGI IMG/M metagenome (GOLD analysis project Ga0070717, IMG submission 71366) | Corn, switchgrass and miscanthus rhizosphere microbial communities from Kellogg Biological Station, Michigan, USA - LAR L11-3 metaG | ecosystem: Host-associated > Plants > Roots > Rhizosphere ... | reverse complement strand
GGCACCGGCATTGCCGATGACAAAGCGATCTACAGTTTCATGCCGGCGATCGTGAAGTTCTATCTCGGCGAAGAACCTCTGCTGAAAACAGTGCCGACCTGGCGCTGCCGCGAGGAAGAACATCTCGCTTACGTGCTCGACCACCTGCACGAGCTTGTCGTGAAGGAAGTGCACGGCTCGGGCGGCTACGGCATGCTGATTGGGCCCGCCGCGAGCAAGATCGGCATCGAGCAGTTCCGCGCCAAGCTGAAAACATCGCCGAAGAATTTCATCGCCCAGCCGACATTGGCGCTCTCCACCTGCCCGACCTGCGTCGAGCAGGGCGTGGCGCCGCGGCACGTCGACCTGCGGCCCTTCGTGCTCAGCGGGCGCGACGGCGTGCGCATCGTGCCGGGAGGATTGACGCGCGTCGCATTGAAGGAAGGCTCGCTCGTGGTGAACTCCAGCCAGGGCGGCGGCACGAAGGACACATGGGTGCTGGACGGATGAATACCTCTTTAGTCATTCCGGGGCACGCCGAAGGCGTGAGCCCGGAATCCAGCGGCTTGTATCTGATTTTGGATTCCGGGTCCGTCGCTGCGCGACGTCCCGGAATGACAGAATGGATGGATAATGCTTTCGCGGACCGCCGATAATCTCTATTGGCTTTCGCGCTACGTTGAACGCGCGGAATATCTCGCGCGCATTCTCGACGCCACCCAGCGTCTGTCGGCGCTTCCCCTCGCCTATGTCGGCACCAGCAATGAATGGGAATCCGCGGTCGCGACCGCAGGCTGTGCCAACGCCTTCTTCAAGCTCTATGACGAAGCCAACGAGGAAAACGTCACCGATTTCCTCGCCTTTTCGACCGCCAACTCCTCGTCGATCCGCTCGTGCTTCGAGCTTGCCCGCGGCAATGCGCGCGCCGTACGCACTGCTTTGACGATGGAGATGTGGGATGCCATCAACGGCACCTGGCTCGAGCTCAAGCGCTACGGCAACGGCCCGACCTCGCGCGAGGAATTTTCGCGGTTTCTCCGCTGGGTGCAGGAGTCGTCCCTGCGTTTCGATGGCTCCGCCTACCGCACCATGCTGCGCAACGATGCCTACTGGTTTTCGCGGCTCGGCGTCTATGTCGAACGCGCCGACAACACCGCACGCATCCTCGACGTCAAATATCATCTGCTGCTGCCGGAGAACGAACGCGTCGGCGGCCCGCTGGATTATTTCCAGTGGGCTGCGATCCTGCGGTCGGTGTCAGCGCTCACCGCCTACCACTGGGTCTATCGCGAAAGCCTGAAGCCCTGGCTGGTTGCCGACCTGCTGATCCTGCGCGATGAAATGCCGCGTTCGCTGTCATCCTGCTACGAGGCCATCGTGCGCAATCTGGATTCGATCGCCGGCGCCTATGGCCGGCAAGGTTCGGCGCAACGACAGGCCCGCGGCATTCGCACCCGGTTGCAGAACAGCCGGATGGATGGGATCTTTCAGCGTGGCCTGCACGAGTTCATCGGGGAGTTCATCGTCGAAAACAACCGGCTCGGCGCCTCGATTACCGAGCAATTCCTGACATGAGTCACGGCACTTTACGACGAGGCCGACTGCCTCTTTCCCCGATGTGACCTCCCAGTTAGATTTTGTCATGGCCGGACTTGTTCCGGCCATGACAATGTGAAGTCCTCGTTACACTTGTGTCGCGAACCACTGACGGCGTCATGCGAATTCACATTTCCCACGCGACCACCTACACTTATGACACGCCGCCATCCGGCGTGACGCAGTTGCTGCGCCTTACGCCGCGCAATCATGAGGGACAGCATGTCCTGTCCTGGCGGATCGATCTGTCCGAAGATTGCCTTTTGCATCAGCATGAGGACGCGTTCGGCAATATCACTCATTCGTTCACGGCCGAGGGCCCGTTCAACAAATTGAGCGTCGAGGTCAATGGCGAAGTCGACACCCAGGACACCCACGGCCTGGTCAAAGACGCCGTCGAACGTTTTCCACCTGAACTTTTTCTGCGCGAGACATCACTGACCCAGGCTGACTCCTCGATCAGCGACTTCGCGGCCGCAACCCGAGCCGATGCGCGTGGCGACAATCTCGCCCTGCTGCATGCGCTCCTTGCTGCGCTCAATCGCGAAATCACCTTCGACACCGATCCAACCCACACCGCCACCACTGCCGCGGAGGCCTTCAAGCTCCGGCGCGGCGTGTGTCAGGACATCACCCACATCTTCGTGGCCGCCGCGCGTTCTCTCGGCATCCCGGCACGCTACGTGGGGGGCCACTTCCACCGCGTCGACGGCGTCACCTCGCAGGAGGCCGGTCACGCCTGGGCGGAGGCCCATGTCGAGAACCTGGGCTGGGTTGGCTTCGACCCGACCAATGGCATCTCCACCACCGACGCCCATGTGCGGGTGGCGGTAGGTCTCGACTACCTTGGGGCTGCGCCGGTGCGCGGCACGCGCTACGGTGGCGCCGGCGAAACCCTGACCGTCGCGGTACGTGTTGCCCAGGCGCGTCAGCAGATTCAGAACTGAAGGTGACGCATTGCCGAAGGGACACCCGCATCGCTATAACCTCATGGCGGGATCTTCAGAAAAATCAAAAAAGCATATGACCTATTGTTGCGGAATTCTCGTCCAAGCCGGTCTCGTCATGGTTGCGGATACGCGCACCAACGCGGGCCTCGACAACATCTCCACATTTCGCAAGTTGCACGTCTATTCGCAGCCGGGCGAACGCATCATGGCCATCGCCTCCTCCGGAAACCTCTCGCTCAGCCAGTCGGTGCGCTCGACGCTGACCGAAGGTGTGCAAAATCCGGACACGGGCGAAGTCGAAACGCTGATGAACGCGCCGACGATGTTCCAGGCCGCGCAACGCATCGGGCGAACGATCCGCAACCTCCAGCACGCCGAAGGAAAGGTGCTCGCCGCCGCGGAAGTCGATCATGAAGTCGCATTTCTGTTCGGTGGCCAGATCAAGGGCGGCCGCCTGCAGTTGTTCATGATCTACTCGGCGGGGAACTTCATCGAATGCACCATCGATACGCCCTATCTGCAGATCGGCGAGCACAAATACGGCAAGCCGGTTCTCGATCGTGCGATCGCGTTTGACACCGATCTATACGACGCGCTGAAGATCGGGCTCATCTCCATGGATTCGACGATGCGTTCCAATCTCGGCGTCGGTCTGCCGATTGACATCCTGGTCGTGCGTCGGGACGCCTGCACGGCCGAGGTGAACTACCGCATCGAGCCAGGCGAACCCTACTTCCTGGACTTGCGCGAACGCTGGTCGTCTGCGCTGCGCGCCGCGCACATCGCAATTCCGCGCCCGCCATATCGGAGCTCAAACTGAGCGGTTCCGCGGTCACTAAATCACCGAATAAATTTGCGCTTTCCAATTAATTAATTTAGCCGCGCGCAGCGCGACAAATACTTTTACTGCCAGTTAACAGAACCGGGCGAATTGCAGGTTCCTGAGCCGAACTGGGCCGAGTCATTGGTGAACGAAAGCGAATAGCAAGTATTAGTCCCTAGCTTCCGGCCTGAAAAAGCTAATGGGCAGGACGCTTTAAGGGACTTCAACCGTGTCGGCTGTGGCTCGCTCGCGCGCTTCCGATGCGCGGCAATACACCAGTTGGGATCGCGCCCGCCTGAGCGTGGTCGTCCCGATTGGTGTCATCGTTGCCGTCGCGATCGTTTGCATCGTCGTCGCCGTGCTGTCGTCGGCGCAGCGCGCGGATGTGGTTGCCGTCGATCACGAAAAGCAGATGTTCTCGCGTGCGCTCAGCAATTACGGCGAGCGCGTATTGCGCGAAGCGGAAAGCGTCGCCTCCTCGGAAGGCGCGATCCAGCGCATCCGCCAGTCGTTCGACTATGATTGGGTCAATCAGCGTGTCGGCGCGTGGCTCGAGGCCTACTTCGATCACGATTACATCTTCGTCTTCGATCGCAACGACCGCATGATCTACTCGCTGGTCGATCATCGACCGGCCGATGCAAAATGGCTGGCGACTGCGCGCCCCGGATTGACTCCGGTGATCGACTTCATGCGTGGCCGCGATCAGAACCCGCGTGGCGCGATCCGTCTCAATCAGGTGAACCCGGCCGAAACTGGCGCGCACCGGCAAACGGCCGTGATCCGTCGTCTCGTCGACCGGCCGGCGGTGATCGCAGCCGTTGTGGTCGGCCCGAGCGACAGTATTCCTTCATCGATTGACGGCGTCGCGCCGATCCTGGTGTCGGTGAAGTTCATCGATGACCGCGCGCTCTCGCACATCGCCGGACAATTGCACCTTAACAATCTGCGCAAGCTCGATCAGGACCAGGTTCCGGTCGGCGATCTCGCTTTCGATCTCAACGATCCGGATGGCAGGGTCATCGCCCGTTTTGCCTGGACGCCGAAGCAACCGGGCGCCGAAATCGTGCACAATGTGGTGCCGTTCATCGCCGTAGCCCTCATCGGTTTTGCGCTGCTTGCCGCTTTCGTGCTGCGCTACATGCGCCGGACGGCCGCGGCGATCGCAGCCGGCGAATCGCGCCTGCGCCACCTCGCCATGCATGATCCACTTTGCGGTCTGCCCAACCGCATCTACTTCGGCGAACGCCTCGAAGCGGTGATCGAGGAAGTGCGCAACGGCACGGCGCCCGCTGCCGTCTTCTATATCGACCTCGATCACTTCAAGGACGTGAACGATACGCTCGGCCACCATGTTGGTGACGAACTCATCCGCAACGTGACGCTGCGCCTCTCACACACACTGCGCGGCGGTGATCTTGTCGCGCGTCTCGGCGGCGACGAGTTCGCGGTGATCTCATCGATCGCGGGCGACAGCGAACAGATGATGGCGCTGGCGCAGCGCATCATCGGTGCGATCTGTGCTCCCTATATCATCAACGGACAGAATATCATCATCGGCGCCTCGCTCGGAATTGCGATGGTCGACAACAAGTGCGGGACCGCAACCGACATCATGCGCTATGCCGATATGGCGCTCTATCGCGCGAAGAACGAAGGTCGGAACCGCGCTTGCATCTACGACGCCGCGATGGATGCCGATCTCTCGAGTCGCAAGCTGCTCGAAGCCGATCTGCGCGAGGCGATCAAGAACGACCGCCTGCGGCTTGTATACCAGCCGGTCGTCAACAAGAGCGGTGAAGTGGTCGTGGGCGTTGAAGCGCTCTGTCGCTGGACGCATCCGACCCGCGGCGAAATCCCGCCGAGCGAATTCATCGCGATTGCCGAGCACAGCGGATTGATCATTGAATTGGGGAACTGGGTGCTGCGCAGGGCCTGCATGGACGGCAAGGCGTGGCCGGATCTCACCATCGCGGTCAACGTGTCGTCGCTTCAATTCCGTCGCATCGATTTCGTCGAGGTCGTCGAGAAGATCCTGAACGAAACACGATTCAATCCGGCACGGCTCGAACTCGAACTGACCGAAAGCGTGCTGCTTGGCAATGTCGACACGGCAGAGGCCGCCATGGTGCGGCTAAAGGCGCTCGGCGTGCGGCTCGCGCTCGATGATTTCGGGACTGGATATTCGAGCTTGCTCTATCTGCGCCGCTTTCCGTTCGACAAGCTCAAGATTGACCGCAGTTTCGTGCGATCGATCGAGAAGGCCGCCGACGCCGCGGCCATCGTCCACGCAATCGTCAGCCTCGGCCGCGGTCTCGGCATGCAGGTTACCGCGGAGGGCGTGGAAACGGCCGACCAGCAGCTCTTCCTGCGCGCGGCCGGTGTCCATTCGATGCAGGGCTTCCGCTTCGGCCGGCCGGTCACGGTCGCTGAAATCAGCGCACGCCTGCAATCGCCGGGGTCATTCCTCCCCGTCGAAGTCACCGCACTCGCCAGCTAGACAAGCCGCCAATCCTGATTGCGCGCGCGACGATGGCGCGCGCGCTCGCTTTTATGATATGCGGGCGTCTCCAAGTTTTGTCATGAAAGGACATCCGAATGGCTGCGTCCGCAAAAGTCGCGTTGGTGACAGGAGCCGGAACCGGCGTAGGTCGTGCAGTGTCGATCGCGCTCGCCAAGGCCGGCTACAACATTGTGCTCGCGGGTCGCCGCAAGGAAATGCTCGACAAGGTCGCCGGCGAAGTCAACGGCGTCGGCGCGCAGGCGCTGGCGGTACCGACCGACGTGTCCAAGCGTGAGTCGATCCTGGCTTTGTTTGCCAACGTGAAATCGAGCTTCGGCCGACTTGATGTCCTGTTCAACAACGCGGGCATCGGCGCGCCGCCAGTCCCGCTCGAGGATCTGCCATTCGAGACCTGGCAGAACGTGGTCGCGACAAACTTCACCGGCATGTTCCTGTGCACGCAGGAAGCGATCAAGATCATGAAGAGCCAGTCGCCGCGCGGCGGCCGCATCATCAATAACGGTTCGATCTCGGCGCATGCACCGCGGCCATATTCGGTTGCCTATACATCGACCAAGCACGCGGTCACCGGGCTCACCAAATCGACATCGCTCGATTGCCGGCAATACGACATTTGTTGCGGCCAAATTGATATCGGCAATGCCGCAACGCCGCTGACTGAGCGCATGGTTCAGGGCGAAGGCGTCCTGCAGGCGGACGGCCGCAAGATGGTCGAGCCGCGCATGGAAGCCGACCATGTCGGCAACGCGGTGGTTTACATGGCAAGCCTGCCGCTCGACACCAATGTGCTGTTCATGACGGTGATGGCCAACAAGATGCCGTTTGTCGGCCGAGGATAATCGGCATGGAATCGCTGCACGCGTGGCATGAGTTCTACCTGCTGCTCGGCACGGCCGGCGCCACGTTGCTTGCGCTTCTGTTTGTCGCGGTGTCGCTCGGCACCGGCTTTCTCAATGCGAAGGATCCGAGCGGCACACGGACTTTCATGAGTCCCGTGGTGATTCATTTCACCAGCGTGTTCTTTGTCTCCGCGGTGTGCCTCGTGCCTTCGCACGGACCGGTTTTCTTCGCCGTGCTGATCGGGGCGACGGCCGTACTCGGTGTCGTCGTTTCGATCGTCATCACCGTGTTGGTCGTGCGCACCACGATGACGCAGTACGTGCCCGACTACTTCGCATACGGAGCGCTGCCGGTCGCCGCCTATCTTGCCATGTTGGCCGCCGCCATCATGATCCTGAAAGGGCTGGACTACGCGCCTGAGGTTCTCGCCGGCGGAATGCTCCTGCTCGCCATCGTCAACATCCGCAATGCCTGGGATCTCACGCTGTCGATGGTGCGGCGCCACGCCCGTGAACGGCCGTCGCCCTAGTCGACCTTGCTGACTTTGACTTCGACGCCCGTCTTTATCTTGGACAAAACCTTCACGCTCCCGACGGCCTTGGCGAAGACATTGCACGGGCTTGCGAGCCGCGTTTCATCGCCCTTGGAGATCGGCGTGCGGCCAAAGCCGATGGCGATCGCCGGACCCTGAGGCCAATAGGCAATTTCTCCGGGCGTGATCACGGCGCGGGCATCGGGTTCGCGCGGCACATCGACAGGCACGTCGAAATAAACCTCCTCACCCCAGGTCAGCACCGCCGACGTGAGAGGAAGCGCGGCGACGATGGCCTTGGCGGTCGGGGTGTCGAGCAATTCGGCGTCGAGCTTCAGCGCACCGAAATCGAAGCGGATGCGGGCCATGCGGCCTCCCTCCTTGCTTTAGTCCCGGCCCATGCATTTTCCCGAGTGTGGCAGGCTTGGCAAGGGAGGTTCCGGATTGCCCACACGTCTTCGATATTACGATTGACGACGCTTGCTGGTCTCCCACGCTGCGGCCAGCAGCGCGCAGGCGAGTGCGACAAAGCCCGCGCCGACATAGCCGACAAGATGAAAATATTCGTGCGCAAAAAGCAGTCCGCCGATCGCGGAGCCGATGGCCTGCCCGACATAGAGCACAGATGTATTGAGCGCGACCGACGCGCTCGCAAGATCAGGCGCGGCAGCAACAAGCCGCGCCTGTTGCATGGAATTGATCGCGGCAAATCCGAAGGCCCAGAAGAATATCCCGGCGCCCATCGCCACCAGCCAGCCGGCGCCGACCGACCATAGCGTCAGGCCGAGAAGCGTGGAGGCCATGAACAGCGCGAGCGTTTTCTGCGTGCCTAATTTCGTCACGATGCCGCTCGCCACCACATTGCCGACAAGCCCGACAACGCCATAGAACGCGAAGAACCCGCCGGCGACGGCCGGCCCTGCGCCCGTGAGTGCGTGCAGCAGCGGGGCGAGATAAATGAAAACCGTGAACTGGCCGGAAGTCTGCAGCAGCGTCACCAACAAAATGAGCATGATGCGTTTGCTGTGCGCGATCGTCACAAAGCTCTGTGGCGAGAGCGGATGTCCCTGCAGCCCTTTCGGCAACACCACAAACAGCAGCGCGGCGACGATTGCCGCGATCGCAGCGAGCGTGCCGTAGACTGCCTGCCAGCCGAAATGCGTCGCGATCAATGTCACCAGTGGCAAGCCGCCAGCTATGGCAATAGACCAGCCGAGAAACACGAAGGCGATCGCGCTCGGCCGCTCGCGATCCTGGACGATCAACGCCACGGTGGCGGCGGCTTGCGGGGTGTAAATCGCGCCGATCGCCAGCATGCCGATCCGCAAGAGCAGGATGACGTAATAGTTCGACGTCAGCGCCGACGCCGCCTGCCCCGCCGCCAGGATCGCAAGCGTTGCGACCAGAAGCGCGCGTCTGTCCACGCGCGTCGTCAGCCAGGCCATGACCGGCGAACCGATGCAGAGCACGATGGCGCCGTAGGTGACCAGCAGGCCGGTATCGTGGATGCCGACGTGCAGACCTCTGGCGAGGTCGGCAAGCATCCCCGCCGGCCCAAGGATGCTGAGGCCAGTGACGACATTGCCAAGCATCAGCACGATGCGGGAGAAGTAATTTCGCACGGGATTTCACTCGGGCGGGTGCTTTGACGCTCTAGGTAATGCACTTGCGCGGCCTGCGCCACGACGCTCGCAAGATTAGCCGTGCAAAACATTCGAATGTCGGAGATGACGAACTTTGATAGTGCGGGCTTTCTGTTGTCATTCCGGGGCGCATGCGCAGCACGCGAACCCGGAATCCAGAAGTACACTGTTTGCATCTGGATTCCGGGTCCGGCGCTGGCGCGCCGTCCCGGAATGACCGGTGAGAGGCAGGTCATCTCAGATACCTCACGTCATCACCGGGCTATGTCCTGGTCCGCACATTGGAACTCCACCAAGTTCTCGCGCGTTGACAGACGCCATAACTTGAAGATTTCAGCGATGGATCAACGTGACCAGGAACTGCTGGACAAGCAATTGTGGGGTGTCAGTCCTGCACCTCCGGGAAACGAGAGCCTGATAGGCATCGCGTTCCTCGCTGTTCTTTTGGTGGGTATCGCAATCGGCGCAACTCTGTTCGCGAGTGAACGCAAACAGATGCAGACAGCGTCACATGATGTAACGGCGGCCCTGCTAAGGGGTTTGCCCCAGGACATACGCTGATTGTTGCTCGAGCAGCTGGTGGAACCTTGGTTGGTCCACCGGGTTAAGTTGTTATGCCCCAACGTGAAACAGAGCGTGCTGAGCGGCTCTTCAAAGCGCGCGAACAGCTGAAGGCCGACGCCCCAAAAGCGCTGGCAGATTATTATGCAGCCGAGCAGGCGCTGCGCGATCGAACGCAAGAGCTGAGGCGATTAAGACTCGCTCGCGATGCCGAGAAGCGCGATTTGGCCAGCTGATAGTCGCTGCATCAGGCGTCTCCACTGTGGATAGGCAACGGTTCAATCAGCGTCATTCCGGGGCGCGCTGAAAGCGCGAACCCGGAATCCAGAAACACGCATAGTGCCTGTATCTGGATTCCGGGTCCGGCGCTGCGCGCCGTCCCGGAATGACGGACGAGAGCTTGACTTTAATCCTATATGATATTATTCCTAACAGTGTCCGGTCTGCCAGAGGGCGCTCTCATGAGGCGTCATGCGGGTGGGATCGGATGCGGCGCCCGCGGCCGGGAGAGGACGCTTCTCCCGCACCCGGGCGGCGCCGGGAGCTCCGCCCGGCGGCCACTATGAGCCGTCCGCCAGGAGCCTGGCTCTCGGGGGCCGACCGCCCGCCGTGTGCTTCGCCCAAAACGCGAAGCCAGGGCGGGAGCAACGGACGGTCCCTGCAAAGCGCGGCCCGGCGCAGTAAGGAAGACGCCGCGATGGCGCGCCATGAGGCGCCCGCGTCTCTCGAGAGGGAGCGCGGCACAGAACGAAAAATGGTTGCGCCACCTGGCGCGCCATCTCCCTCGGCGTGTGCGCGGGGGAAATTGTGGAAAAAGGCGACAGGCCTGCCCAGGGCCTCGACAAACAACATGGGCGATAACACTTGGCTTACAGCGACATAGGAAGTGTTGCCGCTTACCTACACCTGTGACCACTTTGCAACAGCTTTAGAACATTTAACCCAATTAGGAGGTTAGCCCAAGCCGCGCCGCGATTCGGCCATACCATTCAACCACATCGATGCCCGCCAAGCCGGCGCCTTTGTACCTCCGGCTGGGTCGACCCGGCAGCGATAACCGGGGCTGGGCGACAGGACCGATGGACGCCAAGAGCAGTTTGAAGTCGAAACTTCCGAGCCGGCACGCCACCGAGGGGCCGGATCGCGCGCCACACCGCGCTTTCTATTACGCGATGGGGCTGACCACAGAGCAGATCCACCAACCGTTCGTCGGCGTCGCGACCTGTTGGAACGAAGCAGCGCCGTGCAACATCTCGTTGATGCGTCAGGCGCAGGTTGTGAAGAGGGGCGTCGCCGCTGTTGGCGCAACGCCGCGCGAATTCTGCACCATCACAGTGACCGACGGTATCGCGATGGGCCACGCCGGCATGAAGGCGTCGCTGCCTTCGCGCGAGGTGATCGCCGACAGTGTCGAATTGACTGTGCGCGGTCACGCCTATGACGCGCTGATCGGCCTCGCCGGTTGCGACAAGTCACAACCGGCGATGATGATGGCGATGTGCCGTCTCAACGTGCCGGCGATCTACATCTACGGCGGCTCCATTTTGCCCGGCACGTTCAAGGGCAAGCCCGTCACCATTCAGGACGTCTACGAAGCGGTCGGCAAACATTCCGTCGGGCAGATGTCCGACGAGGATCTCGACATTCTCGAACAGAACGCGTGTCCGTCCGCCGGTGCGTGCGGCGCGCAATTCACCGCGAACACCATGGCGACGGTATCGGAAGCCATTGGCCTCGCGTTGCCATATTCAGCAGGCGCGCCGGCACCGTACGAAATCCGCGACAAGTTCTGCATGCTCGCGGGCGAGATGATCATGGATCTGATCGTCAAGAACATCCGCCCGCGCGACATAGTGACCCGCAAGGCGCTCGAAAATGCCGCGGCGGTTGTCGCGGCAAGCGGCGGCTCGACCAATGCCGCGCTGCACCTGCCGGCGATCGCGCATGAATGCGGTATCGAGTTCACGCTGTTCGACGTGGCGGAAGTCTTCAAAAAGACTCCTTATGTCGCAGATTTGAAACCGGGCGGCCGTTATGTCGCCAAGGATATGTTCGAAGCTGGCGGCGTGCCCCTCTTGATGAAAACGCTGCTGGATCACGGCTACCTGCACGGCGATTGCCTGACGGTAACGGGGCGTTCCATCGCCGAAAATCTGAAGAACGTGAAATGGAATCCCGACCAGGACGTCATCTATCCGGCAAATAAGCCGTTGACGCCGACTGGAGGCGTGGTCGGGCTTAAAGGCAATCTCGCTCCCGAAGGCGCGATCGTGAAGGTCGCCGGCATGAAGACACTTAAGTTCAGCGGCCCGGCACGCTGCTTCGACGGCGAGGAAGCCTGCTTCGATGCGGTGAAGCACCGCAAATACAAAGAAGGCGACGTTCTGGTGATCCGCTACGAAGGGCCGCGCGGCGGTCCCGGCATGCGCGAAATGCTCTCGACCACGGCCGCGCTTTACGGCCAGGGCGCGGGAGAAAAAGTCGCGCTGATCACCGATGGACGCTTCTCGGGCGCCACGCGCGGTTTCTGCGTCGGCCATGTCGGGCCGGAGGCGGCGATCGGCGGCCCGATCGGCCTGATCCGCGACGGCGACATCATCGAGATCGATGCGGTGAAGGGTACGCTCGACGTGAAACTCTCCGCCGAGGAGTTCGCCAAGCGCAAGGCGCAATGGAAGCCGCGCGAGAACGACTATGGCTCCGGCTATTTGTGGAAGTACGCCCAGCAGGTGGGTCCCGCCGTCAACGGCGCGGTGACGCATCCCGGCGGGGCGGGTGAGAAAGAGTGCTATGCGGACGTTTGACGGCACGCTGCGCGCACTGCTGGTCGGCGGCCTTCTCGCCGCAGCGCCCGCGCACGCGCTCGACGGCAGCAAGACCGATCCAAGTGTCGGGCCGCCGCCGATGTCGCCAGTGGAAGCGTTCCGTTCGGGCGCGAACTGGCTCAAGGCCGGCGAAACCGTCAAGGCGGTCAACTCGCTCGAATACGCCGCCGAGAAGGGCCACGCGCTCGCGCAGTGGAAGCTCGGCCGCATGTACGCAGAAGGCGACGGCGTCACGCAGAACGATCTCAAGGCATTCGAATATTTCCGCCGCATCGCCGACAGTCACGCGGACGATAATCCGGATACGCCGCAGGCGCGCTTCGTGGCCAATGCGTTCGTGGCGCTCGGCCATTACTACCTCGAAGGCATTCCGAAGACCGAGGTCAGGAGCGACCCGCAGCGTGCGCGCGAGATGTTCAATTACGCGGCCTCGTACTTCCGCGATCCGGATGCGCAGTACTATCTGGCGCGGCTTTATCTCAACGGCACCGGCGCGCCACGCGACCCGCGTCAGGCGGCGAGATGGTTCGGTCTCTCGGCGCAGAAGGGCCAATGCGAAGCGCAGGCGATGCTCGGCGCCATGCTTTTCGAGGGCGATCATGTGCCGCGTCAGGCCGCGCGCGGCTTGATGTGGCTCGCGCTTGCCAAGGATAATGCGCGCCCCGATCAGGCCTGGATTTCGAAGCTCTATGACAGCGCCATGAAACAGGCGAACGAAGACGAGCGCGCGCTGGCGGCAGTCTATCTGCGCCATTGGCTGGAGATGCGGCGCGAGTAGGGCGCTTCAATTCCTTGCCGTCTTTCAGCGGCTTTCTATATCCAGATCGACGTAAACGGGCACGTGGTCGGAGGGCTTGTCCCATCCGCGCACGTGACGGTCGATGCCGGCATCGACCAAACGATCCGCGGCCTGTGGCGACAGCAACAGGTGATCGATGCGGATGCCGTCGTCCTTGGCCCAGGCGCCGGCCTGATAGTCCCAAAAAGTATAGAGATCGGATTCATCACTCACAGCACGTATCGCATCGGTCAGTCCGAGATTGACCAGTGCACGAAATTTTTCCCGGGTCTGCGGCAAAAACAGCGCGTCGTTCTTCCAGGCGTCGGGACGGCGCGCGTCGGCGGCGGCCGGAATGACATTGAAGTCGCCCGCAAGCAGCATAGGTTCTTCCAGTTTAAGTCGCTCATGCGAAAAGTTGATCAGCCGCGTCATCCAGTTGAGCTTGTAGCCATATTTATCGGTGTTCGGCGGATTGCCATTGGGCAGATAAAGACTGATCACCCGCAGCGCGCCGGCTTTGGTGGAGACAATCGTTTCCAGAAAGCGCGCCTGCACGTCGGCCTCATCGCCGATCAATCCCGGCGCGACTTCATCGAACGGCAGCTTCGACAAAAGCGCGACGCCGTTGAAAGTCTTCTGGCCGTGAACGGCGACGTTGTATCCGAGCGCCTCCAATGGCTCGCGCGGGAAGGCGTCGTCGGTACATTTGATTTCCTGCAGGCAGACAATGTCCGGTTGTCGTTCCCGGAGCCAAGCCTCCAGGTTGTCCATGCGCTGGCGGATGGAATTGACGTTCCAGGTGGCAATTCTCATGGATTTTTAAGGGTTCCGGGCGGGCCAATAACGCTGTATTTGCCGTGTTTATAGGACACCGCAGGGATATGCACTCAGTAACGTTTATATGCTAGGTAATGCGCTAACGCGGTACCAAATTGAACTGAAACAAGCCATTCCGCGGATTAGGGATTCCGGGCGGGCCCAAATGAGTCCGGACCGAAAATTGCCGATGATCAAGCGAAAATGGCTCCTTGGCGGGGCAGTTGTCGCCCTGATTGGTGCTGTTGTGCTCGCCCGTGGCATCTGGTCC
>Ga0070717_10002037_pt1 | contig 14149 bp, 10 predicted proteins | sample LARL113metaG_FD_71366 | JGI IMG/M metagenome (GOLD analysis project Ga0070717, IMG submission 71366) | Corn, switchgrass and miscanthus rhizosphere microbial communities from Kellogg Biological Station, Michigan, USA - LAR L11-3 metaG | ecosystem: Host-associated > Plants > Roots > Rhizosphere ... | reverse complement strand
CTCCGGGTACGTCGCGCGCGCCGTCACCAGCGGCGTCCACAGCGGCAGAGACAGCGACTTCATCCCGAATCGGCGCGGCTTCATCCCGCGCCCACCTCTACCCGCGCCTGGCGCTTGCCGCAAACCATCGCGCCTGACTTACTGCGCGCCCACGCGCCGCCGCCTGCGAGGCCCCCACCGCACGCCCGCTTCCCCACGGCCGGCTCGAACGGAGAGACGATGATCGCCTCGACCCTCTTGCTGCTCAGCTCCCTCCTCACCCAGGCCACCCCGACCCAGGCCGCCCCGAAGGAGCGCCCCGCCCCGCCCCCCTCCACCAGCGCCCTCCCCACCGTCCAGGTGCCTCCGGGCGACGTGCCCGTCATGAGCTGGTACCGCGACGTCAAGTGCACCGACCTCGCGCCCTCGCGCGCGGTGCCCTCGGGCCGCTACCGCGTCCAGTGCGACGAGCTCAACCACCTCTGCCTCGCCTCCAGCCGCAACACGCTCGGGCCGGACGGCGTCGAGACGCACGAGCGCCTCCCCCGCACCGACACCTGCCACGCCGATCCCGAGCTCGGCGCGCAGCTCGCGCAGCAGGGCTACCGCTTCCTCTTCGCCATCGCCGAGGCCCCGCCCGGCTTCGCCCGCGACGAGCGCGGCCGCCTCATCCAGGCCAGCTTCGATCTCAACTCCCGCCTGTACCTCGGGGTTGCGCTCGCGCCGGTGTACACGCGCCTGTTGCAGACGTGGGAGACCACGCGCATGCGCGTCGAGTTCGGCATCCAGCACGAGTGGCCCGGCGAGCGCTCCTCGGGCCCGGCGCGCCACCGCATCCGCGTCCTCGAAGGCGCCCTCCACCTCGGCCCCGAGGAGAGCATCGAGGGCGTCCTCTTCCACTACGACGACAGCGTCGAGCGCGTCACCCCCATCCGCCTCACCTCGGTGGTGGGCGGCCAGCCGCACCGCGGCGATCTCAAACTCAACCTCGGCATCTACGTCGACGTCGCGCGCTGGGAGTCGATCAAGCGCGCCGGCGTCGCCAACAGCTTCCTCACCTGGGGCGCGCTCGAAGGCACGCTGGACGTGTGGCACTCGGCGGATTTGACGTCGTACGTGCGCCTGCGCCTGGGCGCGGGCGTGGAGACGGACATGTTCCGCCACTTCACCCAGGCCAAGCCGCAGGCGGCGCTGGACGCGGACTTCACCCTCGACGCCTCGGGCCTCCACCACCTGCGGCTGGGCGCCGAGGCGGAGAAGCTGTACCTCGGCCCGTCGGTGCCGGGCCGTCCAGTCAACCCCGAGCGCCTGCGCGTGCGCGCCGGCTACGAACTCGTCCTCTTCGCGCTGAATGACCGGCCCTTCACCTTCACGCTGGAGGGCCGCGGCACCTGGCGCGACGACCTGCCGGAGGTTCCGCCCGGCTGGGAGTGGGCGATCCAGGCCGGCCTGCGGTTCAGCTTCTGGGTGGGCCCGCGCACGGCCGACGACGACAACCGGTGAAGTAGGCAAACGCGCGCCCTGCGCAAGAGCGCCACCGCGCCCAAGCCGTGCTATGGGCGCGGCCATGTCCGAACTCGTCATCGAAGTCACGCGGCAGGGCCACGTCGAGTCGCGCCACCTCGTCTCCGCGGCGGTGGTGGACGCGAGCGGGAAGCTCGTCGCGTCTGCGGGGAACCCGGAGCTCGTCACCTTCTGGCGCTCGGCGGCGAAGCCCTTCCAGGCGTTGCCGCTGGTGCAGGACGGCGGCGCCGAGCGCTTCGGCTTCGGCGTCCGGGAGCTGGCGCTCACCTGCGCGTCGCACTCCAGCGAACCCGAGCACCTCGAGCTGTGCGAGAAGATGCTCGCGGCGATCGGCTGCGCGGAGACGGACCTCGCATGCGGACCGCACCCGCCCCTCTCGCAGTCGGTGGCCGAGCGGGTGATCCGCGAGGGGATCACGCTCTCGCCGAAGTGGAGCAACTGCTCGGGGAAGCACACGGGGATGCTGGCGCAGGCGAGACACAGAGGCTGGCCCATCCAGGGCTACAACCAGCAGGGACACCCGTTGCAGGAGCGGCTCCTCGACGAGGTGTCGCGCTGGAGCGGCGTGGCGAAGGAGCACATCCTCCAGGTGGGCGACGGCTGCACGGCGGTGAACTTCGGGATGCCGCTGTCCGCGATGGCGCGCGCCTACGCGAAGCTGGCCACGAGCACGGACGCCGCGGCGGTGCGGATCCGCGAGGCGATGATGGCGCACCCGAAGCTCGTCGCAGGCACCGGCCGGCTGTGCACGGAGTTGATGACCGCGGCGAAGGGCACGGTGGTGGCGAAGGTCGGCGCCGAAGGTGTCTACAGCGCGGCGTACCTGCCCCTCGGGATTGGAGTCACGCTGAAGGTGGAGGACGGCACCGGGCGCGCCACCCAACCCGCGCTGCTCGCGGTCCTGAAACAAGCGATACAGAAGCTGTCACCCGGTACGGCGCTGCCGTGGGACGCGCTGGATCACCACGCCGAGCCCAAGGTGAAGGACACCCGCGGCGGCGTGATCGGGAGCCTCCGCGCTGCCGGGACGCTCCGATTTTCGTGAGCAACGATGCTGTTACATTCGGCTTTCCTGCCTGCTTGTAACAGGAGGAACACATCACGCCGTCTATACAGGCCAAGGCAAATGGCCTAAAAGCGGGCGCCCGCAACGCTCTGTCCGTCGAGTCGCCATGCCCTCGCCCCGCCTGCCCCCGCCGTTCCTTCTCCTGATGGCAGTTGCCCTGGTCGTCCAGCTCACGGCGGGAGGATGCCAATGCAACCATCCCCCGCAGGGTGGAGCGGACTCCGGCATGGATGCGGGACCGGAGGATGCAGGCGCGGACGCGGGGCCGGCGGATGCGGGCATGGACGCGGGTTCGCAAACGGATGCCGGATCGAGCGCGGACGCAGGGGCAGACGCCGGCCCGTTCGCGTACGTCACGGACAGCGACCTGCCGCCCATCGATGATCGCTACGCGCCCGCGGTTCTGGTCCAGGTCATGGACGTGAACGGGCTCCCCATCGAGGGTGCGCAGGCCGCCGTCGGCGCCGTGCAGGCCACCACCGATGCGCTCGGCAACGCCACCCTGTCCAAGGTGACGCCCTCCCCGCAGACGGTGATCGTCCAGGCGGCGGGGTACAGCCCGGGCGCGGTGGAGGTCGAGCCCGCCCCCTACGTGAAGGCCCGCGCCTCGGTCACCCTGCTGCGCCCCGAGGCCGTCGCCCAATTCTTTCCCCAGGGCGGCATCAACTATCGCGGCGCCAACGTCTGGGTCGACATCCCGCCCTCCTCGGTGGTGGACGCCCAGGGCAACCCGGTGGACGGAGCGGTGACGCTCTCCATCGCTCAGGTGGATCCCACCCAGCCGCGCCAGCTCCGCGCCGCGCCCCGTCCGTTCGCTGGCCTGCCGCAGGGCGGAACCCAGCCCGTCCCTTTCCAGTCCCTCTTCATGGCCGATGTCAGCTTGAGCCAGGGCCGCTCGGTGCTGAAGCTCAAGCCCGGCGCCATCGCCACCCTCACCTATGTGCTGCCCGACACGCTCCAGGGCGTCTACCCGGACGCGCTCCTCATCGAGGCCTGGTGGTACGACGTGAGCGCCGGCCTGTGGCGGCAGGAGGGCAACGGGCAGATCCAGACCGTCTCGGTGCGACAGCCCGACGGGACCTCCGTGGCGAAGCAGGTCTGGATCGCCCAGGTGGGCCACTTCACCTGGTGGAACTGCGATGCGCCGTGGACTGACAAGAACTGCGTCCGCGTCACCGTGGTCGACAGCGGGGGCGCGCCCATCCCGGGAGCGGTGGTCCGGGTGGACGGCGCCACCTATGTCGGCACGAGCGGCGGCACCTCGGACGCGCAGGGGAAGACCTGCGTCAACTTCAAGCTCAACAGCACCGTCACCCTCAGCGCCGGGCGCGACGGCTTCTCGATGCCGCCCCCTGGCGAAATCAAGCTCACCGGCAGCCCGACGCCCGCCACCTGCCAGGGCGAGGGCTCCGGCCACTGCATTGATATCACCCTGCGGATGCTGACAAACACGTGTGTCTCCGGCGATGTCATCGACGCCTCGGGCAAGCCCGCGAGCAACACCAACCTGGTGGTGGTCCAGACGCTGGCGGGCTCCGGAGGAGAGCGCAGCACGGCGGGCCGCACCGACGCCGCCGGCCATTACTGCGTCGAGGGGGTGACGACCTCTTCGAAGGTGAAGGTCGTCGTCTACAACCAGAGCGTCACCGCCGACAGCGCGGTGGGCAACAACACCACCGGGGCTGACGCCGGCACCTGCTCCTGCGGCAACTGCCTGCACATGCCGCAGCTCGCGCTCGGCGCCTCTCCCGGGACGTGCCTGCACGGCCGCGGCTTCGTGGGCAGTTGGAACGGCATCTACGGAATTTCCACCAACACCCCGGCGGGCGGCGGCGTCCCCGTCTACATCTACGATCGCAGCTCCTTCCGCTTCCCGAGTTGCAAGGCCGGGGAGAGCGATCCCGCGACCTGGGGCAAGCTGCTCGGTCAGACGGTGACGAACTCCGACGGCACCTTCTGCGCGGAGGGGATCCCCGGACTGCCGGTAGGGACCGGCGGCCACGAAGTCAGCGTGGTGCTCGGTAACTGCTCCACCTGGAACTCCGATCGCTGCGCGGGAATCTCCAGCGCCAACCTGTTCGACAGCAGTGGCACCTGTGGCTGCACGGATCCCTCCACGGGCTGCACGCCCTGCCCCAATGAGACCTCCGTCTCCTACTACGAAGGCTGCCCCGCCCCCTGAGGCCGGGGCGCACGCTTCGCCCCCGGCTTCGTCCCCGGCTTCGTCCGCGACGACGGCGCGCCCATGGCTCGCCGTGGTTGGCCTCGCGCTCGTCGCGCTGGCGCTGCGCGGGGCCCTGCACCCGGACTTCCCCGAGGGGCCCGACAGCGTCCTCTTCGCCCGCGGCGTGGAGCACTACAGCCTCCTCTCGCTGCGCCCCCATTGGCCGGGCTACCCCCTCTACATCCTCGCGGGCCGTCTCTTCCTCGGGGCCTTCGGGGAGCCCTTGCGCGCGCTCCACGCCCTCTCCTGCGTCGCCTCGAGCCTGTGCGTGCTGCCGCTGTGCGCGCTCGTCCGGCTCGGGCTGCGGGCGCAAGGTGCCTCCGAGCGCCAGGCGTGGCAGAGCGGGCTCGTGGCCAGCGCGCTGTGGACCGTGGCGCCGCTCGCGTGGCTCGACGGCAGCGAGGCCTTCAGCGATCCGCTGGCCCTCCTCGCCGCGTTGTCCATGCTGTGGGCTTGCTGCCGCGCGCTCGCGCCCGGGGGCTCCCCCGTGGTCCCGTTGCTGACCGCCGCGCTCCTGGGCGGGGCGGTGCTGGGAATCCGCCTCTCCTATGGCGCGCTGCTGCCGGCGCTGGGCGTCGCCACCTGGCGCCTGCGGAGCGCTCGGGGCCCGCGCGGCCTCGGCCGTCTCGCCGGGCAGGCGGCGGCGCTCTTTGCCGCGGGGGTGCTCGCCTGGCTCTGCTGGCAGCTCGCACAGGACGGGAGCGGCTTCTTCCGGATGGCCCGCCAGCACCTCACCGGCCACTTCACGCGCTGGGGCGGCAGCGTCGCCACCGACGCGCGCCTGTCGAGCCGACCCGGCCGCATGCTCTGGACGCTCTGGGTCCACGGCCTGGGCGGCGCGTGGCCGGGGTGGGGCTGGCAGAGGCTGCCGGCGTCCGTCCTCTGGGGAGCGCTCCTCCCCTTCGGCCTCGTCCGCCTCGCGCGCGCCCCGAGCGCCTTCCGCGCCCCCGTGCTCGCGTGGATCCTCCCGTACGCGCTCTGGAGCGCGCTCGCGCACGACGTGGATCTCGCCCGCTACACCTTTCCGCAGGTGGCCCTGCTCTGCCTCTTGGCGGGCCTGGGCAGCGAGGGAGCGCGCCTGGGGTGGGCGGTGGCGGCGATCCCCGCCCTCGCCTGGGTGAGCGCGCCGCTGGCGCTCCTCAACCGCGAGAGCAAGCCGGTGGCCCTGCAGCTCTCGGAGGACGTGCGCGCGCGCCTCGGCCCCGACGACGCGCTGCTCTTGCCCGAGGTGACGCCCTTCCTCAGCGGGCCCGGCATGCCCGCGTGCATCCCGGTGGATCGGCTGAGCTTCGAACCCAAGCGCGAAGGCCTGGTGGCGCGCGGCCGGGCCGTCTTCACCACCAGCGCGGCGCTGGAGGCCACGGGCGCCGCGTCCACCGGCTGGGTGGAGGTGGCCCGATTCCGTCAGGATCCGCGGATCCAATCCCGCGGACCGTGGACGCTCCGCCTCTACCGGTACGCCCCATGAGGCTCGTCATCCAGGTGCCGTGTCATGACGAGGCGGGCACGCTCGCCGAGGTGCTGGCGGAGCTGCCGCGCACCGTGCCGGGCGTGGACGACGTCAAAGTGCTCGTCATCGACGATGGCTCCACCGACGGCTCGGCGGCGCTGGCCGAAAGGTGCGGGGCGGATCGGGTGGTGCGCCTGGCCCGGCGACAGGGGCTGGCGGCGGCCTTCCTCGTCGGCGTGGAGACGGCGCTCGCCATGGGGGCGGACCTCATTGTCAACACCGACGGAGATCACCAGTACCCGGGCGCCTGCGTGCCGGAGCTGGTAGCGCCCCTCCTGCGGGGAGAGGCGGATCTCGTCGTCGGAGACAGGCGCCCCCACCAGGAGCCGCGCAACGCGCTCTCGAAGCGGTTGATACATCGGCTGGGAAACGCCCTCGTCCGGCGCGCCACCGGGCTGGAGGTCCACGACGCGTCCAGCGGCTTCCGCGCCATGTCCCGCGCGCTGGCGCTGCGGCTGCACGTCCTCAGCCGCTTCTCGTACACGCTGGAGATGCTGGTGTGGGCCGGCGAGGACGGCGCGCGCTACCGGGAGATCCCCATCCGGACGCGGCCGCCCCGCCGGAGCAGCCGGCTCTTCCGCAGCGTGCCGGAGTACGTCTTCCGCTCAGCGCTCCTCCTCGCGCGCGCCTACGTCCTGCGCGCGCCGCTGCGCGCCTTCGGAGCGCTCGCGGTGCCCTGCCTGCTGCTGGGCGGCGGGCTCTTCGCGTGGGGCCTCTCCCGGGGCGGCGCGGCGCCGCTGGTGGGGGCGGGCGTGTCGACCGCGGTGGGCGCGCAGCTCCTCCTGCTGGGCGTCTGGGGCGAGGTGCAGCGGCCCTCCCGCCGCTTGCAGCGGGAGCTGCTCGCCCGCGTGCGCGCGCTGGAGTCGAAGGGGCGCGGGCCTGGCGACAGCGCCCCTTGAGAGCAACGCAGCGGTGGCTCAGTAATACAGGAAGGGCCACCAGTTCAGCATCGGCTTGCCATCCACGCCGGTGGCCTTGTTGTCCAACCCCGGGAAGTTCTGGCGCCAATACACCATCCAGCCGCCCTGGCAGCTCAGGCCACCGAAGCGCCCCTCATACTGGAGCGCCTTGGCGGCTTTATACAGGTCCGTCGCATCCTTGCCGCCGTCGCCATCCTTCAAGCCGTAATGCTCGCAGGTGGTCTGCACCTCGGCGGTGTTGCCATCGTCGTAGCCGTACCGCGCGTTCGGCGGGTAATGCACGCTCCCACAGCCCTGATTGAACGGATCGAACGTTCCATTCCCCGGGCTCTGGTTGGAGCACTCCCAGGCCACGGTGTTGACACACGGATAATCGAACTGCTGCAGGTCGCGGCCCTTGATGGGCGCACAGGCGTACCAATGGGGGAAGGAGGCGCCCAGGCGCTTGTCGAGATCGAAGTTGGCGAAGTGGGTGAAGTTGGCCTTGAGGTAGGGCAGCACGTCGGAGTTGAAGCCGAGCGCCTCGAAGTTGTGACCCAGGCTGTGGAGCCCGCACCCGGCGCCGCGGCGGGCGTTGATGTAGAGGATGCGCAGCGAGCGCCCCAGATCCCGGAAGACAGGGAGATCCGAGTCGTGGATGCCCTCGTTGCCGGCGTGCGTCTCGAACTGGCCGGCGAGGGGCACGTTGTTCGCGTCGTACTTCTGCTTGTACTCGATGACTTCATTGACCTGGAAGTCGTTCATCGTGACGCCATTGGGGCACTGATACGGATCCGGGTGGTGCTCATCGCCGCCGGGCGCCGGATTGTCTTTGTCGCCGCCGTCGACGAACAGCCACACCTCATGCACCAGCCCCCGGGTCACCAGCTCCTTCAAGCTCAGGACCCGGGAGGCGTCATCTGGATCGTGAATGTCGTAGAGGGCGGTGTACTCGGGGCTGAACAGGCGCGTGTAATCAAACTGGTAGGGCGCGTTCTGTAGACACTTGATGGGCCAGTGGGTGCTGTTGAGGTGCGTCCAGCCGGCGGGCGGACTGCCGTGATCGGTGAGATCGATCTTGTAGGCCACCTCCGGCTGGAGGAAGGCCGGCGCGGAGGGATCGGCGTAACCGTGGTAGCGGGAGCCCTCGCGGATGCCCGCCGCGGTGCGATCCACCTCCGCGGAGAAGGTGGAGGACAGGGACGAGTTGACGAAGTTGAGCGCCAGGATGCGCGGGTGCATCTCCCGGAGTTCCTGGTGGTGCTGCGAGATCCAGGGATCTCCATTGGCGAAGCTGGTGCAGTTGGGCCAAACGGTGGTGGACGAATTGCACGCGGCGGCGCGCCGCTGTCCGGTCGAGGGCGCGGTCGTCGCGGAGCGCGGAGCGCACTGCCCCAGGGCGGCGAGGAGCAGGACACAGGCGAGCGAGTGATTCATGGGCCCTCGTCGTACCCGGAACGAGGAGTCCCCGTCCAGCCCCGAGCGCGGAGACGCGCTCGAGGCCAGGCCTCTCTCCCGAACCCTCGCGCGGGCGAGTCTCCAGCGTGTTACATCGCGCGTCGGCTTCCAGCGTCGTGCCGCCTCTTGATGTCTGGTGGACTTGACTGGAAGCCGCCGTCGCGCCAGGACGGGTGAGATGGATTGCCGCCCCCCAAGGAGGGCCCATGGGCAACGCAAGCAGCCAGGCGAAGCAGAAGCCGCTCGTCATCACCGCCGCGCCGGGCGACGGGGCCGGCGCGTACCACGTCAACTTCGCGGAGAAAGCGGACTTCGAGCAGGTGCTGCTGACGAAGGACGGCTTTCCGGACGCCTACTATCTCCCCTGGAACAGCGGGAACTGCACGGAGTGCGAGATCAGCCTGTCCAAGGGCCAGTTCGACTACTTCTTCACCGCGAACCTGAGCGGATGCAGCATCTGGTACAAGTTCGAGAACAAGCAAATCAAGATCCGGCACGAAGCGCGTACCGACAAGCAGGTCCACTGGCAGCACTCCATCGCCGGCTTCAAGCTGGCCTTCGACAGCAGCGCCAGCGATGAGTGCACGCTGACCGTCGACGAAGCGACCCTGGTCCGGACCGCGCAGTTCTTCATGGTCTACGCCCTCCTCGATCACAAAGAGAAGGTCATCGAGTTCCGCGTCCAACTGATAAAGCACGTGCGGAACGGGCTCAGTCAGGCGGAGAAGTACGAGCTCATCCGGGTCGACAACGTCCCCGTCCCGTTTCCCAGAGATTAGAGGCTTCGACGATCTGCTGGGTGACGTAGCGCCCGAGTCCCAAGCCGCGACACATATCTCAACTTGCGCCCGTACCTCGGGTTTGCGATCGCGCAACAAGAGACAAATGAAACAATTACTTGAAAAAGATGGAGATGTTTTGAGCCGCTACGGCCATGCCTACGACGGCGTGGTGAGCGCCATACGCATGGAATTCCCGGTCCGCTCGAACGATGTCACGATCGAAGTCGATCTCCTGACGCGCGAAACCGGAGGCGGCCCACGCTGGGTTTATTTACGTTTCGCGTTCAGATATGTTTCGAGTTTCCGGTTCTCAGAGGGGAACGTGTCATACCGCGTGCTTGGAGACGGCGCGCGCGTGACCTGGAGCGGAGAGCAGGTGACTCTCGATATGGATCCAGGTCCTAACGGGATCGACGAGCCAGATCCGGATCATGCCTCTGGTTTCTTTGTCACCGGTTCCTTCTGTTACTGGAAGGAGGAGCCTTACCTCGAGCATCCGGCGGTAGATAAGCCGTAACCATTCAGGGGGTGTGGTTCACTGCGGAACACAGAGGCCAGCATCATCAGCACATGAAGCCCGATCGGCCCTGTGACGCCCTTCCTGAGCAGGCGGCGCGCGCGCGGCCGCTGCCGTCTGTAAGCGTCGCTCAGCGCAGGAAATAGAGCCCGAGCCCCACCCAGGGCAACGGCACGAGCGCGGATTGGCTGCTGCTCGTGGGAGGCAGGTAGGCCCAGAGCACCGCCGCGTCGATCCGCAGGCGGACGCGATTGAGCGCCCAGTGCCCCTGCGCCTCGTCGAAGCCCAGGAGCCAGCGGGCGCCGGTGGTGAAGGAAATCTGTCGGAAGGGCAGCTTGGGCAACAGCTCCACCGCGAGCGCGCTGTGCGGCCCCAGCACCTGCTCCACGGAGAGGAAGGGCTGGACCTGGATGGGCAGCATGCCCACCGGCGTTCCGGTGCCTCCCCCGCCCCCGATGCCGACATCGCTCCCGACGCCGACGGTGACGCCGGCGCTCTGGGGAATCAGGTGGTGGTTGTCGAGCACGTACAGGCCGGCCATCACGTGGGTGGACCCGAAGAAGTGCTTCCCCACCGAGACGCTGAACAGGTTGAACTGGGCGTTCGCCCCCGCGGCGCCCACGGCGCCGACGACGGCGTCCCCGACGGCGATTCCTCCGCCGCCGAGCGCCGCCCCGAAGACGTTGAGGAAGTCATACGAGAGCGCGAGCCCGGGGACCGTCCGGCTTTCATCGAGGATCCGGACCTTCAGCCCGACGTCGAAGGCCCCCAACACGCCAAGGCCGGCCCCGCCCCCCCCGGCGACCACGTGGCCCTCGCTGAAGAGAAAGCCACCGCTCACCGGGATGGGGAGCGCGCCGAACCACATGTCGAGCTGCACCCGCCGGCTCAGGCCCCAGCCGAGACGGAAGAGCAACAGCTCGTCGTTGCTGATGAGGAACTCGCCCGGATCCAGCGTCAGCGGCGTCGGCGTCAGGAACAGCCGCTCGTCCGCGGCGCGGCGGTCCGCGAACTCTCCCCGCCGCAGCGCCATCAAGTCCCCCAACGCCTCGCCCGCCTCGAGCCCCGCCGGGTCCGCCAGCGCGGACGGAGCCCCCAGCTTCGTCCACCGGACGAGGCCCACCGGCTCGCGCTCGCGGGGCGCGAACAACACCCCGTCGAAGGCCAGCCGGCCGCTCAGCTCGGCCGACTCGAACGAGACGCCGAGCGCGTTGGCGGCGCCCGACAGCGCCTGCTGTTGCCAGTCCTGCGCGGACGGCGCGGGCTCGCGCGCGTCCAGGACGCGCAGCTCCACGCGGTACCCCTCCGGCGCGCCGGGCTCCGCGTCCTCGAGCCCGGTCCTGTTCTCCACCGCGGTCTGGAACGCCGTGACGAGGGGCTCCCGGAGGGCGGGCGGCACGTTCTCCGCGGGCACCACGCGGACGGTGTCCGCTGTCGGATGGGAGCCGAGGCCCTGGACCCGCAGCTGCCGGATGTTTCCCGTGCAGCCCGTCAAAGTCGATAACAGGCAGAAGAACGTCAGCGCGCCGCGTCGAGTCATCCGACTCTCCCTTGCTTGAACGGATCGCAAGAGGGACCCGCCAGGCCTCACGCTACACGCATTTCGTCGACATTACCTCGGCAACTCCACCGTGAACGTCGCGCCTTTTCCAGGCTCGCTCGTCACCTGGATGGTCCCGCCCATCGCCTCGACGATCTGCTTGGTGACGTAGAGCCCGAGCCCCAGCCCGCCGTAGTGCCGGTCTGAAACGCCGCGCTCGAACTTCCCGAAGATGCGCCCCAGGACCTTCGGCTCGATGCCGATGCCCCGGTCCTCCACGGTGAGCCGGATGCGCTCTCCCTGCGCCTCCAGCTGCACCCGGATGGGCTGACCCGCGCCGTATTTCAGCGCGTTCGATAACAAATTCGAGACCACCTGCTCCATCCGGACCCGGTCCCACGTCCCCGTCACCGGCTCCACCCGGACGTCCAGCGCGCACACGGCCCGCTCGGCCTCCAGGTCGAAGCGCGCCACCACCTCCTGCACCAGCGCCGTGAGGTTCACCGGCTCGGGCTCCAGCTTGAGCCGCCCCAACCGGATCCGCGACACATCCAGCAGATCATCCACCAGCACCGACAGCCGCCGCACCTGGCGCCGCAACAACTCCAGATCCTTCCCCGCCAGCCGCGTGACGGAGGTGCCCGGCTCGCGGTGGGTCGCGCCGTCCAGGCTCTGCAGCTTCAAGCTCAGCGACGTCAGCGGCGTCTTCAATTCGTGGCTCGCCACCGAGAGGAACTCATCCCGCAGCCGCACCGCCTCGCTCAGCTCCGTGAGCAGGTGCTCCCGCTCCGCCTCCGCCCGCTTGCGCTCGGTGATGTCCGTGAAGGACGACACCACCCCGTGAAATCCTGCCTCGCCTTCCAACCGGAGGGGCTGGGCGTGGATGAGCAGCCACACGCGGCGGCCCTCGCCGTGCTGGATCCCGACCACCACGTCCGCCTGGGGTTTCCCCGTCCGGAGCGCCACCTTCGAAGGGAACTCGGCCTCCGCGAGGGGGCTGCCGTCCTCCCTCACCGCGCTCCACGGAAGCTCGTTCGTCAGTCGCCCGTGCATCGCCAGCAGCGGAAGGCCCAGAAGACGCTCGGCGCTGGCGTTGGCCTTCACCACCCGGGTCTCCGCGTCCAGGACGACGATGCCCTCCTGGAGCGTCTCGATGATGGCGCGGGACTCGTGCTCCTCCGCGCGGAGCTTCTGCGCCAATTCCTCGGCGTGCCGGCGGGCGAGGACCTGATCCGTCACCTCGAAGCCGAAGACGAGCACGCCGTCCGGTTTTCCGCTGGCGCCCAGGAACGGCTGATACACGAAATTGAAGTACGCAAGCCGGAGGCTCTCCGGGCTGCCGGTGTACGCCGGCGCTTCTCTGCCCACGTAGGGCTCGCCGGTCCGGTAGACGCGCTCGAGCAGCTCGTAGAAGGGCTGGCCCTCCAGCTCGGGCTGCGCCTCCCGCAGCGTCTTGCCCAACACCTTCCGGTGCCCGATGGCCTGCTCGTAGGCGTTGTTGCAGAACTCGAAGACGAGCTCCGGCCCGCGGTGGACGGCGATGAGCGCCGGCGCCTTCACGAGGAGCGTGTAGAGCCGCTGGCGCTCGTGCTCCACCGTCGCGCGCGAGGCCCGCGCGCGCACGTTCAACCGCGTGATGAGGACCGAGATGGTGACGAACATCACCATCGAGAGCAGATCCTTCGGGCTGTAGGTGAGCTCGAATCTCGGCGGAAGGAAGTAGTAGTTCGCGCTGACGGTGGACAAGCCGGTGGCGAGGAGCCCCGGCCCCCAGCCCCCGCGCGCGCTCGCCACCATCACCGAACCGAAGAAGAGGAGGAAGGGCGTCGGCCGCACGTACGGGTAGAGGGCGAGCTGGATCAGGAGCGCGATCGCCGTGGCGAGGAGCGCCAGGCCGTAAGCCAGGACGGAGGACGAGACCTTCACGGGGTCCGCCTCCGCAGGCGCCAGTCCCCTCACGGTCATGTCTCGCACGTCTGCGGGGCGCACACTCCTCCTCAGGGCTGCCCTCTCCGTAGCAAACCCGTAGGAGGGCCGCATCGACGGAGCAAGGACCGAAAATGATCCTGAACACCTCGGGGCCCTCGAGGTGTAAAAAACAGCCCCGGGCGCTCGGGTGCTTGGCAGCCCAGCAGGTGAGACGGCCGGACACAACACGGTGCTACAGCCGTGTCGACACAGACGCGCTACCCGCCGAGCAACCGCCCCGCCGAGGTCCAGCCCCAGAAGGCGCCGATGGCGATGGAGACGCCGCCGGCGACGACGAGCAGGCCGACGCGCGCGGCGCCGTGCTGGACCAGCCGCCGCAGCGACGCGCCCGCAAGCCCCGTCAGCGCCGCCATGCCCGCCACCGAGCCCAGCCCGAAGGTGCCGATGTAGAGCAGCCGCGCCGGCACGGTGGGCATCTCGGAGATCACCAGCGCCGTCAGCGCGCCGCTGCCGGCCAGGCCGTGCATCAGCCCCACCAGCAGCGGCCTGCGCGCCAGCGCCCAGCGGCCGAGGTGGACGTGCTCGGAGGCGCCGGGGTGCGCGTGGCGCCGGGCGCCGTGGTGGTGCGCGGTGGCCGGCCCCCGCGCGCCCTCGCGGACGGCCTGGCGCAACGCGCGCGCCCCGAGCGCGATGATCATCACCGCCACGGCGCACTCCAGCC
>Ga0070717_10002036_pt1 | contig 14155 bp, 10 predicted proteins | sample LARL113metaG_FD_71366 | JGI IMG/M metagenome (GOLD analysis project Ga0070717, IMG submission 71366) | Corn, switchgrass and miscanthus rhizosphere microbial communities from Kellogg Biological Station, Michigan, USA - LAR L11-3 metaG | ecosystem: Host-associated > Plants > Roots > Rhizosphere ... | reverse complement strand
CAGACGGTGTTCAGCAAAGTACAAGGAGGATCGAACAATCCCGCATCCTCATCGCACAAGCAAGTTTTCTTAAATAACCAGCAGACCACCGGCACTGCCGACATCGCACACGACGACGGCTTCTCGACATGGATCGAAGCCAAACCCGGCGGTGTGCTTGATATGGAGCTCGGCTTTACGCGTAGCATCCATTACGACTTGAATTCGGTGTCATTCAACATCGGTTTGAACCTTGGCCGTTTGTATCGCAAGAGCCACTGAGTCGTTCTGAAGCCATCGTAAGAATTCGAAGGAGGAAAAATGAAGCACTTACACGTTTCAATGCTGTGTTTGGCTGTCGCGCTGTACAGCGGATCCGCATTCGCTCAGCACGGTCATATGGGCGGATCGAGCCACGACGCTGCCGCCTCTCACGACAGCACCAAGGGCGCGAGTTCCGGCTCAGCGCATCGGATGACCATCGATCAGCAGCTTTCGAAGAACACGCAGTTGTCCGGCAAAATCCAAAAGTTGACAGGAATGCCTGCGCAACAGGCCTGCGATGGATTCAAGAATCTGGGTCAGTGCGTGGCTGCTGCTCATGTCAGCAAGAATCTCGGCATCAGTTTTGCCTGCATGAAATCCGATATGACAGGACAGGCGGCACCGAGCAACTCAAACTGCCCAGCCGACACGGGCACGAAGGCGAAGTGGATGAGCCTGGGAAAGGCTATCCAGACTCTCGACCCGACGGCAGACAGCAAGACCGAAGCTAAAAAGGGCACACAGCAAGCTAACCAGGACCTGAAGAACTCGAGCAACTCATAGCCAAACAAGAAGCCAAGCGGAAAATCAATAAGTGCCAGCCGATCTCTTTTGGCTGGCACTTATGTTGTGCCGCTGATTTATGCGATGAATGCAGCTCTTTTCGACAGATCGAGAACTCTTGGGCTCGCGCAGGCCGCGAACAACTGGAGCCGACGATCGGACTTGAACCGATGACCTGCCGATTACGAATCGGCTGCTCTACCAACTGAGCTACGTCGGCTTCATTCCGATTCTAAATGCAGGTGTAGCGCACGTAAAGGTTGTCGGCGCAGCCTAAGGCGCCACGGCTGAGCATCCGTACTTACATCCAGAAGATGCGACGAACGTCATGCAGCCCGCGCGGCTTGCTCTGCATATTCGCGTTCAGATTCCGAGGGCAGCAGGACCCAAAGCGTGTATATCCCGAGCGCTGTTCCGAAGGGCGGGTGGAACAAAGCCAGGAAGCCCCCGATCAGAGCAACAATGCGCGCCCAGTTCTCACGGCGCAGAAGGCCCCAGCCGGCAGCGAATCCCAGCAGTGCCTTCGAAAGCACAAAAATTGCCACCAGTGTAAGCAGTGGCTGCAAGAAACCGTGAACAAACTCCGGCGGGCCGTGGCCCAACTCACGCAGGTGCAGGAGAACCGGCTTGGCCACCAACAAAATTGCCAAGCCGCTAAGCGTGTTGAAAGCGGATATCGCCAGCCATAGAATCCCAAGCAGCCGGATATGGGCGCTGACGCGCCCGCGGCGCAACTCTGCCCACTGCGCTCCGCCGACAACTTCTTTCCCGCATGATGGGCAAAAACGCTGGCCTGACTGCAAGGATGAGCCGCATTTGTCGCAGAACATGAACGCTCCTCGAAGTTCGGTCCTCAGCCATCGACCGGCTGGATCATAGCCAGTGCGCGGCAATACGCTCCACTGGCGCAAAGATACTTATGATACGCGCCGTAACCTCATCAGGTTCCGGCTGCAGTAAATTCTTCCCTGTGTCCGACTCATCGACATCTCTCCGTTGAAGAGCGATGACTGTCGCCAACCACGAAAACGAAAAGGCCACCCGGCAACCTGGGTGGCCTCTTCTTCAAGGGAGAATAGTTCCAACGGAGTGTTAAACCGTCAAAACTTTCTGGCGAAATCTTATGAGTCGAAAAAGCAGGGTGTCAAGGAATTTTTATGAAATAAATGGCTTTAGTTTCAGTAACTTACAGAACGCATTAACAGCTTTGCAAACTGCCTCATTGTGAGACAAAGCTCGTCCTCAGCAGCCTTAAACTGCTTTGATTGATGAACTTACCTGCGAATCGCTCCCTTGCGACTCGGCCTCAGAGAGGTGCAGAGCGATGAATTCCATCTCCCCTGGCCGGTCGTAGATTCTTTCCGGGAGGATTCGTTTTACCAGCACCCGAATACCTCCGAAGGCAAGGCCAGCCACTCCGGCAAAGGCAATCAGGATCGCGCAAAGGATGATGATATTCACCAGCAGATTCGCGAGATTGTCCTTCTTGGTGACATAAGTGTTCTCGTTCCAGGTGACATCAGCGTCATAGTTCACTGCGGCGAGCAGACCCTTGCCTTGATTCTGCGAGAGTGAGCCGGCGGCGATCACAACAATCGGGCCAGTGCGCTTGGCGAGAAACGTCTGCGGACTTTCAGACCCCGCTTGCTGCGAACTTTGCGCAGGAGCAGCCTCAATCCGCCGCAAATGCTCAGCCGCAATCTGGTTGGTCGGATAGTTGATCAACATCAATGTGGCATTGCCAGCGGAGGTCTGGTATGTGCCAAGGACCACTTCCGCGCCCGCGTTGAAATCGACGAGCTGTGCAGGAACTGGCGCGTCGACCTTCTCCAAACCGATGGGTCCGATGGCATATTTCGCCGTGTTCTTTACATATCCGGCTTTCGGCAGGTAGGCGGGTAATCCGGGTAAATTGCGGGTACTACCGGAGGGCAGCGGCAGCACACCGGCCAATTCCCGCAGATCGGCAGCGGACATGGCGGTCAGTTTCTCGAAGACTGCATCTACCAGGATGCTGCCACGATAAAACACCACACGCTCATTCAGCGATGCGCCCTGATCTCCGATCTTCTCATTCAGCATCTGCGGCATCTTGTAATACGTGAACGCCCCGTAAGCGCCGCTGGTGTCGGCAAACCGTGCCGCTTTCACCGTGAGCTTGCGATTATCGTGCGTGTAAGCGGCGGATTCGAAATCAGTGAAGCCGTATTCCTTAAGCAGAGCTGCATTGACGGGGTCAGCCAGGGCAGGATCTTTGCTCGCATGAGGCGAACCGGCGATTTCCCATCCAGCAAACTGATTGGGAAGAATGCCCGGCGCGGCACGGGGAGCCTCGCCCGCGAAAGCTGCCGCGGTCAGAAGCACCGTCAAAACGAAAATCAGCTTGGGAAACTTCATCGGAAAACGGAGACAGGGCACGAAACACAAGCCCTACATGATTAGACTACCTAGGAGCCGCGAAAGTTTCCAGGCTGGTAACTCGGTATTGCTACTGCCCTTGGGCCTTCTCGATCCTGCTCGCTACCTTCACCCCGCTCAACCCGCTCACGTATTTAGCAATCCCACGATAGAGCGATTCGGCAATCCGCTGGCGGTACTCTGCCGTGCGCAGGCGCTTTTCATCTCCTGGATTGCTTACGAAGGAAACCTCCGCCAGGATCGACGGCATATTCGCGCCGATCAAAACAACGAAAGGCGCCTTCTTCACCCCACGATTGCGAAGACCGGAGTTCTTGGACGCAAGCCCGCTATGCAAGGACCGCTGCACGTCGGAGGCAAACTCGCGGGATTCTTCCACTTTCTCCTTCAGCGCAATCTTCTTCACCAGGTCCTGCAATTCATGGATCGACTTATCCGAGGCGGCATTCTCGCGCGCGGCTACGTCCAGAGCTTCTGGCGAGGAGGTGAAATTCAGGTAATAGGTTTCCACCCCGCGTGCATCCGGGTCATGGCTGGAGTTGGCATGGATGGACACGAACAAATCCGCCTGCTCCTGATTGGCGATTGCAGTCCGCGTCTCGAGCGGGATGAAAGTGTCATCGCTGCGGGTGTAAACCACGTCGGCGCCGAGGCGAGCTTGCAGCAGCTTGCCCAGCCGCCGGCCGACTTCCAGCACCAGATCCTTTTCTTCGAGGCCATGTGGGCCGATGGTGCCCGTATCATGTCCGCCGTGTCCGGGATCGATTACGATCTTGCCGATTTTCAATCCTAGGGCGCGAATCAACGAGCGGTCGCCGCTCGCAGTTGGCTGAGCTTCGCGGACATCCGCCTCGGAAGAGGATTTGCGTTTGTTGCTGATGCCAGCTCTCGGTCGCATCGGCTGTTGCGCGGAAGCGACGTGATCCGACGTTGTTGCATCCGCCCCCGCCGCCCCGGCGGAATTCCGCCTGGAATCTGGCAAGACTGCCGGGACTGGAGGCGGAGTGACTGTGGTCTTGCTAGCAGTCTTAATCGCCGGACGATTCGGCATTGCCGGTGCTGAATCGTCGTCATCATCGTCCGCTTCGACTACGGTTTTCTTCGTCTCTGGGCCACTTGTGACGGGTTGTGCTGACGGCAGCTTCGTTGCATCGGCCGATTTCTGTGGGTTGTTTTCAGTTTCGTCGTTGGCCTCTGCTTTCTCCGCTTTCTTCGTGACGGCCGCTAAGGATGCTCGCCGCTCGATCGAAGTTGCGGATGACTTTCTCGCATGAATCTCAATGCTTAGTCGCGGCGGATCTGCTAACAGCGAGGCGACGTAATCGCAAGACCTGTCGACTTCCAGCACAACCCGAGTCTTTCCCGGCTGGAACTGGGCTACACGAATTTTCTTGACCGGTCCATCGTCCACGTCGAACATCTTCCCCACGAGCGCAGCAGCCAAGCGGCTGTTCAGCAGATCGAAGACAAGGCGATCAGGACGATCCATGTGCTGAGATTCAAATTTCACCTCACGGTCGAGGTCAATTTGCACGCGGGTGGAATCTGGGGTTGACCAGTGGCGGACATCAGTGACGCGCGAGGGCTTTGGAGTAGTATCGGCCGGCCTGTTGCCCTCCGCCTTTTCTGGATTTGCGGAGCCTGAGTCTTTCTTGTTCTCTGCAGGTTCCGCTCTTGCTGGCAGCTCGGAATCGTTGGTATCTTTTTCTTCCTGGGATCTCATGGCCGCCTGCCGCACCGGCTCAGCCATTGCCTGGCGCGCCTCCTCGGCTAAATGGTGATGCGGATACTGCCGCAGAAATTCCTGGAATGCAGTTCGGGCCCGCGCCGGATTGTTCAGATCGTCTTTGTAAATCTCACCGATTGCGAACAGCGCTTCGTAGCGATACCTGCTGCCCGGATACTCGCGGCGCAGGAACTCGTACTGTCCAATGGCTGAGCGTAGGGCGTGGTCGTCATCGAAGCGGCGCCCGCTCTCGGCGAGTAGATCGGCAACCGCGAGGACGGCAGCATCGGCCTTGGAGCAGGTTGGCGCGCCGTAATAAACGCGCCGGTAGGCCATCAGTACGCGCTGATAATCCCGGCGTGTGCGTTCTGCTTCCGGACGGTCATTGAGCACCTCGCGCATCTTCTCGGCAGTTGCGAATTGCGTGCGCGCCCAAACGTCCGATTTGTGGGCATAAGCTGGAGGGCCAATGAGGACGATCAGAAGAATGCCACAAAAAATCGTCGCCGAACCGCGCGACAAGGCTGGCCCGAAGCGGCGCGAGCCATGGAAGTCCCGGCCAAGAGAAACACGCGCCCTCACGGACGCACTCCAGCGCAGCCATTCTCAACTCGATCGCAAATTTTCAATTTTCCAGCCCGTAATCGCTTTGCTATTCTGCAACCCTGCATCAATCGGTGTTGCTGATGTACAACACACCGCGCGCATCCCGCTGCACCCGCACCGGCTCATGCACTGCGCCGCCCAGGATTCGAAATCCGGGATCGCCGCCACCGTAATACAAACCGGTGATGCGCCTCACGTAGTTGCGCGTCTCGGCGAAATGCGGAACGCCTCCACTGCGTGACACCGCTCCTGCCCCAGCGTTGTACGCCGCCAGGCTCAGCTTCACGTCCCCGCCAAAGCTCTCCATCAATTGCTTCAAGTGGCGGACTCCCGCATCGACGTTCTGCCCCGGATCAAACGGGTTTGTGACATTCAACTGCCGGGCGGTTTGCGGCATGAGCTGCATCAACCCCATCGCCCCCTTGCGGGATACAGCGTTGGGGTTGAAGTTCGACTCCACCTTGATCAATGCCCGAACCAGGCTGGGATCGACGTTGTGGCGGGCCGCTGCTTCGTCAATGGCAGCATCGATTTCCTGCTGGGTGAACGGCTTTCCACGAACAAAGCTGGAAAGCTGCTCACTTTCACTGACCTCTGCTGCCGCTGACCGCGCCGCTCGAACGTAAGCCGAGCGCACCGGCTTCCAGCGATGTTCAGTGGGGCTCCAGTAGACCAGTCCGTTGCTCACGAATGCCGGCGCCGCCTTGGTCTTCCGTGAGGAGAGCGCAGGCGAATCGTTGACGTAGATTCTGCGGCCGGAGCCGTCAGTCGAAGCCGTGATACTTGCAGATGTACTACGACCGGCTTCTGCCTGCACGTATGGCGTAGTGAAAGAAAGGAAGGTCGCGATTACGGGACTAGCCATCAGGACTAGATGCAGGTTTTTTCGCATAGCCGGGTTGTTGTCGCTCTTCTTTGCGTCTTTGCGGAACTCTTCGCGCCCTTTGCGGTTAAAAGTTCTCAACCGCAGAGTTAGCAAAGACATGCCCAGGACGCAGAGAAGCGCCTACCCGGAACCTGACGGAGAATCCCTACCAGAGTCAGGCAATTATAGGATGGCTGCGACAGTGCGGCAATCTATCGAAGGGGAATTGAACCATCCAAAGTAATACGCGGAAGTAGCTGAGCAGCAGCGGGTTAACAAAAGTGTAGGTTACCCCGCGCGAGCAGACCTCGTCTAGATCTGAATCTCCATCCCTTCCGCCGCAGCGCGCACTTTCGGGTAATAGTTGCGCGCTTCTTTCACTAGATTGTCGATACATCGGTCATCGTGGTCGGGATCGTGGTGATAGAGGATCAGTTCCTTCGCACCGCTTTCCATCACTATGTTGATAGCTTCACGCCAGTGACTATGCCCCCAGCCGCGCTTCCGGGCTTCGTATTCTTCCGGCAGATACTGCGAGTCGTAAACCAGCACGTTAGCGCCAGCAGCCAGCCTGCGCACGTTTTTGTCGAACACTGCGTCGCCGGGTTCGTTGTCGGTTGCATAGACGAAAACGCCATCTTTCGTTTCTAAGCGATACCCCATGCAGCCCTGAGGATGATTGAGCCAAGCGGACTGCACAACGACCTCGTCCAACTGGATTTGACCTTCCTCCAAGTCATAGAACTCGCGCTGCGCTTTCATCTCGTTAGTGTCTACCGGGAAATATGGCGATGCCATTTGTTCTTCCATCACACGCTTTAGGCTGCGCGTGCGTTTGGAGGCGTGAAAGAGAAAACGATTTTCTGTCCGGTCATAAAGCGGGCCAAAAAATGGAATGCCTTGGATGTGATCCCAGTGAAAATGCGAAACGAAGACGTGGGCGGAAACCGGGCGGCCGTTGAATTCGTGCCGGAGTTGCTGGCCGAGAGAACGAAATCCGGTGCCGCAATCGAAAATAAAAATCTGCCCACCGGCACGCACTTCGACGCAGGAGGTATTGCCTCCATAGCGGAGATTTTCCGGCTGGGGAGTAGGCACCGAACCGCGCACGCCCCAAAATCTGATTCTCATAGCTCCTGCCGAAATTAGTTCATCTTCAGCCCGGCGACGAGATTCGTCAATTTGTTGAAAGGTTCATCATGTATTCTCTGGTCGGACCCTCGCTGTGGTTTTCTTTGCGACCTTTGCGATGCCTTAGCGACCTTTGCGGTCAAAAGCTTTTAACCGCAGAGGTCGGGAAGAAATGCCGCGAAGATCGCAAAGAAGGCTAAACCCGAATTTGATGCAGACTCATCTTTATTCCGTGCCTTGGCCGGAGAGTGATGCTGGGTACGGGAACCACCGGATGCCCGGGAACCATGCGCAAGCGAAATCTCTGCGCGATGCTGGCGAGCAGCAGTGCAGCTTCCATCATTGCAAAAGATGCACCCACACAATAACGCGGTCCCCCGCCGAACGGAAAATACGCAAAGCGCGGCAGGCGCTGCGTAGGTTCTTCAAACCAACGTCCGGGGTCGAATTGCTCGGGGCTGGGAAAGAACCGCGGGTCGCGGTGCATGATCCACTGACTCATAACGACATTCGCTCCTCCCGGAACCCAGTACCCTCCGATTTCGAAATCTTTAGCCGCAGTCCGGGCGAGGCTCCAAGCGGGCGGATACAGCCGCATCGATTCCTTAACCACCGCTTCGGTGTAGCACAGCTGTGGCAAATCCTCGAACGAAGGATTTTTCCCGTCGAGCACCCGGGCGAGCTCCTCATGGAGTTTGACCCCGACCGCCTGATTTTTGCTGAGCAGATACCATGCCCACGAAAGCGAGAGCGCTGTAGTCTCGTGTCCGGCGAGAAGAAACGTCATCACTTCATCGCGCAGCTGGCGATCGCTCATTCGGCTGCCATCTTCGTCTCTCGCTGACACTAGCATTGAGAGCAGGTCTCCGCCATCACTCTCCGACTTTCTCCGTTCGCCAATAATACGATAGACAACCTCATCGAGCTGACGCACGGCCCGGCGCACCCGGATGAGAAACGGCAGCGGAAGATAACGCACCGACGGCGGCAAAAGCATGCGCGCACCGGAGCTGTGCTTCATAAGGAGATTGAGAGCCGCAGCTACTTCCTTACTCTCGTTTTTCACATCTACACTGAATAACACCTTGGCGACGACTCGCAGCGTGAGCTGCATCATCTCCTGGTGGACGTCGCGGCTTTCGCCGTCCTTCCAGGAATCGAGCATTTCCTCGGCACACCCGGTGATAATCCGCGCATACAGCGCGAGCCGTTCGCGATGAAATGCAGGCTGGCACAGCCTGCGTTGCCGTAACCACTCGCCGCCCTCGCTTGTCAGCAAACCCTGACCGAGAAACCAGCGGCTGTTTTGGATAACGCGATCTTTCCGGAAATTCTGCTGGTTGGTGACCAGAACGGATTCGATGAGCTCCGGCGAATTCAGAAAATAGACGTGAATCCATCCGGCGCGATAGTAAAAGATATCGCCGAATTCCCGCGCCCAGCCGGTAAAAACAGCCAGCGGGTCAGGCCTCCCCAACGGGAAATTCCCGATGAGAAAATGCGGCTTCGGACCGGGCGGGCGTGTAATGCGGCGATTGGCCATTTGATTTTTCGCATCACCGCAGATGCCACGCGGCATCACACCGAAAACCTCTGTGCGCCTCTGTGTCCTCTGTGGTGATTGGTTCTCCGCTATTTTATAAGCTTCTACTACCACTCAAGTTCGTCAGAGGCGCTCTTCTCTATAATGAACGGAACTCATCCAGGAGCAATTTTCAGCTTCCAGGTCGAAAGATGATCCATCCCGATTACAGGGAGTTTTCTCGTCTCGCGCGTCAGAGCACGTTGGTTCCGGTAGTTAAGTCGATTACGGCCGACCTCCTCACTCCTGTCTCCGCTTTTCTCGCCATTGCGGCGCGAGAGCCGAATGCATTTTTGTTGGAGTCGGTGGAGCGCGGCGAGCAGATCGGTCGCTATACGTTTTTGGGAGCGCAGCCGTACATGCGGCTGGAAGCGCATGGGGGTGAAATTAGGCTCCACGGCGGCGAGCGCAAAGAACAGTGCCAGGCCAGCGCATTGCAAACCGCGAAAGAGTTGCTGCGACAACACCATCCCGCAGCTCTGCCGGGACTGCCCCCCTTCACCGCCGGCGCAGTCGGCTATTGCAGCTACGACATGGCGCGGCAGTTGGAGAACATCGGCGAGCACACCAAAGATGACCTTTCGCTTGCGGACTGCATGCTCATGTTCTTCGACCGGCTGCTGGCGTTCGATCATCTGCGGCATCAAATTCACATTATCGCGACGGCTGACGTCACGTCCGAAAGCCCGCGCCAAGCCTATGATCGCGCGGTAAGCGATATCGGCGTTCTCGAGAAAAAGCTCGCGGCAGGATTGCGGCCGGCACTCTGGCAAAAATCAGCGCGACGGATCAATAGCAAGCTGAAGATTCGCTCTGAAACCAGCCGCCAGCGATTCATCGAATCGGTGCAGCGCGCCAAAGAATACATCGCCGCAGGCGATATCTTCCAGGTCGTGCTCTCCTTGCGTCTGGATTTCACGCCCGAGGTTGCCCCCTTTGATATTTATCGTGCACTGCGCACCGTGAATCCATCGCCGTACATGTATTTTCTGCGAATGGGGGATACACACATTTTGGGATCGTCCCCGGAGATGCTGGTGCGTGCCACCGGTCGCAAGCTCGAATATCGCCCGATTGCAGGAACACATCCACGCGGCCGCGATGAAGCCGAAGACGCGCGTTTAGAGAAAGCCATGCTGGAAGACGAGAAAGAACGCGCCGAGCACGTGATGCTCGTTGATCTCGGCCGCAATGACATTGGACGGGTCAGCGAGTATGGCTCGGTCAAAGTTCGTGATCTCATGTTTGTTGAGCGCTATTCGCACGTGATGCACATCGTCTCCGCCCTCGAAGGCAAGCTGCGCAGCGACATGGATGCCATCGATGCCTTTGCAGCCTGTTTTCCGGCTGGAACGCTGAGCGGTGCGCCCAAAGTCCGGGCCATGCAAATCATCGAGGAACTGGAACCCACGCGACGCGCGATTTACGGCGGCTCGGTGCTGTACGCCGACTTCGCCGGAAATCTCGACTCCTGCATCGCGATCCGTACTATGTTAATGAAAGGCAAGAAGGCGTACTTGCAAGCTGGAGCCGGAATTGTTGCCGACTCCGACCCTGAGCGCGAATACGAAGAATGCATGAACAAGGCAAAAGCGGTGCTGCGGGCGGTGGAAGCGGCAAGAAGCGGGAACTAAGCAGCGGGATCAGTCCTCTGTGATCCCTGTGTCCTCTGTGGTTTTTATTCAAGTCCGCGACGGCTACGAATAGCGACCATGGCAATCGACAGCCGGTCCCAAGTCAGGCCGTAACCCCTGCGCGCGATGCCGTAAACTGATTCTGCCCGGGATCCGACACCCACTGCCAGGCCCGGCGCCCATTCTCGCGCAATACCGTGCGGGCTTCGCCGTACTCAACCAGCCGATTTAATACAGTTGTCACTGATGCCAGCGGATCCTTGTGCCGGATCAGGATGGGCGGCATGCGTTGCTGAATTTGATCGCAGACCTCGCGTGCGCCTAAAGGCTTCTCCGCCTCCATTAGGACCATGCGGCAGGCTTTCGTGAACCCAGGCTGGCGGCCTCCACTCTTGCGGTCTACCAACTCCAGCAGCTCTTCATTCAATACATCATCGCCGAACAAGTTGGCGAGGCCGACAATAGTCTGCTTTACCGTGCCAATCCTTTTCATGATTTCAGCGCGCTGACGCATGAGTTGGCGCAGCTCCTCGTGCGCGGTCCTTATAACTTCCTGAACGTGCTGATCACCGCCCTTGGGAGCACTCTTGATTATGTGGCTACCACCCCGCCCGTTATCCATACCATCCTCCGAAGCCAACTTGCCGCCGACGCGCCGCGAACGTCTTAGCGGATCCACCTCACATGCGCACACCCGCCCTCAAAGTCAGGTACGAAGGAGAATTCCCTCGTGTTCCCACAAAAATTTCTGAATTTCCGCAAGTCTTCTACTCAAGGGCCAGGTGTGCGCCCATTATTGCTAACTTAGACGTGAGGGATTAGGGAAGGTATGAGGAGATTGTAAAATCTTCGCACATCTTTATTGACAATTAGACGACGCAGTTTTGAGGCGTTATGTGAAGGTCCTACCAGATGCCTGGTGCAAACAAAATGTAAGCGTTCGGTGGTATCCGTCCCCCGCAGCTAAAAAGCTACGCTGACTGGGCCTCCGCGTCCCCTCTGGCAAGTCCGGGATCCATCAGCATCCGCTTGAGCCGTAACTTTTCTTGTAACAAAGCCTGCACGCGGCTGGAATCGAGCCCGCGTCCCTGCAGATCCCTCTGCACCTGTTCCAGCTTGCGCCGTAGTTGAATGCGGAGCAGCGCGCGCACGGCCCCCTCCAGCCTTTCGGGAGTAAGTTCCTCGTCCTCTTTCATCAGGATGGCCGCCATGAGGTTGCGGTCGCCGTCAGACAATGCCAGATCCATCGGATTTGTCATCTCCGGCGACGCGTTCAGCAGAGCCTCAATCAGCGATTCCGTAGCCAGCCCAACATGCAAGCCCTCATTTCTGAGGGCAAATTGGGCCTGGCGTGCGGGATCGAATTCTTCCTCCGCGCCATCGCGGGTGGAGAGATGCTCCTCAGAATTCTGCATCTCGGTGCCAGATGCCAGCGCCCGGATGAGAATTTTTTCCCCATCGGTCACCTGCGCTTCGATGGGACCTTTGAGCGTTGCAGACGATCGACTTGTGGCAGCGTGCTTCAGTTCCTGCCGCAATACCGCAGAATCAATGCCCAGCTTCTGCGCGATCTCATGAGCAAGTTCGTCGCGAACGATGCGACTCGGAACCCGCTGGATATGTGGTAGGAGGTAATTGACCGCCTTCACCTTGCCCTCGCCGCTGCGGACGGGAAATTGGGCGCGGGCGCGCTCAATCAGGTAATCGAAGTAGCGCTGAGAATTCCTGAGTGCGGCTGCATAAGCGTCTTTGCCCTTGCGGCGGATGAACAGATCAGGGTCAAAACCTGACTCGAGCGTGAGGACCTTGATTTGAAATTCTTCTTCAACCAGCAGGCCCAGTGTCCGCTCGGTGGCCCTGGCCCCGGCAGTATCCGGATCGAAATTCACGACGACGTTCTTGCTGAAGCGCCCCAGCAGCTTGGCCTGCAGCTCCGTGAACGCCGTGCCGGAGCTGGCGATTACGTTTTGAAATCCAGCGGCGAAGGCAGAAATGCAATCCATCTGGCCTTCGACCAGGATGGCGTAATCCAGCTTGCGGATGGCCTCTTTAGCGGTATCCAGATTGAAGAGAACTTTTGACTTCGAGTAAATCGCCGTTTCCGGCGAGTTCAGGTATTTAGGCCCGGCTTTTTCATCCGTCAAAAGCGTCCGCCCGGTGAAAGCGATCACTTTCCCGGCCTCGCTGGCGATGGGAAACATCACCCGGTTGCGGAACTTGGAGTACATGTTTATCGCCGTACTCTCCTCGGCGCTCCCACCCTTGTCATTGCGACCGAAGGGAGGAATCTGCTGTTCTACCCCTCCATTGTCATCCCGGGCGAGTTCCGCCGCTTCGTTTGCGGAGTGGCGGGGCGAGTCGAGGGATTTACTGTTTACCTGACGGCTGACGGCTGACGGCTGAGAGCTGGCATCCTTCCACGAAAACAGCCCGCTCTCTCGCAACACCGCTTCGTCAAACTCACCCTTCAGCCGATCCCGCAACAGAAACCCCGAATCCGGCGCGTAGCCAATGCGAAAGCGCCGGATCGTTTCTTCATCCAGGCCCCGCCCGGCCAGATACTCCCGCGCCCGCGCCCCCTCCGGCCTGCGCAGGCATTCCTGAAAGAAAGCACAGGCGCGGTCGTGGACGTCAAGCAGCACCGTTCGCAGTTTGGCTTCTTTCGCCTCGCCAGGGCTGCTATAGCTGGTTTTCGGTAGAGGGATGTTCAGCTTCTGCGCGACCGCTCTCACCGCCTCGGGAAAAGTAATGTTCTCGATTTTCTGTACGAAGCTGAACACATCGCCCGACGCCCCGCAGCCAAAGCAGTGAAAGAACTGCCGCGTGGCATGCACCGAGAACGACGGCGTCTTCTCGTTGTGAAACGGACACAGCCCCGAAAAATTCTGCGCCCCCGCCTTCTTCAGCTTGACGTAATCGCCGACCACGCGAACGATGTCCGCCTGCTGCTTGAGGGTGTACGCGAAATCGCCAGGATTGGCCATGGATGGAGCGGCCCCGCAGAAATTGTGCAGGAGAGGAGCGCTCAAGGGAATTGGCAAGTGGAGGGCGGCTGTGGGAAAGCTGTGGAAGTCGGGATTTATACGATGACGTGAGAGGAAAACTAAGCGCGGTTGACGTGCAAGAATGTTTATTGCCTGCCAATGAGTTTCAGTGTACAGCTAGAAACGCACGGAAATATCAACTGATCCAATGCCATTACCCCAATCCCAGGCGACCAGTGTGGTCTCAACGCCGCACCCGAGCCCTTTCCGCTACCCCGGCGGAAAGAGCTGGCTCGCATCGTACGTTCGTCAATGGTTGAGGAGTTTAGAGAGACGCGTCCGCTTTGCCGAGCCATTTGCGGGCGGAGCGAACGTTGGTCTAACAGTTGCTCTCGAGGACCT
>Ga0070717_10002035_pt1 | contig 14160 bp, 12 predicted proteins | sample LARL113metaG_FD_71366 | JGI IMG/M metagenome (GOLD analysis project Ga0070717, IMG submission 71366) | Corn, switchgrass and miscanthus rhizosphere microbial communities from Kellogg Biological Station, Michigan, USA - LAR L11-3 metaG | ecosystem: Host-associated > Plants > Roots > Rhizosphere ... | reverse complement strand
CCGGGTGTTCGGCGATGGCGAGGTGGGTCTGCGCTCGCTGTCGGCCCTGTGCGGCGTGCTCGCGGTCCCGGTCGCCTATCTCGCCGCGACGCGGCTGCTGGACCGTCGCGCCGGCCTGATCGCCGCCGCGCTGACCGCGTGCAACCCGCTGCTCATCTGGTACTCGCAGGAGGCCCGCTCCTACTCGATGCTCGTGCTCCTCACCGGGCTGTCCCTGCTGGCGTTCATCATCGCCCGTGGGTCGCCGGGGCCACGTGCGGTGGCGCTGTGGGCCGTGTCCTGCGTGCTGGCGCTGGCCACCCACTACTTCGCCGCCACCGCGGTGATGCCGCAGGCGGCGTGGCTGCTGTTCGAGCACCGCCGGCACCGAGCGGTGCGCTTCGGGGTGGGAGTGGTCGCCGTGTGCGGGCTGGCGCTCATCCCGCTGGCCGTCTCTCAGAACGGCACCGGCCACGACAGCTGGATCGCCACGACTCCGCTGGGCCTGCGCCTGCGCCAGATCGTGCCTCTGTTCCTCATCGGCACGGGCGCGCCCGCGCGCATCATGCTGCGCGACGCCGCCATCGCTGTGGCCATCATCGCCCTCGCCCTGCTCATCTCCGACGGGCCGTCCGCCCAGCGCCGCGGGGCCGGAGTGGCCGCAGGGCTGGCGCTGGCCGGGCTCGCCCTCAGCCTGGTCCTCGTGGTCGCTGGCTTTGACGATCTCATCGCCCGCAACATCCTCCCTTTGTGGCTCCCGGCCGCCCTGGTGGTGGCCGCGGGTCTGTCGGTGCGGCGCTTTGCGCCGCTCGGCGTCGCGGCGGCGGTGGCGCTGTGCGCGATCGGGGTGACCGCGGCGATCGGCGTCGCGGCTGACCGCAGCCTGCAGCGGCCGGACTGGCGCTACGTCGCCCGTGCCCTGGGCGCGGCCCCCACCCCGGGCAGCGGCACCGCGGGCCGGGCCATCCTCATCCAGCACTACCGCACGCTGCTGCCGTTGTCCCTGTACCTCCCGGGGCTGACATGGATGCCGGCGGCGGGGGCCCGCGTACGCGAGCTCGACGTCATCGCCATGAGCTCGCCGAGGGAGCAGCCGTGCTGGTGGGGCGCGGCGTGCAACCTCATCCCGTCGCACATGCAAGGCCGCTACGCGATCCGCGGCTTCCGCGCCGCCGGGACCCGGCACGAACTGCAGTTCACGATCAAGCGGCTCATCGCCCGCCGGCCCGTCCTGCTGACCCCGGCCGTGGTCTCCCGGGCCCTGCACGCGACACGCCTGCGTCGCGACATCCTGGAGCTGCAGCCCGGCTGAGCGCATCGACCTCGGCGGCGCTGAGGCGCCGGTGGGCTCCCGGGGCCAGAGCGCCGAGCGTCAGGGGGCCGAAGGCCACGCGCTCCAGCGAGCGCACGGGATGGCCCACGGCCTCGCACATGCGTTTGACCTGGCGCTTTCGCCCCTCGTGGATGGTCAGCTCGAGGATGTCGCGGTCGCGGCCCAACCGCCGTACGCGCGCCGGGGCGGTGCGGCCATCCTCCAGCTCGACGCCCGCGCGCAGCGCCCGCAGGGCGCGCTCTGAGACCGGAGCCCGCGCGACGACCACACGATACGTGCGCGGCACCTCGAAGCTGGGGTGGGTGAGGCGGTGGGCCAGCTCGCCGTCGTTGGTGAGCAGGATGAGGCCCGTGGTGTCGATGTCCAGGCGGCCGACGGGGTACAGGCGCATCGTGGAGGGCACAAGCGAGACCACGGTCGGCCGGCGTTGGGGATCGCGGGCCGTCGAGACGACCCCGACCGGCTTGTTGACCGCGTACACAACCCGCTCGGCCTGCACCCGGACCACGCTCCCGTCCACCGCCACGAGGTCAGCATCGCCCACGTCGCGCGCCGGGTCGATGACCGTTTCGCCATTGACGGTGACCCGCTCGCCGCGGACGATCTCCTCGGCGGCGCGGCGGGAGGCCACGCCCGCGGCGGCGAGAAACTTGGCGAGTCTCATGGGCGTGCCACCATAGTCAGCGTGGATCTTCCGTTGCTGACCACGGCGCTCGCGAAACTCGGCGAGCCGGCCTACCGCGAGCGCCAGGTGTGGCGCTGGGCGGCCCAGGGCGCCGCGGGCTTTGCCGAGATGACCGACCTGCCCCTGAACCTGCGCGCCGCGCTGGAGCAGGCGGTGCCGTACTCGAGTCTGACGCTCGTGCACGAGGCCTACGCCTCCGACGGCACGGTCAAGGCGCTGTTTGACACCGCGGACGGGCGCCCGGTGGAGGCGGTGCTCATGCGCTATCGCGACGGTCGGCGGTCGCTGTGTCTGTCCTCGCAGTCGGGCTGCCCGCTGACCTGCACCTTCTGCGCCACCGGCCAGATGCGCTTCGGGCGCAACCTCACCGCCTCGGAGATCCTCGATCAGGCGCTGCACTTCCGCCGCACCGGGGCCGTGGACCATGCCGTGTTCATGGGCATGGGCGAACCGATGATGAACCTCGACTCCGTGTTGGGCGCCTGCGAGAGGCTGCCGGCGATCGGAATCAGCCACCGGCACACCGCGGTGTCCACGATCGGCTGGATCCCGGGCATTGAGCGCCTGGCGGACCAGCCGATGCCGATCCGGCTGGCGCTGTCGCTGCACGCCGCCGATGACGCCCTGCGCTCGGAGTTGATGCCCGTCAATGACCGCTACCCGCTGGCCGACGTCCTCGCCGCCTGTCGCTCCTACTACGAGCACAAGCGGCGGATGGTGTTCGTGGAGTACGTGATGCTGGCCGGCGTCAACGACTCCTACGCCCAGGCCCGTCAGCTCGCCGAGGTGCTCGACCCACGCACGTTCAAGGTCAACCTCATTCCCTACAACCCCACCGACTCGCCATTTAGAGGGTCCAGCCCCAAGGCAATCGAGGCCTTTCGCGCGGAACTGGAGCGCCACGGCCTCGGCGCCACGGTGCGCCTCACCCGCGGGCGCGACATCGCCGCCGCGTGCGGGCAGCTGGCGGCGAAGGGCGTGGAGCAGAGCGCCACCACGGTCAGCCGGCGCGCAGCAGCATCGCCAGGTTGACGGCGCGGCCCATGGCGCGGTAGCCGGCGGCATCCGGGTGCAGGTGATCGCCGCTGTCAAACGCCGGGGCAAGCCACTCAGGGTTGGCGGGGTCCGCCAGCACGGCGGCGAAATTGATCACGCCGTCAAACGCCCGGCTGTCAAGGATCCAGCGGTTGACCGCGTCGCGCTCGGCCTCCCCCGCGGGAGTCCAGTACCGCGCGCCCGCAAACGGGGTCAGGGTGGCGCCGAACACCTTCAGGCGGGCGGCGTGGGCGAGCGCGATGATCCGCGCGTAGCCCTCGACGATCTGCAGGGCCGACACCGGCGTGTGCGGCGCGGTGAACGGTCCGCGGCTCTGGCTCTGGCCGATGTCGTTGACGCCTTCGAGGAGGATGACCGCGCGCACGCCGGTCTGCCCGAGGACGTCGCGCCGGAAGCGGCTCACGGCCCCCTCGCCGCAGCACGCGGTGGCGTCCAGCACGCGGTTGCCCCCGATGCCTGCGTCAACGACGCTCATGGTGGCGCCCGCGCGGGCGGCGAACCGCCGCGCGAGGACATTCGGGTAGCGGGCGTTGGCGTTGAGCGGGGCGCCGACGCCGTCAGTGATCGAGTCACCGAGCGCCACCACGACTCCCCGGTCGCGTGCTGAGGCGAGGACGTCGATGCCGCCGAGCAGATACCAAGACGCGGTCTGGGTCGTGAATGCGCCGCCCGTCGGGTCCAACGCGTGGCCGCCGGCGGCGACGTAGTTGACCTGGCGCGCCTGTGTGTGCTGGGTGGCCGGCCCGGTCGGCGCGCGCAGATAGAGGCTGACCGCCAGATGCAGCGCCGGGCGGACCGGGAGGACGACCGGGTCAGAGACCATCGCGCCGCCGGCGGGGATGATGACCCACGACCGACCGGCGAACGTCAGCGCCCGGAGCGTGCCCGGGGCGAGCGCGGCGCGGTGGCGCTGCACCGCGATCGAGGCGCGAGCGATCCGCAGCGGGGTGGATCCGAACGCGTTGGTGAGCCGCACGCGCACCATCGGGCCGCCGACGCTGGCGAAGGCGATCTCGCGGACGGTCTGGTCAACAAAGCCGGCCTTGGACAGGTTGCCCGGGATCGGCGCCTGCGGGCTGGCGCCCCACGTCGTCAACCAGTGGCCACCCGGCACGTAGACCGCTCGCGGGAGATGCCGGGGCGCCGCGGGCGCGTGCCGCGTCGACGCGGCGGCCCGTTCACCGCCACCCAGGCGGATGACGCCAGCGGCGACGGCGAGCACGGCCAACACCGCCCCTACCCAGAGATATCGACGAAACGGTTGTAGCGATGAACTCAGCACCTGACCCCAGCTTCGGAGCGGTGAGCGCAGACCTTGAGGCCCCGCCCGTCGGCAGGCCGATCGTATCGGTGAAGCGGTTGGCGTCCGGTTAGCGGCCCGGGTCCGGGGCTATCTGGCCCTGGCGAGCAGCTTGCGTGCCTCGCCCAGGACGGTCGGCTCCACCAGCTTCGCGCAGAAGACGCTGACGTGGATCCCATCAAACCGGCACAGCTGGCCCTTGACCCGGGCGTCGTAATGGCCGTCAGGGGAGAGCGTCCGGTCGATGTCAAGCACCTGGACCGCGTTGCCGTGGCGCCGGGCCGCGCCGCGCAGCAGGGCGTTGATCTCGGTGTGGCGAGCGGCGGAGGCGGCGGGCGCGGGCGCTCCGTCGGCCTGGTCGGGCGGATGGGTGTAGGGCACCGTCAGGAACAGGACCTTGACGCCGCCGCGGGTGAGTACCTGGACGTAGCGCTCGATCTGGCGGTGCACATAGGCATCGAAGGCGGGCTGCCCGAGGTGGACGACCTTGCTGCCCCAGCGCCAGTCAAACTCGTCGCGGTAGCCGAGCTCCACCACCACTTCCTGCGCGTGCATCGCCTTGGCGTCGCGCGCCCATTGCGACAGCGCGGTCGCGCATCCGGCCGGCGGGTCCTCCCAGGTGCCGTTGACGCTGAGCTGGCCCTTGGTGGAGAACGCGCAGCCCAACAGGGCGGCGTTGGCGACCTGGACCCCATAGCGCTCCTCGTCGTCCATCATCGGCAGCCCGAGCGTGAACGCAATCGAGTCGCCGATGACCAGCGCGCGCTTGGGCGGGCACGTCTGAAACGTCCTGGTGGCCGACCCGCTCCACACCAGGGTCGAGTTGCCCAGCGCGCCGTACTCGAACTTCGCCTCCTTGGCGCCCGCCACCGGCGCCATCCCGAGCTGGGGCGAGTCGGCCAGGCGCACCTGGCACGGCCCGTTGGTGCCCGCGAGGTTGGCCGGGGCCTTGGGCAGCGTGGCGGCGGCGGGCACCCCGGCCGGCAGCGAGGCCGCCCCCGAGGCCATCAGCAGTGACACGACTGCGACGCCGGCGCCCACCGGCGCCAGGCCCCGGACGACCCATGTCGGGCGCCGCCGCTGGCGGATCGGCTGCTCGACCACGACGTAGGAGACGACGCTCACCGCCAGCGTCGCGGCCAGGCGCAGGGCCAGCAGGGCGCCGCCGCGCAGGCCGGTGGAGCTCTCGTCCAGCCACAGGAAAAGGGGGAAGTGCCACAGGTAGAGCCCGTAGGAGATCGTTCCGATCCCGCGCAGCGGCGGTGCCGACAGCAGCCGGGCGCCCGCGGCGCGCGGCCGCAGCACGACGGCGGCGATGAGGACCACCATGACCGCGTCGGTGGCCAGCAGGCCGTAGGGATAGACCCATGCGTCCGATCCGTCGGCCACAAGCAGCCCGGCGGCCAGCACCGGCAGCAGCAGCAGGCTGGCCGCGCCCAGGGCGTGCCCGGTCCACGGCGGGACGCGACGCGGGGCCGCGGCCGGGAAGCGGTGGCGGCGGATGAGGGCGATGGCCAGCGACGCGCCGATGAGCAATCCGGTGGCCCGGGTGTCGGTCCCGTAGTAGACCCGATCCAGTCCGCGCCCGGAGGCGAACAGGAGGGCCATCTCTACTGCCGCGCCGCCGACGCCGGCGAGACTCAGGCCGAGCAGCACGCCGAGCGCGCGGCGGTCGGTCGCCCCCCGCCGGCGGGCCAGGGCCAGAACCCCGAGCACGAGCAGCGGCCACAGGAGGTAGAACTGCTCCTCGATGGCCAGTGACCAGGTGTGCTGCAGGGGCGAGACGGGGCCACTGGCGGCGAAGTAGTTGGTGCCGGCGACAATCTGATGCCAGTTGGAGAGGTAGAGCAGGGTCGAGATCCCGTCGTCCTTGAGGCCGGGAACCGCCTTGGTCGGCCCCGCGAGCGCGTAGTAGACGCCGATTGCGGCCACCAGCGCGAACAGCGCCGGCAGCAGGCGCCGGGCACGCCGGGCCCAGAAGGCGCGCAGGGCGATCCGGTCGGTGCGCGCCCATTCGGCCACCAGCAGCGATGTGATGAGAAACCCCGAGAGCACGAAGAACATCTCGACGCCGAGGAAGCCCCCGCCCGACCAGGACACGCCGCCGTGGTAGAGCAGGACGGCGAGCACGGCCAGCGCCCGCAGGCCGTCCAGACCGGGGTAATGAGGCAGGGCAACGTGCGGGCGTCGCCTGGATCCGCGCCATTCCATCGCCTCTGTTGGTAGCCAAATGGGCGTAGGGCGACCGTAAGCCGCTTAACGAGATGCTTATGTAAAGCCCCGTGAACGTCCTCGCCCAGCGGCTCACGGCCCAGTTGCTCGCCGGCCGACCGGCCACAAACCCGCTGCAAATCGCGGAAAGGCTGCTCGCCATCCAGGCGCAGGATCCCCGGGGGGCGCGGCTGGCGATCCGGGCGCGGAGCACGGGGTTCGACGCCGCCGACATCGATCGCGAGCTCACCGAACAGCGTTCGCTGGTGATCACCACGCTCAACCGCGGGACGCTGCACCTCGTGCGCAGCGAGGACTATCCGCTGCTGCAGTTCCTGACGACGCCGCCGTTGATGACGAGCAACGCCACCCGGCTGGCCCAGACCGGCGTGGATCCCGGCACCGCGGAACGCGCGTTTGACTTGATAGATCGCTCTATCGGCTCAGATGGGCCGCAGACGCGCGCGGCACTGCGGGAGCGCCTCGAGCGCGCCGGCATCCCCAACCTCGAGCACTCGATGGTCCACCTCATCTTCGGCGCGGCGATCCGCGGCCGCATCGTGCGCGGCCCCATGGTGGGCCGCCAGCACGCCTTCGCGCTCGCCCGCGACTGGCTCCCAGCCGCCCCGGCGCCACCCCGCGACGTCGCGCTGGCCGAGCTGGCTCGGCGCTACCTCGCCGGGCACGGGCCCGCCACCGAATCAGACCTCGCGCGCTGGGCCGGCCTGCCGCTGCGCGACGCCCGTGCCGGGCTGCAGGCGATCGCCGGCGAGCTGCGCCGGCTGCCCCACGGCCTGCTCGACCTGGCGCGGCGCGGGCGCGCCGCCCGGCTCCCGGCGCCGCGCCTGCTCGGCGCCTTTGAGCCGCTCCTGCTGGGCTGGCGCTCGCGCGCGGACGTCCTCGGCGACCACGAGCCGTGGGTCGTCACCGGCGGCGTCTTCCGGAGCTTCGCGCTCGTGCGAGGCCGAGCCGTGGCGGTGTGGCGCCTGTCGGGCGACGGCAGCGTCGAGCTCGAGCCGTTCGGCGACCTGGACGCCGCCGCCGCGGCGGCTCTGGAGCGCGACGGCGCGGCGGTGCGGCGGTTCCTCCGGGCCGCGTGATCAGAACCGCAATCCGCGCCGATGTGTACGGTTAGCGAGGTTATGTCAGTGATGCTGAGGATTACGCGCCCGCGCCGCTACGTCTCCCCGATGCGGCTGTACGTGCTGCTCCCGGCGCTGCGTTACAGCCACGCGCGGGGCGCCTACGTGCTGCGCTTCGTCGGCGAGACCCGTGGTCCCGTCCTGCGCAAGGATCGCCGGCGCGGCCGCCTGCCCTATGCAGGGCCCGAGCGGCGCCTGGACGAAGACGAGCCGCTGCTTGACCCGGCGCTGACGTCCCGCCCCGCGGGCGGCGTGCGGGTGCTGACCAAGACGTCGTTGCCCAACCGGCCGGCCGCGCAGGGTTCGGTGGGCTCGGACCAACCGGACGCTACCCGTCACCGTCCGCAGCACGGCCGGCAACGACCGCCGCGCCCGCGTCACTGACCCCCGCGCGGGCGTCACCGGCACGCAGCAGGCGCTCGCGCAATTCCTGTTCGAATTCGGGCGAGGGATCGAAGCCGGCGATCTCGGGCAGCCCGTCGATGGCGCTGAGCCCGAACAGCTTCAGGAACAGGTCGGTGGTCCGGTACAGGACCGCCCCGAACTGCGACCGGCCCGCCTCCTCGATGATGCCCCGCTCCAGCAGCGTCGCCGCCGCCGACTCGGCGCTCACTCCGCGGATGCGCGCGATCTCCGGCCGCGACACCGGCTGCAGGTAGGCGACGATGGCCAGCGTCTCGGCCTGCGCCGACGTGAGCGGAGGCGTGCGCGGCTTGGCCAGCAACCGCCGGGCGGCGGGCTCGGCGTCGGGATGGGTGCTCAGCGTGTAGCCGCCCGCGAGCTCCCGGACGACAAAGCCCCGGCGCTCGAACTCGTAATGCTCGCGCAGGCGCTCCAGCGCCGTCACCACCTCGTGCAGCTCCGCGCCGGTGGCGTCGGCCAGCGCCGGCGCCGGCACCGGATCGGCGCTGAGAAACAACAGCGCCTCCAGCGTCCGTTCGAGCTCGGCGGTCACGCCGAGAGCCTCGCGGCGGTGACCCGCCGGTCGGCCAGGGTGGGCAAGCGGTTGGGGACGGCCAGCGCCTCCACCGTGACCTCGGCGAAGGGCTCGTCCTGGGTCCAGGTCGCCTCCCCCTGCTTGTAGAGCTCGAGCAGGGCGTAGAGGGTCACCGCCACGGTGACGCGGTCAGCGCGCCCAACGGCCTCGCTGAAGGTGAAGCGACCGCGCGCCAGCAGCGCCCGCAGGTGGGCGAGGCGCTCGGCCACCGTCACCTTGGCGATCGTCATGTGACGGATGTCCACCGGCGGCGGCACCTGGAGCAGGTCGCCGATCGCGCTCGCCAGGGCGCCCGGGTCATAGACCGCGCCCGCGTCCTTGAGCGAGGCCTTGCGCAGCTGCGTGGGCAGGGGCGCGGAGCGGAAGCGGTGGCCCTCCTCGTCAGCCAGGCGCTCGCTCAGGTACGCCGCCGCGGCGCGGTAGCGCTGGGCGCCGAGCAGGCGCGCCAGCAGCTCCTCGGCGGCCTCTCCGGGATCGAGGTCGATCTCCTCCAGCTCCTCCCCGGGCAGCAGCAGCCGCGACTTGAGCTCCAGCAGGGCCGCGATGAGCACGAGAAACTCGGTGGCGGCCTCGAGGTCGAGGTCGCCCCTGCGTTCGAGGTGGTCGATGTAGGTGATGACCACGTCGGCCAGGTCGACCTCCAGCAGGTCGACCTCCTCGCGCAGGATCAGCGTGAGCAGGAGGTCGAACGGGCCCGCGAACACGTCAAGGTCCAGGTCGAGATAGGTCAGCGTCACCGCAGGGGCCTCCGCATCCCCACAGAGACTAGTGTCGGGGTCGGACCGGTCCGACGCCCATGGCGTCGCGCACGGCGGCGAGCGTGTCGGCGGCGATGGCGCGCGCCTTCTCGGCGCCCTCGCCCAGCGTCCGCTCCAACCCGGCCTCGTCGGACCGCAGCTCGTGATAGCGCTCGCGCACCGGCGTTAGGTACTCGATCACGGCGTCGGCCACCGCCTGCTTGAAGGCGCCGTAGCCCGTGCCGTCAAATTCGCGCTCCACCGCCTCGGGCTCGATCCCGCGCACCGCCGCGAGGATGTCGATGAGGTTCGAGACGCCGGCCTTGTCAGGGTCGCGCCGGACCTCGCTCCCGGAATCGGTGACGCTGGCACGGATCTTCTTGGCGATGACGGCGGGCTCGTCGAGGACGAGCACCGTGCCCTGGGGCGTCCCGCCGGTGGTGGACATCTTGCGATCGGGCGCCTGGAGATCCATGATGCGCGCTCCCACAGCGGGGATGCGGGCCTCGGGCACGACCAGCGTCTCGCCGAAGCGGGTGTTGAAGCGCTCGGCGGCGTCGCGCATCAGCTCTATGTGCTGGCGCTGGTCCTCGCCGACAGGCACCTCGTGGGCGCGGTAGGCCAGCACGTCTGCGGCCTGGAGCACCGGGTAGAAGAACAGGCCCGCCGAGACGAGATCGCGCTGGGCGCCGGCCTTCTCCTTGAACTGGGTCATCCGGTTGAGCTCGCCAAACGAGGTCACCGCCGACAGCAGCCAGCACAGCTCGGTGTGTTCGTGCACGTCGCCCTGGCGGAAGAAGATGCAGCGGTCCGGATCCAGGCCCGCCGCCAGCAGGGTGGCCGCGGTGTCATACACGGAGTCGCGCAGGGTCCCGGGCTCGTAGGCCACGGTGATGGCGTGCAGGTCGACCACGCAGTAGATCGCCTCGCCCCGATCCTGGCCGGCGACGTACTGGGTGATGGCGCCGATGTAGTTGCCCAGGTGCTTGCGCCCGGTGGGCTGGATACCGGAGAAGATCCGCACCGCGGCGAGGCTACACAGGCCGCCGACTAGCCGTCGTCTACCGGTCTACTGCGCCAGCGCGCGCTCGATCGCGTCGTGGACCGGGGGATGAGTCGATCCCCGCCCACCCGGGTGCCCTGCGCCGTCGTCGCGGCCGCGGGTCGGTTGGCGGCCGGCGAGCAACCACGCGGCCACCACGCCGCCGACGGCGCCGCACACGTGGGCCTGCCAGGAGACGCCGGCATGGGGCACGATGCTCGACGCCAGGGCCCCTCCCCAGACCACGCCGACGATCACGCCGGTGAGGATCTCCAGGGCACTGCGATCGAACAGGCCCCGCGTGAACAAGTACGTGGCGTAGCCGAAGACGACGCCGCTGGCTCCGATGGTGTTCGTCCCCGCCGGAGCGATCAGCCAAGTGCCCAGCCCGCCGATGACGATGACGATGAGCGTCACCAGCGCCAGGCGCCCAGCGCCGCGCAGAGCGATGATCACGCCCATGAACACGAATGGAATCGTGTTGTCGATGAGGTGCTGGAAATTCGCGTGCAAAAACGGCGAGGTGAAGATGGCCCACACGTGGTCGGGGCTGCGGGGGAGGATGCCGGCGTCCTTGGTCAGGGCGTTGGCGTCGAGCGAGTTGATCACCTCGATGACCCACATGAGCGCGACGATTGCCACCAGCAGGGCCAGGCCCTCCACGGACTGACGCGCGGCCAGCGCGCGGCCTCCGGTCAGCGATGGTGTGGAGCGGCTGCTCATCTCGAGTCTGAAGGATGCCAGGTGCCCACCCTGATCTCGGCCGCACCGGCGAAGATCTTCACTGACTCTTCGTCATGGACGAGGCGAGCACCTCGTGGGCGATCGCCAGGGCGACCTCGGCGCGTTCGCGCAGGGTGGGCTCCAGCACGAACTCCCCGGGCGTGTGGGCCCCGCCCCCGCGCGGTCCCAGGCCGTCCACGGTGAGCGGGATCGAATCGGCGAAGTGGCTGGCGTCGCTGGCCCCGCCGCGGGGAACCCCGGCGATCGTCCGCCCCAGCCGCTGCGAGGCGCGGGCCAGCAGATCCCGGGTCACGCCGCTGGAGTCCATCCCCGGCCACTTGCGCTCCATGCTCGCGTCGAGGGTCACGCCGTCGAGCTCGGGGGCGACGCCGGCCAGCACCGCGTCAAACGCCGCCAGGCGCTGCGCCCGTAGGTCGAAGATGAGCTCGCCGGCCGCGGGCACGACGTTGAAGGCGTCACCGGAGCGCATGACCGTGGGGACGACGCTGAGCTGCTCGGGGCCGTGAGGGTCGTGGCGGGCAGCCACGGCGCTCGCGGTCTGCGCCAGCGCCAGCAGCGCGTTGAGGCCGTGGTCGGGGGCGCTGCCGGAGTGTGACGCGCGGCCGGTGGCGAGCACCTTGAGGGTGCCCGCTGCCTTGCGCCGGACGACCACGCCCTCGTGGCCGTCGTTGTTAAGCTGACCGCCCTCGAAGCACAGGCAGGCGTCGTAGCCCGCGAAGCGCGGCGCGTGCATGAACGGCCGCGTCCGCCACTCCTCGTCGGTCACCATCAGCACCGCCAGTTCGGCGAACGTCTCGGGCCGGCGTGCGAGCACGCGGGCGACGCCGAGCGCCAGGATGTCGCCCCCCTTCATGTCCACGGTGCCGGTGCCGTACAGGCGGTCGCCGTCGCGGCGCAGCGGCTGATGGGCGCCATGGCTGATCACGGTGTCGACGTGACCGAGGAGCATCACTTTCCGGGTGCCGGTGCCCGTGACCGTGCCCACGAGGTCGGCAGCGTGATCGGCCGAGGAGCAGTCCGGGCGGTGCACCACGGCGCCCTCGGGCAGCAGCCGCACGCACACCGCCAGGGCCCGCTCGGCGCCGGCGACGTCGCCCGACGGCGAGGAGATGTCCACGAGCTCCTGAAGCTCGGCGGAGGCCGAAGCGGCGATCTGCGCGGCCTCGGCGGCGATGAGCGGATCGGCGACGGCGCTCACGCCCGGACCGCCAGGACATCGTCAGCCGACAGACTCCCCGGGGCGCGGCCGGCGCGCGCGGCGCGGGCGGCCAGCTCGCACAGCCGCTCGTTGATCGGTGTCGGCACGCCGTGCAGGCGCCCGAGCAGGACGACCTCGCCGTTGAGGTAGTCGGTCTCCAGGGCACCCGTGCCCCGCGCCAGGCTCTGCCAGGTGGAGGATCCCGCGCGGCGGCGGCCGTCGATCTCGCGCACGCCCCAGCGCCGCCAGCGACCCTCGACGTCGGAGATCTCCTCGGCCGCGTGGGGAATGCCCGCTGCCTGTAGGACCGCTCGCCCCTCCGACGCCGTCAGCTTGGACAGCTCGGCGCGGCTCTCGCCGGGCGCGCAGAGCGCCTGGACGACGTTGCCGAGGTTGAGCAGCAGCTTGGCGTACTTCAGGCGCATCACATCGGGCGCGGGGCGCGACTGGATCCGCGACCGAGACAAGGCCGCGCAGATCTTCTCGCAGGTCTCGTCAACGCCCTCGGGGTAGCGCCCGACGTCGATCATGCCGGTGATGTCGGCGCCGTAGGCCTCGATCGTCCCGGGCTGCAGATGCGCGGCTGGGAGCATCACCACCGCGCCATACACGGTCTCCATCAGCCGCAGGGCCACGCGCTCGTTCTCCACGCCGTTCTGCAGACACACGACGGGGATCCCGGGGCCGGCGGCGGCGCGCAGCGCGCCCAGGGCGGCCAGCGTGTCCTGGCTCTTGGTGGCGAGCAGCACCACCTCCTCGCCGGTCCAGTCCAACTCGCCGGGATCCGCCGCCGCCTCCAGCGGGAGGACGGCGCGCTCGACCGGGGTCAGCAGCGTGAGCCCGTCGCGCCGGAGCGCCTCCAGATGCGGCCCGCGGGCGATCAGGCTGACCGCGTGCCCGGCCTGGTGCAGCCGCGCCCCGACCGCGCCTCCGATGGCGCCGGCGCCAAGGATGACAAATCGCATGGCCCCAGCCTACGACGGGGCGGCAGCGGGCGTCAGCGGGCGGCGAGCGCGGCTCGGCACGTAGAGCCACCACGGCTCGACGACTGACTGGCCCGCGGCTAGAGAGGCTGGCGCACGACCGGCCGCCGCGCCGCGGCGGCCTCGTCCAGGCGTCGCACTGGCGTGGTGTGGGGAGCCGTACGGGCAATCTCGGGATCGTCGGCCGCCTCGCGCAGGATGTCGGCCAGAATCTGGGCGAAGCGGTCCAGGGTCTCCTTGGTCTCGGTCTCGGTCGGCTCGATGAGGAGCGCCTCGTCAACCAGGAGCGGGAAGTAGACCGTCGGGGGGTGGACGCCGTGGTCAAGCAGTCGCTTGGCCAGGTCCAGCGTCCTGATCTGAAGCTCGCGCTTCATCGGGGCGCCGGAGAGGACGAACTCGTGCATGCAGATGCGGTCATAGGCGACCGGCAGGTGCTCAAGCACCCCCTCGGCGCGCAGCTTGGCCAGCAGATAGTTGGCGTTGAGGACGGCGACCTCCGAGACGTCGCGCAGCCCCGCCGCGCCCAGCGACCGGATGTAGGCGTAGGAGCGCACGAACACGCCGTAGTTGCCCTGGAAGCCGCGCAGGCGCCCGATCGACTTGGGCCGGTCGTAGTCCAGATCGAAGAACGGTTCGGCGCCGTTGGCGGCGTCGCCGGTCCGGCGGACCACCTGGGGTCGCGGCAGGAACGGCTCGATGCGGTCGGCCACCGCGATCGGTCCGGCGCCGGGGCCGCCTCCGCCGTGGGGCTGA
>Ga0070717_10002033_pt1 | contig 14165 bp, 11 predicted proteins | sample LARL113metaG_FD_71366 | JGI IMG/M metagenome (GOLD analysis project Ga0070717, IMG submission 71366) | Corn, switchgrass and miscanthus rhizosphere microbial communities from Kellogg Biological Station, Michigan, USA - LAR L11-3 metaG | ecosystem: Host-associated > Plants > Roots > Rhizosphere ... | reverse complement strand
AGATCGCTACGGTCTCGAACAAACCAGTGCTCGCGCGCTGAGGGGAAGGTATGCCCCAGAGTTACAAAAAAAGAGCCCCAAGTATCTTGACAGCGCCGACGTCGTTAGAGATGTTGTAATATCGCAATTTACCCTCTTTGACCCGATAACTGGGGTTTCGCGAGAGGAATCCTCTGCTATCGTGCCCTGGCAACTGTTAGCTTTCTTTCTCAGGAGGCACCGGATGTCGGCCACTCGACGCGAAATGCTTTTTCTGCTCTCGGGACTTGTTTCGAGCGCGGTTGAATTAGAAGGTTTACCGAGCCAGGGCAATTCCCTTCCATCGACGACCTACCCGTTCCGCGAACTTCCAATGAAGACGGTAAATGGCGCGGAGATCCGCCCGGTTCTGAAAGGCAAACTGGCCACAGGCGAGGCACTGGAAGTGCACGAAACCACACTAGCGCACTGGGGCCGGGCTCAGTAGGATTTGTTCATTCCAACGACGAGCACGGAATTAAGAATGTCGGCACCACGCCGGCCGCGTATTTTGTTGTAGCTGTGGGACCGGGGCTGGATGCCCAATAGTCCGCCGCGTCACTCCTTCAACGAGTAAAACGCGAGGGCAGCTCGGTGTGTAGCCGCGTGGCCTATTCGTCTACTCGACCGAAGCCAACATAGCCTTCAGACTGGCATGAAATCCCTCGCATCCTCTTGGCTCTCTTCGACATCTAAAACTTGACAACGACTCACTCAAGTCTTAGGATGTATTCTGGCGCAATCATATTAGCACTGATTACAAAGCACTTATCAGGTTCAGGAGGAGCAACTTATGGGAAAAATTATCGGGATTGACTTGGGAACCACCAATTCCTGCGTGGCGGTCATGGAGGGCGGCGAGCCCAAAGTGATTCCCAACGAGGAAGGAGGGCGAACCACGCCCTCGGTGGTCGGCTTCACAAAAACGGGCGAGCGTTTGGTGGGACAGGTCGCAAAGCGGCAGGCCATCACCAATCCGGAAAATACGGTTTACTCGATCAAGCGCTTCATGGGGCGCCGCTACAACGAAGTAACGGAAGAGATCAAGATGGTGCCCTACAAGGTGGTGCAGTCGGGCGATCACGTCGCCATTCTGGCGCAGGGCAAAGAGTACACGCCGCCGCAAATCTCGGCGATGATCCTGCAAAAGCTGAAGAAGGCCGCGGAAGACTATCTCGGCGAAAAAGTCACCGAGGCGGTCATCACCGTGCCCGCGTATTTTAACGACGCCCAGCGGCAGGCGACCAAAGACGCAGGCCAGATTGCTGGCCTGGAAGTAAAGCGCATTATCAACGAGCCAACGGCGGCCGCACTTGCCTACGGACTCGACAAGGGAAAAGACGAGACCATCGCCGTGTACGACTTCGGCGGCGGCACGTTCGACATTTCGATTCTCGAGGTCGGCGAGGGCGTAATCGAAGTCAAAGCCACCAACGGCGACACGCATTTGGGCGGCGACAACCTCGACCAGCGCATCGTTGACTGGCTTATTGACGAATTCAAGAAGGACGAAGGTCTGGACCTCCGAGGCAAGGGCAACGAGATGGCCTTGCAGCGTCTGCGGGATGCGGCGGAGCGGGCCAAGATCGAGCTTTCGACCACTATGGAGCACGAGATCAATCTGCCGTTCATCACGGCGGATGGCAGCGGTCCGAAGCACCTGGTGAAAAAGCTCACGCGGGCCAAGCTCGAGGGAATGGTGGAAGACATCATCCAGCGCTCGGTCGGTCCGTGCAAGCAGTGCATGAAAGATGCGGGCGTGGATGCCAGCAAGATCAACGAAGTCGTACTGGTCGGCGGACAGACCCGCATGCCGCGCATCCAGCAACTGGTGAAAGAGTTGTTCGGACGCGAAGGCCATAAGGGCGTGAATCCCGACGAAGTCGTCGCGGTCGGTGCGGCGATTCAAGGTGGCGTGCTGGGCGGCGAAGTGAAGGATCTGTTGCTGCTCGACGTGACTCCGCTGTCGCTGGCGATCGAAACGCTGGGCGGCGTCGCAACGCCGATGATCCCGCGTAACACTACGATTCCGACCAAGAAGACAGAGACGTTCTCGACCGCGGCCGACAACCAGACTTCGGTTGAGGTTCACGTGCTGCAGGGCGAGCGCCCGATGGCGTCGCAGAACCGGACTCTGGGCAAGTTCCATTTGACCGGAATTCCACCGGCTCCGCGGGGCGTGCCGCAGATCGAAGTTACGTTCGACATCGACGCCAACGGCATCCTGAACGTGACCGCGAAAGATATGGCCACGCAAAAGGACCAGAAAATTACGATCACGTCGTCTTCCGGATTGTCGAAGGAAGAAGTCGATCGCATGGCGAAGGAAGCCGACGCGCATGCGGCGGAGGACAAGGCAGCGCGCGAAGTGATCGATGCCAAGAACCAGCTCGACAGCATGGTCTACAACATCGAGAAGATGCTGCGCGAGCAGGGCGACAAGATCTCCGGCTCGGAGCGCGGAGATGTTGAAAATGCCGTGGCCGATGCCAAGAAGGCGCTGGAGTCGAACGACAAGGCGACCATGGACAAGGCCCGCGAGAAATTGACTCAGGCTTCGCACAAATTGGCCGAACAGATGTACAAGGCCGCGCAACCGACGGCGGGAGCAAGCGCTGGACCGACACCGGGAGCGACTGCTGGCGGCGAGGCCGGCGGCAACGGTCAGGGTCAGAAGAAAGACGAGGGCGTCATCGACGCTGAGTACGTGGATGTAGAAGACAAGAAGTAACGAAGAGAGAATTTGGCCACGGATTCTCTCGGATTTTTACGGATGACGAATCCGTGAAATCCGTTTGATCCGTGGCTGCCTTTTTGGGGAGGGTCGAGTGGAGTTTCAAGTAAATGGGGAAACGTATTTTCTGAGCCTTGCCGAAGATGAGCGGCGGTGGCTCGTTTTGGTAGAGACTGATCGTGGAGCACGGCCGGTCCCGGTCTACGAGGACATGCCGGAGTTTAACGATCTGAAGGTAGTAATAGAGGATAAAGAACGGCGGAAGATTGTGAATTAAACTCGGGTCGCTTCGATTCGAGTTGGATTGCGCGCAATGGCAACCACAACCAAGAAGGACTACTACGAAATTCTGGGCGTGAAGAAGTCGGCCTCTGCCGACGAGATTCGCAAGGCGTTCCGCAAGCTGGCTCGCAAGTATCATCCCGACGTCAATCCGGGGGACAAGTCAGCTGAGGAAAAGTTCAAGGCGCTTTCCGAAGCCAACGACGTTCTCAGCGATCCTAAGAAACGCAAGATCTACGACCAGGTTGGCTTCTACTCCGACAACATTGACCCGGCGACGGCGGAAGCCTATGCGCGCGCGGGCGCTGGCGGTGGAGCGGATGCAGGCGGCGGATTTCCTGGCGGCTTTCCCGGCGGCGGCACGCAGGACGGTCGCGGAGTTCCTTTCGATTTTGACGGGTTCGATTTTTCAGACCTGATCGATAACCCGCAACGGGGGCGCAAGCGCGGAACCGGCGGCGGCTTTCGAGACATCTTCGGCTCGATCTTCGGCGGAGGACCAGGTGCTGGCCGAGCCGCCGAGGAAGGTCCCGAGCCGGGGACCGATTTGGAATATCAAGTTAACGTTCCGTTCTGGACCGCGATCCGCGGCGGCGTGATGCGGCTGAATATAACGCGCCAGGACGTTTGCTCGAATTGTCACGGGCAGGGCTTCCTCGAGGCCCCGGGCAAATGTCCGGAGTGCAATGGAACCGGGCAGATCACGCAAACCGGCGGCCGGATGAAGTTCAACGTCCAATGTCCGCGATGCCACGGAACCGGCAAGAATTTGACCACTTGTCCCACCTGCCACGGTGTGGGCACCGTGTCGAAAACCGAACCGCTCGAAGTGCGTATCAAGGCTGGCACGCGCGACGGACAGCGCATTCGCATTCCGGGCAAGGGCAACGCCGGAGCACACGGCGGCCCTCCGGGCGATCTTTATGCGATCATCCGGACCGAAGAGCATCCGACGTTCCGCCGCGACGGCGATGACATCTACTTGACCGTCCCAGTAAGCGCGACCGAAGCCGCTCTGGGAGCGAAGATCGAAGTGCCCACGATTGACGGCCGCGCGCTGCTGAAGATTCCTCCCGGAACTCAATGCGGACAAAAGCTGCGCCTGCGCGAAAAGGGCGTGCCCTCGGCCACGAAAGACGGCGCCCGCGGGGATGAGATCGTCGAGATCAAGATCACCGTGCCCATGCCGCGCGATGAGCGCACGAAAGAACTCCTGCGCGAATTGGCGAAGTTGAACCCCGAGGACCCTCGCGCCGAATTGTGGGCGAAGGTCTAACTCCAGCCAAAAATTGTCATCCGGAGGCCCGCGCTTTTGCGGGCCGAAGGACCTATGCAAATTGCTGAGGGCGAAGCGCTGCCCTTAAGTTGCATCGTGCGTTCGCCTAAGATGTTGCTATAGTCATTTATATTGCTTGACTTAGTCAACTATATTGGGAATACTCTCCCACATGCCACAGCGCTCGAGGCCGTTGCAGACTCCCGAGACCTTGGCGGCCGTGCGCCAGTTTAACCGTTTCTACACCCGTCAGATCGGACTTCTCGAGGAAGGGTTGCTGGACAGCGAATTTTCGTTAACGCAAGGGCGAATACTCTTTGAGATGGCCCAGCGCGCACAGACCACTGCGGTCGAACTCTCCAAAGATCTCGGCTTAGATGCCGGCTACCTCAGCCGCATTCTCGGCGGCTTTCAAAAGGGTGGCCTGATTGAGAAAACAGAATCTCCGAACGACGCGCGCCAAACGCTATTATCGCTGACCAAGAAAGGCCGCAAGGCATTTGAGCCGCTCAACGCGCGCTCGAACGAGCAGGTAGCCACTATGATGGGCAAGCTGGCGCCCGTAAAGCAAGCCGAACTTGTCCAGGCGATGCGGTCCATTGAGTTCATTCTTTCGCCCGAGCGCGAACGCCCCTCATACCTTCTGCGATCGCACCGCCCAGGCGACATGGGCTGGGTCGTCCAAAGGCACGGCGTCCTCTATTACCGTGAATATGCCTACGATGAACGCTTCGAGGCGCTGGTGGCTGGAATCGTGGCGGAGTTCGTTGAAAACTTCGATCCTGCGCGCGATCGCTGCTGGATCGCCGAAAAAGACGGAGAGAACGTCGGATCGGTCTTCGTGGTGAAGAAATCTCAATCCGTGGGCAAGCTCCGCCTCCTCCTCGTGGAGCCTTTCGCGCGCGGGCTGGGAATCGGGAAACGACTGGTGGCGGAATGCGTCCGTTTTGCGCGGCATGCGGGCTACAAGAAAATCATGCTGTGGACGCAAAGTGAACTCACCGCCGCGCGGAGGATTTACGAGAACGCCGGATTCGAATTGGTGGGCCGGGAGAATCACCAGAGCTGGAGCCGCAAGGATCTAGTCGCCGAAACCTGGGAACTGAAGCTCTAAGAGCTTGGTTCAGTCTTGTCATCCTGAGCGCGCATTTTGCGTGAAGGACCTACGTAACCCGCTCGCGCGAGGTGCTCTCGACAAATTGCACGGGTCCTTCGACCCGCAAAGGACGCGGGTCTCAGGATGACAGGCTGTAGAAAGGTGAGAGTCGCTCCGCCGCAACCCGGTACTCATTGCTCCCGTACCGCATGCTTACTAAATTTTCCTAAAAGAATTCAAAAACCTCTTGCATCTGTGGCAATTTCCCGTAATCTCAAATCTGCGAACTAACTTCGCCGAAATGCCCGGGAAATCGCAGAATCCCGGGAGCCGCGACACGGAAGTCAAGGGAGACGCGGTGGTGAGAGTGAGTCGCTTTAGGAGGAAGCCATAGAAATTGGCTACAGCTAGCGCCCCGCGTCGACAACTCGGAAATCCCCAGCCCCTCGCCGTCGTACCCAGCCGGAAAAAATTCGTTCGCCTCACGCTATGGCCCCTGGTCGCCGCTACCTTCTTTATGGTGTCGGGCGGAACCTATGGCACCGAAGACATCGTGCACGGCGCCGGTTACGGCCGCGCCATCCTGATTCTGCTGCTCACTCCGCTGCTCTGGAGCCTGCCCACCGCCTTCATGATCGGCGAGCTTTCCAGTGCTCTGCCCTATGAAGGTGGCTACTACGCCTGGGTGCGCCGCGCCATGGGCAACTTCTGGGGATTTCAGGAAGCATGGCTCTCGCTGGTTGCCTCCATTTTCGACATGGCGATCTATCCCACGCTCTTCGTGGCCTACCTGACCCGGATGTTCCCCTGGTTTCAGCAGGGCAATCGCGGATGGTGGGTGGCGCTGGCGGTAGTGATCGCATGCGCGCTGCTGAATATCGCCGGAGTGAAGGTCGTCTCCCTCACTTCCCTATGGCTATTTGTGGCTCTGTCGGTTCCATTCATCGCGATCGTGCTGATCGCGCCGTTCAAGCTCGGCTCCCTAGCCAATGCAGTAACCAAGCCGACCACTTCAACCGTCGACATTCTCGGCGGAATGCTCATCTGCATGTGGAACTACATGGGATGGGACAACGCCTCGACCATCGCAACGGAAGTGGAGCGTCCGCAGCGGACTTACCCGCGAGCGATGCTGGTCGCAGTCTACATTGTGGCTGTGAGTTACGTGCTGCCTTTCGCGGCGATGTGGATGACCGGCCTGAAGGCCACGGCTTGGGAAACCGGTTCGTGGGCCGACAACGCAGCTTTGATCGGCGGTCCTCTTCTGCGCATCGGCATCGTGCTGGGCGGCATGATAAGCGCCTTCGGCATGTTCAACGCGCTGGTGATGAGTTACTCGCGTCTGCCCTTGGCGATGGCGCAGGATGGCATGCTTCCCGGAATCTTTGCCAAGCTGCAGAAGAAATCGCGGGCGCCGTGGGTGGCGATTGTCGTGCTCGCGATCGGATGGGGAATGTGCCTCGGCTTGGGCTTTGCCCGGTTGGTTACGCTCGACATTCTTTTGTATGGCGCCAGCCTCCTGCTGGAATTCGTAGCGCTAGCTGTACTACGCTTCCGCGAGCCGGAGCTGGCACGTCCATTCCGCGTGCCCGGCGGCCTGTTTGGAGCGATCGCCATCGGCATTCCACCCACGCTGCTGCTGATTTTTTCGGTGATCCGCAGCGAACATGAACGGATCTGGAATCTGAGTTCGTTCAGCTTCGGCATGTTCCTGATCGCGGCGGGTGTCCTCGCGTACTTCGTGAATCACTCTCTCAAGCCGGCAGGCTGGACCACGACGAGCGAAGAAAGCACAGAGCCGGCGGCCTGATCGCGGCTACGAAAAAAAGAGGACCAGGAAAATCCCTGTCCTCTTTCTTTGCGCGTGTAGGGACAGTCGCCTCGGCTGTTCGCCGAAGCCCTGTCTATGCTGCCTTCGCCATATCGCGTAAGCTCTTCACCTGGTCATGCGCGGCCTGCACGCTGGCGGCCTGCCGACGGACAATCTGCGCGACATCTTCCGGCAAATCATCAGTGACCACCTTCTGATAAGCATTCTTGGCGTGGTCTTCGCCATTTTCCAGCCAATCGAGCACGGTCTTATCGTCGCCGCCCAAGCCGACTTTCGTGTCGATCCAGGCGCGATGCAACGATCCGACAACCGACCCGGAAACCTTCTTGTCCGGCTTGCCCAACCTGATTAGTTCCGCTTCCAGTTCCCCGGCAAAGCGAGAGCGCTCCAGGCTTTGCTCATTGAAAAACGTCTTCAGATCGCTTCGCTTCACCTTCGAGGCAGCCTCCTGATAGCCTTTCTGTCCATCTTTGCAGGTTTGAATGAGGTCTTCGAGCACACTGATAGCATTATTTTTGTCCATAATAGCCTCCCTGAATTTTGGATGCTCTTCGGCTGTTGAGGTTTGGTAGCATTCTGCCCGCGAAATTATGAAGAAATCGGATCGTGCTCTAAAATCAAGCGAGAGAGTGTGTTGAGAGATCTATGACCAAACGGAAATCGAAGGGGGCGTACATGATTTCCGCCGTGGCCGAGATGTATGGGATTCATCCCCAAACGCTGCGGCTCTACGAGCGCGAGGGCCTGCTCAAGCCTTCCCGAACCGAGGGCAACACTCGTCTTTATACCGACGAAGATTTGCAGCGCCTGGAATTTATCCTGTCGCTGGCCCGAGACCTTGGCGTCAACATTAGCGGTATGGCCATCATACTCCAGATGCGTGAGCGCATGGAAGAAATGCAGCGCCAGATCCAGGAGTTCGTCCAATACCTCCAGCAAGAAGTGCTCACCCGCGCCAACGCCGCCGCCGACCCGTCAAAGGGCGCGATTGTGCCGGTAAGAAGGACGATGGTTGCACCGGTCGTGCAGCCGGGAAAAAAGAAGTAGTTCTCTTAAACCTCCGACCTTGTCATCTTGAGCGCAGTCACTGCATAGCGAAGCAGCAGGAGCCGAAGGATCCTTACAGCGAGCAACGCGCGACCAACACCGTGGAGTGTAAACTGTGTTGCCACCCGCGTATCATATGAAGTCCTCAGCACTCGACTGTCCGAATGCTGAGCGCTGAGTCCTGAATGCTCCCTTTCAAGCTCGTCTACAGCGACGCATACTACCTTCCTATCGGCGATCACGTCTTCCCCGCCGAAAAGTACCGGCGCGTTCGCGATCGGCTGATTGCCGCGGGCGTCGCCGATGCTACGGACTTCCTCGAACCGCAGCCTGCGACGGACCTCGACATTCTTCTGGTGCACACACCCGAGTACGTGCAGAAACTGAAGACCGGCACACTCAGCCCACGCGAAGAAATGGAAATGGAAGTTCCCTACTCGCCCGACCTGGTCGAAGCATTCTGGCTAGCGGCCGGCGGCTCGATCCTGGCTGCGCGCCAGTGCCTGACGGATCGCGTCTGCATTAGCATCGGCGGCGGCTTTCATCACGCATTTCCTGATCACGGCGAGGGATTCTGCATGATTCACGACGTAGCCGTGGCCATCCGCCGCCTGCAGCGCGACGACAAGATTCGCACTGCCATGACCGTCGACTGCGATGTGCATCAGGGCAACGGCACGGCTTCGATTTTCGCAGGAACGCGCACCGAAAGTGTGCCGCTGCCATCAGTTTCGACCTCGACGCTGAATCAAGATTGGGCAGCTAAAACACGGATGCGCGGCGCGCACGCTGGAGACGTTTTCACCATCTCGCTGCACCAGCACAATAACTATCCGCTGTGGAAGCCGCCCTCGTCGATTGACGTGGATCTGCCGGATGGCATTGGCGACGACGACTACCTGGCATGGCTCGACAACGCCCTCAGTTCCGGATTGAGGCAATTTCAACCCGATCTGCTGTGCTACGTCGCGGGCGCCGACCCGTATCGCGAAGACCAACTCGGCGGACTTGGCTTGACGATCGAAGGATTGAAGAATCGAGACGAACTGATATTCCGCGTCGCGCACGCCCGCGGCATCCCGGTGATGGTGACCTTCGCCGGCGGCTACGCCCGCAACCTGGAAGACACGGTGACCATTCACAGCAATACAGTGATCGCAGCGAAGAAAGTGTTCGTCTAAATCCCCGGCATTGCGGTTTTGCAGGCCCCGTCGCCCCGAACGAGCGTAGAACGACTGTCTGCTGCTTACTTGCCTGTTAAAATACACTCTTAACATGTTTGAGAATCTTCAGGAAAAACTCCAACGCGCCTTCAAAACTCTTCGTGGGCAGGCCAAGCTTACCGAAGAAAACATTGACGAGGCGCTCCGCGAGATCCGGCTGGCGCTGCTTGAGGCCGACGTCAATTTCAAAGTGGTCAAGCAGCTCATCGACCAGATTCGCGCCAAGGCCGTCGGCCAGGAAGTTCTGACTGCCCTCTCCCCGGGCGAGCAGGTCATCAAGATTGTGCGCGACGAACTAGTCGACCTTCTCGGCAAAGACACCGCGCGGGTGAAGTTCGCTTCGCAGCCGCCCACGGTTGTGCTCATGGCCGGGCTGCAAGGTTCGGGCAAGACCACAACTTCGGGCAAGCTGGCGAACTGGTTCAAGACGGGCGGGCACCGTCCCCTGCTGGTTTCGGTGGACGTCTATCGTCCTGCTGCGCGCGAGCAATTGAAAGTTGTCGCGCAGGCGGTGAAGAGTCACATCTACGAAGGCACCGTCGGCGAGGCCAACACCGCGACGGTCGAGCGGCTGGTGAAAGAAGCGCGGCGTGAGGCCGTGGTCTCCGGCTGCGACGTTCTTATTGTCGATACCGCGGGCCGCTTGCACATCGACGACCAACTCATGGACGAGATGCAGTCGCTGAAGAAGCTGCTGAATCCGTCGGAGATTCTGTTCGTGGCCGACGCCATGACCGGACAGGACGCAGTACGCTCCGCAGAAGAGTTCCACAAGAAGCTTTCACTCACCGGCGTGGTGCTCACCAAGATGGACGGCGACGCCCGCGGCGGCGCGGCACTTTCCATCCGTCAAGTCACGGGGCAGCCCATCAAGTTCATCGGCGTGGGCGAAAAGTACGACGCGCTTGAGCCTTTCCATCCCGACCGCATCGTCTCGCGTATTCTCGGTATGGGCGACATTCTATCGTTAATCGAGCGCGCCGAGCAGCAGATCGACAAGAAGAAAGCGCAGGAAATGGCTACCCGCGCCCTGACCGGCGACGGCTTCTCGCTGGAAGATTTTCGCGACCAGCTGCGCCAGGTCAAGAAAATGGGATCGATGAAGAGCCTGATGGGCATGCTGCCCTCGATCGGCCCGTTCTCCGGCCTGCAGAAGGCCGCGGATAACGTGGACGAGAAGCAGATCAACCGAGTCGAGGCCATCATCAACTCGATGACCATGCACGAGCGCAACCACCACGAAGTGATCAACGGCAGCCGCCGCAAACGCATCGCCCGCGGCTCGGGAACGACCGTGCAGGAAGTGAACAATCTGCTTCGCCAGTACGCGCAAATGAAAAAGATGTTCAAGCAGATGGGCAAGCCCAGCTTCGCGCGGCGACTGGCGGGAATGAAATTACCGGGAATGTGAAGCGGTGCCAAGGGTCAGTGCCCGCGGTCAGATCGAAGACAGGCACCGCACCGCGGCTCGGAGGCTATCTATTGGCCGGCCTCTTCAATTTAGACGTGCTCTTGGGTTATTTGTTCAGAGCATTAGCGAATTCTTGGAATCCAAGGGCAGCGGCCATTGGCCTTGCGCACAAGCGACCGGCACCGCCGAACCAATCCGTGAGTCAGGTTATGGAGGCACAGCAATCGAAGTCGTTTGTTCGTATCGAGTCGACGGCATGTTATACACGGGCATTCATCAGGAACCTACATTGTTTTCCGCGGCGGATAGCTATATGTCCCGATTTTCGACTGGTGCGAACTTTGTGGTGCGTGTAAAACCAGGCACCCCCGAGATTCGGTCATTCGAGATATCGACCAAGAACATCTCACATTTGTCCGTTAGCTGGAAACTTAACAATGAAGTGGCGATCTCTGCAAGAATCCGGCGAGAGCACCGACGCGCGTTCACTGCGCGAGATCTTTGCCGAGCGGAAGCAACTCATTGCCAAGTACGTTCCACCAGAAGCCCAAGCCATTCACGCGCAAGCCGTCGCTGAACTCAAAGCTCGGCACATTGCGGAGAACGTCTTGCCTGTGGGCGCGACAGCGCCTGCATTCGAACTTCCTGACCATAATGGCAAGCCAGTTTCATCTTCCGACCTTCTGAGCAAAGGACGCCTCGTGGTCTGCTTCATTCGCGGGCGCTGGTGCCCATTCTGCGTGTGCCAGGTGGAAGCGATGAACCTAGTCCTGCCGCCGATCGAGCAAGCGGGAGCCTCGCTCGTGGCGATCTCGCCGCAGACGGTCAAGCAGTCGTTCTTCATGCACGATCAGCACAAGCTGCGCTTTCCGCTGCTGTCGGATGCCGGCAATGGAATCGCTCAAAAGTTTGGCCTGACGTATCGCGTGCCCGCGCCTCAGGAAGCAGTCTACCGGCGCGCCTTCGTCAACTTGCCCTTCACGAATGGCGACGACACCTGGGAACTGCCGATTCCCGCGACCTACATCATCGACCGCGACGGCCCGGTGCTCTACGCGTCGGCGAACGAAGATTACACGGAACGACCGGAGCCAGCGGAGATCCTTGGGATCGTCCACTCTCGAGCGTAATCCAATCGTTTAATCCTGTTCACCGCGCCTTGTCATCCTGAGCGAAGCGAAGGACCTATGCAATTTGCGGGGAGCGAGGCCCACAGAGATGTGCACGGGTTCTTCTTTTCGCTCAGAATGACAACTCGTGCTCAATAAGAAACTCGTACGCGATACACTGATACTTCATGCACTACATCTACGGCATCAATTCCGTAACCGAGGCATTGAAAGCCCGCGGGCGGGCGTTCGAATGGATCGGGATGGCTAAAGAGCGGCACGACATCCGCCTGCAGCGTCTGATTGAAGATTGCCGCCGCATGAGCGTGCCTGTGCGCTTCCTCGAGCGCACCGAACTCGACCGCATGGCGGGCAACGCCGCGCACCAGGGCGTGGTCGCCGTCACCTCGGCCAAGCAATACAACGATCTCGATGACGTCATCGCCTCAAAGCGTGCGGAATATTCACTGGTCGTCGTCCTCGATGGCGTCGAGGATCCGCATAACCTGGGAGCAATCCTGCGCACCGCCGATGCCGCGGGCGCCAACGGCATCGTGATTCCGGAACGCCGGTCCGCGAGTGTGACCGGCACCGTCACCAAGGTCTCGGCGGGCGCGAGCGAGCATATGCCCATCGCCAAGGTGACCAACATCGCCCGCACGATCGAAGAACTGAAGGAAAAAAACGTGTGGACGGTGGGGCTCGACGAACGCGCCAAACAAACCTACGACGCACTCGACTACAACATGGATTGCGCGCTGGTTTTGGGCGGAGAAGGCAAGGGGCTGCATGACCTGGTGAAGAAAAAATGCGACTTCCTGGTTTCGATTCCGATGCTGGGCAAAGTGCCGTCGCTGAATGTTTCTGTAGCTGCGGCCGTGGTCCTGTTTGAAATCGTGCGTCAGCGCCGCGCGAAGAACGGTTCCGCAGGCGCAAAATGAAGTTCCCCGAAATGAAATTTGTTTGCAAGACCCTAGTTTTCCTCTGCCTGTTCGGCGCCTCTGCTGTTGCTCTCGACCGCGAGGCGTTCACCTTCACCAACTACGACCTGAGTGTCCAGGTCGAACCGGAACAACATCGGCTCGGAGTCCGCGGCAAAGTGACGCTCCGAAATGACTCGCAGACTCCACAGAAAATAGCTGTGCTGCAAATCTCGTCGTCGCTGGACTGGCGATCTGTGAGAGCCGGCGACAAGGCCGTGCAATACGTCACGCAGCCCTACACCTCCGACATCAATCACACCGGCGGCCTTTCGGAAGCCATCGTGACGTTGCCACAAGAGGTCGCTCCCAAAGGGATGGTCGAACTGGAGATCGCTTACGAAGGCGTCATCTTGCTCGATGCAACCCGACTGACGCGCATTGGCACGCCCGAAGACGCGGCGAACAGCACGGATTGGGACGAGATTAGTCCAGCGTTCACGGCGGTTCGAGGCGCGGGCTACGTGGCCTGGTATCCGATTGCAACTGAGGTTGCGAATCTATCCGAAGGCAATAGCCTGTTTGAGGTTCTGGGCAGGTGGAAAACGCGAGAGGCTGCGTCCACAATGCACTTGCATATCACTGCATCCAGAGATGACGGCGAAGAGCCACAAACACTCCTTCTCAACGATGCGTCGTGCAACATGATGTATGAACAGATGGGCCGTGCGTCACTATCCAGCGCGGATTGCACATATCAGCCGCTAGGTTCGCTTACGCCACTTTTCGTGATCGGTAATTATCGTTTCGTAGATCGGTCAACGATAGTGGTCCACTACCAGCATGGCCACGATTCGTTCGCAGTCAGCTATGCCGACGCCGCCGACAAGGTCTCTCCGCTGATCATAGACTGGTTTGGAAAGTTTCACGAAAAAGCTCGGACTGCCGACCTTGCCGATCCCCACGCCGCGCCCTTCGAGAGTGGGGTGCTATTGCTGACTCCTCTGGCAAACAGCGATTCCAAGCTCGCGGGCTTGGCTGCTGCCCATCAACTCACGCATGCTGCATTCTTTTCGTCCCGCCCATGGATCGAGGAGGGTCTCGCTCACTTCGCTCAGGCTCTCTATCTCGAACGCGAGAAGGGACGTCTGGCCGCGCTCGATTACATGGGATTGCATCGCTTTGCGCTGAGTGAAACCAATGAGGCAACGACAGCTC